>Ga0208979_100036_pt1 | contig 282035 bp, 274 predicted proteins | sample HotLakConsUCCSLE_FD_184738 | JGI IMG/M metagenome (GOLD analysis project Ga0208979, IMG submission 184738) | Hypersaline microbial mat communities from Hot Lake, Washington, USA - Hot Lake Consortium UCC-SLE (SPAdes) | ecosystem: Environmental > Aquatic > Non-marine Saline and Alkaline >... | reverse complement strand
CGCCGAGAATGGGCGTGAGGATGTTTTCAATTCGCTGTTGATAGGAACGCTCAACCTCCGCCAGGTATTCGAGCTGGCTGCCGTCGAGGTCATTGCTGCCCTCGGTATCGGCAGACAGCAGCCGGCCGTTCTGGTCGACCACTGAAACGTCCTCAGGCGCCAGTTCCGGCACGCTGCTGGATACCATATGTACGATCGCGCTGACCTGACCGTCGCCGAGCAAGCGTCCCGGCAGTAAGGTCAATACCACTGAGGCCTTGGCAGGCTCGCGGTCACGGATAAAGACCGACGGCTTAGCCATTGATAGGTGAACGCGGGCGCCTTCAACGGGCCCCAGTGACTCGATGGAGCTGCTGAGCTCGCCTTCAAGGCCGCGCTGATAGTTGACCTGCTCGGCAAACTGGCTGATCCCGAATGCCTGGTTATCCATCAGCTCAAGGCCCACATTGCCCCCCTGGGGCAACCCTTGCTCAGCCAGGTAGAGGCGTAACGAATGGACTTGATCGCTGGGCACCATCAGCGCCTGGCCGTTATCGCTGAAACGATAGGGCACGCCCCGACCGTCGAGCTCCGTGATAATACGCCCGCCGTCAGCTTCGTCGAGGTTGTTGTACAGCACGCGGTAATCAGGGCTGCTGGCCCACATCATCAGGGCGGCAATCACGGCAATAGACGCCGCGCCGGCAACCAGCAGGGCGACCATGGGATTGCCGCGCAGCTGCGAGAGCGCGCGTTCAGAGAATGACGTTTTCGTATTATCACCACCTGCGCTGGCTCGCGCCGAGGAGGTGTTCGTCTGACGGCCTGCCGTTGCACCTGCTTCGCTCATGAGTCCCTCCCATGGGACAGGCAAAGCAGGTCACGGCCCGGGCGCATCACCAAAGAGGGCATAGGCTGTATCCGTCAATCGCGGTTATCCGCCAAAAAGATGAGGCGAAATTGTGATGGACGCCATTATCCTGTGGCTGGGCAAGCCTAAAGGAACGAAAAGCTTGGCTTTTCATGCGTAATTGTACGTATGAGCTTTATCATACTAGTGCTAGGCTTCTCGCATTCAGCCACCTTACTGATTGAGGGGTAAACATGAGCACACCGGGAATACAGGCAACGCTTCAGCAAATGCAAGGGTTGGCCAGCCAGGCGGCAAACCAGCCAATGCAAAGCGGCGCCCTTACCTCGTCGGTGGGGCATGGCGGCTTTGGTGGTGAGTTACAGGCATCCATTCAACGGATCAATCAGCTACAGCTGAACGCCAATAGCAAGGCGATGGCCTTCCAGGCGGGCGACCCTGATATCGAGTTGGGCGATGTGATGGTCGATATGCAGAAGGCGAGTGTGGCTTCGCAAATGGGGCTTCAGGTACGTAACCGCCTGGTGTCCGCCTATCGTGACGTCATGAACATGCAGGTGTAACCCAAAACTCAAGCCCCTTTCGCGCTAACTCGTTGGCGCTTCGGTTAAGCCTCCAGTGAGACAAACTGGCCGCGTAATTCCTGAAGCTTTTCGGCGATACGCAGGACTTCTTCGGCAGGAATCTGTCGGATGACGTCACCTGAATCCCGGTCGATCACCCGGGTAATGACCCGCGAGTTGTTTTCGCTGATATCGAACTCCAAGCCCCGCTCACGCATGACCTCGTTAATGCGCTGAACAGGCTCAACGAGCTCCCCGGCTGAAGGGTCGCTCTGCTGCACTTCACTGAGCTGACTGCCGGCGGCCGGAAGCTTCTCCAGCAGATCGTCGAGACGTTGGCGTGGCGACTGGCCGTTGAGTTGCGCGGTCTGCACGCGATTGACGGCGTCGATGTTGGATGCATTCATCTTCGTATTCCCCTGTTTTTTAGTGTCCGCCCTGGGTTCGCCAGCCATAACGGGTAACCCCGACGGGAGCGGTCTTTGTTGGTACTACCTTATTGGCATGTTTTTAAACTTTTACGCTAAAGCTATCGGCTCCGCCAAGGATAACTTTAGCGGCTAAGAAGCTTGCGAGTGGGGTAAGTTAACGTTGTTGCCTGCCTGGCATGGACGCTTCGTAAAACCTTGCATGAAAGAAAGGTGGCGCATCCTTGTTGTCGTCAGCTTCTGGTATTCTGCAACGCGCATAATTCGCTGAGGCAATGGGAGAGGTGAGGAGAGCATGGTGGCCCACGAGGAAGAGTACGAACGAGTCGCGAATCAGGTCGCGGTAGCATCGCTGTTGGATACGCTGGTGGAGAGCGGCGGAGCGTCGCTTTGTATGGAGGGTGGCGGCGCGCAGCCTGAGCCTATGGTGTTGATGGAGCAGCATCCGGGCCAGACGCTGGTGATGGATCTTTCATCGGTGGACTACCTGCTTGGCCGACTTCAGGACGGCGCCTCTTTTTATCTGACCGGTGAGGCGCAAGGGAAGATGCTGCGCACGCCGCTGCTGTCGTTGACCGAAACCCGCCGCTCCGGCGGGCGTTTCTTGTGCTGCAGTGATTATCCCGCCTATCTGGATGTGCTTCAGCGGCGTGAAGCCTTTCGTGCCGAGCTGCGTATCGGTATGCCGGTGGTCGCCATGGTCAGTGTGCCTGGCCAGGACGCTATCCAGGGTGAGCTGCGAGACTTATCTCAGCGCGGCTGCCAGCTTGAGTTGCCGATGACCGCCAGCGGGGTGTTGGCTACGACGGAAGCGCCTCTCATGCTGGCATTCGAGTTTCCCGATGGTACCCACTTTGACATCCAGGCCTCGGCGCGCCATCGGCGTCCCGACCCTGAGCGGAACCTGCTGCGGGTGGGCTTTCATTTTGGTGACTGTAGCCCCGAGCAGGAGCGCCAGGTCTGGTACTTCGTGTGTGAAATCGAGCGAGAATCGTCCCGCTATGCAAAGCAGCACCAGGATGAGCGCCAGCCTTCGCCGCTGTTTACCTCACCCGTCGGACGAAGCGGTGCCGGCGAGCATGTCGGTCGACGCGACGTCAAACGCTATGCGACCCCGACGGCGCGGCGCCTAGTAAAAATTGCTGCGTTTTTGGATGGGCAGATGCTAGCGCTGCAGCAAGGCAGCGATATCGATTCCCGCCAGCTGTCGCTCTATGCCGATCGTTTGATGGACCTTCATGAGGAAGACCGGGAGGCCCTGCTTTTCGCTTGCCGATGCCTCTCGCCGGAGCCTTTGCTGGTGCGTCACGGTATTTCTGTGGCCGTCCATCTCATGGACCTGGTGGGAGGTGGGATGCCGCGTGATGTGCGCAAGGCGGTAGTGGCCAGTGGTCTGGTGCACGACTTGGGCAAGGCATTGCTGCCGCAGGTGCTATTTAAAGCCAAGCATTTTGAGGCAACGCATCGCCAGGCCTTGAGCGAGCACGTGCCGCTCATATTGGAGCGGCTCGACAGCTGTCAGTGGCTGTCTACCAGCATTGCGTCGGCGGTGATTGGCGGTATCAACGAGCGCATGGACGGCAGTGGCTACCCTAATGGAGTAACCGGCGAGTCGCTGAACGAGCTTGCTAAAGCCAGTGCCGTCGTGGATGTCGTGGAGGCCTTGCGGCGTGATCGCAGCGACCGTCCCGCGAAGACGGCACAGCAGATTTATCGCCACCTTTTGAACCATCCCCACCAGTTCGATCCGCGCTGGATCAAGCGCTATATCGAACATTTCAAGGCCTTGCCGGTCGGTGCGCTGGTGCGTTTTTCCAGCGAGCAGCGGGCCTGGGTGCTGCGCGTCGATGAGCGTGGCAATCCGATAGAGGTTCAGATGGCATTGTCGGAGAGTGCGCCGATGCGCGATAACGTGGGTAAGACCATCAGTGGAAATATTGTCGAGAAGCTGGGGCGGCCGGTGAGCGAAGTGGCGGTATCGACCTAGCCGAGGCGGTGGCTGAAAGACTGAAAGAACACGGGCTTGACGAATAAAAAACGCCCGGGAGGGGTAAAGTCGCTATGCCAATCGCCGATAACCTTAATAAGCAGGCAATCATGGCGATTGGCCTGCAGGTAATTTGCTTGGTGGCTGGCCGCATCTGGTCGCCACACGATCAGGAGTATCACGTATGACGTACTCGCGCGGTGCTGCCGCCTATGGCCGGGGAGCCAATGCTTACGCAAGGGTTGGCGTTGAAAGCGGGGTGATGTCGGCGGACCCTCACCAGCTTATCGTCATGTTGTTTGACGGGGCGCAAGCGGCCATTCGAGCGGGCCGTATCCACATGCAGGCGGGGAACACCTCTGAAAAGGGGCGGTCGATCTCGAAGGCGCTGGATATCGTCAATAACGGCTTGGCAGCGGCGCTCGACCGTGAACAGGGCGGCGAAATTGCCGAGCGATTAGCCTCGCTCTACAACTACATCGCGCGCTTGTTGTTGAACGCTAATTTGCGCAATGACGAAGCCAGCCTCGACGAAGCCGAGCGGCTGCTCGAGGACATTGCGTCGGCATGGCGCGAAATTGGCCAGCAACAATCTGCATGAGGCAATGATGTCGGCTACCACCATGGCGCATGATGACGCTCAACAGACCCTGCTTGATACATATGAAGCGCTTCTTAATAGCGTCACGCATATGCATCAGCTGGCCGATAATGACCAGTGGGCAGACTTGATCGAACAGCGTACCCACTATGTGCTGCTGGTGGATAAGCTGCGCGAGTTAGACGCGGCAGTGACCCTCGAGCCAACGGCCCAGCAACAAAAAGCCGAGTTGCTGGAGGCGATTCTGGAGCAGGACGTTGAGATTCGCCGGCAACTGATTGCCCGCCGCGATGAACTGGGGCGTTTGATCAATGTGTCGCAGCGTCAGCGCAGTCTGCATCGCGCCTATGCGCCGCAGCAGGGGAGAGGCGGGGCTTTCTCCGGCGATGATGAACAGGCGCCGAGGTCGTCGTGAGTACGATTAACCCGCTGATCGATACCTTGCTCCACCAGGTGCTGGGGCGGCGAGGTGACGTGTCGAATCAGCGGTTAATGGATCAGCCGATCAGGCCCATCGTGCCCGGAGAAGGACCGCGCGCCTTGATGGGTGATGCGCGCCTTGACGGGCGTGATGCAGCCTCCACGGTGCTACGCGATACCGCGCTGCGCGACATGAGAGGGCTGCCGTCCCAGTTGGATGGCGGTCGACTGCCCCAGCGCGGCGATGCTCAGGCATTGCCGCCGGGCTCAACTCAGACACATTTCAGCCCAGCGGCACGTACCATTGCCGATGTGCTGCTGCGCTTCCCCGCGCCTCCCGCCACAATGCGGCCTGAAGCGCCGTTGATGAACGCCGCCGAACCGGCGTCGCCGGGACAGCTGGCGAGTCGCCTTGAGGCCAGCGTGAGGGACAGCGGACTGTTTTACGAGGCGCATCTCAAGCGCTGGTTTCAAGGGGACACCAGTCGACAGCAGTTGCTGAGAGAGCCCCAAATGCAGCCTGGCCCGCGGGCAACGGTGCCCACGCCGCTGGCGTCCACTGTGCTGGGCATGGGGGTAACGCCCCAGGGGCCGGGCAGTGGGATGGGGGCGCAAGGTCTGGTGCCCAGTGGCACGGCGCCGCTGATGACGACATTGCCGACCAATGCGACCATTGTGCCGAACACGCCGCTGGTCCCCGTGGCCAGTGAATCGGCGGCGCGAGGCAATGTGACCAATGCGCCAGCCCCGAATCCAGCGGCGCCAGCGGGCCCTGCGCTGCTCAATGCCGCCGAGGTTGCCACGACGGCCAAAGAAACTTCGCAAGCCAGTATTGATGCCCGGCTGGCCCGCGACGCGCTGGATATCATGCCCAATCGCCAGCCTCGTGAAGTGGTTCATGAGAGCCTGCAAAGCCTGGTGCGTCAGCAACTGGAAATGCTGGTGTCGCCGACGATTCGCTGGGAAGGCGACGTATGGGCAGGCATTTTCATGGCGCTGGTGGTTAACCTGCCGAACCGCGAGCAGTCCCAGAATAGTGACGGTGAGCAGGAAGCGGGGGAGGATAACTGGCAGTCGGACATGCAGCTTGATGTGCCGGGCTTTGGTGCCTTCAGCGTATCGCTGCGGCTTTATCATGGTGCATTGAGCATTGATCTTACCGCCAATGATGCCCAGGTACACCAGCGCCTGGAAGAGGGTGTACCCTCGCTCGAGTCGCGTCTGGAGGCATTGGATCTGCGCAAGGTGCAGGTACGCGCCCGCTACGTGGAGGCAACGGATGTCGTCGGATGAGTCGCGCCGCCAGGCGGTCGCGCTGGCCTACCAGGAGCATGAGCGCGCCCCGCGCGTAGTGGCCAAGGGGTACGGCGAGCTGGCCGAGCGGATCATGGCGGAGGCGCAGCGCCAGGGCATATATGTACATGATGCGCCGGAGCTGGTCGCGCTGTTGATGCAGCTGGATTTGGACGCGGAAATTCCAGCCAATCTTTATCAGATCATCGCCGAACTGTTGGTATGGGTATTTGAGTTATCGGAGGCTGGGTTAAATAAGCGCGTAAGCGCCGAGTAGCCAATACATACGTTGTATGCAACCATGAGTTTGGGTCAGTTACAAAGTCATTCATGGCGCTGGTACAACGGTAATAAAAGCGCCTGTGTCGTTCGATAGGCCACTATGAGTCAAACCAGCTTTTTAGATGAAATACAGGAAATTAATTTAGCGTACCTGCTGCTCGCACAGCGCTTGTTGAGCGAGGACCGTGAAGCCGCCATGTTCCGTCTCAAAATCGACGGCGAGGTGGCAGATATAATCGTGTCGCTCAATGCACGACAGCTCACGAAGCTGGCGCGGACCAATCAGCTGATCTGCCGATTTGGGCAGGCAGGGGCCGAGCGCTTGCAGCAGGTCATCAATAATCCGCGCGACCAAGGTCTCGCAAGCCTGCATGCTTCATTGTTACTGGCGGGGGAGGGGTATGAGTCGATGCCGCCGGAGGACAGCACGTGAGTCAGAAAAGCTTAGTAGACGAAATGCATCAGGTGCAGCTCGCTATTGAGCTGATCGAACTCGGGGCCAGGCTTCAGGTGTTGGAGACGGAGACGGAGTTGAGCCGTACCCGACTCATCAAGCTGTACAAAGAAGTAAGAGGAATGTCGCCGCCAAAAGGCATGCTGCCGTTTTCAACCGACTGGTTCATTACCTGGCTGCCTAACATTCACTCTTCCTTATTTTACAACATTTATATTAGCTTGGTGAAAGAGGCTGGCTGCGAGCGCATCGATGCGTTTGTGAAGGCCTATCGGCTATACGGCGAGCAGATTGATGTTGAAGAGGTGGAGCCGGTTTTAGGATTGACGCGCGCCTGGACACTGGTGCGGTTTTTTGAAAGCGACCTTCTCCAACTGACGCCGTGTACGCGATGCGGTGGAGGTTTTGTCGCCCATGCGCACAGCCCACTGCATGACTATGTTTGCGGGATCTGCCAGCCGCCATCCCGGGCAGGCAAAACGCGACAAATGTGTAAACCCGCGTCGAACGCGACGTAACGCTTTGATGTAACGGTGTCCTGTTGGTTCCGTTACCGACCATTGAAATAGTGAAGGACACTGCTTGTGCTGATCCTATTAGGCTACATCGTCGTATTGCTCTCAGTATTTGGTGGCTACGTGCTGGCGGGCGGCAGCCTCGGCCCGCTTTACCAGCCACTGGAATTACTCATGATCGGTGGTGCTGGGGTAGGGGCATTTATCGCAGCGAATAACAGCAAGGCTATCAAGGCCACCTTCAAGATTATGCCTAAGCTGAAGCGTACCAATAAGTACAATAAAGCTATGTATATGGAGTTGATGGCGCTGCAGTACAAGCTGTTGTCCAAAATTCGTCGTGAAGGCATGTTGGGCATTGAGCGGGATATCGACAACCCACAGGAAAGCCCGCTGTTTCAAGAGCATCCGACGGTGCTTGCCGACCCACACATTATGAACTTCCTCACCGACTATCTGCGTCTGATGGTCAGTGGCGGCATGGAGCCCATGGAAATCGACGAGCTCATGCTCCACGAGATTGAGGCGTTTGAGCAGGAAGCGCATATCCCCGTTGATGCCATTGCAAAAGTTGGTGATGCCATGCCCGCCTTCGGGATCGTCGCGGCGGTGATGGGCGTGGTAAAAGCGCTAACTTACGCGGGCGCCGACCCGGAACAGATGGGCGAAATGATTGCTCTTGCACTAGTGGGTACCTTCCTGGGCATTTTGCTGGGCTATGGGTTTATCAACCCGGTGGCCAGCTATATTGATCGCCAGGCTAAGGAAGCTGAAAAAATGCTCCAGTGCATACGCGTCACGCTGCTGGCAAGTCTTCATGGCTATGCCCCTCAGCTGGCCGTGGAGTTTGGTCGTAAGGCACTGCACAGCACCGAACGCCCGACCTTCAACGAACTGGAAGACTACGTACGCGACGCGAAAAAGGCTGGTAGTGCATGAGTACGGCGGGAGATAAGCGTCCGATCATTATTCGGCGCAAAAAAGTCGTTCATGCGCACCACGGTGGCTCATGGAAAATCGCTCTCGCTGACTTTATGACCGCGTTGATGGCGCTGTTTCTGGTGCTATGGATACTCAGCGTGTCCAGCGATGAACAGCGTGAAGGTGTCGCCGAATACTTCAGCACCCCACTTGTATCTGCGATTACCGGTGGTGATCGCTCCGGAAGCACCAGCGCCATCCCCGGCGGTGGGCCCGACCCGACCCACAGCGATGGCGAGCGCGCGCGCATTGACCTGATGCAGGTGACGCGGCCAAGTCAACAAGAGCGGCGCTTTTTCATGGACGTGCAGGAACGCATCGAACGCGCCATTGAGCTGGACCCTGAGCTGCGCGAGCTACGCTCCCAGCTGCGCTTTGACTTGACCCGAGAGGGTCTGCGCATCCAGGTGTTGGATACCGAGCAGCGGCCCATGTTCGAGCTGGGCAGCGACCAGGTGGCCCCCTACATGCGCAACCTGTTGCGGACCATTGCGCCGTTGCTCAACGAGCTGCCCAACGACCTGAGTATTGGCGGTCACACTGACAATGTGCCCTACTCGGGTGGCTATCGGGGCTATAGCAACTGGGAACTATCCAATGATCGTGCCAATGCTTCCCGGCAAGAGCTGGTTGCCGGTGGGCTTGATCCGGATCAACTGTTGCGCGTTTCCGGCTATGCAGACAGGGTATTGCTGCCCGACACTGAACCCGATGACCCCATTAATCGGCGTATTGAAATGGTCATTCTGCTACCTGAAATCGCCGAGGCGATCCGCAACCCCGTGGTAATGGAGACTGACATTTCCACGGTGTTATCCGAAACGGCGGAAGAGGTGATTCAGGCGCCCAGCGAAGACACTCCCGCGCAAGCGATTGACCTTGAACAACCAGACTTAGAACAAGAGGCGACGAACGCCGAATAACACGGCGTTCGTGGTAATACTTTTACGTGAAGGTAGGGGACGGTGCATGGATATAGCTGATTTTTTTGACACCTTTTTTGAAGAAGCCGAAGAGCTGCTGGCGGACATGGAGCAGCATCTGCTAGAGCTGGATGTTGATAATCCGGATAGCGAGCAGCTCAACGCCATTTTCCGTGCCGCACATTCGATCAAAGGGGGCGCAGGGACCTTCGGGTTCAGCGTGCTTCAGAAGACAACGCATATCCTCGAAAACCTCTTGGATTACGCGCGTAAAGGGGAGCTAGCGCTGCGGGCTGACCTCGTTGATACATTTTTGGAGGCCAAAGATATCATGCACGAGCAACTCAACGCCTACCGCAACGAGGAAGAGCCTGATCAAGAGACGTACGAGCGGATTTGTCAGACGCTTCAGCAAATCGCCCTGGAAGAGATTGGCCAGCAGTTGGATGCGCCTGCCGAAACAGCGCCGCTGACGAGCACGCCCGCGCCTGCTGAGTCCGCCTCCGTCGAGGAAGAAGCGGCAGGCAATACCGCCGAGGGCCAACTGAAGGTTGCGCTGATTAACGTCGACGAAAAAGACCGGGTTCTGCTCGTCGAAGAGCTCGAGCAACTGGGCGATATCCAGTCCCAGTCGGGGGACGACAAACGCTACGAAGTGATTCTCAGCGGGAGCGTCAGCGCTGACGATATCGAAGCGGTGATGTGCTTTATTATCGAGCCTAACCAGATCGACATTCAGCCGATTGCCGCCAGCGAGGCAAGCCCACAAGCGCCCGCAGCGTCAGCACCCCCGCCGGCTGAACAGAAAGCCCCGGCCGCACCCGCAGCAACCAAGGCGCCGGCGCCTGCCAAAGCGACTGGGGGCGATGAACCGGCCAAGGGCAAAGCCAAGAAGGCCGCTGCAGAGTCGTCTTCCATCCGCGTATCGGTGGATAAAGTTGACCAGATTATCAACCTGGTCGGCGAGCTGATCATTACCCAGTCGATGCTCGATCAGACCGTAAGCGACCTTGACGATCAGTCCGTTGGCAACAGTTCGCTGCAAAATGGCATGAGTCTGTTGCAGCGCAACGCCCGGGATCTGCAGGAGTCGGTGATGTCGATCCGCATGATCCCCATGGAATTCGTATTTAGTCGTTTCCCTCGTGTCGTGCGGGATACCGCGGGCAAGCTTGGCAAGGAAATCGAGCTGGTCACCGAGGGCAAGTCCACCGAGCTTGATAAAAGCCTGGTGGAGCGGATTACCGATCCGCTTACCCACCTGGTCCGCAACAGCCTCGACCACGGCATTGAAATGCCCGATGTGCGCGAGTCAATCGGCAAGCCACGCACGGGTAAGTTGACGCTTTCTGCCCGTCATCAGGGCGGCAACATCCTGATCGAGGTCCGCGACGACGGGGCCGGCCTTGACCGTGATCGGCTGCTCGCCAAGGCCAAGGAAAACGGTCTGAACGTCTCCGATACGATGTCCGATGAAGACGTCTTCCAGCTTATTTTCGCGCCGGGGTTCTCCACGGCGAAAGAAGTCACCGATGTCTCGGGGCGTGGCGTGGGTATGGACGTGGTCAAGCGTAACATCCAGGGCATGGGCGGACGCGTCGAGATTCAGTCCAAAAAGGGTGAAGGCACTATCACCAGCATTGTACTGCCGCTGACGCTGGCGATTCTGGACGGCATGTCGATCAAAGTGGGCAGCGAAACCTTCATTCTGCCGCTTTCCACCGTGCTGGAATCGCTACAGCCCAGCAAGGACGACATGTATGCCATGGCGGGCGACGACGTGGTCCTCAAGGTGCGCGACGAGTACCTGCCGGTGATCGCGATTCACGAAGTTCTGGACGTCGAAAACGCCATCACCGACCCGACCAAGAGCATCGCCGTCATTGTACAGGGCGAAGGACGCCGCTATGCCATGCTGGTGGACGAACTGATCGGTCAGCAGCAGGTAGTGGTCAAGAACCTGGAAGATAATTACCGCAAAGTGCCCGGCATCTCGGCGGCGACGATTCTCGGCGACGGCAGCGTGGCGCTTATTTTGGATATTTCCGGCCTGCACCGGCTAAGCCGGGCAAAAAAAGAGGCCGGCAAACCGGCCAATACGCAAACAATGTCTTTCTACAAGGAGTCTGAACCGTCATGAGCCAAGCAACCAATGGGGCGGTCCTCGCGACTGAAGCAGATAATCGTGAATTTCTGGTGTTTTCTCTGGGGGATGAAGAGTACGCCATCGATATTTTGAAAGTGCAGGAAATTCGCGGCTATGAAAACGTCACGCGTATCGCCAACGCGCCTGACTTTATCAAGGGGGTGACCAACCTGCGTGGGGTGATCGTGCCGATCGTTGACCTGCGCATCAAGTTCCACCTTGAAAATGTCGAGTACGGCGGCCAAACCGTCGTCATCGTGGTCAATGTGGCAGACCGCGTCGTGGGCATCGTGGTGGATGGCGTCTCCGACGTCATGACACTGACGCCCGATCAAATCAAACCCGCACCGGAGTTTGGCGTGACGCTATCGTCTGACTTCCTGAGCGGCCTGGGCAGCCTGGACGACCGTATGCTGGTCATCGTGGATATCGACAAGCTGCTGACCAGTGAAGAAATGGCCCTGGTAGATAGCGCAAGCCACCACTAAGCAGGACGGTCGGCGGCACAGGGAGCGGTGCTTGATTATTCGGTTGGCCACTCACCCGTAAGGGAGTGGGGGGAGTGGCTGATAGCGAGGAGATCGATGAGTGGCCCAGGTAATACGTAAAGTAATGAATAACATGACCGTACGGCTGAGTTGGGGACTGGTGCTGGTCACGTTTACGGCCATGGTGTTGCTGGCCTGCGGCATTGGCCTGTACGCCCTGCATCATGGCGCCGACATTGTTCAGAACAGCGATGCGGCCTCACAGCAGCAGGCGTTCACCACCTTTGCCACGCAGATCCGCTGGGTGTTGTTGGGCGTCGTGATGGTCACTATCGCCACGGTGATCGTCGTGGTGTGGGGGGTGGCGACCAATGTGCTGCGTCCGCTGGACAATCTGGTGGGCTACTTTGAACGCATGGCAAAGGGCGATCTGAGCCAGCGGATTACCGCGCCAGGCAATAACGAAATTGGCCGTCTGTATACCGCCATGGCGCATATGCAGGAATCGCTATCGCATACGGTGGGCGTGGTGCGCACCAGCGGGACGTCGATTTACGAGCGCTCGCAGCATATCGCCAGCGGTAACAACGACCTGTCATCACGCACCGAGCAGCAAGCCTCCTCGCTCGAGGAGACCGCCTCCAGCATGGAGCAGCTCGCATCGACAGTGGGGCATAACGCCGATAACGCCCGCCAGGCAAGTCAACTGGCAGGGGATGCCACCCTGACCGCGCGCCGCAGCGGCGAAGAAGTCGGCGAAATCGTCAATACCATGCAGGATATCAGCGCCAGTTCGCACCAGGTCGCCGATATCATCACCCTGATCGACAATATCGCTTTCCAGACCAACATCCTGGCGCTGAACGCCTCGGTGGAGGCGGCGCGGGCCGGTGAACATGGCCGGGGCTTTGCTGTGGTCGCGCAGGAAGTCCGCAGCCTGGCCAGCCGCAGTGCCAACGCGGCCAAGGAAATCCGCACCTTGATTGACGCCTCGTTGAGCAAGGTCGATGTCGGCACGCAATGCGTCAATCAGGCGGGGCAGACAATGCAGGACCTGGTCGCAGCCGTGCAGCGGGTGAGCGATATCATGGACGAAATTGCCGCGGCCTCTGAAGAGCAGAGCAACGGCATTGGCCAGGTCAATCAAGCCGTGGCGCAAATGGATCAGGTCGTTCAGCAAAATGCGGCCCTGGTGCAGCAAGCGTCGCGCAGCGCCAACGAACTGGAAAGCGAAGCGGGGAGGCTGCGCGAGGCCGTTGAGCGTTTTCAGCTGGCCGAGTCGTTAACGCCGCCAGGGTCGTCCGCGCGGGCGGCAACCTCATTGCCCACGCCCACGCCCACGCCCCGGCAACGGACGGCTGCACAAGCGCCGGCCGTTGCTGAAACGGCAGACGAGTGGGAAGCGTTTTAAGTCTTTACGAAGCAGCCTAAAGCGCTCAAGTAGACGGGTTTCAGGCCGATAACATGATGACTGGCGTCGATCTGATCGACGCGACGGGCACGCTGCGTCACCCGCGCGGCGTGCTCCAGTCCAGCCGTCGGTTGTTTGTCAGACGCCGTGTCGTGCAACCACCCCGTGGGCTGACAAGCACACGGGTCAAGGCTTTGTAGAGGAGTGGCATATATTTTGACCGAGCAACGTGAACGAGTCGACATCGGCCAATGGGCGTCCGGCAGCCAAATCGAGCGCGACCTGGAGCTGACCGATGCTGACTTTACCCGTGTCCGCGAGCTGATCTATCAGCGTGCCGGCATTGTGCTGGCTGAGCATAAACGCGAAATGGTCTACAGCCGTTTGGCGAAGCGGCTACGTCATCACGGCATGACTCGGTTCGGCGATTATCTGGCCCGCCTCGAACGTCAGCCAGACGCCAAGGAATGGGAGGCGTTCACCAATGCGCTAACCACCAACCTGACGGCGTTTTTCCGTGAGGCACACCACTTTCCGTTGCTGGCTGAGCATATTAAGCACAAGCAAGGGCCCGTTTCGGTGTGGTGTTCGGCGGCGTCGACCGGCGAAGAGCCCTATTCAATTGCCATGACGCTGCTTGAAACCCTTGGCGGGCGAGCCGCCCAGTCCAGCGTGGTTGCCACCGATATCGATACCGACGCGCTGGACAAGGCGCGCCGTGGCGTCTATCCCCAGGAGCAGGTACGCAAGCTGGACGAAGCGCAGGTCAAACGTTTCTTCCAGAAGGGCACGGGCAATCACCTGGGCCTGGCCCGGGTAAGACCCGACGTCTCATCACTGGTCGAGTTTATGCCCATGAATCTGCTGGCGCCACAGTGGCCGGTGAAAGGTCCATTTGACGTGATTTTTTGTCGCAACATCATGATTTATTTCGATAAAGAAACACAGGCAAAAATACTGAAACGCTTCGCTCCCCTGCTCAAGCCCGATGGGCTTCTGTTTGCAGGCCATTCGGAGAATTTTTCCTACATCAGCGATGCATTCAAGCTGCGTGGGCAGACGGTCTATACCCTCGCCAACCGGTAAATTATCGACGTGCTTAGCGCTGCCTGGCGGATGGCTAACTCAATGGGCTCGCGCGGCAGAGAGCTTGACGGACGGAAAGGAGGCGTGCCTTGAGTGCAGCCAAAATAAAAGTGTTATGTGTTGACGACTCGGCGCTAATTCGCGATCTGTTGACGGAAATTATTAATTCCCAGCCTGACATGGAAGTGGTGGCGGTGGCGCCAGACCCGATTGCCGCCCGAGACCTCATCAAACAGCATAACCCGGATGTCCTGACGCTGGATGTGGAAATGCCGCGCATGGACGGGCTGGACTTTCTCGAGCGCCTGATGCGTCTGCGCCCGATGCCGGTCCTGATGGTCTCGTCGCTGACCCAGAGCGGTTCGGAAATTACCCTCCGCGCGCTGGAGCTGGGTGCGCTGGATTTTGTCGCCAAGCCCAGTCTGGGTATCCGCAGCGGGATGATGGACTACGCCAACGAGATCGCCGAAAAGCTACGTGCGGCGGCACGCTCGCGGCCGCGTCAGGCGCGGCACAAGAACACCCCGCCGCCCGCCCAGTTGAAAGCCCCCATGGTGTCGAGTGAAAAGCTGATCATCATCGGCGCCTCCACCGGCGGGACCGAAGCCATTCGCGCCGTGCTCGAGCCGCTACCGGCCAACGCCCCGGCGATCCTGATTACCCAGCATATGCCGGGGGGCTTTACCCGCTCGTTTGCCGAGCGGCTTGACCGCCTGTGCCGCATTACCGTCAAGGAAGCCACCGACGGCGAGCGTGTATTGCCTGGGCATGCCTATATTGCACCGGGGGATCAGCACCTCACGCTGGCACGCAGCGGGGCCAACTATGTGGCGCGTCTCAACGACGGGCCACCCGTCAACCGCCACCGCCCGTCGGTGGACGTACTGTTCCATTCCGCTGCCGACCAGGCCGGTAAAAACGCCATCGGCGTGATTCTCACCGGTATGGGTAAAGATGGCGCCGCCGGGCTTTTGGAAATGCGCCAGGCTGGCTCGGCGACCATTGCCCAGGATGAGCAAAGCTGCGTGGTGTTTGGGATGCCGCGCGAGGCGATTGCCATGGGGGGCGCCGTCGAGGTCACATCGCTGGATGAAATTCCCGCGCGTCTGATGGCCCTGATTGCCTCATCCGGACGGGCACAGCGGGTATAACGACAAACGCCAAGACAGAGACACAACGAAAACAAAAGACAGCGTTAGCTGTAAGGGAAGGGCATGAACCAGATGTTACGTAATTTGAGTGTTAATGCGGCGGTAGTGACCGCGCTGCTCTTTTTCGTATTGGCGATGGTCGCCAATGTGGCGATGAGTGTTTTAGCCGAGCAGGCGACTGACCGGACGCTGACGACGCTCGAGCGTATCAACGTGGAGCAAATGAACGAGATCAACCGTGCCGACGCGCTATGGAGCGGTGCGCTGGTCGATCTGGAAGTGGCGTCCAATGACTTTATGCTGGGGCGCGCACGGCAGGCCGACGAGCGCTTGTCGGCGGCCATCGAACAGATCGATCGCGCCGAAGAGCGGCTTAATAACTTCTCGGGCGTACCGCGCACCGAGAGCGACGCCGCCCTGGGTGAGGAAATCGATACCGTGTTTGCGGCGGTCATCGATCTGTCCCGCCAGCAAGCTGACGCGCTCGATCAAATGGATACCACCGGTTTTAACGAAATACGCCAGCAAATGGCCCCGGTGGCAGAGGAACAAGATGCTGCACTGAGCGACTTTATGCGTTATGCCTCAGAGCGTGGAGATGCCCTGCAACAGGAGCTCGACGATATTAATGCTTTCTACAGCATGATCGAATGGGCGATTCTGGCGTTTACCCTGGTGCTGGTTGTGCTGATTTATCTGGGCCTGCGAGGCGTGGTGGTGCGGCCTTTGAACCAAGCGGTAATGACGCTCAACACTATTGCCGATGCGGACCTGACCACCCCGATTCCGACCGGCGGTAAAAACGAAGTGGGTCAGCTTTACACCGCCATGAAGCGCATGCAGAACAGCCTCAACGATATGGTGGCGCAGGTGCGTGAAGGCAGCCGTGAGATTCACCATGGCACCCGGGAGATCGCCAGCGGTAATGCCGACCTCTCGTCGCGTACCGAACAGCAGGCGGCGTCTATTGAAGAAACCGCTTCCAGCATGGAAGAAATGACCGCGACGGTGAAACAGAATGCCGATAATGCGCGTCAGGCCAGTACCCTGGCCGCGGATGCCTCGTCCACGGCAGAGCGTGGGGGTGATGTGGTGCAGCAGGTCGTTGAGACCATGCACGGCATTTCCACCAGCTCGCAGAAAGTAGCGGATATCACCAGCGTTATCGATTCCATCGCCTTCCAGACCAATATCCTGGCGCTGAACGCGTCGGTCGAGGCTGCCCGCGCGGGCGAGCAGGGTCGTGGGTTTGCGGTGGTGGCCGGCGAAGTGCGTAACCTAGCCAGCCGCAGCGCCGATGCCGCCAAGGAAATCAAAGCCTTGATTGATAATTCGGTCAGCCAGATTCAACAGGGTTCAACGCTGGTTGAACAGGCCGGTACCACGATGTCTGATGTGGTGACCGCCGTGCGCCGTGTCACCGATATCATGGACGAAATATCCGCTGCATCGCAGGAACAGAGCGACGGTATCGAGCAGGTGGGCCAGGCGATCGGCCAAATGGATCAGGTCACCCAGCAGAATGCTTCGCTGGTGCAGCAGGCCACGGCCGCCGCTTCGTCGCTTGAAGAACAGGCCAACCGTCTTGAAGAAGCCGTGGCCGTGTTCAAGCTGGTGGGTATGCAGATGGCCCATCAGCAGGCCAGTGCACAAAGCGCAGCCCCTAAAGCGGTGGTCGCCCCGGCCCCGGCAACATCATCCAAGACGCCCAGCCGTCGCGTGTCATCGCCCAGCGAGCACGACGATTGGGAAGAGTTTTAACCCGCCCCGACTGATGAGAGGATGACCCCATGGCAGATAAGAACATGAGCTTTTTGGTGGTGGATGATTTCCCCACGATGCGCCGGATTGTGCGCAGTTTGTTGAAAGAGCTTGGCTTCACCAACGTTGAAGAAGCCGAAGACGGACAAGATGCGTTGAACAAGCTACGCGCCGGTAACTTTGAATTTGTCGTTTCCGACTGGAATATGCCGAACCTGGACGGTCTGGAGATGCTCAAGGAAATCCGTCAGGATGACGCCCTTAAAGAGCTGCCGGTACTAATGGTGACGGCGGAAGCCAAGAAAGAAAACATCATCGCGGCGGCCCAGGCGGGCGCTAATGGTTACGTGGTGAAGCCATTTACCGCCGCCACCCTTGAAGAAAAGCTCAATAAGATCTTTGACAAACTGGGTAAGTAACGCGGCGAGGCCTACGGGCCGGGATTACGAGGAGAGAACACCATGAGCCAGAATGAGCAGTCCGGTTCTACCCAACTGTCCGACGAGGCCGCCGAAGATTTGATTCATCGCGTCGGTAAGCTGACACGTATGTTGCGGGACAACATGCGCGAGCTGGGCTTGGATAAGGAAATCGAGCGAGCGGCGGAAGCGATACCCGATGCGCGTGACCGGTTGCACTACGTGGCCACCATGACCGAGCAGGCGGCTGATCGTTCGCTGAATGCGATCGACCGGGCCCAGCCGCTGCAGGACCAGATCAGTGATCAGGCCGAGGCGTTGGACAAGCGTTGGGCAGAGTGGTTTGAAGCGCCCCAGGAGTTGGATGCGGCCAAGGCCTTGGTCAAGGACACCCGCGGCTACCTGGGCAGCGTGCCGGATATGGCGGCAGCAACCAACAAAGAGCTGATGGAAATCATGATGGCGCAGGATTTCCAGGACCTCACCGGCCAGGTCATCAAAAAGATGATGGACGTCATCCGTGAGATCGAACATCAGCTGGTTCAGGTGCTCATCGACAACGTTCCTGGCGCACAGGCACGAGAAACGATGCAACGCAAGGCCGAGGATCAGTGGAAAAGCGAGAATGCACGGCGTAACGAAGACCTTTTGAATGGGCCTCAAGTGAAGGACAATGCACCTGATATCGTGACCGGGCAGGATCAGGTCGACGATCTCTTGGACGAATTGGGCTTCTAACGCACGCGGTGAACCTTTGCTCGCGCTACATGAAGTGTCGCTCAGCCGTCCTTAGGGGCGGCTGTTCACGTCTGTAAGCCGCGATAAATTACCTGGCCGGATGACCGTATGGCAGAAAACGACAGCGACCAGGAAAAGACCGAAGAGGCCACGCCCCGACGAAAGGAAAAGGCGCGCGAAGAAGGCCAGGTGGCCCGCTCGCGGGAGCTGACCACCTTTTTGGTGCTGCTGGGCGGCGTCATCGGTCTCTGGACGATGGGGCGAATGCTTTACAATCAGCTTGGCATGGTCATGGAGCAGGCGTTTCTGTTCGATCGTCGCCAGGCCACAGAAGACATGCCCATGCTGACCAATGCGCTGGATCTCGGGCAGCGCACGCTGTTTGCCATGATGCCGCTGTTCCTGCTGCTGACGCTGATTGCGTTGATTGCACCGACCTTGCTCGGCGGCTTTCTGATTTCTGGGAAATCGCTACAGCCCAAGTTTTCCAAGCTGAATCCCATCTCGGGGTTGAAGCGTATCTTTGCTACCCAGGCGTTGATCGAGCTGGCCAAGGCCATTGCCAAGTCACTGCTGGTGGGCGGGGTCGGGGCGGCGTTTTTATACATGAATATCGGCAAGTTCATGTCGCTGATGGACCAGCCCGTCCAGCAGGCGTTGGCCAGCGCTCTGACGATGGCCGCCCAGGCGGCGGGACTGATGGTGCTGGCGCTGATCGTGGTCATTTTAATCGACGTGCCGTTTCAGCTGTGGAGCAATGCCAAAAAGCTGCGCATGAGCCAGGAAGAGGTCAAGCGCGAGCACAAGGAATCAGAAGGCGACCCGCAGGTGAAGGGGCGCATTCGCCAGCAGCAGCAGGCCATGGCGCGGGGGCGGATGATGAGCAAGGTGCCCGATGCCGATGTCATCATCACCAACCCGACGCATTACGCCGTGGCGCTGTCGTATCAAGAAGGTCAGATGGGCGCGCCCCGGTTGGTCGCCAAAGGGACCGACGCGGTCGCGCAGCGCATCCGTGAAATCGCCGATGACGCGCAGGTACCGCGATTAGAGGCAGCGCCATTGGCGCGTGCGCTGTATCATCATGTCGATCTGGACGCCGAAATTCCGGCGAATCTGTATACCGCCGTGGCTGAGGTCATGGCCTGGGCATATCGTTTGAAAACTATAGCGCAACAAGGAGGCGAGGTGCCCCCTACCCCCGATAACCTGCCGGTGCCCCCGGAAATGGAAACCCCCGGGCGTGGTACCGGTGGCAATGAGGCACAAACATGAAAGGCTTTAGCCAACTGATTAGCCAGCGAAACTGGATGAGCGACATGAAGGTACAGTTGCTCGCGGGACCGCTGCTGATCTTAATGATTTTGGGCATGATGATCGTGCCCCTGCCACCGTTTGCGCTGGATTTGCTGTTTACCTTCAATATTGCCCTGGCCATTATGGTGCTGATGGTCAGCATGTTTGCGCAAAAGCCCCTCGACTTTGCTGCCTTTCCCGCCGTGCTGCTGTTTACCACGCTCTTAAGGCTCTCGCTGAACGTAGCGTCCACCCGTGTGGTGTTGATGGAAGGGCACCAGGGCGGCGCCTCCGCCGGTAAGGTCATCGAGGCATTTGGCGCCTTCCTGGTCGGCGGTAACTTTGCTGTGGGCCTGGTGGTCTTCTTGATTCTGGTGATTATCAACTTCATGGTCATCACCAAGGGTGCCGGCCGGATCGCCGAAGTGGGTGCTCGCTTCACCCTGGATGCCATGCCCGGCAAGCAGATGGCGATCGACGCCGACTTAAATGCTGGCCTGATCGGCGAGGAAGACGCCAAGAAGCGGCGTGCGGAAATCTCCCAGGAAGCCGATTTTTACGGGTCGATGGATGGTGCCAGCAAGTTTGTGCGCGGCGACGCCGTGGCGGGCCTGGTGATCATGGTGGTCAACATCATTGGCGGCCTGATGATCGGCATGCTGCAGCACGACATGAGCTTTGGCGATGCCGGTCGCACCTACATGCTGCTGGCGATCGGCGATGGTCTTGTCGCGCAGATCCCGGCACTGGTCATCTCGACGGCTGCCGGCGTGACGGTATCGCGGGTGAATACCGATCAGGATGTCGGTCAGCAGATGATCAGCCAGCTGTTCGTCAATCCCCAGGTGATGATCCTGGCGGCCATGGTCATGGGACTGCTGGGCATCGTGCCGGGCATGCCCAATATGGTCTTTATCCTGTTTACCCTGCTGCTCGCCGGGCTTGCCTGGTTCATCATGCGCCGTCAGGAGCAGGCGCTGGTGAAGGAGGAAATATCCGCCGCCCCGCCGCCTACCCAAGAGGCGCCGGAGGCCAGTTGGGAGGATGTTCAACTGGTCGACACGCTCGGCCTGGAAGTCGGTCATCGCTTGATTCCGCTGGTCGATTCACGCCAGAAAGGCGAACTGCTCGGCCGTATTAAAAGCGTGCGAAAGAAGTTTGCTCAGGAAGTCGGCTTTCTGCCGCCGGTGGTGCATATCCGCGATAACCTCGAGCTATCGCCCAACGCCTACGTGTTGTCCATGAAAGGCGCCGAAATCGGCCGCGCGGACGCCTATCCTGGCAAATGGCTGGCCATCAATCCGGGGCAGGTGTCAGGCGAATTGCAGGGCACGCCCACCGAGGACCCGGCGTTCGGCCTGCCCGCGGTGTGGATTGAGGCCAGCCAGCGCGAGCACGCCCAGGTCTACGGTTATACGGTTGTCGATGCCAGCACGGTGATCGCCACCCACCTCAACCACTTGCTGCATCGCCATTCGCCGGAGATGCTGGGCCGCCAGGAAGTGCAGAAGCTGCTGGATAAGCTCGGCATTGAGCAGAAATCGCTGGTGGAAGAAGTGGTGCCGAAAGCCATTTCGCTGACCGTACTGCAGCGCATCCTGCAGAACCTGCTGGATGAAGACGTGTCTATTCGTGATATGCGGACCATCCTCGATACGCTGGCGGAATACGCGGGCCAGCAGCAGGATGCCAATGAGCTGACGGCGCTGGTGCGTGTGGCGCTTGGGCGTTCGATCAGCCAGCAGTGGTTTGCCGGTCAGGAGACACTGAACGTGATGGGCCTCGATGCTCAGCTGGAGCAGGTGCTGGTACAGGCCATGAACGGCAACGGCGCGATGGAGCCCGGACTCGCCGAAACGCTGATGACCCAGGCCCAGCAGGCGCTGGAGCGCCATGAAAGCAGCGGTGAACCGCCGGTGCTGGTGGTTCAGCATTCCCTGCGCGCGGTACTATCGCGGTTTTTACGCCGTCGCTTGCGTCATATGGCGGTCCTGTCCCAGGCTGAAATTCCGGACGACCGCACCTTGCGGGTGACCACCGTAGTTGGGGGACGCTAATGCAGGCGGCGCTGTTTTTTTCAGGGTTCAGGGGTAGATCATGAGTGTTAGACGTTTCGTAGGCGCCAACAGTCGCGATGTAATGCGCCAGGTGCGTGAAGCGCTTGGCGAAGACGCCCTGATTGTGGCCAACCGTCGCACCGAAGGCGGCGTTGAAATTCTGGCCATGGCTGATGAAGCCGTCGACCATTTCGAGCCCTCACCGCCGCCGCCCAGCGAGCCGGCGCCCGCGTCGAAGGACCCGCTCGAATCCATGAGTGAGCGCTTACTGCGTGAAATGCAGGATATGCGTTCGCTGCTGGCCACCCAGCAAACCGGCCACCGTTCGGCACCGGCATCCACGGCCAGCGGCAGCGACCGCTGGCGCCAGTTGCTCTGCGGCGTGGGCTTTAGCGCCGAGCTGGCCGACGAGATCCTGATCGACCTGCCAAGCGGACTTGCATCGCCCGCCGCCGATAGCGAGCAAGCGCTTGCCTGGCTGCGCGAACGGCTGATGGCGCGCCTGTCGGTGCTCAAGGATGAGACCGAGTTTTTCGACCAAACCGGCATCGTTGCGCTGGTCGGCCCCACCGGCGTAGGCAAGACGACCACCACCGCCAAGCTGGCGGCCCGCTTTGTCATGCGCCACGGCACGCGCCCCGTGGCGCTGGTGACCACCGACAGCTTTCGTATCGGCGCCCACGAGCAGCTGCGTATTTATGCCCGCCTGCTTGATATTCCCATGTACGCACTGGATGCCGAACAACCCATCGATGACCTGTTGGGCCGCCTGCAGGGCAAGCAGTGGGTGATCATCGATACCGTGGGTATGAGCCAGCGCGACCAGCGGGTGATCGAGCAGATTGCCCACCTGCAGGGCGGCCGCTCGAAGGTCAGATTGGTATTGCTGCTCAACGCCGCCAGCCAGCCTGAAACCCTGGAGGAAGTGGTGCTGCGTTATCGGCAGGCCGCCCGGGCGGCGGGGGCCGAACTGGATGACTGCATTATCACCAAGCAGGATGAAGCCGGTCGACTGGCCCCGATACTCGATATCGTCATGCGCCATGGCATGCGCGTGCTGTTTGGCTCCTACGGCCAGCAGGTCCCCGAGGATATGGCCGTGGCCGACCCCGCTGCCCTGGTGGAGCAGGCGCTCAACAGCGCCGTGTCCAGCGCCACGGCCGCGCCGGCTGCAACGGCCCCCATCAGCATGCCGCGCTGGTCGCGGGATGTGTTGGGCCAGGGTCGCCGCCTGTCCTCACTGTTTGCCCGACTGCGCGAGCGGATGGTCGGCTTTGAGCGTCTGGAAGGCGTCTGGGATATCGCCAATCTGCCCAGCGTACTGCAGGATCAGCGTCTCGATGCGTTACTCCAGGGCTACCCACCGCCCCAACGCATGCTGGGGATGGCCTGGTCACCGCGGCGCAGCGAGCGCGGCTGTGACTGGGCGATGCCCGATATCGGGCTGGATGCAGACGGCGCCTGGATGGCGCTGCCCTGGCTACAGCACCGTCAGCCTGCCGGCTGGCAGCCACGCACGGCAACGTTCAGCGAGCGCGATGGCGTCGCTGTTCATCTGCTGCCGGCATTACCCGATGGTGACACCCTGAGCTGGTTAGAGCACCAATACCTGACCTGGATCAGCCTTGCCCCCCCGGCGTTGCGGGTACACTTGCACGGTGAACGCTTGGCGCTGCGCCAGCTGTTTGCCGAAAGCACGCTCAACCATCGCGTCAACGTGCGTTTTAGAGGCCAGCCCATGGCGCTGTGGACCGCCTATGTCGAAGTCAGCGACGCAGAGGGGCGGGCACTGCTAGCGTGGTACGGCGAAGTACGCGACCCGGAAAGCGCCAAGGTGGTGACCCGACGCTACTGGCTGACCCCCGCGCGGCTGGGCAATGACGTGTTGAGCCTGTTGGTGACCCAGCTGCAAAGCGAAGGGTTGGCCGCGTTGACGCGACGCGCCTGGCAGCAGTTGAAAGACGCTGACAGCGGCGAGGTCAGCCCCGAAGTACGCCTGCTGATGGCCAGCGGCATCGCCGCGGTGGCGGGGCACCTTGACTGCGCCGACGATGAGGCCGCCGTATCCCTGCACAGCGATGTATTGAACCTGCTGGCCAGTCGGCGGCGGCGCCGCGATACAGCGCTGCTCGACGCGCTGGTCTATGCCTTCATGGCCCGCGACGCGATCCGCCAACTGGGCAGCGTCAACCGTGAGGGCCTGGCATGAGCGCCCAGGATCAAGCTGCCGGATTGCGCAAGTGGGCGGACCTGCAGCGTCAGCAGCGCGGCGATGAAGCGCCGCCCGAGGCGGTGGACTCGCCGGATCCCATGGCCCACCAAGCGCCCAGCGCGGCCGCGATGTCGCCCCCTGTGCCCCCGCCGGTGCCGAAAACGCCCCTGATGGTGGTCGGCCTGCCCGCTGATAGCCCGGTTCAAGTGCGTAAGGTCAGCGCCAGGCTTGGGCAGTGGGCGGCGTTGGGTCGCGCCTGGGCCAAGGATCCCGCCGACTGGGACATTCACATTGTGATGCCGGATGCCCCGGGGCTTGCCGAGCTGAGCCAGACACATCGGCGCTGGGCGCTGTGGGTCAACAGCGATGCCGAGGCATTCGGGCGTATGTACCATGTCGTCAAACAGCTTCATCAGCACAATGGCCCGCAACGCTTGCTGGCGCTGCACGAACCGCATTTGCCCAGGCAAGGACTACTGGAAAACCTGCGTCAGGCGGCCGATCACTATTTCGGGATTGAACTGCTGCTGCTGGCCCGCTGACCCCGGCTAACGCCGGTAAAGCGCCTAATAAACGGGGCTAATTTGCTCATGAAAAGGAACGAACCATGCTAGGCTGGTGGCGTTATGTGATTAGCATTTTGGTACTAGCCCTGGGTGTCGGCTCCATGGCGCAGGCGGCAACCGGCAGTTGGGTCACGCAAGTGCCCGGGCTAATGGTGACCATGAGCGACCGGGCCAGTCAGAGTGAGATGGTGCGCCCACCGGCGGGGATTTCGGCGCCGGGGGCGGTCATTGAACGCGTTCAGTGGCAATACCAGCATGCGCCCGACGCCGCGCTGCAGGCTTGGCTATGCCATCCTGAGCGCTGCGTGCCGTTATCCGGTATGCGAGGGCAAACCCGCGCTTTATCCGGGCAGAAAGCTACAACGCCGCTGCATTTTCAATTTGTGCTACGGCCAGGACAGCGGCCCGTCAGCGTCAAAGGGATGCAGATGATTATAAATTACCAGTGAGTCAAAGGTGGTTTAGCCGCGAGGCAATAGGATGTACACAGCACAAGGCAGGATCAAACAAAGTGAGCTGATGACGGAGTACATGCCACTGGTGAGACGTCAGGCCTTGACGCTTCAAGTCAGGTTGCCGGCCAGCATCGAGCTGGACGACTTGATCCAGGCGGGCATGATGGGGTTACTGGAGGCATTGGGACGCTTCGATGCCACCCAGGGAGCCACCTTTGCGACCTTCGCCAGCCAGCGTATCCGCGGTGCCATGGTGGACGAGCTGCGTACCCGTGACTGGCTGCCTCGCAGCGTCCGGCGTTCCGCCAGGGCCGTGGATGAAGCCGTCCGGCGGCTGGAGCAATCGCTGGGCCGCGCCCCTGAAGAAGTGGAAATCGCTGAGGCGCTTGCGATGCCGCTGGGTGAATATCAGCAGCTGCTCCACGATACCAACAGCGGGCAGCTACTGCCCTTTGAAGAGCTGGTGGCCGATGGCGCTGAACCGCACAGCCGCGAAGCCGGCAGTTCACCGTTCGATCACCTGCTCGATGCCCAGCAACGGGAAACCCTGGTGGCTGCCATCGAGGCGCTCCCCGAGCGGGAAAAGCTGCTGATGGCGCTGTACTACCAGGAAGAGTTGAACCTGAAGGAAGTCGGCGCCGTGCTCGGCGTCACGGAATCACGCGTTTCCCAATTGCATAGCCAGGCGGTTAGCCGCCTGCGTGCAAAGTTGAACGACTCGGCGTAGTCGTCATGGTGCCAGCGGCGCAGCTCGCGGCCATGGCGCGGCGTTAACGCCCGGATTAATGCTTTAAGGAGCACCCCATGAACCCATCGACGCTGATCGGTATTTTCGCCAGCATACTGTTGCTGGTAAGCGTCCTGTTTTTTACCGCCGAGTCACCGGAAAGTTTCCTCAACCTGCCGGGGCTTGCGATCGTGGTGACCGGCACGCTCGCGGCCACCTTCATCAGCTATCCGCTCAAGGAAGTACTGCGCGTAGTGCGCCTGGTGGGGCTCGTTTTTCGCCGTGAAAACACCTACGTGCGCGACGATATCAACGAGCTCGTGTCCATGTCGCGGCTATGGTTCAAGGGCGATGTGCGCGCCGTTGAACGCGAGCTCGAGAACACCCGCAACCCCTTCTTGCGTACCGGCATTCAGCTGGTCATTGCCAATACCAAAGAAGATGAGATCTTCGACATGCTGCGCTGGCGCATTGCGCGTCTCAAGGCGCGGGAGCACGCCGAAGCGCAGATTTTTCGGACCATGGCCACCTATGCCCCGGCGTTCGGCATGATCGGTACGCTGGTGGGGCTGGTGAACATGCTCGAGGTCATGGATTCGGGCAATCTGGACGTGATCGGCCCGCGCATGGCCGTGGCGCTGCTGACCACCTTCTATGGCATCCTGCTCGCCAACCTGGTGTTCAAGCCTGTCGCCGTGAAGCTGGAGCGGCGTACCGAAGAGCGCCTGATCACCATGAACATGGTGCTTGAGGGGATCTCGCTGATTACCAAGCGCCGGTTACCTTCCTTTATTGAAGAAACGCTCAACTCCTTTATCGCCAACTATCACGATGAAATTCGTGAGCCGGATGTCAAAAAGCCGCGCGCCTCAGGCAGCGCCCCCGCGAAAGGGTAGCCGACGTGCTCGACAGGGATACGCGCCATACACTGGAAGCGCCATTGCCAAAGGACAGTGACGATGATGGCTGGCTGACCAGCTACCTGGATGTGCTGACGTTGTTGCTCACCCTGTTCGTGCTGCTTCTCTCGTTGGCGCCGCCCGGTGGCAATGACGAGGGCGCTGCCGGCAGTGTCGCCGAGGTGTCCCCCGGCGCTATCGAAGACCTGCCCCTGGCCACCCTGGCGGCCGGTATCCAGCCGAGGCATAGCGGCTTGCAACCACGCTTTGATGGCATCAGCATTCCCGGGGTGGATGTCTCCCAGGGGCAGGAAGGCGTGACGCTGCGTATCAATGACAGTCTGTTGTTCGACAGTGGGCGCGCACGGCTCACCGAACAGGGCCGCGATCTCGTCGGCAGCCTGGTCGACGTGCTGAATGCGTTTGAAGGGCAGGTATCGGTCGAGGGCCACACGGATAACGTGCCCATCTCGACCTCTCGCTTCCCTTCCAACTGGGAGTTGTCATCGGCGCGGGCCATTGCGGTGGTGCGCCATCTGGAGAGCCTCGGGCTCAATGTTTCTCGTATGCGGGCCGTCGGCTATGCCGATACCCAACCCATGGAGAGTAACGCAACGTCGCCGGGGAGAGCCGCCAACCGTCGCGTTGAACTGCTGCTGCGGCAGCCGTCGAGGGGTGAACAGAATGACTGAGGCCCCACGTGTCTACCAACACGAGATTGCAACCGTTTGGTGCGTTACTGGTGTTGGATGCCGAGTGTCGGCAACTTCAGGCGCATAGCGCCAACCTGTCCGCATTACTCAATGCCCCGCCCGTCCCCGGTGGCGCGGTGTCGCTTGCCTGTCTGCTCGGCAAACGCCTGAGCCAGCGCATCCGTCGCGAAATGAAGGGCCAGCAGCGGCTTCCCGGGCCGCTGGCATTCACCCGCCATCATGAAGGCAAAAGCGAACGCTTCCAGCTGTTTGCCTACCGCCACGCCGAACAGGTGCTGGTTGAGCTGGAGCCGCTCAATCCGCTCGGCAAGCGCCGCCTGTTGGGAACGGTCAACGAACGCTTGATGCGCCTGGCCGAAGCGACCCATCAGGAAGCGTTGCTCGACATGCTGGTCAACGCCATTCAGGCGTTGACCGGCCATGAGCGTGTTTGTGTCTGCCACTTCGACAGCGACTGGCACGGCCTGATCGTGGCCGAAGCCATAGGCGGGCGCTTGACACCCCTGCTGGGCCAGCGCTTTCCCTCCAGCGACTTTCCCGTCGCGCTGCGGCGTAGCTACGAACGCCAGCCTGTACGCTTGATTCAGGACGTCGAGGCCGCGTCCGTCGACCTGACCGACCCCCATAGCGGTCAGCCGCTGACAGAGGCGGGCGTTCAAGACAGCCTGTTGCGTGCCCCGGCGCCGTCGCGGCAACACTATCTGCGGCGCATGGGCGTGCGGGGATCGTTGAGCATCGCCATGCACGGCGATACGGGGCTTTGGGGCATTGTTTTCTGCCATTCCGCGGCTGCGCACCCGGTGCCACCCTCGGTACGCGATGCGGTGCGTACGCTGGTACATATGGCAACCCAACGGCTGCTTCTGCTGCGTGCCCGCCAGGAGGCGCGTTACCTGCAGCGGGTTCAGGACAGCCTGGGGCTGACGGATACCATGCGCGACACGCCGCTGAGTCCCGCCACCCTGGTAACCTCCCAGGCGGACGCCTGGCTTTCGCTGTTTCGGGCACAGGGAGTGGCGCTGTGGCTACCGCAAGCGGTCCACAGCATGGGGCAAACGCCTGCCATAGGCACCGTTCACACGCTCGTTGAGCGGCTGAGCAGTAGCCATCCCCACCGCGGGCCGTGGTGTACCCGCGAAGTTGCCCGCGATCCCCTTACCGCCCAGCTCGAGATGCCCGCGCAGTGTGGCGTGCTGGCCATTCCGCTGCCCATGAGCCGCCACCAGCGGGCATGGCTGATATTTTTCCGCCCGGAGCAGATAGAAACGCGGTATTGGGCGATGCAGCCGGCGACGGCGCTGCAATCGACTTCAGCCGCCAGCCAGGATGGTTCCCCGGCCTGGCGCGAGGAAGTGGTCGGCAAAAGCGAAGCCTGGCAGCGCGTCGAACGGCTGGGGGCAATGGACCTGGGGGAGGACCTGACCCTTGCCATTGCCGCCTATGAAATCCACACCCTCAACCAGCACCTGGAGCAGGATCGCCATGCCCTTGCCGCCGCCAATCAGCGCCTCGAGCAGCTGGCGCATTTCGACCCGCTGACCCAGATATGGAACCGCTATCGTATCGAACAGGCCATCGAGGCCGAGCTGGTGGCGGCAAAACGCTACGGGGCGAGCTTTGCCCTGCTGCTGTTCGACGTCGACCACTTCAAACAGATCAACGATACCCACGGCCACTCGCTGGGCGACGACGTCTTGGTGACCATGGCCCGCCAGGTCGAAGCATCGTTACGCGGCTGCGACCACCTGGGCCGTTGGGGCGGTGAGGAGTTTCTGGTGCTGGCGACCCACTCCGAGGCGAGCGCCGCGGTGGGGCTTGGCGAACGGCTGCGCGAGCTGGTCACGGGGGTCAAGGTGGCAGGGCTCAGCCAGACGGTGACCATCAGCGTCGGCGTGGCCGTGTGGCAGCCCGGCGACAGCGGCAAAACACTGGTGGCGCGCGCCGACCGGGCGATGTACCAGGCCAAGCACGGCGGGCGTAACCGCGTGGTGCTCGCCGACTAAGCCGTCAATGGCTCAGGAGGGTTGCGCACACAGGCGTTGCATACGCGTAAGCGCCTGACTGGCGCCCTCGAGGCTGAACGTCATGTACCAGGGGTCCCGCTCGCCCTGGTCAAAGCCCAGGAAGATCTGTTCGCCGTCGCCCATGTCGGCAATCAGCTGGTCGATATCATCAAGGTAGAAATGCGCGTAAAAGCCGTCATCGTCACGCTCGGTAATGAACTCGGCCACGCTGTTAATGCGCTCGCGTTCATCGACGCGCAAACGGGCGGGCACCAGGTTCACCGTGCGGCTCTCGTCCTGGGCATCACCCAGCGCCACGCGCATTTCCAGCCAGGGCAGGTCGCAAACCCCCGGGGTGGCATTGACGCTTAGGGTGGCATCGGAATAACTGTGCGTTTCTACCGCGCGAAAATGCCGTTCATCGTCACGGGTCAGCGCCATCGACTGCCAATGGTCGTGGCGCTGGTCGTCTTCCACGTCAAACGAAACGGCGTGCGCCGACGGCAGTGATAGAAGCAGCGTCGTGCCCAGCGTGGCGCCAGCCAGCGCGGTGTACAAGCGAGACGTTAACAGCATAAAAGGCCCATGATGAAGAAAACCTAAGCCTATCGTCTGATGGCCCAGGACAAAAGACTAACGCGCTGATTTTCCTATATATGGTAGAAAAAAAATCAAAAAGCAGCCGATGTAGTGCAAAGTCAGGGCTATACTTCATCCGGTTGGCCCGTATAATCGCCCTAGTTAAGCGTCATTTTGACCGCCGTTAAGGAGTTGCGCGACATGAGTACTGCTACCCAGGCTATGAACACTTCTAACGATGTACCGCTGCAGGCGCCATCGCAAGAAATTTGGGACGCCAAATACCGTCTCAAGGATCGCCATAGCCAACCGGTGGATCAGGACGTGGGCGCAACCTTCGAACGTGTGGCCAAGGCGCTGGCGGACGTGGAAGGCGACAACGCCGCCGAGTGGCTGCCCAAGTTTCGCTGGGCGCTGGAGCATGGGGCCATCCCTGCCGGGCGCATCCTCTCCAACGCGGGGGCGGACGCCTATAAACCCGCGGTCAGCCTGATCAACTGCACGGTGTCGCGCACCATTCGCGATTCGATGCGCGATATTCTCGACTCTGTGGTGGACGCGGGGATGACGCTCAAGTCCGGCGCCGGCATCGGCTACGATTTTTCCACGCTGCGCCACAAGGGCGCCTTTGTGTTCGGCGCTGGCGCCGGTACCAACGGCCCGCTGGCGTTCATGGATATCTACGACAAGATGTGTTTTACCGTCGCCTCGGCGGGCGGTCGCCGCGGTGCGCAGATGGGCACTTTCGATGTCGGCCACCCGGACGTACGCGAGTTCATCCAGGCCAAACGCGAAGCCGGGCGCCTGCGTCAGTTCAACTTGAGCCTGCTGATTACCGACGAGTTCATGGAGGCCGTCAAGCATAACGCCGACTGGCCGCTGGCCTTTCCGCTGCACCCCGGTGAGAAGGAGGACGTCGGCGCCGATGACATCATCTATCGCGACTGGCCGGTGGTCGAGGAAGGCTATACGGTCGACGATGAGGGGCGCGTGGCCTGCCGGGTGGTCGAAGTTATCAAGGCGCGGGAACTGTGGGACACCATCATGTCCTCGACCTACGATTACGCCGAGCCCGGCTTCATCCTGATCGATCAGGTTAACCGCATGAACAACAACTGGTTCTGCGAAGATATCCGCGCCACCAATCCCTGCGGCGAGCAGCCGCTGCCGCCGGAAGGCGCGTGTCTGCTGGGCTCGGTCAACCTGACCAAGTTCGTTATCGAACCGTTCAGCGACAAGCCCCGGTTTGACTGGGACCGCTACCGCAAGGTGGTGGCGATTTTCACCCGCATGCTGGATAACGTGGTTGAGATTGCCGGCTTGCCGCTGCCTCAGCAGCAGCGCGAAATCGAAGCCAAGCGCCGCCATGGCATGGGGTTTTTGGGCCTGGGCTCGACGCTGACCATGCTCAAGATTCCTTACGGCTCCCAGGCGTCGCTGGCCTTTACCGAAGAAGTCAGCCGTCATCTGGCCATTGAAGGCTGGAAGCAGGCGCTGGAGCTGTCCCAGGAAAAAGGCATGGCCCCGGTGCTTGCCGAAGAGCACGTGATCACCCCGAAGATGATGCGCGAGCGGCCGCAGCTAGCCAAAGACGGCTATGAGGTGGGCGACAAGGTACCCGGGCGTATTCTCCACGCCCGCTACAGCCAGTACATGAACAAGGTGGCTGAGCTTGAACCCGAACTCGTCGCGCAGCTGGCCGAACACGGGGCGCGCTTCACCCACCACAGTTCCATCGCCCCGACCGGTACGATTTCGCTGTCGATGGGCAACAACGCGTCCAATGGCATCGAGCCGTCGTTCTCGCACCGTTATTTCCGCAATATCATCCAGTCGGGCAAGAAGACCAAGGAGCAGGTCGAGGTCGTGTCCTTCGAGCTTGCAGCCTATCGCCACTTTATTGCCGCCGACGCAGTGGACAGCGACCTGCCCGACTATTTTATCACCGCCGATGCGGTGACGCCCGAGCAGCACGTGGCGGTTCAGGCCGCCGCCCAGCAATGGATCGATTCGGCGATTTCCAAGACGGTGAACGTGCCCACCGAGTTTGCATTCGAGAAGTTCCAGGACCTGTACCTGCAAGCGTACGAAAGCCGCCTCAAGGGCTGCACGACGTTCCGCTTCAATCCGGAAGCCTTCCAGGGCGTTCTGGTACGCGAAGACGACCTGAAAAACACCACCTATGTGTTTGAGCTCGAGAACGGTGAAACCCTCGAACTGACCGGCGATGAAAAAGTGATCTACGACGGTGAAGAGCACAACGCCGCCAACCTGTTTGATGGTTTGAAAGAAGGCACCTACGGCAAATGGTGATGCTGGGCCGCGCCCCATCACGCACAGCCCAGCACCCCTTTGCCAAGTGGAGAACGTTATGACTGTTGAAATCACCTCGAAGATCGTCGGTTACCGTATCAAGCAGCAGGAGCCGGCGGCGCCCAGCCCGGCCCTGCCCGAGGAAGACCCGCTGACGGTGCGCATTCCGTCGCGCCCGGAGGGCACGCTTGAAGCCGTCTCGGAAAAGATTTCCTATGTCGGCGCTGAAGGCCGCAAAAAAGTCTATCTGCTGGTGTCCTTCATGCCGGTGGAAGGCGTGGTCGGCGGCAAGCGCGTGGTCATCGAGCGGCCGGTGGAGTTTTTCTTCCCCTCGGGACAGCTGTCGAGCGAGCACCAGTGGATTACCGCCACCATGCGCAGCCTGTCACTGGCGGCGCGGGGCGGCTATGTCACCCAGGCGGTCGCGGACCTGCGCAAGGTCGCCTGGGACAAGGGCCTGGTGCGCTGCGGAATGAACCGCTGGAACAAACCCATGTTCCATGATTCCGAAGTGGCCGCCATTGCCTGGTCGATCCAGCAGATTCTGTATCGCCGCGGCTTTCTGGATCAGGACGGCAATCAGGTGCCGGTGGAAAGTCTGGTGGAGCGTTATGCACATCGCATGCAGCACGGCCACGCCTGGCAGCCGCCGGCAGAGGAGGCGCCTGCCGAGGTCGGCAGCGGGGCGGTCGAGCCCATCGGTCAGGCAGCATCGACCACTGACCAGGCCAGTGGGCCAGCGGTCGTCGGCCACTGCCCGGAATGCCGCGGTGAACTGATCATGATGGACGGCTGCCCCACCTGCTATGCCGGCTGTGGCTGGTCGAAATGCGGGTGAGGTGATTGCCCGGCACCCAACAAAACGCCGCGAGCTTAATAAGCTCGCGGCGTTTTTGCTTTATGTCCGGAAGGTGCCGGCGCTAGGCCTTGTCTGAAAACTGGCTGCGCTCGACCATACGGCGTTAAAAATCGGCTCAAAGTACTCATTTACAACACGTAAACTCCGTCTTTTCGCCAATTTTTGCCTTGTCTGGCCTTCGCTCGCCGACTTTTCAGACAAAGCCTAGCCAGTGGCGTCAAAAAGCGGCCGCACGTTATCGGTCAGGTAGGCGTCGTCGAACTCGCCTTCTGTCGAGAGTGCCTCGAGGTCCGGGATGGTAACGTTATGCCGGTCACGGAACACCAGCCCGTCCTCGCTCAGCGCGCTGAACGTCCGGCTGACGTGCACCGGGCTCAAGCCCAGAATATCGGCCAGTTGCTCCTGGGAAAGCGGCAAACGAAAGTGACCGCTGATGTCTGCGTTGGTCTGGCGCAGACGCAGGTACATTTCGTGGAGGAAATGGGCCATCTTCTGGCGCGCGCTGCGCCGGGCGATGTTGATCAAGCGTTCGGTCAGCAGCGCCTGCTGTCGGCTGCCGATGGCAAACATGACCGAGGTTAACGGCAAGGACTGGCGAAAAAGCTCGAGCATGCGGCGATGTGGGAAGTGGCAGATGACGCCGTCGTTGATCATGCGCACGTTTTCAAGCCGCTGGTTAAAGGCAAACTCGCGCAGGCCAATGATATCGCCCGGCAAGAAGACTTCGAGTATCTGGCGGTCGCCGTTTTCCAGATGGCGATACGAGTAAGCCCAGCCGCTTTTCAGTGTACAGAACTCCTTGGCCGGGTCGCCCATCTCCCAGAGTAGCGTGCCCGCTTTAATATCGGTGGGGCTCTCCTCCAGCGAAATGAGCAGTTGTTTCTCGTCTTCATTAAGCGAGCAGTAGTGACTGAAATGCTTAATGATGCAGCTTTTTTCTTGGCCCACGGCTAACGACCTCTAAGAATTATTAACACTAAAAATCCAATGTTCAATCAAAAACTACTATATACGACGTTGATAGAGAATGTGTCATGCCGTGTAAAGTGCTTCGGATAGTAGTGCCCGGACAATGTATTAGGCCTGCGACATCAAAAACGCCCGTCCATGGCAAGTGCCATGGACGGTGGCGTCAGGCTGAGGCGCGCTGGTGACGGGCAAGCAGCGGCGCCAGGAAGCGTCCGGTATGCGAGACGTCCTGCTTGGCGATCTGCTCCGGCGTGCCCTCGGCGATGATCCTGCCGCCCCCGGAGCCGCCTTCCGGGCCCAGGTCGACAATCCAGTCGGCGGTCTTGATGACATCCAGGTTGTGCTCGATCACCACGATGGTGTTGCCGTGATCGCGCAGACGGTGGAGCACGGTCAGCAGCTGGCGGATGTCTTCAAAGTGCAGGCCGGTGGTCGGCTCATCCAGAATATACAGCGTCTTGCCAGTGTCGCGCTTGGCCAGCTCCCGAGCCAGCTTGACCCGCTGGGCTTCGCCGCCGGACAGCGTTGTGGCGCTTTGCCCTAGGCGTATATAGGACAGCCCTACGTCGAGCAGCGTCTGCAGGCGCCGCGCAATCGCTGGTACCGGGCTGAAAAACGCCAGCGCGTCCTCCACCGTCATGGCCAGCACTTCGTGGATGGTCTTGCCCTTGTAGTGGATATCCAGGGTTTCGCGGTTGTAGCGCTTGCCCTTGCAGACGTCGCAGGGCACGTAGATATCCGGCAGAAAATGCATCTCGACCTTGATCATGCCTTCGCCCTGGCAGGCCTCGCAGCGGCCGCCCTTGACGTTGAAGCTGAACCGGCCGGGCTTGTAGCCCCGCGAGCGGGCTTCCTGAGTGCCGGCAAACAGCTCGCGGATAGGCGTAAAGATCCCCGTGTAGGTGGCCGGGTTGGAGCGCGGCGTTCGACCGATGGGGCTCTGGTCGATATCGATCACCTTATCCAGCTGGTCGAGTCCCTCGATGCTTTGATAGGGCGCCGGGGTCAGCGTGGTGGCGCGGTTGAGTTCGCGGGCGGCAATGGGCATCAGGGTGCCGTTGATCAGGGTCGATTTGCCCGACCCCGAGACCCCGGTGATGGCGATGAACAGCCCCAGCGGCAGCGAGAGCGACACGTCCTGAAGATTGTTGCCGGTGGCGCCGCGGACGATCAGCTGCTTTTCCGGGTTGCCGGGAATGCGGTAGGGCGGCACGGCGATTTCCCGGGTGCCGGAGAGGTATTGACCGGTCAGTGAGTTGGGGTTGTTCATCACGTCCTGGGGCGTGCCCTGGGCAACAATTTCGCCGCCGTGAACGCCGGCGCCGGGGCCGATGTCGAGGACGTGATCGGCAGCACGGATGGCGTCTTCGTCGTGTTCGACGACGATCACGGTGTTACCCAGGTCGCGCAGCCGTTCCAGGGTTTTCAGCAGCCGGTCGTTGTCACGCTGGTGCAGACCGATCGACGGCTCGTCCAGAATATACATCACGCCGACCAGGCCAGCGCCGATCTGGCTGGCCAGGCGAATCCGCTGGGCTTCGCCGCCCGACAGGGTATCGGCGCTGCGCTCCAGGTTGAGATAGTCGAGCCCGACGTTGACCAGAAACTCCAGACGCGCGTGAATCTCGTTGACGATCTTGTCGGCAATCTCGCCTTTGCGGCCGGGCAGGCTAAGATCGGAAAAATAGTCCCAGGCCTCGCCAATCGGCAAATTCACCATATCGGCAATGTTGCGGTCGTCGACGTAGACGTGGCGCGATTCCTTGCGCAGCCGCGAGCCCTGGCAGGTCGCGCAGGGTTGCACGGCGATGTACTTGGCCAGGTCGTCGCGGACCATGTTGGACTCGGTTTCCCGGTAGCGGCGCTGCATGTTGGGCAGGACGCCTTCAAACGCATGCTCACGGGTCACCTTGCGACCGCGGTCGCCGACGTAGACGAACGGGATCGCCTCGTCGCCGCTGCCGTTGAGAATGATCTCCTGTTCGTGACGGGCAAGCTCGTTCCAGGGCGTTTCCAGTTCGAAGCGGTAGTGCTTGGCGAGGGCCTGAAGCTGGGTAAAGTAATAGATGTTGCGCCGGTCCCAGCCCTTGATCACGCCTTCGGCAAGCGACAGTTCGGGATGGCTGATCAGTTTGGCCGGGTCGAAATACTGCTGCACGCCGAGCCCGTCGCAGGTGGGGCAGGCGCCCGCCGGGTTGTTGAACGAGAACATGCGCGGCTCGAGCTCCGCCAGCGAGTAGCCGCACACCGGACAGGCAAAGCGTGATGAAAAGGCCAGGTCGTCCTGTTCACCGTCCATGAAATGAATCATCGCAGTGCCGTCGGCCAGGTTGAGCGCCGTTTCGAACGACTCGGCCAGCCGCTGGGCCAGGTCGTCGCGGACCTTGAAGCGATCGACCACCACGCTGATGTCGTGCTTCTTGCGCTTGTCCAGCGGGGCAATATCATCCAGCTCAAGGACCTGACCGTCGATCAGGGCGCGCACGAAGCCCTGTGCACGCAGCTCGGCCAGTAGCTGGAGGTGTTCGCCCTTGCGGCCCTTGACCACCGGGGCCAGCAGCATCAGCTTGGTGCCTTCGGCGAGGTTCATCACCTGGTCGACCATCTGCGAGATGGTTTGCGCCTCCAGGTCCTCGCCATGCTCGGGGCAGCGCGGGGTGCCGGCGCGGGCAAACAGCAGGCGCAGGTAGTCGTAGATTTCGGTAATCGTGCCCACGGTCGAGCGCGGGTTATGCGAGGTGGACTTCTGTTCGATGGAAATCGCCGGCGACAGCCCTTCGATGTGATCCACATCGGGCTTTTCCATCATCGACAGGAACTGACGTGCATAGGTGGAAAGCGATTCCACGTAGCGGCGCTGGCCCTCGGCGTAGAGGGTATCAAACGCCAACGACGATTTGCCCGATCCCGATAGGCCGGTGATCACAATGAGCTTATCGCGGGGCAGCTCCACATCGATCTGCTTGAGGTTGTGGGTGCGTGCACCCCTGACCAGAATGCTGTCCATCAACACCTCGAATCGCGCTGCAAAAGCGTGATTATACGGCGCTCGGCCCCCTCCCGGCAAAACGGTTTCGGTTATCCGTGAACAGGGCCGACGTTTCGCCGAATCATCCAACGCGCTAGAATAGGCGGCTGTCTCGCCGCTGGCGGGCATCTACCACCGACGGTGATTATCCTGAGGACTACCCCAAGGGCTTTATGCGCAAGGTTTCCGCACGATTGCTGACCTCTGAGCGCCGCGCTATCAGTGGCTTGGCGGGTCTCTATGCGTCTCGTATGCTGGGGCTGTTCATGGTGTTGCCCGTGCTGGCGCTGTATGCCGACACGCTTTCGGGGTCGACGCCGCTACTGATCGGGGTGGCGCTCGGGGTCTACGGGTTGACCCAGGCGCTCCTGCAGATTCCGTTCGGCCTGTGGTCGGACCGCATCGGCCGCAAGCCGGTGATTGCCATTGGCCTGGTGCTGTTTGCGCTGGGCAGCGTCGTGGCCGCGTTTGCCGATACCATCGGCGGCATGATTGCCGGTCGCGCGCTGCAGGGCAGTGGGGCGGTGGCGGCGGCGATCATGGCGCTGCTGGCGGACCAGACCCGCGAGCAGGTGCGCACCGCGGCCATGGCCACCATTGGCCTGTCGATTGGCGTGGCGTTCGCCCTGGCCATGGTGGTCGGCCCTTGGCTGGCCGCCTGGGCGGGGCTTCCCGGCGTGTTCTGGCTGACCGTTTTGCTGACGCTGCTGAGCCTGCTGGTACTCTGGCAATGGGTGCCCCCGGCGCCGCGGCGCGTTGCGCATCGTGATGTGGGGATGGACCGTCAGCAGTTGCGCAGCGTCCTGACGCGCCCCGATTTGTGGCGGCTGGACATGTCGATCTTTGCGCTGCACTTCGTGCTGATGGCCATTTTTGTGGCGGTGCCGTTTCGGCTGATTGACGCCGGTGTCAGCGCCGCGCATCACGGCCTGGCCTATCTGGGCATCATGGCGCTATCGTTTGTGGCCATGCTGCCGCTGATCATCGTGGCCGAGAAGCGCCAACGCATCACCCGGGTTTGCGTGCTGGCCATTGGGGCGATTGCGGTCAGTCTGGCGGGACTCGGGCTGCCGGTCTCCGGTGGCTATTGGCTATTTGCGTGGCTGTTTGTTTTCTTTACTGGCTTCAATCTGCTCGAAGCCACGCTGCCGTCGATGCTCAGCAAGCTCGCGCCGGCCGGGGCCAAGGGAACGGCCATGGGGGTCTACTCCACCAGCCAATTCCTGGGGGCGTTTTTGGGCGGTACCCTGGGCGGTGTGCTGGCCAGTTATGGTGGGCTGGACGCGGTATTTCTCGGCTGCGCCCTGCTGGCGCTGGTATGGTGGGGCGCGATGCTGAACATGCCATCGCCGCCGCCGCTGGCCAGTGAAGTGGTGGCGCTGGATGACACCGGGGCTGATACTATGGAGGTGCTGCTGGCACATCTGGCGGACGTTGCGGGCGTCGAGGATGTCATGGTCGTGCCCGAAGAGCGGCTCGCGTATTTAAAGGTCAATCGACAGCAGCTTGATAAAGCGGCACTTGCTAAGCTGGTAACGCCCCCCAGGACCTAAACGGGGCAATGGCGCGTCGCCGGGACGCTGTCGACGTTTATCGATATCAATTGAAAGGAGCGCCTTATGGCTCGTGGCATTAACAAGGTCATCTTAATCGGCAACCTCGGGCAGGATCCTGAGGTGCGATTCACCCCCTCAGGCACCGCCGTCGCCAACCTCAACCTGGCGACCACCGATACCTGGATGGATCGTCAAAGCGGTCAGCGTCAGGAGCGCACCGAATGGCACCGGGTGGTGATGTTCAACAAGACCGCCGAGATTGCCCAGCAGTACCTGAAGAAAGGTTCCAAGGTATACATTGAAGGGCGCCTGCAGACGCGCAAATGGCAGGACCAGAACGGCCAGGATCGCTATTCGACGGAAATTGTCGCCAACGACATGCAAATGCTCGATGGTCGCACCGGTGACGCGCCGCAGCAGGGCCAGTACGGCCAGGCGGCCCCGGCGCAAAATGGTTACGGTCAGAATCAGCCGTCCGCGGGTGCGCCCCCCCAGCAGGGCGGCGGTTACCCCCAGCAGGGTGGCGGGCAGGCGCAGCCGGCACCGCAGCAGGGGAATCAAACCCCTCAGCCGAGCCAGCAGAATAGCAGCTACGGGGCGCCAGACCCCGGCAACTTTGACGATTTCGACGATGAGATCCCGTTTTAAGTGACGGTCATTGAGGTGCGTACGCGTAAAGGTAAGGGAGACAGGCCGTCTTGAAGCTTTTGATACTCGATGCGGGGCACTGCTTGAGCCTGGCGTTGGCGCGCGAGGCGAGCCGCCGCTCCGACACGGAGCTGGTCATTGAGCAGGCAACGCAGGTCAGCGCCAGGCGCCTGCGGGAGGTGGCGCCTGATGCGGTGCTGATCCCGCCGTTGGCGCACCCGTTGAGCATGGCCCCCGCCGAAGTGACAGCGCACGCCGATGCGGTAGAAAAGTGTCTCGAGGCCTGCCAGGCAGAGGATGTGGCGCTGGTCTGGTGCGTATCGGATCAGCTTTACGAAGACGGTTTCGACGTGCCCATCGATGAGCACGTCGTGCCGGCGCCCCGGGACGAGAGCCTGCGTCGCCTGGTGCAAACCGGCAACCGGGTTCGCGCCGACTACGATCGCCACCTGATCGTGCGGCTGGGGCCGCTGTTTGCATTGGAAGGCAGTCATGCATGGCTGAACGAGCTGCTCGACAGCCTGGTGATGGGCGAGAACGTACGCGCGGCCGAAGACGTCATCTTTTGCCCCACGTCGGCGGATGCCGTTGCCCTTGCCCTGATCGGTATGCTTCAGCAGCAGGCCTGCGGTGCCGATGCCTGGGGGGCTTATCACCTGGCCGGCACCGAACCGGTCAGCGCCTTCACCTTCACCTCCATGGTCAGAACCCAGCTGTCGACCCACCTGGAAGGCCGCGGCGAGCAGGTGACGCTTGGCGATGTTCAGGCGTTAACGCACCACCATGACGCCAAGCTGCGCCGGGTGCTGAATTGCCGTCGGGTCCTCGACGTGTTTGGCGTTCATCAAAAGCCGTGGCGTCTGGAAGTCGGCCGCATGCTGGATGCGTGGTGTCTGACGCGAGACGGCCAGGGTGTCGACGACACAGGAGCGTCGTCTTGATACAAGTGTTTCGTAGCGTCGTATTCTATGCGGGATATTTTGCCGCCCTGTTCATTATCGGGGCGCTGTTCTTGCCTATCGCGCCTTTCCTGCCCCTGGCAGGGCGTTATCGCCTGCTGAATGTATACAACTATTTCCTGATGTTCTGGTTTCGGATTGCCTGTGGCGTGCGCTACGACATTCAGGGGGCGCATCACCTGCCCGAGGGGCCGTGTGTGATCCAGGCGAACCACCAGAGCGAATGGGAAACGGTTTTTCTGCAGGTTATGAAGCCGCCCGTCTGCACCGTGCTCAAGCAGGAACTGCTGTTGATTCCCGTGTTTGGCTGGGGACTGCGCTTGCTGCGGCCCATCAGTCTGGACCGGTCAAAGCCGGCGCGGGCCATGAAGCAAGTCCTGACCCAGGGCGTCGCGCGGTTGGGTACGGGGCTATCGGTGCTGATTTTTCCCGAAGGCACGCGGGTCGAGCCTGGTGAGCGTAAGCGCTACAACAAGAGCGGCAGCGTGGTGGCCTGCCGCGCCGGGGTGCCGGTGTTGCCGGTGGCTCACAATGCCGGCGAACGGTGGCCGGGGCGCCATTGGGTCAAACGCCCCGGGGTGCTGCGCGTGCGCATCGGCGAGCCGATTCCGACCGCCGGACGAACCTCGGATGAAGTGCTGGCCGACGTGGAAGCGTGGATCGAGGGGCAACTGGTGGACATCTCGGACGTGCCCAGGCCGCAGTAGCCGTTATGTCAGCAGGCGCATAAAAAACGCCCCCTGTGAGTCGTCACAGGGGGCGTTTTGCGGACAGCAACAGGATTAGTCGGCGTAGCGCTGGAACACCAGGCAGGCGTTGGTGCCGCCGAAGCCGAAGCTGTTGGACAGCACTCGGTCAAGCGTCACGCCATCGCGGCGCTCGGTGACGATATCGAAGCCGTCGGCCTGCTCGTCAAGCGTCTCAACGTTGGCCGACGCGGCCACAAAGCCGTGCTGCATCATGAGCAACGAGTACACCGCTTCCTGAACGCCCGTGGCGCCCAAGGAGTGGCCGGTGAGCGACTTGGTCGAACTCATCGCCGGTGTCGTGTTGCCGAATACTTCACGAACTGCCTGCAGTTCGGCGACATCCCCCACCGGCGTCGAGGTGCCATGGGTATTGATGTAGTCAATATCGCCGTCGACAGTAGCCATCGCCTGGCGCATGCAACGGGTGGCCCCTTCGCCCGAGGGTGCGACCATGTCGTGCCCGTCGGAGGTGGCGCCATAGCCGACCAGCTCGCCGTATATCTTGGCGCCGCGCGCCTTGGCGTGCTCCAGCTCTTCGAGCACCAGCATGCCGCCACCGCCGGCGATGACAAAGCCATCGCGGGCTTGGTCATAGGGGCGCGAGGCTTTTTCCGGCGCATCGTTATAGTGCGTGGATAACGCGCCCATGGCGTCGAACAGGCAGGAAAGCGTCCAATGTTCCTCTTCGCCACCGCCGGCAAAGACCACGTCCTGTTTGCCGAGCTGAATCTGCTCCATGGCGCTGCCAATGCAGTGCGCCGAGGTCGCACAAGCCGACGAAATCGAATAGTTGACGCCCTTGATCTTGAACGGCGTTGCCAGACATGCCGACACGGTGCTGCCCATGGTTCGGGTCACCCGGTAAGGGCCGACACGACGCAGGCCTTTTTCACGCATAACATCCGCGGCTTCTACCTGGTTGGCGCTGGAGGCGCCGCCGGAACCCGCGATCAGGCCGGTTCGCTCGTTGGATACCTGATCGTCGGCCAGGCCTGAGTCTTCAATGGCCTGCGCCATGGAGATGTAGGCGTAGGCCGCCGCATCGCCCATGAAGCGCAACAGCTTGCGGTCAATGAGCGATTCGAGATCGATATTGACACTGCCCGCAACCTGACTGCGGAAGCCTCGTTCGGCATACTCTTCTTTGAAGCGAATGCCGCTGCGGCCGCTCTTGAGCGCCTCAAGGACCTGTTGCTGGTCGTTGCCCAGGCAAGACACGATGCCAAGGCCGGTGACTACCACTCGTCGCATGGGAGCCTCCTGTTAAAAATTCGCGGTGGAGGTAAATAGGCCAACGCGCAAATCATTAGCCTGATAGATGTCGCGACCGTCTACCGAGACGGTGCCGTCAGCCATGCCCAGAATCAGCCGACGCGTTATAATACGTTTCATATTAATACGATATGTAACTTTTTTCGCGTCAGGAAGGATCTGGCCGCTGAATTTCACATCGCCGCAGCCCAGCGCACGGCCTCGTCCTGGATGGCCAAGCCAGCCAAGATAGAAGCCTACCAGCTGCCACATGGCATCAAGCCCCAGGCAGCCTGGCATGACCGGGTCGCCAGGAAAGTGGCAATCGAAAAACCACAGGTCGGGCGTGATATCCAATTCGGCAATCAGCTCGCCTTTGTTATGCTCGCCGCCTTCTTCGTGAATGTGCGTGATGCGGTCAAGCATCAGCATGTTGGGTGCTGGCAGTTGGGCATTGCCCGGGCCGAATAGTTCGCCGCGCGAGCAGGCCAGCAGTTCTTCGCGATCAAAGGAATGTTGCTTGGTCACTGAATCGTTCCGAGTATCAAGATGATTGTTGGCCGCGTGCGGCACCTGGAGCCGATGCATAGCGCCGGCGCATGCTATTGCAGTCTAGCAGCGAGGCAGTCCCGCAAAGCCTCGCCTAGTCTACTTCCCGAGACCGCTGATTGCACGTAACCGCCCTATTATCGCTATGTTCTACAGATTTCGGATTAGCCGCCGACATTATAATGAGGCGAATAGTGTAGGGCCGAAGGATTGGTTTTGCACAATAAACGACGTATTGACGTAAGATTGACTATTCAGGCGGCTGATTAGGCGGCATGATGAGATCGAATTAATTCTTTGTTGGGAGCAGCTTCAAGCCCGTTTTTATAGGATGTCGTAAATTAGCATGTGGCTTCCCGTTTCGCTTAACCGTCCACTGATCTGGGCGGCGTTGATTGCATTGCCAGCCTGCATCTGGATACCCGATGCGTCGCTGCGCATGGTGGCGGCCACGGTCGTGACGTTCGGGCTCTGGGATGCGTGGCGTCAAGTGCGCAAGCAACGGCTGTGGATGCGCTTGTCCCAGGATGCCATGGGGATCGCCAACGATGCCATGGTGATGAGCGATGTGGAAAATCGCGTCATTGCCGTGAATCCTGCGTTTACCGAGATCACCGGCTACGAAAGTCATGAAATGGTCGGACGCAAGCTCGAAACCCTCGCCGCGCCGCGGCACGATAAAACCTTCTACCAGCATTTCTGGAGCACCCTGAAAAGCACCGGGCGCTGGGAAGGCGAGATGTGGAATCGGCGCAAGCACGGCGACGAATACCCCGAATGGCTCAAGGTCCGTGCCGTCACCGACAAGCGCGGCAAGATCACCCACTATATCAGCCTGTTTACCGATATTTCGGCACAGAAAGCCCGCGAGCGTGACCTGCGGCGTATCGGTTATGAAGACCCGTTGACCGGCTTGCCGAATCGGCGCCGGCTTCACGACCTGATGGAGTCGCGCCTGCGTCAGCTGCGCGCTGGCGAAAGTCTGGATATCGCACTGGTGGATATCGACGGGCTCAAATCGGTCAATGACAGCATGGGCGTCGAGCAGGGTGACCGCCTGCTGGCGCGCTTCGCTCAGCGGCTGACCAGTCACATGGCGGGCAGCGTCGTGGGCCGTTTGGGCGGCGACGAGTTCATGGTCATCCGTACCACCACCTATGATGATCACGACAAGTGGATCGCCAACCTGCGCGATCACATGAGCAGCCCCTTCGAGATCAACGAACAGTCGCTGCGCCTGGGCTTGACGGTTGGCAGCTGCCGCGCGCCAGAGGACGGGCACGATTCCGGCGTGCTCTTTCAGCGTCTGGAGTCGGCGCTGTACAACGCCAAGCGACTGGGGCGCAACCACAGCCTGCGCTTTCGGCCCGCGCTGGACAAACAGGACAATCCCCAACTGGCGCTGGTCAGCGACTTGCGCGCCGCGCTGGTCTCGGGTGATCAGCTCGAACTGTATTTTCAGACCCAGCATCACCCCGGTACCGGCGAACTGGTGGGCATGGAGGCCTTGTTGCGCTGGCAGCACCCGCGGGATGGCATGATCTCCCCCGGTGAGTTCATCCCCCTGGCGGAACGCCACGGTCTGATGGCGGAGCTCGGCAGCTGGGTGATTGAAAAGGCCTGCGCTCAGCAGGCGCACTGGGCCAATACCGAGATGCCGATGTTGACCATGTGGGTCAATATTTCGGCGCTGCAGCTTTTCCATGGTGATCTTGAAAGCCTGCTGGCTACCTGCCTGAAACGCTACCGCCTTACCCCGGCGCATATCGGTCTAGAGCTGACTGAATCGGTGCTGCTGGACGAACGCGCCGGCGATATGGGGCCACGCCTCAAGGCCCTGCGCGCCCAGGGCTACGCGATTGCCATTGACGACTTTGGCACCGGGTACTCGTCGCTTGGCTACTTGAAACGCCTGCCGGTGGATAAGATCAAGCTGGACCGGGCGTTCATCCGGGAGCTGCCCGGCGATCAGGCGGATGCTGCCATCGTCAGGGCGGTGCTGTCGATGGCCGAAGGGCTGTCGCTGGAGGTGGTGGCCGAAGGCGTCGAAACCAAGGAGCAGTGCGACTTTCTGGTCAAGGCGGGCTGCCATATCGTCCAGGGCTTCTACTTTGCCCGCCCGATCCCGGCGCGGGAACTCGAGCAGCGCTGGCTGCCCAAGCAGCCGCCGACACGCAGTAACGCCATGGCCAACGCAGGCCCCTAGCCTGTCGCTTCGGCGCCCGCATAACGCTGCTGCCAACGCTGATAATAGCGACAGACGCCCAGGCACAGCAGGGCCCATATCAGCGCCTGGGCGGGCAACAGCCACGGCGCCAGGGTGACATCGCTGAGCGCCGCCCCCGCAAAATATGACAGTGGGCCGCCCACCGCACCCAGCGCAGCGGCCATCCAGGGCCATCGCCAGAGCCAGGCAAGCGAATGGTGCACCAGGGTGGCGAAGAGCGGCCACAGCATCCACAGCCACAGCGGCAACAGGCCGGCGATCAGCGTGCTGTCCGCGAACATCAGCCCGTCGGCCAGCTGTAGGCCGCCGTCGATGGTCAGTCCCAGCAGCGCGAAAGCGGCCACCAAACGCCACTCGCCGGGTTTGCCCACGTATTTCAGATGCAGCACGAGCCAGGCACTGCCGGCGATAGCCGCCACCCAGGACCCCCCCACCACGCACAGCGTCCAGATCACCTCAAATCCCAGCGCATTCACAGCAATGGCCATTAGACGCCGTCGGGCGAGCATTACAGGGCTCCGGTCAGGGGCGATGGCTTGGCAGCCGGTTTTGCCAACACCAGATGGCAGGTGCCGATTGAGCGTTCAAGGAAGCCGCCTTCGCAGTAGCAAAGGTAGTAGCGCCACATGCGAATAAAGCGCTCGTCGTAGCCCAGGGCGTGAATATGCTCCAGGTGGGCCTCGAAGCGGTGGCGCCATTCGCGCAGGGTACGGGCGTAGTGCTGGCCGATTTCATCGAGCGAAACCATGTTCAAGGAGGTCTTGCGCATCAGGCTGCTGGCAATGGCGTGATGCGACGGCAAAAAGCCGCCCGGGAAGATGTATCGTTTGATGAAGTCCATGTCGCGCTTGGCTTCTTCAAAGCGCTGGTCGCGGATGGTGATGGCCTGAAGCATGGCCTGGCCGTCATCGGTCAACAAGCTGTCGACCTTGTGCAGATAGGTATCGAGGTATTGGTGGCCGACCGCTTCAATCATTTCAACGGATATCAAGCGGTCAAAGCGCCCGGTCAGTTCCCGATAGTCCTGTTTCAGCAGCGTAATCCGCTCTTCCAGTCCTTCTTCCTGAATGCGGCGGGCCGTATAGGCGTACTGCTCTTCGGAAATCGTGGTAGTGGTCACCCGGCAGCCGCGCGTCTTGGCCGCGTGAATCGCCAGGCCACCCCAGCCGGTGCCGATTTCCAGCAGATGATGCTCGGGCTGCACGTCGAGCTTATCGAGCATGACATCGAGTTTGTAGGTCGAGGCTTCCTCCAGGCTGGCGTCCGGATAGGGGAACACGGCGCTGGAGTACATCCAGTGGTGCTGGTCGAGAAAGGTCGCAAACAGGTCGTTACCGATATCATAGTGCGCGGCGATATTACGCTTTGAGCCGGTCAGGCTGTTGCGCTGAAAGCGGTACACCCAGGCCATCAGCCAGCGGGTCACGCGAGCGCTGCCGTTTTCCAGGTTGCCGTTGACCTGGTCCAGGTTGACCGCAAAGAGGCGCACCAGGGCGACCAGATCGTCGGCGTCCCAGTCGTTGTCCATATACGACTCGGCGGCGCCCACGGTACCGCCGAAGGCCAGCCGCTTCCAGGCGCGGGCATGGCGAATGACCACGGTGACGTGGAGATCGCCGCCCTGGCCCAGGTGATGGCACTGGTTGCCTTCGATCAAGGTAATGTTGCCACCGGTAAACGCATCTAGCTGGGCGATCAAGCGCTTTTTCAGCCAGCGTGTCAGACGGCCCTGGGGCGCGGGTTGGATATCGGGCGGTGTGGAACGCAGGGTCGTCATTTCGAGGTCTCCTTGCGCTTGGGGTGGGAATAGACAGGAATGCGTTTCAGCCACAGCCGTAACGCCTCAAAATGAATGCCGGCGACCGTTTTCAGGCTGATCCACGGCTGACGGGCCAGCGTGGTCAGCAGCACCCTTGGCGTTGCCGGGGCCGCTTCTAGGGTCAGGGTGGCGTCGAAATGGCGCTGGCCCGCCTGCCAGTTCTCCATGTGCAGCAGGAGCTGGTCGTCGGGGGTGTTGAAGCGCCAGCGGTAGGTCATGTCCATGGGATTGAAGGGCGATACGTGCATGGCTTTGTCAAAGGTCGCGTGGTGGCTGTGGCGTTTCGGCTCGACCCGGCAGGCGTAGCAGGTGCGCTCGCGCCAGGGCATGTTGGTGACTTCGCCGAGCACCGCGGCCAACTGGCCGTTGCGGTCGTAGGCGTAGTACATGGTCAGCGGGTTGAATACTGCCCCGAGCGTGCGCAGCTGGGTCAGCACGCAGATGCGGCCCTCGGGGGCGCTGCCCAGCTGGCGGGTTAGTTCGTCGCGTACGGCGGTGGCCAACGGGCGGTCCGTCGGGCCGAGATAGTCTTCACGCCGAAAGCGTGCCAACGCAGGGCCTCTGGCACTAAACCCCGGTACACGGTCAAACAGCGCTGGCAGCTCGTCCAGGTCAAGCCAAGCCATCCATAGCTGGTAATTGAACCCATGCGTGCGGGGAGTGAAGCGTCGGTGACGCAGGTTGCCGCGATAAATCCGCGAATGTGGCGTCGTGGTCATCCCGCGTCGCTCCCCTGATAGGCATCAAACAGCTCGCTGGTGGGCAGCGCGGTCGGTGGCCCCGGTGGCGTGGCCGCTTCATCGCAGCCCAGTGAACGGGCAACGCGCAGGGCGCTCCATACACCGTCTTCGTGGAAACCGTTGCGCCAGTAGGCGCCGCAGAAATGCGTGCGCCGGTCAGGCGATGAAATCTCGCCGTGGCGCTGCTGCGCGGCATGCCCGGCCAGGGTGAACTGCGGATGGGCGTAGACGTAGCGGCCCAGGACCTTGGCCGGGTCGATGCTTTCAGAGTCGTTCAGCGTGACGCAGAAGGTGGTGTCGCTTTCCAGCCGCTGGAGAATATTCATGTCGTAGGTGACCGACACCCGTTCATCGCTGCCGCGTCCGTCAAGACGGTAGTTCCAGCTGGCCCAGGCGCGCCGGCGGCGCGGCAGCAGCGCGGTGTCGGTGTGCAGTACCACCTCGTTATCCTGGTAGGGCATCGCGCCGAGAATCTCGCTTTCAGCTGGCGTTGGGTCGCCGAGCATGGTCAGCGCCTGGTCGGCATGGCAGGCCAGCACCACGTGATCGAAACGCTGGGTGCCCGCTTTAGTGGTCAGCGTCACGCCGGTGGCGTGGCGCTCGATGCGGGTTACCGGCGTGTTGAGATGAATGCGCTCGGCGTAAGGAGCGGTTAGCGCCGGGATGTAGCGGCGCGAGCCGCCCACCAGGGTGTACCACTGAGGACGGTGGTTAACCGACAGCAGCCCGTGATTGCGGAAAAAGCGCACGAAGAAGGTCAGCGGGAAGGCGCGCAGGTCGCCGATGCTGGCCGACCAGATGGCGGCCCCCATGGGCAGCAGATAGCGCCGCTGGAAGGTCTGGCCGTAGCCGTTCTGGTCCAGGTAGTCGCCCAGGGTCATGCCCGGCGCCAGGCGATCGTTTTCCAGGTCCTGCGTCGCCTGCTTGTTGAAGCGCATAATGTCGGCCAGCAGGCGGTAGAAAGCCGGGTTGAGCAGGTTGCGACGCTGGGCAAACAGCGAGGTCAACGTATGCCCGTTGTATTCGAAATCCACGCTGGTTTCATGCACCGAAAAACTCATTTCGGTGGCCTGGCTGGGCACCCCGAGGGTATTCAGCAGGCGTTGAAAGTGCGGATAGGTCCAGTCGTTGAAGACGATGAAGCCGGTGTCGATGGCGTAAGGGTGCCCGCCTACCTCGACGTCCATGGTCGCGGTATGCCCGCCCAGGCGCGCGTCGGCCTCGAACAGCGTGACCTCGTGCTGGGCGGAAAGATACCAGCCGGCCGCCATGCCGCTGATGCCGCTGCCGATGATGGCGATGCGTTGAGACGCCGTGTTGCTCATCAGGAAGCCTCTTGCGGTCGGGTCATGCGCAGGCCGATCCGGCGACGCAGGCCAGGCGGCAGGATGCCGAGAAACTTGACCAGGTAAGTAAAGCGACGCGGAAAATGAATATCCAGATGGCCTTTGACCAGGCCGTGGATAATGGCCTCGGCGGCGGCATCGGCGCTGACCTGCATGGGCATGGGAAAGTCGTTGCGCTCGGTCAGCGGCGTCTTGACGAAGCCAGGGTGAATCAGGCTGACGTCGATGCCTTCCTGGTCGAGGTCAAGGCGCAGCGATTCGAGAAAGTAGCTGACGGCGGCCTTGGACGCCCCATAGGCCTCGGCCCTGGGCAGCGGCAGGTAAGCGGAGGCGCTCGAGGTGGCGGCGAGGCGGGCGGGCTTGCCTTCCTTGCGCGCTGCGCGCAGCAGGGGGAGCGCGGCTTCCACCCCGTATAGGGTGCCGAACAGGTTGGGCGTGAATACCCGCTCGATCAGCGCCATGTCGAACTGTTTCGCGTCAAGGTATTCGCAGGTGCCAGCGTTGAACAGGGCAAGGTCCAGAGCACCCAGTCGCTCGCCGATCTGTTGGCCGGCTGCCAGCACGGCCTGGCGGTCGCTCACGTCAAGCGCCAGCGGGTAGGCGTTGGGGCGGCCCTCGCAGAGCGCGTCCAGTGCCGTCTGGTTGCGCGCGCTGACCACCACGTGATGGCCCTCGGCGATGAGTTTTTTCGCCACGGCTTCGCCAATGCCCGAGGTGGCACCCGTCAGCCAGATCCGCTGGGGCGTTGTCCATGTGCTCATCGTGCCTCTCCAGTTGCACCCTGCAGGCACGACGTTCAGGCGTGCGAGGCAAGGTGTTCGTTAATCCAGGCGCTGCTTTAACCAACGGATGACGCGGCCCATGAGAGGCAAATGCTCATACAGCATGGCGCCGGCATCGAAATAGTCGCGATGGCGTGACACACGCCCGTCGTCGGCAAACGTCAAGGCGCTGCAGCCATCCACCTCGACCGGGCGTCCGCCTGCCAGGCGGGGGTGCGCGAACGTCATGGTCCAGGTGACAAAGGCCTGATTACCCTGACGTTGGCGGCGGTGGTAGACGAACTGACAGTGCGTGACGTTTGCATACATCGCCGCGAAATAGCCTTCCAGCGCGTCGCGCCCCTCAATGTGGTGCAGCGGATCGTTGAAAACAATATCCTCAGTATATACCTCGTACAGTTTTTCTGTACAGGTATTGTCCAGTTTATTGAAGAAGGCGCAAAAATCTTCCAGTGCCTTGTCCTGTGACATGACGACTCCCGAAGCAGTTAGGCGGATAAGGGCCGGTGGCGCTGCGCTAGGTGGACAGCGCCTTGAAGGCGTCGAGCGCCCGCTGGCGTGCGGCCTTGTGGTCAACGATCGGCGCAGGATAGTCGAGTTGGGTCAGCATATCCCGGGGCGGCGCATGACGGGCCTTGGCCGGTAGGCTTGCCAGTTCGGGCAGCCAGTGGGCAATGAACTCACCGTCCGGGTCGAAGCGGGTGGATTGGGTGGTGGGATTGAAAATGCGGAAATAGGGCGCCGCATCGGTACCCGTGGACGCCGCCCATTGCCAGCCGCCGTTGTTGGCGCAGAACTCGCCGTCCACCAGGTGGCGCAGGAAAAACGCTTCGCCGCTGCGCCAATCGATCAGCAGGTGCTTGCTCAGGAACATCGCCGTGACCATGCGCAGGCGGTTGTGCATCCAGCCGGTGGTGACCAGCTGGCGCATGGCGGCGTCAACCAGCGGGTAGCCGGTACGGCCTTCGCACCAGGCCTGAAAGCCGGCATCGTCGTCCCGCCAGGCAAGCCCCCGGGTATGGGACTGAAACGGCTGGTGGCGGCATACTTGCGGAAAGCCCACCGCCACGTGTTGATAGAACTCCCGCCAGATGAGCTCGCTCACCCAGGTGCACAGCCCCTTGTCGCCATCGGCCAGGTGGCCGTCGTTCTCGCTCATGACCGCCTGGAAGCACTGGCGCGGCGATAGCATGCCCAGCGCCAGGTAAGGCGACAGCTCGCTGGTGCCGCGAACCTTGGGAACGTCGCGCTGGTCGTGATAGTGGCGCCCGCGGAAGCGTAAAAAACGCTCCAGATGGTCGCCAGCGGCGTGTTCACCGGCGGGCCACAGGCGGCCATCGACCGGCGTGTCTGCGAAGCTGGGTAACGGGGGCAGCGGGTCGCTATCGATGCCCAGCGGCGACTGCACCGCCGGCGTGTCACGCAGCGCCAGCTGCTCAGGCGTGATGTGCTTGTGCCAAGCCTTGGCAAACGGCGTGAAGACGCCGTAATAATCGCCCTTGCCGGTCAGCAGTGTCCCGGGAGCAAAGGCCACGGCGTCGTGGTGGCCGTGGGCTTCGATCCCCGCTTGCCGGAAGGTGTCGCGCACGGCCTGATCGCGGCGCTGCTCGTTCAGCGGGTATTCGACATTGAAGTGAAGCTGGTCGATATGCTGTTCGCGGGCAATCGCCAGCAAGGTGTCGGGGGCCTCGTCGAACGTTTCAATATCGCGATGCAATAAGGGGATGTTGAGCCCTTCGAGCGCCTCTTTGACGGCCGACACGCCGCGCATCCAGAAATCGATCTTGTTGGCTCCGTGGCCGTGGGCCTGCCATTGGGCCACCGAGCGCAGAAATACCGCGACCACCGGTCCTTTGGCTGCCGCGGCCGCCAGGGCGGTGTTGTCGTGAATGCGCAGGTCGCTGCGCAGCCAAACCAGCTGTCGAGACATGGACACTCCTGCTGGACGGTTCAGAGAGAGGCACCGCCGCGGCGACGGTGTCCATTAGTGGCTCAAAGAACGCCCGATTCACGAAGCAACGGACGCAAGCGGGCAATGGCCTGGGGTAAGTCGTCGCCCAGCATATGCACGGCGGTGTCGCGCAGGTCGGCATCGCGCAGGCGGGCGACTTCGCCGCATACGCCGATGGGCACGTTAAGTGCGGCGGCGGCATCGGGCAGCGCCTGACGGATGTAGCGATCGTCTTCCCGCTGGCCGCTGGACAGCAGCACCATGGAGGAGTGCAGCCGCGCGACGGCCTGGGGCAGGTCCTCGAGCGGTAGCGAATGGTCCAGCAGCTGTACGCGGTAGCCCTGCTCGCTGGCCATGAGCGCGGCCATCAGCACCCACAGCGGCCCCGGGTCATCCGGCATGACGTTGAGCAGAATCAACGGGCCACGGGTGGCCTGATTGGCGTAATGCAGACGAATGCCGACCTGGCTGCGCAGGAACGCTTCGAACGTACGACGCACGAGTTCGTCGGGTTTGACCGCCCACTTGGCTTCCAGCGTCAGTACCACCGGCTGCCACAGCTCGTTGATGGCGGTGCTCAGCGGGTACAGCGCGAGGCTCTGGTGATAGAACGCTTCGAGCCTTTGCAGGTCGAGCGCTTCGATCGTGGCCTGCAGCTGCTGGCGCTGGCTGGCCCAGTCGCCCGCATCGGGTACCGGAGCTTCCACGGTATCGGGTTGGTCGAGCAGGTCCGCGACCTGGCTCACCGGCACGCCGCGATTGAGCCACTGCAGAATGCGTTCGATACGCGTGATGTCGTCCTGGGCATACAGGCGATGCCCCTTGGGGGTACGTTGAGGGCGAATCAGTCCGTAACGTCGCTCCCAGGCGCGCAGGGTAACCGAGTTCACACCCGTCAGGCGGGAAACTTCCCGAATGGGATAAAGGGGGGTGTCGGGTGGGTGGGTCGCCTTGTTGCTCATGGGCGCCAGTGCCTCTTAGTTGTGTGCGGAGCAAAGCCGCATGGGTCTATCGTGGGTTGCTGCGCAGGGCAATGTGGTTTGCTATCCATAGCAATTACCTAATTAACCGATCAACAAATTTGAATAACTAACGTTCCTTTGTACAACTTGTGGCGCCAAGGTACAACCTTTGCATGCATGACGTTAGACGCAAGCGGGCTAACGAGGCTGAACCGACCGATCTACTAGTGCTTGAGCTAACAGGGTTCCCGAACACCACGCCGACTCCACGCGGCTGGCGGTAAAGCTGTCGCCGCACAGCGCCAGGCCGCTCTCGCTGTATAGGTATAGCCGGTCGTCGGCCTGGCTTGGCTGGGCATAACGCCAGCGATGGGCGCCGCTGGCAACGCGATCCGGCAGAGACGTGCCGGGCGGATAAAGTAACTGGAAGGCAGCCCACAGATCATCGGCAACCGATTGGGGATCGTTTTCCAGATGGCGGTCGCTCCAGTCGAGCTGCGCCATCAGGCTGAGGCTTTCGGGCTGATGCTCGCGCCCGGGTTTGGTGTGGTTGCGCGACACCAGCCGCAGTGCCGGGTGGTCGACCCGCGCCATTTGCCAGTCCTTGTGCCCACCGGGCGGGGCGGGTAACGGCTGCTCGAGTATCGCCCAGGCCGCCCAGCAGCCCCGCTGAGGGCGCTGCCGGCAGGCATCGGCGAGCGCGTTGTCCCAGTCAGCGACCAGCGGCAGCGTTTGCGGTGGCGGGGTGGTGAACACCACATGCGTGAAGGCGCCGAAGGTGTTGCCCGCGGTGTCAGTCAGCTGCCAGCCGTCCGGCAAACGTTTGAGTGCCTCGATACGGGTCGCAAGCCGCAGCGTGCAGCGGTCATGGGTCTGGAAGGTATCGGCCAGGTGACGGGTGATGGCGCTCATACGGGGGGCACCGGTAAAGCGGGCATGGGGATCATGCTGCAGCTGCCAGCCGTTTGAACTAGCCTGATAGCTGATGGTCGGCCAGCGAGCGACCAGCCCGGCGTTGGCCCAGCGGGCAAGGGCATCCTGGAAGGCCGGATCACGCGCGGTAAACGCCTGGGCGCCCAGATCCAGATGCCCCTGGTCGAGGCGCTTGGTTGACATGCGCCCCCCGGGGCCGCGCCCCTTGTCAAATAGGCTGACGTTAATGCCCCGCTCGGCCAGGGCGTTGGCGCAGGCAAGCCCAGCAATGCCGGCGCCCACAATCGCGATCTTCAACGGCGACGACGTCTGTGCTGCTGTCATGCTGGCCTCTTGGGCAAATCGCCTAGCGTATAGAATTGTCGGTTAATCATGTACGTGATGCATTATTTGTAATAGTTTTGTATAAATTGATGGCAATGTAAACCTTTCACGGCGTCGCTTGTGCGTCGATACCAGAGGGAGAAGCACCATGCGTGTACTAGTGACCGGCGGCAGTGGCTTTGTCGGCCAGCGACTCTGCCCAATGTTGATCGCCCAGGGGCATGAGGTGCAGGTGGTTTCCCGCACCCCGCACAAGGTACGCGAGCGGCTACCCAAGGAATGCGATATCCGCGACAGTGCCCAGGCGTTTATCGATACCCCGCCCGACGCGTTGGTCAACCTGGCGGGCGAGTCCATCGCCGCCAAGCGCTGGAGCGATCACCAGAAAGACCGGCTGATCCGTTCGCGGGTCGAGATGACCGAACAGCTGGTGTCGCTGTGCGAGCAGCTGGGCGAAAACGGCCAGTCGCTGCCCAAGGTGCTCGTCAGCGGCTCGGCCATGGGCTACTACGGCGATCAAGGGGGTCAGCGGGTCACCGAAGACACCCCGCCCCACGACGAGTTTGCCCATCGGCTGTGCGCCCAGTGGGAGGCAGCGGCCGAGCCCATCGCCAACATGGGGGTGCGCCTGGCGATCCTGCGAATTGGCTTGGTACTGGGCCCGGACGGCGGCACGCTGCAAAAGATGCTGCCGCCGTTCAAGCTGGGGCTGGGCGGGCGTTTTGGCGACGGCAAGCAGTTCATGCCCTGGATTCATCGCGATGATTTGGTCAGCGCCATCCTCTTCCTGCTCAGCGATGCGTCGCTGTCGGGGCCTTTCAACGGCAGCGCGCCGCATCCGGTGACCAACGCTGAATTTACCCGAACCCTGGCCAAGACGCTGCATCGCCCGGCGGTACTGCCGGTGCCCGCCTGCGTATTGAAGGCGGGGCTGGGTGACATGTCCCAACTGCTGCTGACCGGCGCCGATATGCGCCCGGCGCGACTGCTCGATGCCGGGTTCACCTTCACCTACCCGACCCTCGACAAGGCACTCCAGGCGATTCTTGGCGACTCAGACGCCGACGACTAGCCGTTGGGATCCACGGTGATGATCACCCGCACGGCATCGAGCCGCAGGCGGGTGTTTTCGATGGCGTCGCTGAGTGCCTGACGCTCCTGTTTCAGGGCCTCGAGCTCCGCGCTGCGCACCGAGGGGTTGTGCTCCGCCAGCGCGGTCAAACGGGCAAGCTCGGCGTCCAGCTGAGTACGCATGCGGGCCTCGGCGGCCTCCACGATGCTTGGCAGCTCGCGCTCGGCCTCGCTTTCGCCCTGGGTGAGAATGCCGCGCAGCTGCTCGTGACGGCCTTTGATCAGGTCGCGGGCCAGCGACTTGTTGACCCTCTGCAGATTTTTGCCCAGCCCGGTAAACGAAATCTTGTCGGTGAGATTGGCGCCGGACTCATCGAGCAGCACGCGCACCGCAGTGGGCGGCAGGAAGCGATTCAGGTGCAGCGACCTGGGCGCCGGGCAGTGGGTGCGGAACACCAGTTCCGCCATCAGCCGGTCGCTGGGAATTGCCGGGTGGCCGAGTAACGCAAGCGCGGTATTGCCCATGGTGCCGTCGAGGATGCGGCCCATTATTTCGCGCAGCAGCGGGTGCTCCCAGGAAAGCCGCTGGACGTCATCCCGGGCGAGGGCCAGGTGACGGTCAAACGTCGCCGAAAAGCCTTCCTCGCCTTGGGCCAGCCCCGGCAGGCCGTCCAGCATGTGCTGGCCGGGCTGCAGCAGCATCAGGCCGTTGCCGATGTCTTGGCTGTCGACGCCGAATACATCCAGGGCGCGCTCCACGTAGCGGGGTAGGGCAGTGTCGTCGTCCAGCTCGCGCACCGCCTCGATCACCTGCTGGGCACGTTCGGGGCGGCAGGCGTTGAGCTCGAGAAGACGGTTGCGGCCGGCATCCCGCTCGGCCAGCTTGGCGATGAACAGCTCGCGGGTTTCGCCGATAATTTCTTCCAGCATTTCATCGTCGAGTAGCGCATCGGCGAGCGCGTCGCCGAAGGCGTTGAACAGGTCGCTGCCGATACCGTGGGGCGCGCTGAAGGCATCCATGCCCTCGTGATACCAGCGCATCAGCCGCTCACCGGGGCTGCCGGTAAAGGTGGCGACGTGCATCTCGATGGCGTGGCGCTGGCCGATCCGGTCGAGACGGCCAATGCGCTGTTCCAGCTGGTCGGGATGCTGGGGCATGTCAAACATCACCAGGTGGCGGCAGAACTGGAAGTTGCGCCCTTCGGAGCCAATTTCCGAGCACACCAGCACCTGGCAGCCGCCTTCCTCGTCGGCAAACGCCGCGGCGGCGCGGTCACGTTCGACCAGCGACAGACCTTCGTGGAACACCGGGGCGTGATAGCCGCCGAGCACGCGCAGGCCTTCGGCCAACCCCTCGGCGGTCTCGCGGTGGTGGGCGATCACCAGCACCTTGTCGTTGGCAAAGCCGGCTGCGCTTTCGTCGCTGAGCTTCTCCAGCAGCCAGGTGACCCGCGGGTCGATGTGAAACCAGGGTTCGCTGTTGAGCGGGTCGTCACTGAGTTCGCGGTAGGCGGCATCCGGGTAAATCAGGACGTCCGGGTGATCCATGCCGGTTTCGATCAGCAGTTCGTCCAGGTAGTCGTCGTCGCGTTCCAGGCGGCGCAGCGTGCGGCGATAGGCGGGCGGCAGGTCGAGGGCCGTCAGATGCAGGCGGCGTTCGGGAAAGCCACCCACGTGGCGGCGGCTATTGCGGAACATCACCCGCCCGGTGCCGTGGCGGTCGAGCAACGCATCGCGCAGCTGGCTGCGGGCGGCGTCCTGCTGTGCGGCGCTGGCCTCTGGGTTGCACAGGGTCGCGAGTAGCGCCTGGCTGTCGCGGTCGTCGGCAGCGGCCTCCACGTGGACCCGGGCGTCAGGCGAGGCGGGCAGCGACTCGAGGGCATCGATGGCGCCGGCCACCGCCCCGTAATGCCGCTCTTCGTCCTTGAAGCGGGCCAGGTCGTGGTAGCGCTCCGGGTCGAGCAGGCGCAGGCGGGCAAAGTGACTTTCAATACCCATCTGTTCGGGGGTGGCGGTGAGCAGCAGCAGGCCGGGAATCTCCGCCGCCAGCTGCTCAACGCACTGATAGCCGGGGCCGCTGCCCTCGCTGCTCCAGTCGAGGTGGTGGGCCTCATCGACGATCAGCAGATCGAAGTGGCTGGCCAGCGCCTGCTCCTGGCGGTGGGTGTTGGCAAACAGCCAGCCTTGGCTGGCGAGGACCAACTGAGCGCTTTCAAAGGGGTTCTCGCTGCCGTGGGCCTGGCTCTGGTGTTCATCCAGCAGGCTGACGTTGAGCGAGAAGCGCCGCAGCAGCTCGACCAGCCACTGGTGGGTCAGGCTATCGGGCACCAGGATCAGCGCCCGTTCGACCCGGCCCGCGACCAGCAGGCGGTGCAGAATCAGCCCGGCCTCAATGGTTTTGCCAAGCCCGACCTCATCCGCCAGCAAGACCCGCGGGGCATGGCGACGGGCGACTTCGTCGGCGATATACAGCTGGTGGGGGACCAGGTCGATGCGCGGGCCGGAAAAGCCCAGCGCGCTGTGCTGTTCGATCCGCTGATGGTGATGCAGGGTACGAAAGCGCAGGTCGAACCAGTCGTTGCGATCCACCTGACCGGTCAGCAGGCGGTCGCGGGCCTGGTCGAACTGCATGGTGTCGGCGAGCTTGGCCTCGGGGAGTTCACGCCGCTGGCCCTGGCTGTCGTCACCGACGTAGGTGATCAGGCCGTTGGTCGTATCGCTGTCATCGACGACCATCTGCCAGCCGTCGGCCGACACGATGCGGTCGCCCGTGCCGAACATGACGCGGGTCAGCGGGGCCTGGCGGGTGTTATAGGTGCGGGTTTCCTGACTGGCACTGAACAAGATGGTAACGCTACGGGCGTCGCAGTTAAGCACGGTGCCGAGCCCAAGCTCGGCTTCGCCGTCGCTAATCCAGCGTTGGCCGGGGGAAAAATCGCTCATGATGCCTCAAGGAAGTCTGCAATACAGGACGTACGCTGCCGGTCGCGGGGGCCGGCAGCAACAGGGCGGGCGATTCTAACGCAAAGCCGCTGGGGGATTAAGGTGTATCGGCGTCAATCTTCAAGCCAGCGGTCCAGGTGCGCCTGTGTGAGCTCGCCGACGTGGATGTCCAGGGCGTTGCCATCGCCGTCGAACAGCACGGTGGTGGGCAGCCCCGGGGCCTCGACAATCGACATGAGCATCTGGCCTGGGTCGCGCAGGGCGTAACGGAAGCTCAGCTGTTGCTCGTCCAGATAGCGCACGATGGGCAGCAGTTCCTCCCCCTGGTTGGCGACCACGACGCCCACGCCTTCGCGCTGATCCGCTTCGGCCAGTAAGGGCATTTCGCGCAGGCAGGGTGGGCACCAGGTGGCCCACAGGTTGACGATGATCCGGTCGTGGTCGTCGGCAAGCGACGGCAGATGGACTGAATTGCCGTCGATATCTTCAAGGGTCACGTCGGGCAGGGCCTTGATGCTCATGTCGTTGCCCAGCGGGGCCAGCGTCACCAGTACCAGCCATAGGCTTGAAGCACCCACCAGCAGCGCTATAGCGCCGCCCATGGCGATCAGCCGGCCGCGCAGCGTCCAGGCGGTCCATACGAGCCCCGCGGCCAGCCCCCAGAGCCCCTGGTATCCCGGCTGCCAGACTTTCAGCGCCGCCAGCGGGGCGACGCTGAAGCTGTCGATATGCAGCGCCACATGGCCAAAGCGGGCGGCGACCAGCCAGACGGCCACCAGGCCCAGAAACCAGCGCTGATGACGGCGCTGGGGGAGTCCCAGTAAATAGCGTGTGCTGACCAGCAGGGCCAGCGCGCAGACAATGGCGTACAGGCGGGGAAGTGAAATCAGCAGCGGGCCAAGGGTAATGGCGTTCATGGTTATCCCGTTGAGCAGGTACACTGGCGCACCATACCATGGAGCCGGCCATAACGGAGACACCTATGCCTCAAGTTGCTTTTGATAAACTTCGCGCGCTCGCCATTGGTTCGCAAGCGTTGGGTCTGACCCTCATCATTGCGCTGGAGACCTGGTTGAACGATGCCGCCCGCCCCTGGCAGGGGGCGGTATTGGCGGCCATGCTGAGTACCGCCTTGGCCATCGCGCTGGTACGGCTGTACCGGCGCAATTTATCGCGCAAGCGCTGGGCCGAGCGCGTCGAAGACGACCGCGACGCCTAACGTTGGAAAACGTTGCTTGTATTTTTTGCGTTCCAGTTCCAGATTAATAGCAGACCCCAGCGTGTACCGATGGGGCGCTAAATTCTACAGGGAGCGATTAACAAGATGATGAATAAGCGCATAATAGCCACGGCAGTGGCCGTTTCTTCACTGGCATTGGCAGGCGCGGCTCAGGCTGAGGTCAAAGTGGGCTTTTTGGGGGGCTTTACCGGGGGGATTGAGAGTTTGACGCCGCCCATCTTTGATGGCGCGAAGCTGGCGGTTACCCAGATTAATGAGCAGGGCGGCATTCTGGGCGGTCAGACGCTGGAAATGCCGTCGGGCGATACGACCTGTTCCGATGCCTCGGCCGCGTCTAACTCGGCGGACCGCATGGTCAACTCGGAAGAGGTCACGGCGATTGTCGGGGCGCTGTGTACCGGCGCCACCATTGCAGCCGCCAACAACGCGGCCATTCCCGGTGATGTAGTCATGGTCTCGCCAGCGTCCACCGCCCCCGCAGTGACCGAGCTTGACGATAATGACCTGGTGTTCCGCACCGTGCCTTCCGATGCTTTCCAGGGGGAAATGCTGGCCAAGCTGCTGATCGAAAAGGGCATCGACGAAGTCGCCGTGACCTTTGTTAACAACGATTACGGTCAGGGTCTGTCGGATGCGTTCGCCGAGACCTTTGAAGCGGAAGGCGGGACGGTCGTGGAAAGCCTTGCCCACGAGGACAATCGTTCCGATTACCGCTCTGAGCTGGGCACGCTCTCCTCGAGCGGTGTGGAAACCCTGGTGGTGCTGGCCTACGCCGATACGTCGGGGCAGACCGTACTGCGCCAGGCCTCGGAAAGCGGCGTGTTCACCCAGTACGTCGGGGCCGACGGCATGGTCGGCAATAGCCTCGTCGAAGCCGTGGGCGCCGATGTGCTAGAAGGCATGATCGCCACCCGCCCCGGCAGCCCGGACCTGCCCGGCACCGATATTTTCATTGAGGCCGCCGAAGACGCTGACATCGACCCTGAAGCGGTCTTCGCCGCCCAGGCTTATGACGCGGCCTTCCTGCTGGCGCTGGCCATCGAGCAGAACGGCAGTGCCGAGCGCGAAGGCTTATCCGAAGCGCTGCGTGATGTGGCCACCGCACCGGGTGAAACCATCTTGCCCGGCGAGTGGGAGAAAGCGGTTGAGCTGATTGGCCAGGGTGAAGAGATCAACTACGAAGGGGCTTCAGGCAGTCACGAGTTTGACGATAACGGCGACGTCCCCGGCATCGTCGTCGAAATGACCGTCGAAGATGGCGAGTTCGAGCGGGTAGGTGAGCTGGAAGAAGACGAGCTTTAATTCACCCACCGTTAGACCGACACCGCCCCAGCCAAGCGCTGGGGCGGTTTTTTTTGCCTCAGCCGTGGTGCTTGATGCGTTCCGGCAACAGCCCCTTGGGGGCGAAGCGCAATACCAGCGTGATCAGCACGCCAATCACCAGTACCCTGGCCTGCAGGGCGCGGCTGTCGATATTGCCTGGCGCCTGCCAGTCAAAGGCAAAGGCACCAAAGGCCACGGCGAGCTCCATCAGGTAGAGTGCCAGCGGCTCCGACATGATCCAGATGATGTAAACCGCAAGAGCGCCGAAGATGGTCCCCAGGTTGTTGCCGGGCCCGCCCAGAATCACCATGACCAGTACCAGGAAGGTATGATTCAGCGGCAGGTAGCCGTTGGGGTCGAACAGGCTGTTGAAGCTTGCCATCATGCCGCCGCCGATACCCATCAGAATGCAGCCCAGCACGAAAATCTCCAGGCGTCGCCGGTTGATATCCTTGCCCATGGCCGCGGACGATATTTCATTATCGCGAATGGCGCGGATCATGCGGCCCCAGGGAGCGTGATAGGCGCGGTGGAGTAGAAAGAAAATCGCCGCGATTATCACCGCCGTCAGCGACAGATAGATCGCCCTGGACAGGGTGAAACCCAGGTCGGACGGGCCGGGGGTCGGCCAGGGCAGCGGCGACACCGTCGCGGTGCCACGGGTGAGCCAGTCGGAATTCTTCAAAAAGGCCTTGATGATCTCAGCGATCCCCAGGGTCGCAATGGCCAGATAATCGCTGCGCAGGCCCAGGCAGACGTGGCCGATAAAGTAGCCAACACCGCCCGCCAGGGCGCCGCCGATGATCCAGCCCGTCCAGGCCGGCAGGCCGAGCCCGCCCACAAAGCCCGCCTGGGACTCGATGGCGGCGGTCACCTCGCGTAGCTGACTGATCACAAACATGTAAAGCACGATGGCCAGCAGCACGGTGAACACGGTGCGAACCCGCCTGGGGACCCCCAGTCGGGTGAGCCGCGAGGCCGCCATCACCAGCAGCGCGGCGCCGATGGCGTAGAGCAGCACCTTTCCAAGCTCTGTGGGTAGTTCGCTATCCCAGAAGGCGTCATTGACCGGCACGCTAAACAGCATGGCGCTGACGCCGCCCAGGGCAACGAAACCCATGACACCGGCATTGAACTGCCCCGCATAGCCCCACTGAATCGTCAGCCCCAAGGCCAGGACGGCGTAGCACGCGGCTTCCACCAGCATGCGGGTACTGTAGGCAGGCCCCATGACGCCGTAGACGCCGACAATGGTGATTAGCAGCATGCCAAACAGGCAGAGTTCACGAAGCGGCAGGCGCGATGTCGTGGGTGTCGCGTCCTGCGGGGTGTAGTTGTTATCAGCCATCAGATCACCTTGCCTTTGAAGATGCCGGTGGGGCGCCAGACCAGAATGGCCACCAGAATGAAGAATGGCACCACGATTTTATATTCGCTCCCCACGAAGGCTAAATTGGACGGTAACTCGAGCCAGGTGGGCAGGCTGTCGCGGAAGGGGCGCAGCAAGACGGCCCAGTTAAACACCGCCAGCGTTTCGGCAAATCCCACTACGAAGCCGCCCGCGACGGCACCGTAGGGGTGGCCGACGCCGCCGACGATGGCGGCCGCGAAAATCGGCAGCAGCAGGAAGAAGCTGAGGTCGGGTTTGAACGTTACATCCAGCGACAGCAGGGTGCCGGCAATGGCGGCAAGGCCGCCAGCAATCACCCAGGTCACAGCGACGATCGTGTTGGTGTTGATGCCCGAGGCCTGCGCCAGTTCGGGGTTGTCGGACATTGCCCGCATGGCTTTGCCGAGCCGCGAACGACTCAGGAACAGGTGCAGGGCAATGACCGCGACCAGGGTGATCACGAATAGATAAATCTGTGGCTCGGTAATCACGATGGGCACGCGCACGCCGTCAAACGGCAGCATGCGAAAAATCTCCTTGCGGTCGTCGACGTAAAGGCCTTGCCCGCCGGTGCCGGCAAACAGCCGGATCAGCCCCTGCAGAATCAGGGTGACGCCCAGCGAGGCAATGACCATGACGATGGGTTTGACCCCATGGGCGCGCAACGGCTTGTAGAAGGCTTTGTCGATGCCTACCGCCACGCAGGCCGTCAGCAGCATGGCCACGGGGAGCATAATCAGCGCGGTCGGCACGCCAATGCTCATGCCGATGCCGGGAAAGGCGGTGGTGAGCGCCAGCACCATGAAGGCACCAAAGGTCATCATGTCGGCGTGGGCAAAGTGGGCAAAGCGCATGATGCTGAAGATCAGCGTGACGCCGATCGCCCCGATGGCGTAGATGGCACCGGTGACACTGCCGGCGATCACCACGTTGTTAATAAAGAAAACCAGTTCATTCACGTTATTGTCCCCTGGGCTAGCCGCCCAAAAAGCTTTTGGCCACGTCAGGATCGGCAAGCAGTGCAGCACCGGTATCGGTGAAGCGGTTCTGGCCCGCCGCCAATACAAAGCCTTTATCGGCAATGGCGAGTGCCTGCTTGGCGTTTTGTTCGACCATCAGGATGCCGACCCCGGCCGCGTTGATGTGCCTGACCCGGTCAAAGATCTCGTTCATGTAGAGTGGCGAAAGCCCGGCGGTGGGTTCGTCCAGCAGCAGCAAACTGGGTTCGGCCATCAGCGCACGGCCCATGGCGACCATCTGGCGCTGGCCGCCGGACAGCTCACCCGCCGGCTGATGGCATTTTTCCTTGAGCGGGGGGAAGAATTCATAGACTTGGCCGAGCATGCGCTTGACATTCTGGGGCTTCAAGAACGCCCCCATTTCGAGATTTTCCTGCACGGTCAGGCTGGGAAAAACGTTCTTTTCCTGGGGCACAAAGCCCATGCCGCGCTCGACGAGCTGGTTGGGCGGGAGGTTTTGAATCGGCGTACCGTGCAGCAGAATATCGCCTTGATTGACGTGCAGCAGCCCGAAAATCGCTTTCAGCAGCGTCGATTTACCCGCCCCGTTTGGACCGACAATCACCCCGACCTCGTCGGCCTCCAGCGACATGTTCACCCCGTTGAGGATGTTCATGCTGCCATAGCCGCCGTAGACGTCGCGTGCTTCAATTAAAGGCATGGTGAAAAGTCTCTAGTGTAGGGCCACCTGAAGGGTTGTGGCGTTGTTGGAAGCGTTGTTGGAAGCGTTGTGCCGTCATCCGTCACGCTGCCCCGGCGCCGAAATAGGCATCGATAACCTTGGGGTTGTTCTGGATATCCTGGATATGGCCTTCGACCATCACCTGCCCCTGGGCAAGCACGATGACCGGGTCGCAGAGCCGGGCAATCATGTCCATGTCGTGCTCGATGACCAGGAAGGTGTAGCCCATCTCGCGGTTGAGACGCTCGATGTTGCCGATCAGGTCGCCAAGCAGCGTGCGGTTGACCCCGGCGGCGATCTCATCCAGCAGCACGATCTTTGCGTTGGTCATCATCGTGCGGCCCAGTTCCAGCAGCTTCTTCTGCCCGCCGGACAGGTTGCCGGCGAGCTCGTTACGCACGTGGTGGAGGCCGACAAAGTCGATGACCTCGAGCGCGCGGCGGCGTACTTCGGTTTCTTCGTGGCGCACCAGGCCGGGTTTTAACCAGGCGGTGAACAGGTTTTCACCTGCCTGCCTGGGCGGCACCATCATCAGATTTTCCAGCGCGCTCATATGGCTGAACTCGTGAGCGATCTGGAAGGTGCGCAGCAGCCCCTTGTGAAAGCGCTGGTCGGCGCTTAGCGCGGTAATATCTTCGCCGTCCAGGTAGATGTGTCCGCTGTCGGGGGTCAGCGCGCCGGCCATCAGGTTGAACAGCGTCGACTTGCCCGCGCCGTTAGGACCGATCATGCCGGTAATCGAACCTTTCTCAACGCGGATAGAACAGTCGTCAATGACCTGCAGGCCACCAAAGGCTTTATTGACCTGCTGAACCTCAATAAGCGGGGTCATGGGTTTCCTCATCTGCTAGGCAAGGCGGTAACCGCCTAGATATCAGTCCCGGAATTGCCACGGGTAAAGGGCGCATCCGTCGGGCAGGCGTGAAGAGTCGGTCACGATCCAAACGCTTGTGTGAATGGGATGATAAAATAATCCCCTGTGTCAGGGATAGCGCTACTTTGCGCTACCCTTGAGCGGCTTTCCAGCCGGCAACCGTTAAGGTTGCGTTGGGGGAAGTGGCTTGGCAAACAGGCGCCCTTCACATGGTCGCTAGGCGCCAGGCAAAAAAAAGCCCGCATTCAAGCGGGCCTAGGGATGTGATTTACTTCTTGCTCGAGCGCTTGCGCTCGTTTTCCTTGAGCAGCTTCTTGCGCAGACGGATATGGCTTGGCGTGACTTCCACCAGTTCATCCGAGTCCAGGAACTCGATGGCCTGCTCCAGGGTGAAGTTGATCGGCGGCGTCAGGACGATATTTTCATCGTTACCCGTGGAGCGCATGTTATCCAGCTTCTTGCCCTTGGTCGGGTTGACCACCATGTCGTTGGCACGGTTGTTGATGCCGATCAGCATGCCTTCGTAGACTTCGGTGGCGTGATCGACGATCAGCTTGCCGCGTTCCTGAAGCGTGAAGAGCGCGTAGGCCAGCGCCTTGCCGTCGACCATCGAGACCATAACGCCGTTGCGCCGCTCGATCGAGGCATCCGGCTTCAGCGGGCCGTAGTGGTCAAAGCGGCTGGTCAGGATGCCGGTGCCCGAGGTCAGGGTCAAAAACTGACCGCGGAAGCCGATCAGACCGCGCGCCGGAATGATGAAGTCCAGGCGAACGCGGCCCTTGCCATCCGGATTCATGTTGGTCATTTCGCCCTTGCGATAGCCAAGCTCTTCCATGATGGCGCCCTGGTGCTGCTCCTCACAGTCGATGATGACCTCTTCGTAGGGCTCCTGCTTTTCGCCGTCAATTTCCCGGATGATGACTTCGGGACGGCCCACGGCTAGCTCGAAGCCCTCGCGACGCATGGATTCGATCAGCACCGAAAGGTGCAGCTCGCCGCGGCCCGAGACCTTGAATTTTTCTGGGGTTTCGCCCTGCTCGACGCGCAGCGCCACGTTGTGGATCAGTTCCTGCTCCAGGCGATCCTTGATGTTACGGCTGGTGACGAACTTGCCGTCTTTACCAGCGAACGGCGAGTCGTTGACCTGGAAGGTCATCGATACCGTCGGCTCGTCAACGGTCAGCGGCGGCAGTGCTTCAACGTGGTTGACGTCGCACAGCGTATCGGAAATCGCCAGGTTTTCGATGCCGGTGATGCAGATGATATCGCCCGCCGTGGCTTCGTCGGTCTGTACCCGGTCGAGGCCCATGTGGGTCATGACCTGGCCGATCTTGCCTTTGCGTGACTGCCCTTCTTTGGTTACCACGGTAATCTGCTGATTCGGCTTGACGCTGCCGCGGCTGATGCGGCCGAGGCCGATGACGCCCACGTAGCTGTTATAGTCCAGCGCCGAGATCTGCATCTGGAAGGGACCGTCGATTTCGACCTTGGGCGCATCGACGATATCGACGATGGACTGGAACATGGGGGTCATGTCGTCCGCCAACTCGTCAGGATCAGGGCCGGCAATGCCGTTGAGCGCCGAGCAATAAATGATCGGGAAGTCGAGCTGCTCGTCTGAGGCTCCCAGGTTGTCGAACAGATCGAAGATCTGATCGATGACCCAGTCGGGGCGCGCGCCGGGGCGGTCAATCTTGTTGACGACCACGATCGGCTTCAGGCCACGGTCAAAGGCCTTCTGGGTTACAAAGCGGGTCTGCGGCATCGGGCCGTCAACCGCGTCAACCAACAGCAGTACCGAGTCGACCATCGACATGACGCGCTCGACCTCGCCACCGAAATCGGCGTGCCCGGGCGTGTCCACAATGTTGATGTGGTAGTCGGTGCCGTTGCCATCCTGCCACTTGATAGCCGTGTTTTTGGCCAGGATGGTGATGCCACGCTCCTTTTCCTGGTCATTGGAGTCCATGATCCGCTCCTGGCCTTCGGCCTTGCGGTCGAGCGTGCCGGACTGGCTTAACAGTTTGTCGACCAGGGTAGTTTTACCGTGGTCAACGTGGGCGATGATGGCAATGTTGCGAAGATTCTCGATCACGACGCGATCCTGCTAGAAAAATAGGGCGGCATTATAGGGTCTCGGTGCGGTCCACTACCAGCACTGTATTATTTAAAGCATCAATACAATAACCTTTTGGCAGCAGTTTTCGCGCTGATGGCGCATCCGGTAAGATAGTTGTTTTCCCAGATGGGGCAAGGACATGAGCATCGGCCACCTGATGCGGTTGCTAAGCGACGGCGACGTTCATTCCGGTGAACAGCTGGGTAACGCGCTAGGCGTCTCACGCGCTGCGGTGTGGAAACAGTTAAAGAAGTTGGAAGCGCTCGGCGTCGAACTGGTGGCGGTGAAGGGGCGTGGCTATCGATTGGCTCAGCCGCTGGAGCCGCTGGTCGGCGCCAGGATCGTCGAGCGTTTGCCCGCCCAGGCGCGCCACCATTTGGCGCGGCTGTTTGTCGAGGACCAACTGCCGTCGAGCAATGCCTACCTGCGCGAGCGGTTCGAGCAGGGCGCCGGCCATGCCGAGGTGTGCTTTGTCGAGCTGCAGACGGCCGGTCGCGGTCGGCGCGGGCGTATATGGACGACCCCGTGGGGGCAAAGCCTGATGCTTTCCGTCGGCTGGCGCTTTGAGGCCGGGGTGACGGCGCTTGAAGGCCTGAGTCTGGCGGTGGGCGTGGTTATCGCCCAGGTCCTCGAGCAGCACGGCGTGGCCCCGCAGCTCAAATGGCCCAACGACATTCTGATGGCGCAGCGGGATAGCGACGAGCTGGGCAAGCTGGCGGGTATACTGGTGGAGGTCACTGGGGATGCGGCAGGGCCTTGCGAAGTCGTCATCGGGATGGGTATGAATCTGCACTTGCCCGAGGCCATGCGCGCGGCCATCGAGCAACCGGTGGCGGCGCTGTTTGATGCGCTGCCCTCGCTGTCGCGTAATCAACTGGCCGCGGACGTGGTCGCCGGGCTGCTCGACATGCTGGCGGGCTTTGAGCAGCAGGGGTTTGTGCCCTGGCGGGAGGCCTGGAACCAGCGCCATGCTTACGCTGACCAGCCTATTCGGGTTATCCAGGGAGGACAGGTCACTGACGCGGTTGCCGGCGAGGTCGACGATAGCGGCAACTTGTGGGTAACCGAGTCGGGCCAACCAAGGCGCCTTTCAGGCGGTGAAATCAGCGTACGTAGGCGCTTATGATACTTGACCTAGATATTGGCAATACGCTGTCGAAGTGGCGGCTGAAAGACGCTGATAGCAGTGAAATTCGCTCGCGAGGCGCGGTATGGACCCGCGAAGAGTGGCGTCCCGGGGCTGATATTCCGGATCTGGACGTGGTCGAGGCGGTGCGTATCTCAAGCGTGGCCCGTGCGGCAGTTCTCGACGAGACCGTGGGACTGCTGCGTCGTCGCGTCCGCCACGTGCATGTGGCCCGCTCGACCGCTGAGGCACTTGGCGTGGTCAACGGTTATGAAGAGCCGGGTCGCCTGGGCGTTGACCGTTGGCTGGGGGCGCTGGCGGGGTATCAGTTGGCAGGCGGCTGCTGTACGGTCGATTGTGGCAGTGCGATCACCATCGACTTCGTATTGCCCGGCGGGCAGCATCTGGGGGGCTTTATCGTGCCGGGATTGAGGCTGATGAAAGAAAGCCTGAAGCTGGGTACGCGCAACGTCGCCATCGACCCCGAAAGCGAGGCGGAAGAACTGCTCGAACCGGGGCGTCGCACGGTGGATGCCGTCAACCATGGTATCTACATGGCGGCCGTGAGTGCTATCAACCGTATCTATAGCGAAGTATGCGACCAGGAGGGCGTGGCGCTACCGATGCTGCTGACCGGGGGGGATGCGCGGGTCATCTCGCGCGGCGTTCAGGTGCCCCATGCGGTGTGGCCGGACATGGTCTATGGCGGGCTGGAGGCGCGCTTCCCGCTGACGCTTGCCGAACGGGCCGGCAAGATGGCCGGCGCGCCGCGTGTGCCTGAGCCGGTGTCGCTTGAAAAAATCCGTGCAGGCCTTGCATTCTCGATGTTGCTTTGACAAAATGCAGCGCGTTCCAAGGCAGGCGGTCAGCAGGAAGGTGGCGCTCAGCGCGGCTGTGTTGATGCCGGTGCATTGTTAGCTTGTTAGTGCTATCAATGACTTGACACTGCTTTGGGGCTTGGCATAATGTGCCGCCACAGTTGGAGAGGTTCCCGAGTGGCCAAAGGGAGCAGACTGTAAATCTGCCGCGAAAGCTTCGAAGGTTCGAATCCTTCCCTCTCCACCAGATTCAAGCGTCAGCGGCAAGCGTCGGTGTCGTAGAATGAAAGGCCGGAAGCGGGCGTTACAGAGAATGAGCACGCGTCGGATGATCATTCTGAACCAGGTCAGGCGGGCGTAGTTCAATGGTAGAACCTCAGCCTTCCAAGCTGATGGTGCGGGTTCGATTCCCGCCGCCCGCTCCAGTTAGGTGCTTAATCTTGTAGTACTTGGCTCATGTAGCTCAGGGGTAGAGCACACCCTTGGTAAGGGTGAGGTCGACGGTTCAAATCCGTCCATGAGCTCCATATTAAAAAGAAAGCGAGCGATGCTCGCTTTTTTTGTCGCTGTCGCCAGGCGTGCTTGCATGACGATGGTGGCGTTGAAAGGGGTTGTCAGGTGGTGGTTTCTCCGCTACCATGACGCCCGCTGTTGCGTAGGCTGCTTAAGTCGTCTGCGCAGATGTTGATACAGGCCAGTAGCTCAATTGGCAGAGCAGCGGTCTCCAAAACCGCAGGTTGGGGGTTCGATTCCCTCCTGGCCTGCCAGTCTTCCCCAGGCTGGTATGTCTTCAAAGAATTCCTTTATCGCTCGCTGCACCCTGAGGAGTCTCGTTTTATGAAGCCGAGTTCTGTAAAACATGGCGCCGAGGTGCAACACACGCGCCATGATGGGCTCAAGTGGGCAGCGGTTATCGCGTTGCTTGTTGTTGCCGTTGTGGGCAACACCTATTTTGCTGATATTGGCCTGATCTACCGTGTGTTGGGCGTTGTGGTGCTGTGTGTGTTGGCGGCGCTGTTGGCGTTAACCACCACCAAGGGGCGTAACCTGGTAGAGCTGGCACGAAGCGCTAAGAAAGAGATTCAGCGCGTTGTATGGCCAACTCGGGCCGAAACTATCCAGACCACGGCCATTGTTCTTGTCGCCGTTCTGGTGGTCGGGCTGATGCTTTGGTTGATTGACACTCTTCTTGGCTGGGCGATGTCCGGCGTTATTGGTTAGGAGCTTTCATGTCCAAACGTTGGTACGTCGTTCACGCCTATTCCGGCTTCGAGAAGCACGTGATGCGCTCCCTGATCGAGCGCGTCAAGATGTATGGCGTTGAAGATCGCTTCGGCGAGATTCTGGTGCCCACCGAAGAAGTCGTTGAGATGCGTGACGGCAAGCGCCGCAAGAGTGAGCGCAAGTTCTATCCCGGCTATGTTCTGGTCGAGATGGAGATGGCCGACGATACCTGGCACCTGGTGAACGAAACCCCGCGTGTGATGGGGTTTATCGGTGGCACCAAGGAAAAGCCCGCGCCCATTACGTCCCGCGAAGCCGATGCCATTCTGCGTCGTGTGAAAGACGGTACCGACAAGCCGCGGCCCAAGACCATGTTCGAGCCGGGTCAGTCGGTTCGTGTCGTCGACGGCCCCTTCGCCGACTTCAACGGGGTCGTGGAAGAAGTCAATTATGAGAAGAGCCGACTGCAGGTCAGCGTGCTGATCTTTGGGCGCGCCACGCCTGTCGAGCTCGAGTTCGCGCAGGTAGAGAAAGAGTAAGTTGATTCGTGTCAGGCGACAGTGTCGCCTGACAAAGACCGGGGAGCCGCAAGGCGTTACCACCCAACTGGAGTGTAAACGATGGCCAAGAAAGTACAGGCTTACATCAAACTGCAGGTCGCTGCAGGTAAAGCCAATCCAAGTCCGCCCGTCGGCCCTGCGCTGGGTCAGCACGGCGTGAACATCATGGAATTCTGTAAGGCGTTCAACGCCGAGACTCAAGACATTGAGCCCGGTCTGCCGACGCCTGTCGTGATTACGGTCTACTCTGACCGTAGCTTCACGTTCGTTACCAAGACGCCACCCGCGGCGGTGCTGCTCAAGAAAGCAGCCGGCATCAAGTCGGGTTCGGGCGAGCCGAACAAGAAGAAGGTCGGCACGGTAACGCGCGAACAGCTCGAAGAAATCGCCAAGACCAAAGAGCCTGACCTGACGGCGGCTGATATGGATGCAGCGGTTCGCACCATCGCGGGCAGCGCCCGTAGCATGGGCCTCAACGTGGAGGGTCTGTAATCATGGCGAAATTAACCAAGCGTGCGAAGCTGATTCGCGAAAAAGTAGACACCAACAAAGCCTATTCCATTGAAGAAGCGATCGCACTGCTCGCCGAGCTGTCGACCGTCAAGTTCAAGGAGTCGGTGGATGTCGCGATCAACCTGGGCGTTGACCCGCGTAAATCCGACCAGGTGGTGCGTGGCGCTACCGTCATGCCCAACGGTACTGGCAAGGACGTGCGCGTTGCCGTCTTTACCCAGGGTGCCAATGCCGACGCCGCTAAAGAAGCCGGCGCCGACATCGTAGGCATGGACGATCTGGCCGAGCAGGTCAAAAAAGGCGTGATGGATTTTGACGTCGTTATTGCCTCGCCGGACGCCATGCGTGTCGTCGGTCAGCTGGGTCAGATTCTGGGTCCCCGCGGCCTGATGCCCAACCCGAAAGTGGGCACCGTGACGCCTGACGTCGCAACCGCTGTGAAAAACGCCAAAGCCGGTCAGGTGCGCTTCCGTACCGACAAGAACGGTATTATCCATACTACATTGGGTAAGGTGGACTTTGACGCGGCAGCGATCAACGGCAACCTGGAAGCACTGGTCGCCGACCTGAAGCGGCTCAAGCCGAGCACTTCAAAAGGTATCTACTTTAAGAAAATGACCCTGTCCACTACCATGGGCCCGGGTTTGACAGTCGATCATTCCGCGTTCGTTTAAGCGGTGGGTCGTCAGGTTTTAGCAATAACCGAGCAATAACTTTGCGGTCCCCCGGCAGATGCCGGGGCGCCGTCAAAGACCGCAGGTGCCGCGTTTTCCATGATGACGTGGCTTAATCGCTCTTCGAGCGCCTGCGCAGATGGTGTGGCCGCCAGTGGGTTAGCAACGCTTTCTTTTCTGGTGAGCACCATCCTCTAAGGCTTCCTGCTGGCAGTATGAGTAGGAAGAGATGGTAACCACCGGAACCTTTACCGGGTTCCGGCACGAAGGAGTGATCACTGTGCCACTAGCACTTGAAGGCAAGAAAGCGATTGTTGCCGAGGTCAGTGAAGCGGCCAAGGGCGCACTCTCCGTCGTAGTTGCCGATTCTCGCGGCGTGTCGGTCAGCAAGATGACCGATCTGCGTAAGCAGGCACGCGAGAATGGCGTTCAGGTTCGTGTTGTCCGCAACACCCTGGCACGTCGCGCCCTCGAAGGCACCCAGTGGGAATGCCTGACCGAGAGCTTCGTTGGTCCAACGTTGTTGGCCTTCTCGACCGACCATCCGGGCGCTGCTGCTCGTTTGTTCAAAGAGTTTGCCAAGAACGACAAAGACTTCGAAGTGAAAGCGCTGGCCTACGAAGGTGAGCTGATTCCGGCTGCTGACATCGACCGTCTGGCAACGCTGCCGACCTACGACGAAGCAATCGCCAAGCTGATGTCGGTAATGAAAGAAGCCTCCGCTGGCAAGCTGGTTCGTACCCTGGCCGCCCTGCGCGACCAGAAACAAGAAGCGGCGTAAAACGCTTCTTCTGGGCAGCATGATCTGCCAATGCAGGCGGCTGCCTGAACCGGCCAATGAATCCTGAGTCGTCGGCAAACCGAGACTCCCGCAAAGTTAGGAATGAAACAATGGCACTGACCAAAGACGATATCATCAATGCTGTAGCCGACATGTCCGTCATGGAAGTTGTCGAGCTGATCGAAGCAATGGAAGAGAAATTCGGTGTTTCTGCCGCCGCGGCCGTTGTCGCTGGCCCGGGTGGTGGTGAAGCCGCTGCTGAAGAAGAGCAGACTGAATTTGACCTGGTGCTGACCGCTGCCGGTGACAAGAAAGTTAACGTCATCAAAGCAGTGCGTGAGATCACCGGTCTTGGCCTTAAGGAAGCCAAGGGTGCCGTTGACGGCGCACCGGCGACCATCAAAGAAGGCATGTCCAAGGAAGACGCTGAAACAGCTAAAGCTAAGCTGGAAGAAGCGGGCGCAAGCGTCGAGCTCAAGTAATTCTTGTGCCGGATGCTTTACGCGCTGCGTAAGCTTCCACGGCTGGCGGCGGGAAATCCCGCTGCCGGCCTTTTTCTGTTGTAACTGAACGGTGAAGCAGAATCGTTGTAGTACGGTTATCGAAAGACTGTTATCGATCAAGATTTTTGACGGCGAGCTACCAAACCTGGAGCTTGCTGTTCGCGTCTGACACGCCTGCAGGGCAGATGACCACGCATCGGTCACCCATGGTGAACAAGCTGGGGAATACAGATGGCTTACTCATATACTGAGAAAAAACGCATCCGCAAGGATTTCGGCAAACTGCCACAAGTGATGGATGTGCCTTACTTGCTGGCCATCCAGCTTGATTCCTATTACGACTTTCTCCAGCAAGATCGTTCGCCCGACGAGCGGCACGAGGTCGGCCTGCACGCGGCGTTCAAGTCCGTGTTTCCGATCGAGAGCTTCTCCGGAAATGCGGCGCTTGAGTATGTCAGCTACCGGTTCGGTACGCCGGCGTTCGATGTTAAGGAGTGCCAGCTGCGCGGGGTCACTTACTCCGCACCGCTGCGCGTCAAGGTTCGCTTGATCATCTATGATCGCGATTCCTCGAATAAAGCAATCAAAGATATTAAAGAGCAAGAAGTCTACATGGGGGAAATCCCCCTGATGACGGAGAACGGTACCTTTGTGATCAACGGTACCGAGCGGGTCATTGTGTCCCAGCTCCACCGTTCACCCGGTGTTTTCTTCGATCACGATAAAGGCAAGAGCCACTCTTCGGGTAAGCTGCTCTACTCAGCGCGGGTTATCCCTTACCGTGGCTCCTGGCTGGATTTCGAGTTCGATCCCAAGGACAACGTCTTCGTACGTATCGACCGTCGCCGCAAGCTGCCGGCGTCCGTGCTGATGCGTGCGCTGGGCATGAGCGCGGAAGAGATTCTCGACGAGTTCTTCGAAACCAGCGTGTTCCATGTTGAAAAGTCCGGCTTCTCTGTAGAGCTGGTGCCGTCGCGTCTGCGCGGCGAAACCGCGACCTTTGACATCAAGGACAGCAACGGCGAGACCATCGTTGAAGAAGGCCGCCGGATTACCCAGAAGCACATCCGCCAGCTTGAGAAAGCAGGTCTTGAGCGTCTGGACGTGCCGATGGAGTACTTGTTCGGCAAAACGCTGGCCAAGGATCAGATTGACGGCAAGACCGGCGAACTGATCTGCCCCTGCAACACCGAGATTACCCCGGAAGTGCTGGAAGCCATCGCGCACGGCGGTATCAAGCGCATCGAGACGCTGTATACCAATGATCTCGACTGTGGCTCGTTCATTTCCGACACGCTGAAGCTGGATACCACCGGATCGCAGCTGGAAGCGCTGGTGGAAATCTACCGCATGATGCGCCCCGGTGAGCCGCCGACCAAGGAAGCCGCCGAGACGCTGTTCCACAACCTGTTCTTCACTGAGGACCGCTACGACCTCTCGGGCGTGGGCCGCATGAAGTTCAATCGTCGTCTGCGCCGTGAGGGCGACACCGGTTCCGGCGTGCTGGACCGTAAAGACATCCTCGACGTGCTGCGCGAGCTGATCAATATCCGTAACGGCTTTGGTGACGTTGACGATATCGATCACCTGGGTAACCGCCGTATTCGCTGCGTTGGCGAAATGGCCGAAAACCAGTTCCGCGTTGGTTTGGTACGCGTTGAGCGTGCCGTCAAAGAGCGCCTTTCCATGGCGGAAAGCGAAGGCCTGATGCCGCAAGACCTGATCAACGCCAAGCCCGTAGCGGCCGCGGTGAAAGAGTTCTTTGGCTCAAGCCAGCTGTCCCAGTTCATGGACCAGAACAATCCGCTTTCGGAAGTCACCCACAAGCGTCGCGTGTCAGCACTCGGCCCGGGTGGTCTGACCCGCGAGCGTGCCGGCTTCGAAGTACGTGACGTCCACGCCACGCACTACGGCCGTCTGTGCCCGATCGAAACGCCGGAAGGCCCGAACATTGGCCTGATTAACTCGCTGGCCACCTACAGCCATACCAACAGCTATGGCTTCCTGGAAACGCCGTACCGTAAGGTCGTGGATCGTCAGTTGACTGACGACATCGTTCACCTCTCGGCGATCGAGGAAGGCGACTTCGTCATTGCCCAGGCATCAGCTGCCGTCGATGAGTCCGGCAAGCTGAGCGATGATCTGGTGCAGGTACGTCACAGAGGCGAGACCACCTTCATGCGCCCTGAGCAGGTGACGCTGATGGATGTGTCTCCGCGCCAGGTGGTGTCAGTAGCCGCGGCCCTGATTCCGTTCCTCGAGCACGATGACGCCAACCGCGCCCTGATGGGTTCCAACATGCAGCGTCAGGCGGTGCCGACCCTGCGTGCCGAGAAGCCTCTGGTGGGTACCGGCATGGAGCGCTTCGTTGCGCGTGACTCCGGTGTCTGTGCCGTGGCGCGTCGTGGCGGTGTCATCGACTCCGTGGATGCGCGCCGGGTAGTGGTCCGGGTCAATGAAGATGAAATCATTGGCGGTGAAGCCGGTGTGGATATCTACAACCTGACCAAGTACACCCGTTCGAACCAGAACACCTGCATGAACCAGCGCCCGATCGTGCGGCCTGGCGACAACGTGGCGCGCGGCGACATTCTTGCCGACGGCCCGTCCGTGGATATGGGTGATCTGGCGCTTGGCCAGAACATGCGTATCGCGTTCATGCCCTGGAACGGTTACAACTTCGAGGACTCCATCCTGCTTTCCGAGCGGGCGGTCCAGGAAGACCGTTTCACGACGATCCACATCCAGGAACTGACCTGTGTGTCCCGCGACACCAAGCTGGGGCCGGAAGAGATCACCTCGGACATTCCCAATGTCGGCGAATCGGCGCTGGGCAAACTGGACGAGGCGGGCGTCGTTTACATCGGTGCGGAAGTGGGCCCGGGCGATATTCTGGTCGGCAAGGTAACGCCCAAGGGCGAAACCCAGCTGACGCCGGAAGAAAAGCTGCTACGTGCCATCTTCGGTGAGAAAGCGTCTGACGTTAAAGACACCTCACTGCGTGCCCCGACCGGCATGAAAGGCACGGTGATCGACGTTCAGGTATTCACCCGTGACGGCGTAGAGAAAGACTCGCGTGCCCTGTCCATCGAGCAGATGCAGCTGGACGAAGTACGCAAGGACCTGCAGGAAACCTACCGTATCGCGGAAGATGCCACCTTTGAGCGTCTCAAGCGTACCCTGGAAGGCCAGGTGGTTAACGGCGGGCCCAACCTCAAGAAGGGCGATACCCTCGACGAGGCCTACCTCGACGAACTGCCGCGTCAGCAGTGGTTCAAGCTGCGCCTGCAGGATGAGTCTTTCAACGAGCTGCTGGCCCAGGCCGACGAGCAGTTGGAAAACCGTCGTAAAGAAATGGACGAGCGCTTTGAAGACAAGAAGCGCAAGCTGACCCAGGGCGATGATCTCGCGCCGGGCGTGCTGAAAATCGTCAAGGTCTACATGGCCGTCAAGCGTCGTATCCAGCCGGGCGACAAGATGGCCGGTCGTCACGGTAACAAGGGTGTTATCTCGGCGATCATGCCGATTGAAGACATGCCGTTCGACGAGAAAGGCGAACCGGTCGACGTGGTGCTGAACCCGCTGGGTGTGCCGTCGCGTATGAACGTCGGTCAGATTCTCGAAACCCACCTGGGGATGGCGGCGCGTGGCCTTGGCGTCAAGATTGATGCCATGCTGCGCGACGCCCGTGAACAGCAGGTGGCCGAGATCCGTGACTTCCTGGGGCAGGTGTACAACACGCCGGGCACCCGCGTGGAAGACATCGATTCGCTGAGTGATGAAGAAGTCATTGCGCTGGCGAAAAACCTCAAGGCGGGTGTGCCCATGGCGACGCCGGTGTTTGATGGTGCCAAAGAGCACGAGATCAAACACCTGCTCAAGCTGGCAGACATTCCCGAGTCTGGGCAGATGGCACTGTACGATGGCCGTACCGGCGATGCATTCGATCGCCCGGTCACCGTCGGTTACATGTACATGCTCAAGTTGAACCACTTGGTCGACGACAAGATGCACGCGCGTTCTACCGGTTCTTACTCGCTCGTCACCCAGCAGCCGCTGGGCGGTAAGGCGCAGTTCGGTGGTCAGCGCTTTGGTGAGATGGAAGTGTGGGCGCTGGAAGCTTATGGCGCGGCCTACACGCTGCAAGAGATGCTCACCGTCAAATCGGACGACGTCGAAGGCCGCACCAAGATGTATAAGAACATCGTGGATGGCGACCACACCATGCAGGCAGGCATGCCGGAATCCTTCAACGTACTCGTGAAGGAAATCCGCTCGCTGGGCATCGATATCGAGTTAGAGAGCTAGGAGCCGTCCCATGAAAGATTTGGTGAAAGTACTCAAATCGCAATCTCAGTCCGAAGAGTTTGACGCGATCAAGATTACCCTGGCGTCGCCGGACATGATTCGCTCCTGGTCGTTCGGCGAGGTGAAGAAGCCTGAGACCATCAACTACCGGACCTTCAAGCCGGAACGCGACGGTCTGTTCTGTGCCAAGATCTTCGGCCCGGTGAAAGACTACGAGTGCCTGTGCGGCAAGTACAAGCGCATGAAGCACCGCGGTATTATCTGCGAGAAGTGCGGCGTTGAAGTGACCAAGGCGGCCGTGCGTCGTGAACGCATGGGCCACATCGAGCTGGCATCGCCGGTGGCGCACATCTGGTTTTTGAAGTCACTGCCGTCGCGTATCGGCATGTTCCTCGATATGACCCTGCGTGATATCGAGCGCGTGCTGTACTTCGAAAGCTTCGTCGTTATCGATCCCGGTATGACTACGCTGGAGCGTGGTCAGCTGTTGAACGATGAGCAATATTTTGAAGCGCTGGAAGAGTTCGGCGACGACTTCGACGCCCGCATGGGTGCCGAAGCCGTTCAAGAGCTGCTCAAAGACATCGATCTGGAAGAAGAGATTAACCACCTGCGCGAAGAGATTCCGCAGACTAACTCCGAAACCAAGATCAAGAAGCTCTCCAAGCGCTTGAAGCTGCTTGAAGCCTTCTACCACTCCGGCAACGCGCCGGCGTGGATGGTCATGGAAGTGTTGCCTGTGCTGCCGCCGGATCTGCGTCCGCTGGTACCGCTCGACGGCGGCCGCTTCGCGACCTCGGATCTCAACGACCTTTACCGTCGTGTGATCAACCGTAACAACCGCCTGAAGCGTCTGCTCGATCTTAATGCGCCGGACATCATCGTGCGTAACGAGAAGCGTATGCTCCAGGAAGCCGTCGATGCGCTGCTGGATAACGGCCGTCGAGGCCGCGCGATCACGGGCTCCAACAAGCGTCCGCTGAAGTCGCTCGCCGACATGATCAAAGGTAAGCAGGGCCGTTTCCGTCAGAACCTGCTGGGTAAGCGTGTCGATTACTCGGGCCGTTCGGTGATTACCGTGGGCCCGACCCTGCGTCTGCACCAGTGCGGTTTGCCCAAGAAGATGGCGCTCGAGCTGTTCAAGCCGTTCATCTACTCTAAGCTGCAGTCGCTGGGCTACGCCTCAACGATCAAGGCGGCCAAGAAGATGGTCGAGCGCGAGCTGCCGGAAGTGTGGGACATCCTTGCCGATGTTATCCGCGAACACCCGGTACTGCTCAACCGCGCGCCCACGCTTCACCGTCTGGGTATCCAGGCGTTTGAGCCGTTGCTGATCGAAGGTAAGGCCATTCAGCTGCACCCGCTGGTGTGTGCCGCGTATAACGCCGACTTTGACGGTGACCAGATGGCGGTCCACGTACCGCTGACCCTGGAAGCCCAGCTTGAAGCGCGTGCGCTGATGATGGCCACCAACAACGTGCTGTCGCCGGCTAACGGCGAGCCGATCATCGTGCCGTCGCAGGACGTTGTTCTGGGTCTGTATTACATGACCCGCGAAAAGATCAACGCCAAGGGCGAAGGCATGATGTTCTCCGGCCTCGACGAGGTGGAGCGTGCCTTTGGTACCCAGTCGGTCTCGCTGCACGCGCGCGTCAAAGTGCGTCTCGACGAAGTCGATGTCGACGAAGAGACCGGTGAGCGGTCGTCTCATCGTCGTATCTATGACACCACGGTAGGCCGTGCGCTGCTGTTCCGTATTCTGCCCGAAGGCGTGCCCTTCGAGCTGATCGACCAGCCGATGAAGAAGAAGGCGATCTCCAGCCTGATCAATGAAGTCTATCGTCGCGCCGGCCTCAAGCCGACCGTCATCTTCGCTGACCAGCTGATGTACACCGGCTTCCGTCTGGCCACCTGGTCCGGTGCTTCCATCGGCGTTAACGACTTCGTTATTCCCGATGCGAAAACCGAGATCGTCGACGCCGCTGAAGCGGAAGTCAAAGAGATCGAAGACCAGTTCTCCTCCGGTCTGGTTACCGCGGGTGAGAAGTACAACAAGGTCATCGATATCTGGTCCAAGGCCAACGACAAGGTGGCCAAGGCGATGATGGCGGGTATCTCGAAAGAGACCGTCATCGACCGTGACGGCAACGAAGTCGAGCAGGATTCGTTCAACAGCGTCTTCATCATGGCCGATTCCGGTGCCCGTGGTAGTGCCGCCCAGATCCGCCAGCTGGCGGGTATGCGTGGCCTGATGGCCAAGCCAGACGGCTCAATCATCGAAACGCCGATCGTCGCCAACTTCCGTGAAGGTCTGAACGTACTGCAGTACTTCATCTCGACCCACGGCGCGCGTAAAGGTCTTGCGGATACCGCACTGAAGACCGCCAACTCGGGTTATCTGACCCGTCGTCTGGTCGACGTGGCCCAGGATCTGGTGATCACCGAGAACGATTGCGGCACCGAAAACGGTTTGACGCTGCACCCGATCATCGAAGGCGGCGACATCATCGTGCCGTTGTCCCAGCGCGTTCTGGGACGCGTAGTGGCTATCGATGTGGTCGACCCGAGCACGCAAGAAGTGCTTATCCCGCGCGGCACCCTGCTCGACGAGAAGTGGTGCGCCGAGCTCGACACCATGGGCGTCGACGAAATCATCGTGCGCTCGACGATCTCCTGTGAAACCCCGCATGGCGTATGTTCCGCCTGTTACGGGCGCGATCTGGCGCGAGGCCATCAGGTCAACATCGGTGAGTCGGTCGGCGTTATCGCCGCCCAGTCGATCGGTGAGCCGGGTACCCAGCTGACCATGCGTACCTTCCACATCGGTGGGGCGGCATCGCGCTCGTCTGCCGTGGACAGCGTCCAGGTCAAGCACGGCGGCAAGGTGCGCCTGCACAACATCAAGCACGTAGAGCGTGCCGACGGCAAACTGGTAGTGGTCTCTCGTTCGAGTGCCCTGGCCGTTGCCGATGATCACGGCCGTGAGCGTGAGTACTACAAGCTGCCCTACGGCGCCGAGCTGTCCGTACGCGACGGGGACGTGGTTGATGCCGGTACGGTCGTGGCCAAGTGGGATCCGCACACTCACCCGATCGTTGCTGAAGTGGAAGGTCAGGCGCAGTTCATCGATCTCGACGAGGGTGTCACCATGCACCGCACCGTCGACGAGATGACCGGCCTGTCGTCCATCGAGGTGATCGAATCAGCCGCACGTCCCATGGCCGGTCGCGACAAGCGCCCGATGGTCATGCTCAAGGACGCGGCGGGCGAGTACGTGTCGGTCTCCGGCTCGAACACCCCGGTGCAGTACCTGCTGCCGGGTAAATCGATCATTTCCGTCGATGACGGCGCGACGATCGGGGTGGGTGAAGTGGTTGCCCGTATCCCGGTTGAAGCCTCGGGCAACAAGGACATCACCGGTGGTCTGCCACGTGTGGCCGACCTGTTCGAAGCGCGCAAGCCGAAAGAGTCGGCAATTCTTGCCGAAATCAGCGGCGTCATCAGCTTCGGCAAGGAAACCAAGGGCAAGCGTCGCCTGACGATTACCCCGGAATCCGGTGACCCGTTTGAAACGCTGATCCCGAAATGGCGTCAAATTGCGGTCTTCGAAGGTGAAGCCGTCGAGAAGGGCGAGGTCATCTCGGATGGCCCGAGCAATCCGCACGATATTCTGCGCCTGCTGGGCGTTGCCGAGCTTGCCAAGTACATCACGGCCGAAGTTCAGGACGTTTATCGCCTCCAGGGCGTTGGCATCAACGACAAGCACATCGAAGTGATCGTGCGTCAGATGCTGCGCAAGGTGGAAATCACCGACTCGGGCGATTCGGACTTCATCACCGGTGATCAGGCCGAGCTGGTTCGCGTGCTGGAGCAGAACGAGCGTCTGGAGAAAGAAGAAAAATTCCCGGCCAAGTATCAGCGCCTGCTGCTGGGTATCACCAAGGCCAGCCTGGCCACCGAATCGTTCATTTCTGCGGCGTCGTTCCAGGAAACGACCCGCGTACTGACCGAAGCCGCGGTGACCGGCAAGCGCGATTATCTGCGCGGCCTGAAAGAAAACGTCGTAGTGGGTCGACTGATTCCGGCAGGTACCGGTCTGACTCACCACGCGGAACGTCGTCGCAAGCGCGAAGACGTAGAGCGTCTGTTCAACCCCTCGGCGACCGAGGTCGAACAGGAGCTGGGAGCTCAGTTGACTGCGTTGGATTCCGACGACGAGCTCTAACATTGCTACCTGGCCTTTTATGAAGCCCTCGTCTTGCCGGTTTAGCGACCGGCAAGACTTGACGGCGACTAGGGTCAGCCATTAGAATGCGCAGCCTTTGACAGTGGGGTGGGTACGCCCGCAGCCGCTGCAAGGCCAAGGCAACCATTGGAGTCAGCTAAACACCATGGCAACGATTAATCAGCTAGTGCGCAAGCCGCGCAAGCGCCCCGTCACCAAGAGTGACGTGCCTGCGCTTCAGGCTTGTCCGCAAAAGCGCGGCGTATGTACGCGCGTATACACCACTACCCCCAAGAAGCCTAACTCGGCGTTGCGTAAGGTTTGCCGTGTGCGCCTGACCAACGGTTTCGAGGTGTCTTCTTACATCGGTGGTGAAGGTCACAACCTCCAGGAGCACTCTGTTGTGCTGATTCGTGGCGGTCGTGTTAAGGATTTGCCGGGTGTGCGTTATCACACCGTTCGTGGCGCCCTTGACACCTCCGGCGTACAGAATCGTAAGCAGGGTCGTTCCAAGTACGGTACCAAGCGTCCGAAGTCTTAATTCGCCGCTGGTCGCTGTCGCCTAGGTGACAGCCGTACGTACTGTTTATCACGCATATGATGGTCTGATAAGAGTAAGGTCGGGCGGTGATTGGCTTCGAAGCTGATGCGAGTCCCGAGTTTACCTGAAGGATCCTTAAATTGAGGGCTTATCATGCCTAGAAGAAGAGTTGTAGCCAAGCGCGAAATCCTGCCGGATCCCAAGTTCGGAAGTGAGCGCTTGGCCAAGTTCATGAACCACCTGATGTTCAGCGGCAAGAAGTCCATAGCTGAGCGCATCGTGTATGGTGCGTTGGACAAGGTTGCCGAGCGTAGTAAAGAAGAGCCGCTGGAGATTTTCGACAAGGCGCTGGAAGCTATCCAGCCGATGGTCGAGGTCAAGTCGCGCCGTGTCGGTGGCGCAACTTATCAGGTGCCGGTTGAAGTACGTCCGTCACGCCGCCAGGCGCTCGCCATGCGCTGGCTGGTGGACGCGGCGCGTCGTCGCGGTGAGAAAACGATGGTTCAGCGTCTTGCTGGCGAAATGCTTGATGCCGCTGAAGGCAAAGGTTCTGCCGTCAAGAAGCGCGAAGACGTGCATCGGATGGCAGAAGCCAACAAGGCCTTCTCGCACTACCGTTTCTAAGGTCGCGTTTTTTGCTGCGGTTGCTATGTCGCGGGATTGTCATTAGCCGACTTGCAACACACCGCCGCTATCTTGACGGATGGCGGCGGTGGTATAAGCAATAACGCACCGTCAGATTCATGAGCATCGCCAACAAACGGGAGTTTCACCGTGGCTCGCAAGACACCACTTAATCGCTATCGCAATATCGGTATCGTCGCTCACGTTGACGCGGGTAAAACCACGACAACCGAGCGTGTACTGTTCTACACCGGCCTTTCCCATAAAGTGGGTGAGGTGCACGACGGTGCAGCGACCATGGACTGGATGGAGCAGGAGCAGGAGCGTGGCATTACGATCACGTCCGCTGCGACGACCTGTTTCTGGCAGGGCATGAGCAAGCAGTTCCCTGAGCACCGTATTAACATCATCGATACCCCCGGACACGTTGACTTCACCATCGAAGTTGAGCGTTCCTTGCGCGTACTCGATGGCGCGGTCGTTGTACTGTGCGGGTCTTCCGGCGTCCAGCCGCAGACCGAAACCGTATGGCGTCAGGCCAACAAGTACGAAGTCCCGCGTATGGTCTTCGTCAACAAGATGGACCGTACCGGCGCTGATTTCTTCATGGTCGTTGACCAGTTGAAAGAGCGTCTGGGCGCCAATGCCGTGCCGATCCAGATCAACTGGGGCACGGAAGAAGACTTCAAAGGCGTTATCGATCTTATCCAGATGAAGGCCATCCTGTGGGATGAAGCCAGCCTGGGTATGAACTACGAGCTGGTCGATATCCCCGCAGAGCTTCAGGAAACCGCCGAAACCTACCGCGAGCAAATGATCGAAGCGGCAGCGGAAGGTTCTGACGAGCTGATGGAAAAGTATCTTGAAGGTGTCGAGTTGACCACCGAAGAGATCAAGGCGGGTCTGCGCGCACGCACGTTGGCTAACGAAATCGTCCTGATCACTTGCGGTTCGGCCTTCAAGAACAAGGGCGTTCAAGCGGTGCTGGACTGCGTTATCGAGTACATGCCGTCACCCACCGAAGTTAAGGCGATCGAAGGCGAGCTTGACGACAAGAACGGCACCGTCGATACCCGTGAAGCAGACGATGATCAGCCGTTTGCTGCCCTGGCGTTCAAGATTGCCACCGACCCCTTCGTCGGCACCCTGACGTTTATTCGCGTCTACTCGGGCGTGCTGAACTCGGGCGACGGTGTGTACAACTCGGTCAAGAGCAAGAAAGAGCGTGTGGGTCGTATCGTTCAGATGCACTCCAACTCGCGTGAAGAAATCAAGGAAGTGCGTGCCGGCGATATCGCCGCCTGTATCGGTCTGAAAGATGTCACCACGGGCGATACCCTGTGCGACATCAACAACAAGATCGTACTTGAGCGCATGGAATTCCCGGATCCGGTTATCTCGGTAGCCGTTGAGCCGAAGTCCAAAGCCGATCAGGAGAAGATGGGCGTTGCCCTGGGCAAGCTGGCTCAGGAAGACCCGTCCTTCCAGGTGAAAACCGACGAAGAGACCGGTCAGACCATCATCTCCGGTATGGGTGAGCTTCACCTCGATATCCTCGTCGACCGTATGCGTCGCGAGTTCAAGGTTGAGGCGAACATCGGTAAGCCGCAGGTGGCCTACCGCGAAACGATCCGCGGCAGCGTCGAGCAGGAAGGCAAGTTCGTACGTCAGTCCGGTGGTCGTGGTCAATACGGTCACGTAGTGATGCGTATCGAGCCGCTAACCTATGCCGAGAAAGGCGAAGGGGAAGATGAAATCTTCTTCAAGTTCAACTCGGAAATCGTGGGTGGTGTCGTTCCCAAGGAATACATCCCGGCGGTAGAGAAAGGGGCATACGAGCAGCTGCAAAACGGCGTCATTGCGGGTTACCCGATGATTGACGTTAAAGTGACGCTGCTTGATGGCTCTTACCATGACGTGGACTCCAACGAGACCGCGTTCAAGATTGCTTCTTCTATGGCAGTAAAAGAAGGTGCCAGGAAGGCCAAGGCCGTGCTGCTGGAGCCGGTGATGAAGGTCGAAGTCGTGACCCCCGAAGATTTTATGGGTGACGTCATGGGCGACCTGAACCGTCGTCGCGGCCTGGTGCAGGGTATGGATGATTCCTCTTCTGGTAAAGTCATCCGTGCAACGGTGCCACTGGGTGAGATGTTCGGTTACGCAACCGATCTGCGCTCACAGACCCAGGGCCGTGCGAGCTACTCTATGGAGTTCGCGAAGTACGAGGAGGCGCCCTCCAGCGTCGTTGAAGCCGTCATCAACCAAAACGGTTAACCGTTAGCTAACGTAAAGAGGTTATAGCAGTGGCTAAGGAAAAATTTGAACGTTCCAAACCGCATGTCAACGTCGGCACCATCGGTCACGTCGACCATGGTAAAACGACCCTGACTGCGGCCTTGACCCGTGTATCTGCTGAAGTATTCGGTGGTGACTGGAGTGAGTTCGACGCCATCGACAATGCTCCGGAAGAGCGTGAGCGCGGTATTACTATCGCCACCTCGCACGTTGAGTATCAGTCTGAAATGCGTCACTACGCACACGTTGACTGCCCGGGACACGCTGACTACGTCAAGAACATGATCACCGGTGCTGCGCAGATGGACGGCGCGATCCTGGTATGTTCTGCCGCCGACGGCCCGATGCCGCAGACGCGCGAGCACATCCTGCTGTCTCGTCAGGTTGGCGTTCCGTACATCGTCGTGTTCCTGAACAAAGCGGACATGGTCGATGACGAAGAGCTGCTCGAGCTGGTCGAAATGGAAGTTCGCGAACTTCTCGACCAGTACGACTTCCCGGGCGACGACACGCCGATCATCACCGGCTCTGCGCTGATGGCGCTGAACGGCGAAGACGAAAACGGCATGGGTACGACTGCTGTCGCTAGCCTGATCAAGGCTCTCGACGACTACATCCCCGAGCCGGAGCGTGCTATCGATCAGCCGTTCCTGATGCCGATCGAAGACGTGTTCTCCATCTCTGGTCGCGGTACCGTTGTTACCGGTCGTGTAGAGCGTGGCATCATCAAGGCGGGTGAAGAAGTTGAAATCGTCGGTATCAAAGATACCGTGAAGACAACCGTTACCGGCGTTGAAATGTTCCGCAAGCTGCTCGACGAAGGTCGTGCAGGCGAGAACGTTGGCGCGCTGCTGCGTGGTACCAAGCGCGATGACGTTGAGCGTGGTCAGGTTCTGGCGAAAACCGGCACCATCAACCCGCACACCGTTTTCGAAGCAGAAGTCTACGTACTGTCCAAAGAAGAAGGCGGTCGTCACACGCCGTTCTTCAAGGGCTACCGTCCGCAGTTCTACTTCCGTACCACCGACGTCACCGGTACCTGTGAACTGCCGGAAGGCGTTGAGATGGTCATGCCGGGCGACAACGTCAAGATGGTTGTTACCCTGATCGCTCCGATCGCCATGGATGACGGCTTGCGCTTCGCGATTCGTGAAGGCGGTCGTACCGTCGGCGCGGGCGTTGTGGCCAAAATCATTCAGTAAATTGATTCGCTGAATGTGAAAGGGGGCTCGAGAGAGCCCCCTTTTCTGCGCACCCTTAGCAAATGTTTGACATGGGCTTTTGGCGTGCCTATAATGCGCATCCTTTGAATGCGTGGGTAGACGGCTCGCGCCGTCGACATCCATTGGAGTTTAGGGCTAATGCAGAACCAAAAGATTCGCATTCGGTTGAAAGCGTTCGACCATCGCCTGATCGATCAGTCCACAGCGGAGATCGTTGAAACCGCTAAGCGCACTGGTGCTCAGGTTCGTGGGCCGATTCCGCTGCCGACCAACCGCGAGCGCTACACCATTCTGATCTCGCCGCACGTCAACAAAGATGCGCGTGACCAGTATGAGATTCGTACGCACAAGCGTGTGCTCGACATCGTTGAGCCGACCGAGAAAACCGTTGATGCGCTGATGAAGCTCGACCTCGCCGCTGGCGTAGACGTGCAAATCAAGCTCGACTAATCACACTAGACACTTGCGGCCCAGCGCTCATCGAACAAGCAGTGAGCAGCAGCCGCCGCGCCGTGAGGCGCCACACAATGTGCTAGTGGAATGCTCTGGAAAGGGCAGCCATAGCGGGTGATAGCCCCGTACACTATAGGAGAACTGAGAATGACTATCGGTTTAGTCGGTAAAAAGGCCGGAATGACCCGTGTCTTTACCGAAGACGGTGCATCCGTGCCCGTAACCGTTATTGAAGTTGATCCTAACCGTGTTACACGCGTTAAGTCTGTCGAGTCTGACGGCTACGCGGCGGTTCAGGTTACAACTGGCTCTCGTAAGGCCAAACACCTCAGCAAAGCCCAAGCGGGTCAATTTGCTAAAGCGGGTGTTGAGGCTGGTCGTTCACTGATGGAGTTTCGTCTCGAAGAAGGCGAAGAGGCTCCTGAAGTTGGCGGCGAACTCACCGTATCCCTCTTCGAAGCTGGTCAGATGATCGACGTGACCGGTACCTCTAAGGGTAAAGGTTTCCAGGGTGCTGTTAAGCGCTGGAACTTCCGTACCCAAGACAACAGCCATGGTAACTCCCTGTCGCATCGCGCGCCGGGTTCTATCGGCATGTGTCAGACTCCGGGTCGCGTATTCAAAGGCAAAAAGATGGCCGGTCAGATGGGCAACGTCCGCTGTACCGTGCAGAGCCTTGAGATCGTCCGTGTCGACGCCGAGCGTAACCTGCTGCTGATCAAGGGCGCCGTGCCGGGTGCAACCGGCAGTGACGTTATCGTTCGCAGCGCCGTGAAAGCTGGCTGAAGGGGATAATTACCAATGAATCTGAATCTTGCTGCAGGCGCGGGTACCGTTGAAGTAGCCGACGCCACCTTTGGCAAAGAATTCAACGAAGCGCTGGTTCACCAGGTTGTCACCGCCTATCTGGCTGGTGGTCGTCAGGGCACCCGCGCTCAAAAGAACCGTTCCGACGTCCGTGGCGGTGGTAAAAAGCCGTGGCGTCAGAAGGGTACCGGTCGTGCTCGTGCCGGTACTATCCGTTCACCGCTCTGGCGTAGCGGCGGTGTCACTTTCGCGGCTCGTCCTCAGGACTTCAGCCAGAAGGTGAACCGCAAGATGTACCGCGCAGCGATGCGCTCCATCTTGTCGGAGCTGGTACGCCAAGAGCGCCTGGTCGCGATTGAAGAGTTCAACGTCGAAGCGCCGAAAACCAAGCAGGTCGCTGCCAAGCTGAAAGAGCTCAACCTTGAAAAAGTGTTGATCGTCACTGAAGAAGTCGACGAGAAGCTCTATCTGGCCGCACGCAACCTTCCCCACGTTGACGTGGTGGACGTTGCGGCCGCTGACCCGGTGAGCCTGGTAGCCTTTGATAAGGTCCTGGTCACCGTCTCCGCCCTGCGTAAATTCGAGGAGAAGCTGGCATGAACCAGGAACGCGTATTCAAGGTTCTGCTTGGACCGCACGTGACCGAGAAGGCTGCGATGGCTGCCGAGCGCAACCAGTACGTTTTCAAGGTGGCATCAGATGCTACCAAGCCCGAGATCAAGAAGGCCGTTGAAATACTGTTCGGCAAGAAGGTCGGCAGCGTTCAGGTACTGAACGTGAAGGGGAAAACCAAGCGTACTGCAAACGGCGTTGGCTTGCGTAAGGGTTACCGTAAAGCGTATGTGACCCTGGCTGCGGGTGAAACGCTCGAAGACTTCTCTGGCGCCGAATAAGGGCAGGAGTACGGATAATGGCAATCGTCAAGACCAAACCCACATCCGCCGGTCGTCGCCACGTCGTCAAGATCGTTGGCGAGGAACTGTACAAAGGCCGTGCTTACGCGCCGCTTTTGGAAAAACAGTCCAAGTCCGGTGGCCGTAATAACTACGGTCGCATCACCACCCGCCACGTGGGCGGTGGTCACCGTCATCACTATCGGTTGATCGACTTCAAACGCACCAAGGATGGCATTCCTGCCACCGTTGAGCGTCTGGAGCACGACCCGAACCGCAGTGCGCACATTGCACTGCTGAAATACGCCGATGGCGAGCGTCGTTACATCATTGCACCGAAAGGTGTCAGCGCGGGTGACGTGCTGGAATCTGGTGTTAACGCGCCCATCAAGAAAGGCAATGCCTTGCCGCTGCGCAACATTCCGCTCGGTTCGACCGTTCACGGTATTGAACTGAAGCCGGGTAAAGGCGCGCAGATTGCTCGCAGTGCCGGTACTAGCGCTCAGCTGGTCGCCCGTGAAGGCAACTACGCCACCCTGCGTCTTCGTTCCGGCGAAATGCGTAAGGTGCTGGCCGAGTGCCGAGCGACCTTGGGTGAAGTGAGCAACTCCGAGCACAGCCTGCGTCAACTTGGCAAGGCCGGTGCGAAGCGCTGGAGAGGTGTGCGTCCGACTGTTCGCGGTGTCGCAATGAACCCGGTGGATCACCCGCACGGTGGTGGCGAAGGCCGCACCAGTGGTGGTCGTAACCCGGTTACCCCATGGGGTGTACCGACCAAGGGTTATAAGACTCGCAAGAACAAGCGCACCGACAAGCTTATCGTTCGTCGCCGCAAGGCCAAGTAACAGACATTAAGGGGTAACGGCTGTGCCACGTTCACTAAAGAAAGGTCCCTTCATTGACCTTCATCTTTTGAAGAAGGTAGAGGCTGCAGTGGAAAAGAACGACCGCAAACCGATCAAGACCTGGTCGCGTCGTTCGATGATCCTGCCAAACATGGTGGGTTTGACCATCGCAGTCCACAACGGTCGCCAACACGTCCCGGTGCACGTCTCCGAGGAAATGGTTGGTCACAAGCTAGGCGAATTCGCTGCCACTCGCACTTATCGCGGGCACGTGGCGGACAAGAAAGCCAAACGGTAAGCCAAAGAGGATTGAGAGATGGAAGTCACAGCTAAGCTGCGTGGCGCCGGATTATCCGCCCAGAAGGCCCGTTTGGTGGCTGATCAGGTGCGCGGTAAACCTGTCGCCGAGGCACTCGACCTGCTGACCTTCTCACCGAAGAAGGCTGCCCAACTGGTCAAGAAAGTGCTTCAGTCCGCCATTGCAAACGCGGAAGAAAATAACGGCATGGATATTGACGAGCTGCGTGTCTCGACCATCTGCGTCGATGAGGGCATGACGCTCAAGCGTATCAAGCCGCGTGCCAAAGGGCGTGCGGACCGTATCTTGAAGCGCACCTGCCACATCACCGTCAAGGTAGCCGAGAAGTAGGAGTCGACCGATGGGTCAGAAAGTCAATCCAACAGGCATTCGACTGGGCATCGTCAAAGACCATGCTTCTGTCTGGTATGCCGAGCGCGGCGCCTATGCCGATAAGCTCAATAACGATCTCGAAGTGCGTAGCTTCCTGGAAGAGCGTCTTAAAAACGCCTCCGTTAGCCGTATTCACATCGAGCGTCCGGCGAACAACGCTCGCATCACCATTCACACCGCCCGTCCGGGCATCGTGATTGGTAAGAAAGGTGAAGATGTCGACCGTCTGCGTCGTGATCTCACCGAGATGATGGGTGTTCCTGTTCACGTGAACATCGAAGAAGTTCGCAAGCCGGAGCTGGACGCCAAGCTCGTCGCTGCCAACGTAGCGGGTCAGCTTGAGCGTCGCGTGATGTTCCGTCGCGCCATGAAGCGCGCGGTACAGAACGCAATGCGTCTTGGCGCTGGCGGCATCAAGATTCAGCTGTCAGGTCGTCTGGGTGGTGCTGAAATCGCACGTACCGAATGGTACCGCGAAGGTCGCGTTCCGCTGCACACGTTGCGTGCGGACATCGACTACGCCACTTACGAAGCTCACACCACCTACGGCGTTATCGGCGTCAAAGTGTGGATCTTCAAGGGTGAAATCCTCGGCGGTATCGAGGAAGTACGTGCCAAGGCTAAGCAACAGCAGCCTGCCGGCAACGCGCCCAAGAAAAAAGGTTCCAGGTAAGGGGAGAGCGAGTCGATGTTACAGCCCAAGCGTATGAAATTCCGCAAGATGCAGAAAGGCCGCAACCGTGGCCTGGCGCATCGCGGAAGCAAGATCAGCTTCGGGGAGTACGGCCTGAAAGCTACCGGTCGCGGCCGCATCACAGCGCGCCAGATCGAAGCCGGCCGTCGTGCGATCACACGTCACGTTAAGCGTGGCGGTAAGATTTGGATCCGCGTCTTCCCTGACAAGCCGATCTCCAAGAAGCCGCTCGAAGTTCGTATGGGTAAAGGTAAAGGCTCCGTCGAGTACTGGGTAGCCCAGATCCAGCCGGGTCGGGTTCTGTACGAGATCGAGGGTGTGCCTGAAGAGCTTGCACGTGAAGCGTTTGAGCTTGCGGCACAGAAAATGCCCATATCCACCACCTTTGCGAAACGGACGGTGATGTGATGAAAGCCCAGGAAATTCGTGAAAAGTCCGCAGGAGAGCTCAAAGAGCAGCTCCTCGAGCTACTCCGCGAGCAGTTCAACCTGCGCATGCAGAAGGCCACTGGCCAACTGAGCCAGACTCATCTGCTCAAGCAGGTCCGTCGGGATATTGCCCGTGTGAAGACTGTGCTCAACGAGAAGGCAGGTGATTGAGATGGCCGAAGAGAAAAAAGCACGTACGCTCACCGGCAAGGTGGTGAGCGACAAGATGGAAAAATCCATCGTCGTTATGATCGAGCGTCGTGAACGTCACCCGATCTACGGAAAATACGTTAAGCGCTCCACCAAGCTGCACGCCCATGATGAGGCGAACCAGGCTAAGGCAGGCGATACGGTTTCCATTCAGGAGTGCCGTCCGCTTTCCAAAAAGAAAGCCTGGACGCTGGTCGAGGTGGTCGAGCAGGCCAAGGGTTAATCCATGTGCCTGTTTAACCAGTGCAGTCAGATTAGGTTTGGAGAAAACCGATGATTCAGACTCAGACAATGCTGGATGTCGCCGACAACAGCGGAGCGCGCCGGGTGCAATGCATCAAGGTGTTGGGCGGTTCACACCGTCGCTACGCTCGCGTTGGTGACGTCATCAAGGTTACGGTGAAAGAAGCCATTCCGCGTGGCAAGGTCAAAAAAGGCCAGGTACTTAAAGCGGTGGTGGTTCGCACCCGTAGTGGCGTCCGTCGTAGCGACGGTTCGCTGATCCGTTTCGATGGAAATGCGGCGGTTTTGTTGAACAACACCAACGAACAGCCAATCGGTACGCGTATTTTCGGGCCGGTTACTCGTGAGCTTCGTAACGAGAAGTTCATGAAGATCATTTCCTTAGCGCCTGAAGTGCTGTAAGGAGCGAGGCGGATATGCAAAAAATCAAACGTGACGATGAAGTCATCGTCATCGCCGGAAAGGATAAGGGCAAGCGTGGCACCGTTAAGCGGGTATTAGAAAACCGCTTTTTGGTGTCCGGTGTGAACATGATTAAACGTCACACCAAGCCAAATCCCATGGCGGGAAATCAGGGCGGTATCGTCGAGCGTGAGGCTCCGATTCACGCGTCCAACGTAGCCATCTTCAATTCGGAGACCGGTAAGGCGGATCGCGTCGGCTTCCAAGTGAAGGAAGACGGTACCAAGGTACGTATCTACAAGTCGACGCAGACGCAGATCGACGCCTAACGCGAGTCGGGTAGCAAAATGGCGAACTTGAAAGAACGTTATCAAAACGAGGTGGTAGCTCAGCTCAAAGAGCAGTTTAGCTACGCCAACGTAATGCAGGTGCCGCGCATCACGAAAGTGACGCTCAATATGGGCATCGGCGACGCGGTCAGCGATAAAAAGCTGATCGACAATGCCATCGGCGATCTGGAGATGTTGTCCGGTCAAAAGCCGTTGGTGACCAAGGCACGCAAGTCCATCGCGGGCTTCAAGGTGCGTGAAGGTTGGCCGATCGGCATCAAGGTGACCCTACGCGCTGAGCGCATGTGGGACTTCCTGGACCGCCTGGTCAACATCGCGATTCCTCGCGTGCGTGACTTCCGTGGTCTCAACCCGAAGTCCTTCGACGGTCGCGGCAATTACTCCATGGGTGTGCGTGAGCAGATCATCTTCCCGGAGATCGAGTATGATAAAATCGATCGTATCCGCGGGTTGGACGTCACTATCACCACCACCGCCAACACCGACGAGGAAGGTCGCGCGCTCTTATCCGCGCTGAACTTCCCGTTTAAGAAATAAGGGTTGGATCATGGCAAAGAAAAGCATGGTAGAGCGTGAGCTCAAGCGCACGAAACTGGTCGAGAAGTACGCGGCCAAGCGCGCTGAGCTCAAAGCAATCATCGTAGATGTGAACGCTTCTGAGGAAGATCGCTTCGAGGCGACGCTGAAGCTGCAGCAACTGCCGCGCGATTCGAGCCCGGTACGTCAGCGTAACCGCTGCCGTATCACCGGCCGTCCGCACGGTTTTTACAACAAGTTCGGCCTCGGCCGTAACAAGCTGCGTGAAGCCGCCATGCGTGGCGACGTCCCTGGACTCAAGAAGTCCAGCTGGTAACGCCACGTAGAATCATCAGGAGCGCACATTAAATGAGCATGCAAGACACTCTGGCGGATATGTTTACCCGTATCCGCAATGCGCAGATGGCCACCAAGGAGACGGTCACCATGCCGTCCTCCAAGTTGAAAGTGGAAGTGGCCCGCGTGCTGAAAGAAGAGGGCTACATCGCCGATTTCACGGTGGCTGAAAGCACCAAGCCCGAATTAACCGTGACTCTCAAGTACTTTGAGGGCAAGCCGGTTATCGACCATATCCAGCGGGTTTCCAAGCCGTCTCTGCGCCGTTACATGGGCAAGGACAACCTGCCTAAGGTCGCCGATGGTCTGGGTATCGCAATCGTGACGACCTCTAACGGGGTTATGACCGATCGTGCCGCTCGCCAGGCGGGTGTTGGTGGCGAAGTCATCTGCACCGTATTCTAGGAGGCTGGAATGTCCCGCATAGCGAAATATCCGGTTAAAGTGCCTGCCGGTGTCGAGATCAAAATCGACGCTGACCAGCTGACCGCCAAAGGCGGCCAAGGCACGCTGTCAATGACCATTCACCACGACGTGGTAGTGGGTCAAGAAGATGGCCAGCTGACCTTCGCCCCGAGTGAATCTGCCAAGAGCTGGGCAATGGCCGGTACTACCCGCGCCTTGGTTCAGAACCTGGTGACGGGCGTATCCGAGGGTTTCACAAAGACTCTCGAAATTGTTGGCGTCGGTTATCGTGCCCAAGCAAAGGGCCAGACGCTCAATCTTTCACTGGGCTTCTCGCACCCGGTCGACTACGAACTGCCGAAAGGTGTCTCAGCGGAAACGCCGAAGAACACCGTGATCGTGCTGAAAAGCGCGGACAAGCAGCAGCTCGGTCAGTGCGCCGCGGAAATCCGTGCCTTCCGTCCCCCCGAGCCGTATAAAGGCAAGGGTGTCCGGTACGCCGACGAGCAGGTGCGTCGCAAAGAAGCCAAGAAGAAGTAAGGCAGGGTTATGAACGCGAAGAAAGAATCTCGTCTCCGTCGTGCCCGCCGCGCTCGCGCCAAGATCCGCGAGCTGGGCGTGTATCGCCTGTGCGTCAACCGTACCCCGCGTCACATCTATGCGCAGATTATCTCGCCGGATGGTGGCAAAGTGTTGGCCAGCGCTTCTACGCTGGACAAGGCACTGCGCGAGGGTGCGACTGGTAACTCAGAAGCTGCCACGAAAGTCGGCGAACTGATTGCCAAGCGCGCTAAAGAAGCAGGCATCACCCAGGTGGCCTTCGACCGTGCTGGCTTTAAGTATCACGGCCGCGTCAAGGCTCTGGCCGACGCCGCACGTGAAGGCGGCCTGGAATTCTAAAGGGTTTTTACGATGGCGAAGAACGAACAGCAAAGCGGTGATCTGCAAGAAAAGCTCGTGCAGGTCAACCGCGTCGCCAAGGTGGTCAAAGGTGGTCGTATTTTCGGCTTCACCGCACTGACCGTCGTTGGTGATGGTAAAGGTCGTGTCGGTTTCGGTCGTGGTAAGGCGCGTGAAGTGCCGATTGCGATTCAGAAAGCGATGGATCAAGCTCGTCGCAACATGGTCAAGGTCAACCTTTCAGGCCACACGCTGCAATACCCGGTTAAAGCCCGTCACGGTGCTTCCAAGGTATTCATGCAGCCGGCGTCTGAAGGTACCGGCATCATCGCCGGTGGTGCTATGCGCTCTGTACTGGAGCTCGCTGGCGTCCATGACGTACTGGCCAAGTGTTACGGTTCCACCAACCCGGTTAACGTGGTACGAGCGACTGTCAAAGGTCTCTCTTCCATGCAGGCACCGGAAGACGTGGCCGCCAAGCGCGGTCTGTCTGTCGAAGCGATCACGGGGTAAGGCACCATGGCAGCAACGATCAAGGTTACCCAGATCCGCAGCACCATCGGCGTTCTGCCCAAGCACAAGGCCACGATGAGTGGTCTGGGCCTGCGTCGCATCGGTCATTCGGTTGAGCTGGAAGACACCCCTGCCGTACGCGGCATGATCCACAAGGTGAACTACCTTGTGCGCGTTGAGGGAGAGTAATCCATGAAACTCAATACCTTAAGCCCGGCAGCGGGCTCCAAACACGCTGCAAAGCGCGTTGGTCGTGGCATCGGCTCCGGTCTTGGTAAGACCGGCGGCCGTGGCCACAAAGGCCAGAAAGCACGCAGCGGCGGCAGCGTGAAGCCAGGTTTCGAAGGCGGTCAGATGCCGTTGCAGCGTCGTCTGCCGAAATTCGGCTTTACGTCAGCCAAGTCGCTGGTGTCAGAAGAAGTACGCCTGGCTGAGCTCGGCCAAGTGGCCGGTGACGAGGTAACCCTCGACACGCTGAAGCAGGCTAACGTGCTGAAGGATTCGACGCTACACGCGAAGATCATCCTTTCCGGCGATCTGAAAAAAGCGGTTACCGTTCGCGGCATCAAGGTCACCAAAGGTGCCCGTGAAGCGATCGAAGCCGCTGGCGGCAAGGTAGAGGACTAAATGGCCAAGTCAGGAAACATGCCGGCGATGGGCAGCGGTCTGAGTGAACTGTGGGCGCGTCTGCGCTTCGTGCTCCTCGCCATCGTGGTGTACCGTATTGGTGCCCACATTCCCGTTCCCGGTATCAATCCTGACCAGCTTGCTGCCTTGTTTAGGGAGCAACAGGGCACCATTCTGGGCATGTTCAACATGTTCTCGGGTGGCGCCCTGGAGCGCATGAGCGTCCTCGCCCTGGGTATTATGCCCTATATTTCGGCGTCGATTATCATGCAGCTGATGACTGCGGTCTCTCCTCATCTTGAACAGCTCAAGAAAGAGGGCGAGGCCGGCCGCCGCAAGATTAGTCAGTACACCCGCTACGGCACGGTGATACTGGCCTTTGTTCAGGCTGTCGGCATGTCCGTCGGCTTGGCGAGCCAGGGTATTGCCTACACCGCCGACTTCAGCTTCTACTTTACCGCCGTGATTACCTTCGTATCAGGTGCGGTATTCATGATGTGGCTGGGTGAGCAAATTACCGAAAAAGGCATCGGCAACGGTATTTCGCTGCTGATCTTTGCCGGTATTGTGGCGGGGCTGCCCAGCGCGGTAGGCCAGGCGTTTGAACTGGCTCGTAATGAAGGGGCCTGGAACGTATTGCCGCTGCTGGGGTTATCGGCACTGGGTATTGCCACCGTGGCCTTTGTGGTATTCATCGAGCGCGGCCAACGTCGTCTCAAAGTGAATTATCCACGCCGCCAAGTCGGCAACAAGATGTATGCAGGGCAAAGCAGCTACCTGCCGCTGAAAGTGAACATGGCTGGCGTCATTCCTGCCATCTTCGCCTCCAGTATCCTGCTCTTCCCGGCCTCGATCGGCCAGTGGGTGGGCGCAGGCGATGGTATGGAATGGTTGCAGCGCGCCTCGCAGGCATTAGGCCCCGGCCAACCGCTTTACATCTTGCTTTTTGGTGCGGCAGTGGTATTCTTCTGCTTCTTTTACACAGCGCTGGTCTTCAACCCCAAGGATGTGGCTGACAATCTGAAAAAGTCAGGCGCTTTCCTCCCGGGTATTCGTCCTGGCGAGCAGACCGCTCGCTACATTGACAAGGTCATGACGCGTTTAACGTTGTTTGGTGCCTTGTACATCACTGCGGTTTCCCTGATGCCCCAGTTCCTGATCGTAGCGTGGAACGTGCCGTTCTTCTTTGGCGGTACATCGCTTTTGATCGTGGTCGTGGTCATCATGGACTTCATGGCCCAGGTGCAGTCGCATCTCATGTCGCATCAATATGACTCAGTGATGAAGAAGTCCAACCTGAAAGGCTACGGTAGTGGCGGCATCATGCGCTAAGGCGCGTGCCGTCCGTATTGGAGAGAACGATGAAAGTTCGAGCTTCCGTAAAGAAAATGTGCCGTAACTGCAAGATCATTCGTCGCAATGGCGCGGTACGCGTCATCTGCAGCGAACCACGGCACAAGCAGCGCCAGGGTTAATTGCCTGGTCTGTATTAAGCGGGTGCCGGCATACCCCTTGCCTTCGGGCAGCTAAAGGGGTATGCTGTTGCGCCTTTTAAAGATGATTAACGAGCAAGCCGCTCAAATTTCGGAGTAAGCTGATGGCCCGTATTGCAGGCGTCAATATCCCGGACAACAAGCATGCGGCGATCTCGCTGACCTATATCTTCGGGATTGGCCGTACTCGTGCAGAGCACATCTGTGCTGCTGCCGGTATTGCCATGAATGCCAAGATCCAGGATCTGTCTTCTGAAGAAGTCGATACCCTGCGTTCTGAAGTTGGCAAGTACACCGTAGAAGGTGACCTTCGTCGTGATGTCACGCTTAACATTAAGCGTCTCATGGACTTGGGTTGCTACCGTGGTCTGCGTCATCGTCGTAGTCTTCCGCTGCGTGGTCAGCGGACCAAGACTAACGCGCGTACCCGTAAGGGCCCGCGTAAGCCGATCCGCAAATAACACGCACGTTCTGGCGTAAAGACAGGAATAGACATCAACATGGCTAACCCGCGTAGTAACCGTAAAAAGGTTAAAAAGCAGGTAGTGGATGCCGTCGCGCATATCCATGCCTCTTTTAACAACACGATCGTGACGATCACAGACCGCCAGGGCAACGCTCTGTCATGGGCGACTGCCGGTGGTTCGGGTTTTCGTGGTTCTCGTAAGAGCACCCCGTTCGCTGCTCAAGTGGCAAGTGAACGTGCAGCAACTGCTGCAGCCGAGTATGGTGTGAAAAACGTCGACGTGCTGGTCAAAGGCCCAGGTCCCGGTCGTGAATCCGCCGTGCGCGCACTGAATGCCGCCGGCTTCCGCGTGCAAAGCATTATCGACGCGACGCCCATCCCCCATAATGGCTGCCGTCCGCCGAAGAAACGCCGCGTTTAAGGAGACAGATTCATGGCCCGTTATATTGGACCGAAGTGCAAATTGTCTCGTCGTGAAGGCACCGATCTCTTTTTGAAGAGTGGCGTGACTCCCTTCGAGAAAAAGTGTAAATCCGAGCAGATCCCGGGTGTACACGGCCAGCGCCGTCAGCGTCTTTCCGACTACGGCTTGCAGCTTCGCGAGAAGCAGAAAGTACGCCGTATGTATGGCGTACTCGAAAAGCAGTTCCGTAACTACTACAAAGAAGCCGCTCGCCTGAAAGGCGCGACCGGTGAGGTATTGTTGCAGTTGCTCGAATCCCGACTGGATAATGTCGTCTACCGTATGGGCTTCGGCTCGACTCGCTCTGAAGCGCGTCAGCTGGTCAGCCACAAGGCGATTGCCGTGAACGGTCGCACCGTCAACGTAGCTTCCTACCAAGTGAAGCCGGGTGACGTTGTTTCCATTCGCGAAAAGGCGAAGAACCAGGCCCGCATCCAAACAGCGTTGTCCATTGCGGCCAACCGTGGCGATGTGGCGTGGATCGAAACCGACGCCAAGAAGATGGAAGGCACTTTCAAGGCTCTGCCTGAACGCGGTGACCTGACTGCCGACATCAACGAAAACCTGATCGTCGAGCTGTACTCCAAGTAAGCAGTGTGAAGTAAACAGTCTCTGCTTCTTTGTAGCCCGGGCGGTTCGCCGCCCGGATGCTCCTGAGTACCAAGTATCCGTTTGGCAGCCTGAAAGGTGTTCATATGCAGCGTTCAGTGACAGAGTTTCTCCGTCCTCGTGACATCAAGGTCGAAGAAATCAGCGCACATCATGCCAAAATCGTGCTCGAACCGTTCGAGCGTGGTTTTGGCCACACCCTGGGGAATGCACTGCGTCGCATTCTGCTTTCGTCCATGCCCGGCTGTGCCGTGGTAGAGGCCGAGATTGCGGGTGTCGAGCACGAATATAGTGCCCTCGAAGGGGTGCAGGAAGATGTCATTGAGATCCTCCTGAACTTGAAAGATGTTGCGATCAAGATGCACAGCCGCGATGAGGCGGTGCTCTCGCTGAACAAGCAGGGCCCAGCCGTCGTCACCGCTGGCGACATTGCGCTTGATCATAGCGTCGAAATCGTCAACCCGGACCACGTCATTGCACACGTCAATGAAGGTGCCGAGCTGAAGATTCAGCTTAAGGTAGCGCTGGGTCGTGGTTACGAACCGGCTGACGCCCGTGGCTCTGATGAAGAGTCCCGTGCTATTGGCCGCCTGCAGCTGGATGCCACCTTCAGCCCTGTCCGCCGTGTTTCCTATGCGGTCGAAGCTGCTCGTGTCGAGCAGCGTACCGACCTCGATAAGCTGATTATCGATCTGGAAACCGACGGTACCCTGGATCCGGAAGAGGCAATCCGCCGCAGTGCGACCATCCTGCAAGAGCAGCTGGCCGCCTTCGTCGACCTGGAAGCAGATAAAGAGCAGGAAGTCGAAGAGGAAGAGGATCATGTCGATCCTATCCTATTGCGCCCCGTAGACGATCTTGAGTTGACCGTTCGCAGCGCGAACTGCCTAAAAGCCGAGAATATTTACTACATCGGTGATCTTATTCAGCGCACTGAAGTTGAGCTGTTGAAGACGCCGAACCTCGGTAAGAAATCCTTGAATGAAATCAAGGATGTATTGGCGGCGCGCGGCTTGTCCCTCGGCATGCGGTTGGAAAATTGGCCGCCGGCTAGCCTGAAGGACGACAAGGCCTCCGCGTGAGTGTCGACTCGAGTCCCAGTTTGGTAAGGAATCACAACCATGCGTCATCGTAAGAGTGGTCGTCATCTGAATCGTACCAGCTCGCATCGGCAGGCCATGTTCAAGAACATGTCTGTCTCGCTGGTCGAACATGAAGTCATCAAGACAACCCTGCCCAAGGCCAAGGAACTGCGTCGCGTTATCGAGCCGCTGATCACCTTGTCCAAGCAGGACAGCGTTGCCAACCGTCGTTTGGCCTTTTCCCGCACGCGCTCCAAAGAAGCCGTCGGTAAATTGTTCAACGAGTTGGGTCCGCGTTACGCCGAGCGTCCGGGCGGTTACGTCCGTATCCTCAAGTGCGGTTACCGCACCGGTGACAACGCGCCTATGGCATTCGTTGAGCTTGTCGATCGTCCCATCGTTGAAGAGGCGGCCGCAGAGGAGTAATTCCCTGCCGGTTTGCCGAGCCAACGTCAAAACCGACCCCTTGCGGGTCGGTTTTTTTATATCGCCGTTTTGTGACGGCTGCGTATATACTCAAGGCGTTAACCTGTCATGCAGGTACAAATAAGATGGCGGTGTTGGAAGCTACTTCTAGGGGACACGTATGTTAGCGAAGCGATGGGGGTGCCGGGGGCGCCTGCGTGGAAGCGCGTTACTGATTGGCTTGTTGCTGGTTGTCACTGTCTTGCCGCTGCATGCGGCCAACCCCCGCTATGCGGGGATGGTCGTCGATCTGGATGAAGGCGAAGTACTCTACGCCGAGAATGAAGACGCCCGCCGCTATCCGGCCTCGCTGACCAAGGTCATGACGTTATACCTGGCATTCGAAGCGCTTGAGCAAGGGCGTCTTCAGCTCGATCAGGCGCTGCCGGTGTCCACCCAGGCGGCTTCCATGCCTGCCTCGAAGCTATGGCTTTCACCGGGTAGCTCGATTCTGGTCGACGAAGCTATCCGCGCCCTGGCGGTACGCTCGGCGAATGATGTGGCCGTAGTCATGGCGGAGGCGGTGGGCGGTAGCGAAAGTCGCTTTGCCCAGTTGATGACCGCCAAGGCCCGTGAGCTTGGCATGCGCAACACCACCTTCCGCAACGCCTCGGGGCTTCCCGATGATGGTCAGATCACCACGGCACGCGACATGGTCACGCTTGCGGTGCGCGTCATGCAGGACTTTCCCGACTACTATCATTATTTTGGCTTGCAGGAATTCACCTACCGCGGCACCCGGCACAGCAGTCATAACCGCCTGGTGCGCGACTATCCCGGCGCCGATGGCCTGAAAACCGGTTTCATACGCGCCTCAGGGTTCAATGTGATCACCACGGCCAAGCGTGAGGATCGTCGCTTGATGGGGGTGGTCATGGGCGGGTTTACCGCGCAGTCCCGCGATAAGCACATGGCAAGTTTGTTGGACCGGAGCTTTGCCCGGGCCGGGCTGCGCGATCAGCAAAGCTTTGTATCCGATCTTAACTTTGCCACCGAGTACATGGCGTTTTCGCCATCGTCCTCGCCTGAACCAGCCCGTGATGCCGCACCTGCCGCGGCGCCTGCCTCTGCCCCTGAGCAACCTGCAGTAGTGGCTACCTACACCCCTGAGTCAGCGCCCAGCGAGTCGGCCTCCGCCTCCGCGCCAGACCAGCAGGAGCGCCAGTCTCAAGAGGATCCGCTGCAGTCCTTTATTGAACGTGAGCGGGTGATGGCGTCGAGTGCGGCGCCCAGCGGCTGGGGCATTCAGGTCGGCGCCTTTAGCCAGGAAGATCAGGCTCAGCGCTACGCCCGCGAAGCCGCTGATTATTTATCCCGTGACGTGGGCGGGCAGGTCGCCGTCGATGCATCAGTCGGTCAGAGCCCGGTATTCCGCGCCCGGCTGATGGCGCTGGAAGAACAGCAGGCTCGCCAGGCCTGCGAACAGTTACGCTCCCGGGGCATGGACTGCATGGTGGTCAACGCCAGCCTGTAATGCGGTTTGGTTAAAGCACCCTGCCAAAGGCTATTTGGCGGGGTGTTTTGTTTTTAGGCGCGGAATAAAAAGGAGGTTATGGTGACCACGTCCCTGAAAGGCATCCTCTGCATGTGTCTGGGCGTTCTGTTCCTGGCGCTGGGGGACGCCGTTTCCAAATGGCTGGGGGAGGTCCATTCGCCGCTGCAGATCATTTTTTTCCGTACCCTGATCTCGCTGCCGCTGATTGCCCTGCTCGCTCACTTTGCCGGTGGCCTGCGTAAGCTGCGCACCCGGCGGCCGGGCGTACACCTGCTGCGCGGGCTCATCTATACCGCCACCATGGTGTGCTTTGTGCTGGGGTTGACGCTGCTGCCGCTGGCCGAGGCCACCGCGATCGCATTCGTGGCGCCGCTGTTTGTTACCCTACTGTCGGTGCCTCTGCTCGGTGAACGCATAGACCCTCCCGTGCTGATCGCCTCCCTGGTGGGCTTCGTTGGCGTGTTGATTGTGGTTCGCCCCAATGGCGATGCGTTCCAGATAGGCGCCCTGGCGCTGGTCGGCGCGGCGCTGTTCTACGCCCTGATGATGATTACTGCCCGGCGTTATGGCGCCCGTGAGCACCTTTGGGCGATGCTGTTTTACATGACCTGCGTGCCCCTGGTGGTGACCGCAGCCACCTTGCCGTGGGTCTGGCAGACGCCGCAGCCCTGGCACTGGGTCGGTTTTTTGGCTTCAGGCGTGTTGGGCGTGGCGGCCACCGCCTTTATCACCCTTGCGTTTCGCTTTACGCCAGCGGCGATAGCCGCGCCGTTTGATTACACTGCCATGCTATGGGCTGTGCTGCTCGGCTGGTGGTTCTGGGGGGAGTTACCCGATCTGTGGGTATGGGTCGGCAGCGCGTTGATTATGGTTAGTGGCCTGGCGATTGCCTACCACGACCGACGCACGACCCTGAAACGTCGTCCAACCGCCTAGCCTGCGCCTAAACGAACTGGTAGACATCCATGGCGAGTACGCCATGCTCCACGCTGTGGTGCAGCTGTGTGGCTTCGCCACCGGCGCCCATGGCCACCAGCAGCGGCTGGAAGTGCTCAGGCGTCGGGTGATTTTGCCGGGCATGGGGTGCGCTTTCCCAGTCGAGCAGGGCTTCCCGGTCGCCGTTGCTGAGGCGCGCCTTGACCCACTGGGCAAAGCTATCCACCCAGAGCGGCATGGGGCTGTCCGGCGGCATGATTTCATACAGGTTGTGGGTCAGGCTGCCCGAGCCGACCACCAGAATGCTCTCATCGCGCAGCACCGACAGCCGTTCACCCAGTGTCACGAGCGCTGCATTGCTCCAGCGTACGGGAAGCGACAGCGACACAACCGGCACATTGGCGTCAGGAAACATCAACGAAAGGGGCACCCAGGCGCCGTGATCCAGGCCGCGTTCGACCTGCTCGGCGTCGAGCAGTCTGGCCAGTCGCTCTGCCAGCTCAGGGTCGCCGGGAGCCGGATACCGGCAGTCGAAAAGCGCCTTAGGGAAGCCACCAAAATCATGAATCGTCTCCGGCTTGGCGCTGACGCTGACTTTGAGCGCGGTGCTCTCCCAATGGGCCGACACCACGATCACTGCCTTGGGGGAAAGCCGCTTGCCCAGCCCGCGCAGAAACGCGTGGGCAGGGGTCTTGTTCAAGGCCAGCATGGGCGAGCCATGGGAAATAAACAGGCTAGGTAACATGGGGAAACTCCATCGTGGGCCGGCACCGGCAACCAGGCCAGTGCCAGCGTCAAGCTTATGCCAATCGGCGGTTCAACACCCAACTGCCACTGCCCAGGCCTGCCTGAACGAGCAGCGCAATCGCCCAGAATGCCGGGAACTCCCAGCCACCGCCGGGGTTGGAGAACACCCAGCCATTGCCAAGGTGTGCCCAGGCAGCGCCGAGCAGTACCGGCACCAGGGCCAGGCTCACCCAGCGGGTATACACGCCGAGCAGCAGGGCGATGCCGCCGCCCACTTCCGCAGCGATGGTCAAATAGGCTATGAAGCTGGGTAAACCCAGCGACTCGAAGTAGGCAACGGTGCCCGGTAGGGTGAACACAAAGACTTTCATCAGGCCGTGGGCCAGGGCCATCACGCCCAGACTGACGCGCAGCAGGGCAGTGGTATGAAGGGGTAGGGTAGACGAAGGGGTCATGGCGGTCTCTCTCGTGGTAGTAGGCATCACGCTGGATGCGATGGCACCACTATACGACCGCGCGAGGGGTTGATAATCCCTGAGTCGAGCACTTCACTGTTGCGCTATAGGCGACAATCCCATTTCCGTTTCCCACGACGGTGGGTCGCCCCAGGCGTCCGCCAGTACGTCGATGAAATGCGCCACCTTGGCGGGCAGGTGGCGTCTGGCGGGATACAGGGCGTGAATCTCCAGCAGCGTCGGTGGCGCCTCCAGGAAAATCGGCACCAACCGCCCGCTGGCGATGCTCTCGGTCAGCAGAAAGCTGGGCTGCTGGGCAATGCCCAGGCCTGCCTCGGCGGCCTGGGTCAGCATATCGCCGTTGTTGCTCTCGAGCGGCCCCGAGACGGCCAGCGGTTGTTTGCCGACGTACCAGTGGCCGCTGTTCTGGCCGCTGCGATAACGCAGGCAGCGATGTTGCGAGAGATCTTCAATGCGCGCAGGCGTGCCGTGCTGCGCCAGGTACTCAGGTGAGGCGCAAAACACCAGCTGACAGCGGGTAAGGCGTTTTGCAATCAGGCTGGAGTCGGGCAGGCTGCCAATCCGAATGGCCAGATCGTAGCCTTCTTCCAGTAGGTCTACCCGGCGATCATTCAGGTCCAGGCGGACGTCGAGGCCGGGATGCGCCTGCATGAACCGGGCGACCTGAGGCGCGAGGTAGCGGGTGCCGAAGCTCATGGGGCCGTTGATGCGCAGCCGACCGCTGACGGTACAGGTGCCGCTGCTCACTTCAGCGGCGGCTTCTTCCAGCGCAAGCAGGATACCCTGCGCCCGGGCCAGGTAACGCTCGCCGGCCTCGGTAAGGTGCAGCCGCCGCGTGGTGCGCTGAATCAATCGGGCGCCCAGCGCTTCTTCCAGCGCCATGACCTGCCGCGATACCCGCGTTCGTGAGAGATCGAGCGCTTCAGCGGCGCGGGTGTAGCTACCCAGCTCGGCGACTTTGACGAAAGCCTTGATGTCATCTAGATGGTTCATTGTTCGCTAAACGCCAGCGCCGCCTGGCGCGGATCCGGCTGGCCGCATATCGCCGAGATGACCGCCAGCCCGTGGGCACCGGCGCGCCGCACGGCGCTTGAGTGGCTGGCATTCAAACCGCCGATGGCCACGCTGGGCAGCGGGCAGGCGTTGACCAGGGAGGCAAGGCCGCCAAAGCCGATGGGCTGGGCGTGGTCCTGTTTGCTAGGGGTGGCAAACACCGGCCCGATGCCCACGTAATCAAGCAGGTCGGTGGGCACCGCCTGAAGCTGTTCAACGGTATTGATCGAGAGCCCCAGGATAGCGTCCGGCCCCATCGCCTGGCGTGCCTGATGTACCGCCGTATCGCTCTGGCCGACGTGCAGCCCATCCGCCTGGCTGGCCAGCGCCACCTCGAGGCGGTCATTGATGATCAGCGGCACCCCGCTACCCGCTAGTACGGCCTTCAGGCGCTTTGCCTGGTCGATCATCTGCGCATCGCTTGCCTGTTTGTCGCGCAGTTGGACGATACTGACCCCGCCTCGCACGGCCTCGATGACGGTGTTTTCCAGGCCGTAGTGCCGACACAGCGCCGCATCGGTCACCAGGTACAGGGATAGGTCAAGCGGCATGCGTCACCTCTTGCTGGGTAAAGTGGCTGAGATCCTCAGGGGTCAGCTGATAGAGCGTGTCCAGAAAGGCCACATAAAAACTGCCCGGCCCGGCGGCCGCCTCGCCCGCGCGCTGACCGGCGAGGGCAAAACACGCCACCGCCGCGCTGGTGGCCAGCAGTGGCTCGCCCGGCGTGACCGCTACAAACGCGGCCACCAGGGCACTAAGCCCGCAGCCCAGAGTGGTAACGCGCGGCATCAGCGGGTGGCCGCCGTTGATCGTGTAATGCTGGTGGCCGTCGGTAATCACGTCCTGCTCCCCGGTCATGGCCACCACACAGCCATGCTGCTCGGCCAGTGCCATGGCGGCTGCCAGGGCATCTTCAGTCGCGGCGGTCGAATCCACGCCCCGACCCTGATGGGCCAGTCCATTGAGCGCGAGTATTTCCGAGGCGTTGCCACGAATCACGCTGGGGCGGTGGGCCAGCAGGTCCGCGCAGACCGTCTGCCGATAACGGGTGGCGCCCACGGCCACCGGGTCCAGTACCCAGGGAGTCCCCTGGTTGTGAGCGGTCTCTGTGGCGAGCTGCATGGCCTCGACCCAGGGCGGGGAAAGCGTGCCGATATTGACGGACAGCGCATCGGCCAGCTGAGTGAATTCCGCTACTTCCTGGGTGGCGTGCAGCATGGCGGGCGATGCCCCGGCGGCCAGCAGCACATTGGCCGTGCTGTTCATCGCCACATAATTGGTAATGCAGTGAATCAGCGGGGTGGACTCACGCAGGGATGACAGATAGCTGCCGAAAGCGGGTTGCGTCATGGTGTCCTCCCGACGAGGGAGGTGGTGCGAGCACACCACGACTCCCTACGCCGGTATTAGCCGGTTCAGGTTATAAGGGTGCTTCTCAGCTCGCTGATAACGAGCGCCCCTGTCGTGTGCTTACTATCCGTGGCTTTGGCGTGTCTGTAAAGCCTTCGGCGGACCGTCTAGCGAAACGAGATGCGTGTCCCGTAGGTGAGCATTTCGTCAGGCGTCATGGCTTTGCCTTCGACGCCGATCATTTCGTCACCGCACTGGTCGGCAAAGGTCAGGACGCCGTGGGTCAAGCCCAGCTCCCCCAGGGTGTCGCGGATTTCGCCGGTGCCGAGAAAGGTGCTGACGTGACCGTCGGCATTGGACAGGTCCGAGACGCCGTCGGCATGATGAAACCGCACCTTGTAAATGCCGTCCATGGATTCCACTTCCACAATCGGCGAGAAGCCGTTGCGTAACGCCTGGGATAGCTGCTTTAGCGTTATCTGATCGCCAAGGGTCATATCGGTCGAGGTCATGACCTGCTCCTGATGAAACGCCTTTACTTGGGCGTTAACGGATGTGCTGTATAGTTACGATCATAGAAGTGTAGAGTGTTTGCATAGAATATCCAACCTGCTGCCCGGCGCCTCAATGCACCGCATCCAACGCATGTTGGCGTAGCGTGACCAGCCCGATGATATCCAGCGTTTTCTGGTGGGTGCCCGAGAGGATCACCGGCGGGGCCAGTCCCACCTCGGCGGCTTCCAGCCAACGGGACGCGCACAGGCACCAGCGATCACCGGGCTGCAGGCCAGGGAAGCCGAATTCAGGGCGCGGCGTCACCAAGTCGTTGCCTTGGGCCAGCGAAAAGGCCAGAAACTCCTCGGTGAGCATGGCACAGACGGAGTGAACGCCCACATCGTCAGGCCCGACACGGCAGAAGCCATCGCGGTAAAAGCCGGTTTTGGGAGCATGGCAGCACGGCGTAAGCGGCTCACCCAGTACATTGAGATCGCGGGCCATAAGGCCTCCTGAAGGTTAAAGGCTGGAATTTTGAGCGACTGCCCTCATGAACAAGCGACAGCGTTGTAGTAGCGTGTTAACGACGCTGGTTGAATAGCGACAGTATAGCCTTGTACACAGTGTCCAAAACGTCAAAGGAGATAGCCCATGCCCATTCAAGGTGAGCAGCACCCCGGCGTCAAGCCGGCCCCGGTGCAGACCCAGGGTTTCCGCCTGAACCACACCATGCTGCGGGTGAAAGACCCGGAGCGAGCCCTGGCGTTTTATTCCCAGGTATTCGGCATGCAGGTGATGCGGCGGCTGGATTTCGAGGAAATGCAGTTCTCGCTGTACTTTCTGGCCAACCTGGAAGATGGCGACAGCGTGCCCGACGATACCCAGGCGCGTACCGCCTGGACGTTCAGCCAGAAGGGCCTGCTGGAACTGACTCACAACTGGGGCACAGAAAACCAGCAGGGTTTTGCCTACCACGACGGCAACGCCGAGCCTCAGGGCTTTGGCCATATCTGCTTTAGCGTGCCCGATCTGGCCGCGGCGCAGGCATGGTTCGACGAGCACGACGTCACCTTCGTCAAGCGCGCCGACCAGGGCAAAATGAAAGACGTGGTGTTCGTCAAAGACCCCGACGGCTACTGGATCGAAGTGATTCAGGCTGATCTGATGGCCGGTAAAGGCGAATAACATGGCGCATCTGCTGTTCCGCCTGCGCCATGTGACCGACGAGGAAGCCATGGAAGTGCGCCAGTTGCTGGACGCCCATGGCATGGATACTTACGAGACGCAGGCGGGTTTCTTCCGGCTGGGCGTGGATGCCATCTGGCTACGCGATCTCAGTCAGCTGGATGAGGCCAAGGCGTTGCTGGCCGACTATCAGGCCGAGCGCCAGATTCGCGCCAGGAAGGCCCACCAGGAGGCCGTCGAGCGTGGTGACGCGCCGACGCTATGGCGACGCTTCACCGCTCATCCCATCCAGGTCACGCTGGTGGGCGTGGCCATCCTGCTGTTGATCGCGCTGACGCTGTTGCCGTTTCTCGCGTTAGGCTGATGCGGCCTTCGCGGGCGGCAGGTGACCGCGTTTGAGGTAGAGCTGCACGCCCTCGTCGCCGGCGGTCAGCGTGAGCGCCACGCCGCTGGGGTAACGGCACCAGCTGCCGGCGGGATAGTCGCGTTCGCCGTCGCTCAGCGCGCCTTCCAGCACAAACAGTTCCAGCCCGCCGGAAAGCACCGGGTAGCGAATGGCGTGGCCGGGCTCCCAACGTTCCAGACTGACCCGCTCCTGCTTGAAGGTGTGCAGCATCTTGTAGGTAATGCCGGGGCGGCGGTCCGGCTGCCAGGGCAAGCGGTGAGCGGGGACGGCCAGCTGCAGGACATCATTGGGATCAAACTGATGCAGCTTGACCAGAATCAGCGCGCCTTCCTCGCCAATTTGCGGCGTATGGCCGGTGCCGATGGGGTTGCGCAGATAGCTGCCGGCCGCATACCGGCCATGCTCATCGGCGAACACGCCTTCCAGGACGAGAATCTCTTCACCGCCGCCGTGGACGTGCCGATCAAACTGGCTGTTGGGCGCGTAACGCACAAGGCTCGTGGCACGCGCCACTTCATCACCAATACGGTCAAGCATCATCCGCTCGACACCGGCGCTGGGCGAGGCAACCCACTGATAATCGTCTGGCGTGACACAGGCGAAGCGGGAAAAATCGGCGTTCAAACGCATGGGGCTGGCTCTTTGCAGGCAAGGGAATGTTGCCAGTCTCCATATCGAGATCGCAAAATGCAACTTTCCCTAGCCCAAACGCTCTCCAGGGGCGGCCCTCAATGCGCATCGGCCAGTGTCGACAGAAGCTGGTGTGCCGCCTTAATGCGCGCCTGATTGGGGTAGTTGCGATTCGCCAGCATGACAATCCCCAACTGCGCGTCGGGCACAAAAGCCACGTAGCCACCAAACCCGTTGGTCGAGCCAGTCTTGTTGTACAGCGCGGCCTGCCGGGGCGGCAGCGGTGGCTCCAGGTTCTCCACCGGGTTGGGCTCAAGGATCATGTCGAGCGAGTTGCCTGCCACCAGCGTGTCGAGGGCGACCGGATACGCGTAGCTTTCCCAGCCAAGCCCCTGGTGCAGCTCGCCGACCGTGGCGTAGCCGCGGCGCGTGGTGTCCATGGCCTGTCGAAGGGGGGCGTCCATTTCAGCTCCGTCCATATTCGCTTCCACAAACGTCAGCACGTCCGCTGCGGTTGATTTCAAACCGTAGGCCTGGGCATCCAGCATGCCGGGGTTCACCCGGATAGGGTCGTCTTGCTTGTCGTAACCGTAGGCATAGTGCGTCTGCTGTGCGTCGGGCACCTGGTAATAGCTGTTTTCAAGACCCAGGGGCGCAAACAGGGTTTCCGCCATCAGGGTCTCGAACGGCTGGTCAAGGCGCTGGGCCGTAATGTAGCCGAGCAGGCCAAGGCTCGGGTTGGAGTACAGCCTATGGCTGCCTGGGGCGGATTCGGGTTGCCACTGGCGATAGTAGTCGATCATCGCCGCTTCGCTTTGCACGTCGTCGGGGAACTGCAGGGGAAGCTCGCCCGCCGTGTAGGTGCCCAGTTCGCGCAGCGTGATCTCGTCGAAGGCGCTGCCTTCAAGCGCAGGCAGGTGCTGGCTGACCGGGTCAGAGAGCGACAGCGCGCCGCTGGCATCGGCGTAGGCCGCCAGTGTGGCGGTGAAGATTTTGCTCACCGACCCCAGCTCGAACAGCGTCTCGTCGGTGACCGGTTGGTCGGTTTCCTGATTGGCGACCCCATAATTAAAATAATTTGACTGCCCGTTTACGCTGATTGCGACCGCCATCCCCGGAATACGGTGCTCCTCCATCAGAGCGGTGATGGTGTCATCTACCAGCGGCTTTATCTGCGTGCTTTCGGTGGTATCCAGCGCCCACGCAGACTGGCCGAGCCAGAGGGTGCCGGTCATGATAAGGGCGACGTTTGCTGCTACTATTCTGCGCATACCAGAGGGTCCTGTTCCGGAGAGTACGAAGCGGCGGCCCGGCGGTCATCGCCGGCGCCCATTGGGACGATCGTTGCTAACATAGGCGGCGCCAAGGGAATTGACAAACGGCGTTATTTTGCACGAGGCATTAGAAAAATTTGGGGGTAGGCATGGCGCGTTCCAATCTGCCGCTGAAGGCGCTGCGCGCCTTTGAAGCGTCGGCCCGGCATTTGAGTTTTACCCGAGCGGCGGACGAGCTGTGCGTGACCCAGGCGGCGGTGAGCCATCAGGTCAAGCGGCTCGAAGACCACTTGAAGGTGCCGCTGTTCAAGCGCTTGCCCAGAGGGTTGATGCTGACGCAGGAAGGCGAGCGGCTACTGCCGATCATCAAGACGTCATTCGACCAGATATCTCATACCCTGGAGCGGGTGGCCGAAAGCAGCCATCGGGAGGTGCTGAACGTCGGCGTGGTGGGCACCTTTGCCGTGGGCTGGCTGCTGCCTCGGCTGGACGATTTCCAGCGGCAGTTTCCGTATATCGACGTGCGTCTCTCGACCCATAATAATCGCGCAGAGCTTGCCGCCGAAGGGCTAGACGTTGCCATCCGCTTTGGGACGGGCGCCTGGCACGGTACGGCGGCCCAGCCGCTGCTGCCGGCCTCGCTCTCGGTAATGTGCGCCCCCACGATTGCCGGCCGCCTCAAAGCGCCCGCCGACGTGCTGGGAGAGACCTGGCTGCGCTCGTATCGCGCCGATGAGTGGGATGAATGGTTGCTGGCGGCAGGGCTGCCGAGTGGTTATCCGACGGCGAGGAGTATTGTCTTCGATTCCTCGATCGCGATGGTGGAAGCCGCGATCCAGGGAATGGGCCTGGCGCTGGCCCCGCCGCGGATGTTTTCCCGGCAGCTGAACAGCGGGGCGCTGGTTCAGCCGTTCGACACCGCGGTCAGCCTGGGCGGGTACTGGCTGACTCGCCTGCAAACGCGCCCGGAAACCCACGCAATGGCGGCTTTCCGGGCGTGGCTGCTCAAGGCGATCAACGCCTGAGCCGCGTGCGTTTAGCGAGACTCATCAGTGATCGTGGCCGTGATCATCCTCATCGCCATGATCACGCTCGTCTTCATTGCCATGGTCTTCATGGTCCGGGTCGGCCAGCGCGTCGTGCAGCACCTTGGCGTTGTGGCGCATCATGCCTAAGTAAGTACTTGCTTCGCCTTCACTGCTCAAGGCGTCGGCATGCAGCGTGCCTGCCACGCTCAGACCAGTTTCTTCGGCCAGCTGGTCGAGTATCGACTGGTTGGTCATATTCTCGTGGAACAGTGCCTCGACGTTCTCCTCTTCGATCACGTCGATGAGCTCGGCCATGCTGGCGCCGCTTGGGTCGGCTTCCGTGGATAGCCCCACCGGTGATAGAAAGCGCACGCCATAGGCGTCAGCAAAGTACCCAAACGAATCGTGGCCGGTGATCACGCTGGTGGAGGGGGGAATCTCCTCGATCAGCGCACGGATCTCGTCGTCGGCTTTCTCTATCTCTGCCAGATAGCGCTCGGCGTTTTCCTCATAGGTCTCGCGGTTGTCGCCATCGGCCTCGATCAGTCCGTCGCGGATGTTCTCGACGTAGGTTTCAGCGCGGGCCAGATCCTGCCAGGCGTGGGGGTCGTCATCGCCGTGGGCGTGGTCGGCCTCTTCGTCGCCTCCATCGTGGCCATGTTCGTCGTGATCATGCTCGTCATCAGCGTGTTCGTCGTGGCCATGGTCATCGTGACTGTCGTGTTCATCCTGGCCGGCCCGGGCCAGCGGCTCGATGCCCTGGGTCGCGGTGACCAGCGCGCCGGCGTAATCGCTGGAGTCGATCAGGCGCTCCATCCAGCCTTCGTAGAGCAGCCCGTTGAAGACTACCAGGTCGGCATCGGCCAGCGCGCGCGCGTCGCCGGGGCTTGGCGAATACACATGGGCGTCGCCGTCAGGGCCAACCAGCGAGGTCACCTCCACGTGCTCGCCGCCGACCTGTTCGACCATATCGGCCAGAATCGAAAAGCTGGTGACTACTTGCACGCGCTCGGACGCCACGGCGGCGGGCAAGGCCAGCAGCGCAGACACGCCAACCAGCCAGCGGGAGAAAGGTAACGGCGACATAAAGGCTCCTTGTTAAGATGAACGGGCAAGGCCCGGAGATTAAGCGCTCGGTTCGGCCGAGAGCGGCGCGGTTTTGCGCCGCCAGCGGGCCGCCAAGCTGTGATAACGACCGAACAGGGCGGAGAACAGATAACCGCTGCCGGCCAACAGGATAATGCTCGGCCCGGACGGGATATCCAGATGAAACGACAGCAGCAGCCCGCCGGTACTGGCGATCATGGCAATCGTGACGGCAATGCCGATCAAGCCTTCCAGACGTTTGCTCCAGAAGCGTGCCGAGGTGGCGGGCAGCATCATCAGGCCGACCGCCATCAGCGTGCCCAGGGTCTGAAACCCGGCGGTGAGGTTGAGTACCAGCAACCCCAGAAACACGCTGTGCACCCAGCCGCTGCGGCGGCTCTGGCCGCGCAGGAACAGCGGGTCCAGGCATTCCACCACCAGGGCGCGGAAAATGACCGCCAGGGTCAGCACGATCAGCGTGCTGATCCCGGCGATTAGCAGCAGCGCCGTGGAATTGATCGCCAGAATAGAGCCGAACAGCACATGGGTGAGATCCACGCTGCTGCCGCCGATCGAGATCAGCATCACGCCCGCGGCCAACGAAATAATGAAAAAGCTGGCCATGGCGGCGTCTTCGCGCTGGCCACCCATTTTCGACACCGCCCCGGCCAGCAACGCGACCATCACCCCGAACATCACACCGCCGATGCTCATGATCGGCAGCGAAAACCCGGCCAGCAGAAAGCCCAGCGCCACCCCGGGCAGAATCGCATGGGCCATAGCGTCGCCAATCAGGCTCATGCCACGCAGCACCAGAAATACGCCCAGCGTGGGCGCCGCCAGCGACAGCGCCAGGCCGCCGACCACTGCGCGGCGCATGAAACCGTAATCGAAGGGCGCAATAAACCAAGCATCAAGCAGTGCCAGCATGTTGACCTCCCAGCGCGAACGGCACCACCTGAGCGGGCGCGTGTTGGTGGGTCAGCGAACTGGGCGACATCCAGCGGCCATGCCCGCCATTGAGCATCAGCACTTCGTCGGCCAGGCGCTGCAGGTGGTCCATATCGTGGAGCACCAAAATCAGCGTTGCCCCGTCGTCGGCCATCTGGCGAAGAATGCGGATCAGAATATCTACTGTCTCGCTATCCACGTTGGCAAACGGCTCGTCGAGCAGCAGCAGCTCCGCTTCCTGCATCAGCGTGCGGCCGATCAGCGCCCGCTGGCGCTGGCCGCCGGAAAGCTCGCCCAGCGGACGGTGAGCGAGGTGGGAAATACCCAGCCGCGCCATGATCTCGCGGCCCTTACGGTAGTGCGCGGCACAGTAACCCTTCATCGCCCCATGGCTTGGCCAGCTACCGGTCATCACCAGTTCTTCCACGCTCATTGGAAAGGTCAGGTCCAACGCCAACTGCTGGGGCAGCCAGGCGCGGCGCTCTTTCGGCACGGTGCACACCACCTTGCCGCTGATCGGGCGTAATTCGCCCATGATGGCCTGAATGAGCGTGCTTTTACCTGCGCCGTTCGCGCCTATCAGCGCGGTGATCGCGCCTGGCTGAAAGTCGCCTTCCACATGCTCAAGCACCGTGCGGTGCCCCTGCGCCAAATGCAGGTCATGCAGCTGCAGGCGTGACAGTGAACGCTGACTCATAATGCCCACCCGTTGGCCCACAGCACCATCAGCCACAGCACCACCAGTGGCACCGCCACGGACAGCAACCGCCGCACCGCCGACAGCGACATCAGCGAAAAATGACAAGGTCCTTCCTTGTTATGGCGATGTGAATGCTCACTCATTAAGCCGCCCTCGCGAATAATAAAATAGGTTATAACATAACAATTGGCGATGCCAATAAATTTGCCACGTATTTTACTCGCTCAGCGGCACAGGGCAACGCCAAGCATGCAACGACAGCTCAAAGGTAATGTGCCGAAGCAATCATTTGTAGGAAAAGGCTGATGGGGGTCAATGGTCATTATTAATGAAGAATGGTTAGATGGGATATAGGCCACAGCGGAGGGGCGTAGGTGACTTACTATCGCTATTGGGGCAAAGCGCAGGCTAAGGGGCAGGATGTAGAGTGTCATCTATTGCCGTATCACAACCTGGATGTTGCGGCCGTGGGCTGGTTGCTGCTTTCGCCGGATAGGCCTCTGACACAACGCCTGGCAGCGCAATTAAGTCTTGAGCCTGATGTGCTACGTAAGCTGTTGGTTTTTTGGTTGGGCTTGCACGATATCGGCAAATTTTCACGATCTTTTCAGGGGCTTTTTCAACCGACCTCAAGCCTGGCATTGGTCCCTCCCGCTGCGCAATATGCTTATACCGAGCGCCATGATCGCTTGGGGGACGTGGTTTGGGAGGCTAAATGGATAGACTGGTTTGTGGATGGCACCTTGCAGTGGTCAACAAGCTTGACGCGCGCTGAGCGCAAAACGATTCGCGCAGCTTTGTCTGTCCTCTCAGCACCCTTTTTTGGCCATCACGGTCAGCCAGTAAGCGCAGGCTCTATCGACATAGAGGGATTTTTCTGTCGTGATGAACACGCCGACGATATTGAAGCAACGCGCCAATTTATTGCCGATTGGGCCAGCGTCGTGCCACCAGAGTGGCCAGTCGAACAGCTATTTTCAGAAGAGTGGGTGTATGCGCTACAGACGCTAAGCTGGTCAATTGCAGGCTGGGCAACCTTGAGTGATTGGTTGGGCTCGAACCAAGATCACTTTCCCTATCTTCAAGAGAAGCTTCCCCTCACCTACTATTGGCAAATTGCATTAAAAAACGCTGAAAACGCGCTGCAAGAAACAGGGTTTAACAACGTTTCCAAGCCTTTGCCGTATGCAGGGATGTCAGATTGGTTTGGTAAGCAATCCATCACGCCAACGCCCTTGCAGCAGGCTGCCGAGACAGTAGAGATCTCAGACGGGCCGCAGCTGTTTATCTTGGAAGACATCACCGGGTCAGGAAAAACCGAGGCCGCCTGTATTTTGACTCAGCGCCTATTAGCAGCAGGCCACGGCGATGGGCTCTATTTCGCACTGCCCACGATGGCAACCTCTAACGCCATGTATTCACGGCTGGGCAATTTGCATCGCCGCTTTTATACCGCTGACTCCTCCCCCTCTTTTGTCCTTGCCCACGGTGCGCGGGATTTAAACGACGATTTTGTCGCCGCCGTCGCCGCACCTCAGCCTGTTGATTTGGATTACACCGCTAGCGAGCTCTCGGCCACTAGCCGCTGTAACCAATGGCTAGCGGATTCACGTAAAAAAGCGCTATTGGCGGAAGTGGGGGTAGGCACCATTGACCAAGCCCTGATGGCGATTTTGCCGTTTCGCCACCAATCGATGCGCTTGTACGGGCTGGCGCGAAAGGTGTTAGTGATTGATGAGGTGCACGCCTACGACAACTACATGCAAACACTGCTCAGCCAACTGCTGGCCTACCATGCTCGCCAGGGCGGTAGTGCGATTCTGCTAACGGCCACGCTCCCCCGAGCCATGCGCAGTGCCTTAATGGCTGCTTGGCAAGCAGGGCTTGGGCAGCCCGCAACGAAACCACAAAAAGATGACTTTCCGTTACTGACCCATGTGAGCGAAGGGCAACCGTTGGAGCTGCCGCTAGAATCGCGCAAAGAGGTGTCCAGAAGCGTTGAAGTCGCTTGGCTTAACGAAGAAGAGCAGGCGATAGAGGCGGTGTTGGAAGCAGTGGAGGGCGGTGAGTGTATCGCTTGGGTGCGCAATACTGTTGATGACGCTATTCGTGCGTTCGAAGCCATCGCTGCACGCCACCCTGATCCTGAACGCTGCCTGCTGTTCCACAGCCGCTTTGCCATGGTGGATAGGCAACGCATTGAGTCCCAGGTCATTGAGCGTTTAGGCAAAGACTCAACGCCTGAAATACGCAAGGGTCAAGTGTTGATCAGTACCCAGGTATTTCAGGAGTCTCTCGACTGCGATGTCGATGTGATGATTAGCGATATCGCACCCATTGATCTGCTTATCCAGCGTGCAGGACGCTTACAGCGCCACCAGCGTGGGGCACGCTGCCTACCGCGTCTGCTGGTGTTAGCGCCGCCCTGGGCGAATGATCCTGATGAACATTGGCTCAATCGCACGCTGCCAGGCACCCAGGCGGTTTATCGCGATACGTCGCTGTGCTGGCTAACCCAGCGTGTATTGCGTCGTTTGGAAGCAATCCGTATGCCCGAAGAGGCTAGAGATCTTATTGAAGGCGTTTACGGCCCCGTATCTGACGATATTCCTGATGCTCTGCAGGCAGCGCGCTACGAGCAAAAAGGAATGCAGAGAACGGCTGGCTCGATGGCGAATTTCAACGCACTCAATCTGGAAGAGGGGTACACAAAAAGCGATCAGTGGCAGGAAGAGCAAGAGATAGGCACAAGGCTGATGGACGAGCCCACGGTCAATATCGTGCTGCTTTCACTCACCGATGACAACAAGCTGGCGCTATGGGCGGGCGAGAGCCGCCATGCCGGTATGCTTAGCCAGGTGAAGCTACGCCAAAGCCAGGCCGCCAAGTTGGCAGCGTTGCCAAGCCGCTATGAAAGCCAGTGGCTTACCCTTCAAGAGCGCTATAAAGCACTGAAGTACACCCAGCCTTGGCTACCCGGTGATGACCCTGAGTGCGACTACGACATCCAGTGGGGGGTTAGGCTAGGAGGTAAGGAGCAAGCGCCATGATTCATTACTGAAGTTCAGTATTTCTTGAAAGCTAATTAAACAAATTGCTCAAATGTTGAGCAGGAGGTGAATGCTTGAATTTACTTGAAGACTCCTGGCTACCATTCCTGCTGAAAAACGGAGAGGTAAAGTACCGCCCTCTCTCAGCGCTAGCTGATCCTGAGGTCATCAACCTCGCTCTGCCGCGTGCGGACTTCCAGGGGGCGGCCTACCAGTTCTTAATTGGCCTGCTACAAACCGCACTGCCACCGAAAACCCATGACGATTGGCTTGATTTGTTAATGGCGCCTCCCAGTATTGACGCCTTGGATAAAGCGTTTGCGCCTTTCAGTAGCGCTTTTGAACTGGACGGCGACGGCCCTCGCTTTATGCAGGATATTGATCCGCTGGATGATGTAAAAGATGCCACTGTGAGTGGGCTATTAATTGATGCCCCCGGCGCTAACGGCATCAAAAATAATACCGACTTTTTCGTCAAGCGCGGCCGTGTTGAGGTGATGTGTGACGCCTGCGCGGCCGTAGCGCTGTACACCATGCAGATTAACGCACCTGCTGGCGGTGCCGGTATACGCGTGGGCCTACGTGGCGGTGGGCCGCTGACAACGCTGGTGATGCCGGAGTCATCAGATGCCAGCCAGTGGGAGCGGCTGTGGCTAAACGTCATTACGCAGAAAGAAACCACTCAGAAAGGGCAGCAGTGGTCGACGCCGCATCCAGAAGAACCTTCACTATTTTTCTGGATGGCCAATACGCGGGTAAGCGATAAAAAAGGCACCGAGGTGCTACCTAAAGACTCCCATCCATTACACGCTTACTGGTCAATGCCGCGCCGTTTCCGGCTGCTATTTGAAGACGCAGATGAATGCCCGTGTGATATTTGCGGACGAAAAACACAGCGGGTAGTGCGCGAATTACGCGCTAAAAAGCAGGGGTCAAATTACGACGGCCCTTGGTTACATCCGCTAACACCCTATCGACGTGATCCCAAAAAGCCCAATGAGTTACCGCTTTCCAGTAAAGGTCAGCCGGGCGGGCTTGGCTATCGGCACTGGTCAGGCTTTGTACTGAATGATGAGGAAAACAGCGGTGCAATCGCGGCAGCGGTGCTGAAAAGCTACATCCACAAACAAAAGCTAGTGACACAAGAGCGAGCGTGTGGCGAAGACATCCAGGGGCTGCTGAGAGAGGCGCGTCTATGGGTGTTTGGCTACGACATGGACAATATGAAGCCGCGCGGTTGGTACAGTATAGAAATGCCTCTGGTGGAAATTCCACAAGGCCAGCAGGAAAGGCTTCGCGCCTGGGTTCACCAGTTGACAGAGCTTTCTCGCAATATCGCCTGGATGGTACGCACCCAAGTCAAAAACGCCTGGTTCTCGCGCCCATCGGATGCCAAGGGCGATATGAGCGCCATTGATAACCAATTTTACGATGTAACCCAGCCTGAGTTTTTTAAAGCGCTGCTAGCCCTTCAGCAGGTGCTGCAACAAGACTCGCCGCCACCGCATATTCCTTCCGACATTGCTGAGCGTTGGTACTTTGCCCTTAAGCGTGAAGCCATGCGTGTATTCGAAGACTTGGCACTAAGCGGCGCTCAGGAAAGCATGGATCTTGAACGTGCCACTGCTGCTCATAGGCAACTGCAAAGCTTTCTTGGCGGCAAGAGTAAAGGTAGCAAAGTGGTGAGTGACTTTATCCAACAGGGTGATTTTGACCCCTCCGCGCAGGCCAAGCGTATCGCGGCCTCTGCTGCATCCACGACAGGAGACACCTGATGAGTGATGTGTTAACGCCGGAAACAACCGAGAAAGAAGATTTATTGACCGAGGCGGAGAAAAAGTCACTCGTCGCTTTGAAACGGGATGAAGCCGCCGCCCTACGCCGTTGGTGGCAGCGGTTGACGCTACCGCCGCAGGCTTTGAAAGCATTGACCCCTCAGCCACCACTACCCCGTGGTGTACGAGCGGTACTGCGCCGCTGTGATAGCGCGGAGGCCGCGATGTTAACCCATGGTTTTCGCGAGCTATGGGCGATGCTGCCGGAGACAACGAAACAAACGAATTATCGCGATGAAAAGCTGCAAGTGTGGTCATGCATCGCGTTAATCGCAGCGGAGTTGCGTGAAGAAAAGAAAAGCGCGTCGTTAGCCTCACGCCTTGGCCAGCAAAAAGAGCAAACCGGTAAACCGCTGATGAGTGAGCTGCGCTTTCAACAGTTACTTTCTTGCCGAACGCCTGAAGAGTTTATCCAGCGCTTACGCCGCGCGCTGGCGCTTGCAGATAAGAGGGATGTCAGTGTCGTACTGTTGGCGAGTGTTATCTCACTCTGGTGGCGGGAGCATCGTGGACGTCTGTCTGCCAAGCCTACCCAGCGGCTTGGATTTGTACTGGCAAATGACTATTTCGCGGCAACGTCTCGCTATACCCATCGCAGCGACTGATTTTTACGACTGACTATCACCCTTTCTAGCGTCATATGGAAATCACTAACGGAGTTATCCATGAGCCACTTTATTCAACTACACCTGCTGACCTCTTATCCGCCCGCCAACCTGAACCGCGATGATTTAGGCCGCCCTAAAACTGCCTTGATGGGCGGTGCTAAGCGTCTACGTGTTTCGTCACAAAGCCTTAAGCGCACTTGGCGTACCTCTGTGCTCTTTGAAGAAGCATTGGCTGGGCATGTGGGTGCGCGCACCAAGCGCTTAGGCAAAGAAGCTTACGATCAGTTAATAGAAAAAGGCGTTGATCAAAAAATGGCGGCGGCTTGCGCAGAAAAAATAGCTGGCGTGTTTGGCAAGTTGCGTAAAGTAGAAAAAGGCGAAGCTAAAGAGTTTGAGATAGAGCAGCTCGTCCATGTGGGTCTGGAAGAACGTCAAGCGATCAGCGGCCTAGTGGAGACACTGGCAGCAGAGAAGCGAGAGCCAAACGATGACGAATTAAAACTCTTGCGTCATAAGCCCGCCGCCGCCGATGTGGCACTGTTTGGCCGTATGCTGGCTGCCGTGCCTGAATATAACGTCGATGCCGCCTGCCAAGTCGCCCACGCCATTACTGTGCATGCTGCTGAAGTAGAAGATGATTACTTTACCGCGGTAGATGACTTAAACAGCGGTGATAAAGACCGCGGTGCTGCGCATATTGGTGAATCTGGCTTTGGGGCCGGGCTGTTCTACCTCTATATCTGCATTGACCGCCAGCAACTGGTTGAGAACCTGCAGGGCAACAGTGAACTAGCCGACCAGGCAATTGCTGCGCTAGTGGAAGCTGCCGTTAAAACCTCCCCCAAAGGTAAGCAAAATAGCTTTGGTTCCCGCGCCCATGCGAGCTATGTATTGGCTGAAAAGGGAAATCAGCAGCCGCGCTCACTCTCCACTGCTTACCTGCGGCCCGTGACCGGTCAGGATCAAACCCTTGATGCAATCAAATGTCTGGAACGCCAAGCACAAGCCTTTGATGATGCTTATGAAGCAGGCGCTGACAGTCGCTTTGTCATCAGCGCCGAGCCTGACTATGAAGGGCCACAGCTAAAAGGCGATATTAAGAAAGGCAACCTTGCTGAACTGATCGCCTTCTTAAAAACCGACCAGTAAGGGGGCGGCATGACCGACTATCTTATTTTTCGGCTCTATGCGCCGCTTGCCAGTTGGGGTGAGGCTGCCGTGGGTGAAGCGCGCCCTAGCGCTACTTATCCTGGCAAAGGGGCTGTTTTGGGGTTGCTTGGGGCCGCACTAGGTATTCGTCGCGACGACGATGCAGGCCAAACGCAACTGCGTGAAAGCATTGCCATGGGTGTAAAACAGTACACCCCCGGTATGCTGATGCGCGACTACCACACCGTGCAGATGCCCGCCGCGCAGTCAAAAGTGAGCTATCACACCCGCAAAGAAGAGCTAAACGGGCCGCGCGATGCGCTGAAAACCATACTTTCCAGCCGGGATTATCGCTGTGATGGTCTATGGACAGTGGCCGTCTGGCTAACGCCTGAGGCAACCCTAACGCTTTCTGAGCTTGAGAAAGCGCTCAAAACGCCCTATTACCCGCTTTATCTAGGGCGCAAATCTTGCCCGCCCGCTGCGCCGCTTGCACCCCAGCGGCGGCAGTGCAGCACGCTTAAAGAAGCGCTTGATGTGGCATTTCCTGCATTGGCGTTTAATGGTCGAGAAGACAAAACGGTACTTCGCTATCCTGATGAAGCCTTATATGCCTGGGAAGGTGAAGCTAGTAGGTTAGATGGCAGTGATCAAATGGAAGAGCACAACGATGTGTGGGATTTGCCGCTAAATCGACGCCGCTGGCAGTTTGGTCCCCGATTAGAGTTTCGTCGGACCATAGCAGCAGAGGAGGCGCGCTAATGTATCTCTCACGCGTACGTGTTGACCTTAACGGACTTTCTCGCGAAAAGCTGTTTGATGTGATGAACGCCGAAGCTTATACGGCCCATCAGCTTTTATGGCAGCTATTTCCCGACTACGAAGGCTCAAGGCCATTTATTTTCCGACAAGAGCTGGAAGAAGCCGAAGAAAGTAGAGGCCCTAAAGGACTACCGCTATTTTACGTTCTTTCAGATCGTGAACCCACATCAGTGCCAGGTTTGCTGTCCGCTGAGAGCAAACCCTACGCACCTGAGCTCAAAGCGGGCGATACGCTAGCATTTCGCCTGCGCGCTAACCCCACCATGGCGGTTCCCGTGCCAGGGCAACGTGGCCAGCGTGCCGATGTGTTGATGGCGGCCAAAAAGCCATTCCCGCCAGGGCAGCGCACCAGCCAAGCCTGTGTTGATGCGATGAATGGCAAGGCCCGTGAATGGCTCGAAAGTCGCGCTGAAACATGGGGCTTTAGCCTGCCGGTGACGCCAGAGCTGGGTGCCTACCGCCAGCATGTGCTGAATAAAGGGAGCGGCAAGCTGGTTCAGTTCTCTACGGTGGATTACGAAGGCCTGCTGGAAGTTACCCATCCAGGAAAGCTGATCGAAACCATGGCCCACGGCATTGGGCGGGCCAAGGCATTTGGTGGTGGTTTGCTACTACTGCGCCGGCCTTAGGAGAACAACATGGGCTTTATTCCGCTAAAGCCCATTCCCGAAAAAGACCGTATGTCGATGATCTTTATCGGGATGGGGCAGATAGATGTACGCGACGGCGCTTTCGTCGTCATTGATGAAGTTAATGGCGAGCGCATGCATATTCCGGTGGGTTCGGTGGCGTGTCTGTTGCTTGAGCCGGGCACCCGAGTTTCTCATGCCGCTATTAAGCTCGCCGCTACGGTAGGCACGCTACTGATTTGGGTAGGAGATGCTGGCGTACGGCTATATAGCGCTGGCCAACCGGGTGGCGCTAGGTCAGATAAATTACTCTATCAAGCGCAGTTGGCGCTGGATGAAAAACTGCGCCTAAAAGTGGTGCGAAAGATGTTTGAGCTGCGTTTTGGTGAAGAGCCGCCTTCCCGTCGCAGCATCGAGCAACTACGCGGTATGGAAGGCGCCAGAGTACGCAAAACCTATCAACTGTTAGCCAAGCAGTATGGCGTTAAATGGAACGGCCGCCGTTATGACCCAAAGCAGTGGGATGCCTCCGATGTTGCTAACCAATGCCTATCATCAGCAACGGCCTGCCTATACGGAATAACCGAAGCCGCTATTTTGGCGGCTGGCTACGCCCCAGCGATTGGGTATCTGCACACCGGCAAGCCGCTGAGCTTTGTGTACGATATTGCCGACATCGTGAAGTTTGAAACTGTAGTGCCTGCGGCCTTTAGAGTGGCGGCTCGTAATCCGCCCATGCCTGAGCGCGAAGTTCGTATCGCCTGCCGCGATGCATTCAAGCAATCCCGCATACTCCAGCGCTTAATCCCCATGATCGAAGATGTGCTGGCCGCTGGCGATATACAGCCTCCTCCGCCAGCACCCGATGCGGTACCACCGGCTATCCCGGAACCGCCTTCGGTGGGCGATGCTGGGCACAGGAGTGGATAAATGGCGATGCTCGTAGTGGTTACAGAAGCCGTGCCGCCGCGACTACGTGGCAGGTTGGCAGTGTGGCTCTTGGAAATTAGAGCCGGTGTTTACGTTGGCGATGTAAGTCGGCGCATTCGCGAAATGATTTGGGAGCAAGTGGAAGCCCTGGGAGAAGATGGCAACGTAGCAATGGCCTGGGCCAGTAACCACGAATCCGGCTTCGAGTTCCAAACCTATGGTGAAAATCGCCGAGAACCCGTCGACCACGACGGGTTACGTTTGGTGCGCTTTTTGCCTCCACAGATTAACTAGCTGATTTTATTGGTTCTTTAAAAATTTAATGTGGTTAAAAAGTAAGCAAAATAGCTGGTAGATTTTTTATCTGCTATTTTCTTCTTGTAGATCAATTGTCTACAGAAAGTCCGATCCCCGCACGGGCGGGGATGAACCGATTAAAAATGATCTGCTGCAGCTTGACGATATCCGATCCCCGCACGGGCGGGGATGAACCGGAACTAAACGGCTGCGGTTGCCAGGAGAACCACCGATCCCCGCACGGGCGGGGATGAACCAGCTGCGCGCCCTGCCGTGGCTGCTGCTGGCGCCCGATCCCCGCACGGGCGGGGATGAACCGCCCCCATCGTGATCGGCCATCCGCGCCACGACCCGATCCCCGCACGGGCGGGGATGAACCGCTGTCGGGATTTTGGCCAGCGTTGCCGGTGGCCCGATCCCCGCACGGGCGGGGATGAACCGGCTTAGCCAATTTTTACGAAGCGCGTTTCCGCCCGATCCCCGCACGGGCGGGGATGAACCGTTCGAGCAGCGCGTCATAGCCGGACCAGGTGGCCGATCCCCGCACGGGCGGGGATGAACCGCGATCGGCTTTTCCCACTCGTCGACCTCGACGCCGATCCCCGCACGGGCGGGGATGAACCGGATCATCCCGCCTACTGGCTGCTACATGACGACCGATCCCCGCACGGGCGGGGATGAACCGCTGGTCAGCGGCGTGGCCCGGCTGCCCAAGAGCCGATCCCCGCACGGGCGGGGATGAACCGCCGTTTGCCCTGGTGCAGGACGCCCTCGAGGGCCGATCCCCGCACGGGCGGGGATGAACCGCCTACGAAGAGCAGGCGCGGGCGCTGGCTAAACCGATCCCCGCACGGGCGGGGATGAACCGGCTTCCAGCGTCTGGAGCTGTGGCGACTTGCTCCGATCCCCGCACGGGCGGGGATGAACCGGCCTGCCGGTGCCGGTCGTGTATGGCCGCATCCCGATCCCCGCACGGGCGGGGATGAACCGCCAACATGCACCGCGGCAAAGGCACGCCACCGCCGATCCCCGCACGGGCGGGGATGAACCGACGGCAGCACTCCTGCCAACCTGGACGGCACTCCGATCCCCGCACGGGCGGGGATGAACCGTTGCTGGTCATTGCCCTGGGCGGTCGCGGTGTCCGATCCCCGCACGGGCGGGGATGAACCGAGTCCGGCTGATGCCAGCCCGCACCCCAACGCCCGATCCCCGCACGGGCGGGGATGAACCGGGGAACAGGCGCGTTGGGCCGGTACCCAGCAACCGATCCCCGCACGGGCGGGGATGAACCGCTTGGGCTGCTTCTTGCCGCTTCCATCGGCCACCGATCCCCGCACGGGCGGGGATGAACCGGCCGCGGCGAACATGAGTCAGCTGGTCCAGCGCCGATCCCCGCACGGGCGGGGATGAACCGAAGCTGCAGCGCAATGATGGTAGCGTGTTCGACCGATCCCCGCACGGGCGGGGATGAACCGACGATGCGCTGTTGGAGACCTACGCCAACGCCCCGATCCCCGCACGGGCGGGGATGAACCGTCATGGATGACAAGCTGTTTGAGGCATTGGCGCCGATCCCCGCACGGGCGGGGATGAACCGGGTGAGGTGTCGGTATGACGGTCTTCACCGATCCGATCCCCGCACGGGCGGGGATGAACCGTGGATCAGATCGGCCTCACTGGTGGCATCGGTCCGATCCCCGCACGGGCGGGGATGAACCGTCTTTCCCGCCGCCTTCCGCACTGCCAAGGGTCCGATCCCCGCACGGGCGGGGATGAACCGCCCTAGCAACCACCGCTGGCCCCACTGTCCGGCCGATCCCCGCACGGGCGGGGATGAACCGACGCTTATCTTCGGCCCGCTGCGGGTCATCCACCGATCCCCGCACGGGCGGGGATGAACCGAATGGGTCATGGAAGACAACACCGTGCGCAACCCGATCCCCGCACGGGCGGGGATGAACCGGGTCTGCTGTGCCTCATCGCCGCGATGCTCCACCGATCCCCGCACGGGCGGGGATGAACCGTGGGAACGCGCGGGCCGCGCTGACCCGCGCGACCGATCCCCGCACGGGCGGGGATGAACCGCCCTCGGCAGCCAGGCCTGATAAATCGGTTCCCCGATCCCCGCACGGGCGGGGATGAACCGCTCTTGCTCTTTAATTTCTTCGCTGAGCGAGGCCGATCCCCGCACGGGCGGGGATGAACCGGCGTTGAACGCTGCACTCAGCGCCCGTGACCACCGATCCCCGCACGGGCGGGGATGAACCGCCAGGCAGAATGCCGCCCAGGTCAACGACCCCCCGATCCCCGCACGGGCGGGGATGAACCGCTATTCGTACATTATTATGAAAGGGCTGCTACCCGATCCCCGCACGGGCGGGGATGAACCGTATGTCCGTTCGTTCATTGGGTCGCCTGACGCCCGATCCCCGCACGGGCGGGGATGAACCGCCCGAATGATGGCCCGGCTATCTGGTGTTGAACCGATCCCCGCACGGGCGGGGATGAACCGATGGTGAGTGGGGACTTAAATGCCCCTACGGCCCGATCCCCGCACGGGCGGGGATGAACCGTGAAAAGGTTTACGTATTCGAGCGCAACAAGCCCGATCCCCGCACGGGCGGGGATGAACCGTCTGGTTGAGAATGTCGCGCCTCAGCTTGGCGCCGATCCCCGCACGGGCGGGGATGAACCGCGGTGGGCGATATATCCATACTGCCCGTAGAGCCGATCCCCGCACGGGCGGGGATGAACCGTCACTCACATACGCATCAAACCGGAACCAGGTCCGATCCCCGCACGGGCGGGGATGAACCGTGATTCTTGACGTTTGATATTCTCGCTTCGTCCCGATCCCCGCACGGGCGGGGATGAACCGCTATGGCGTGATACCGATTGGCAGACCGGCGCCCGATCCCCGCACGGGCGGGGATGAACCGCCGCTAAAGCGGTGATGTTGGCGTATTCAGAACCGATCCCCGCACGGGCGGGGATGAACCGACCACGCGGTCATTGGCGGCACCGTATATAAGCCGATCCCCGCACGGGCGGGGATGAACCGTCGTGGCCGAGCAGATCGCCTAGCGAAATAACCCGATCCCCGCACGGGCGGGGATGAACCGGACGAAACTACCGCTCACTATCGAACCACTCGCCGATCCCCGCACGGGCGGGGATGAACCGCGAATAAACGGTGGTCGCCACGGGCTCGCTGACCGATCCCCGCACGGGCGGGGATGAACCGCTCGGCCAGCGTATACTCCTGATCCAACTCATCCGATCCCCGCACGGGCGGGGATGAACCGGCGCGGCCATGCTGGTCAGGTTTGCCGACCTACCGATCCCCGCACGGGCGGGGATGAACCGCTTTTCAACGCCCGCGCCTTGCCGTACGCAACCCGATCCCCGCACGGGCGGGGATGAACCGATGAAGAGCTAGACGCCTTCCCCCTGTGGATCCCGATCCCCGCACGGGCGGGGATGAACCGTGTTACGGTTTGACCGGGCATTAATAGCTCGCCCGATCCCCGCACGGGCGGGGATGAACCGCCTCTCGTCGTTTTCCGGGGTAGCAACGCGACCCGATCCCCGCACGGGCGGGGATGAACCGCGTGGTCACCATTCGCGACGAAACCGGGCGCGCCGATCCCCGCACGGGCGGGGATGAACCGCTGCAAGCGGTCAGCAGTCACCGGCGCCAAGACCGATCCCCGCACGGGCGGGGATGAACCGGCTGTCGCTGCTGTCGTCCGGGGTGATTTCAGCCGATCCCCGCACGGGCGGGGATGAACCGCGGATGCAGCGCGTGGCCGGCGGCGGCTGGCTCCGATCCCCGCACGGGCGGGGATGAACCGAAAACGCCTACCGGGAGCTCGTCTGGCGTCAGCCGATCCCCGCACGGGCGGGGATGAACCGTGGATTCGTTTAACGGCAATGACGTCACCCTCCCGATCCCCGCACGGGCGGGGATGAACCGGAGCACCGCAAGCGCATCAACCGCGCGGCCATCCGATCCCCGCACGGGCGGGGATGAACCGCCAGTATCTGATTGAGCCTCCACGCCACGTCACCGATCCCCGCACGGGCGGGGATGAACCGCTGCCGAGAAGACGGGCAAGGAGAAGGTCACCCCGATCCCCGCACGGGCGGGGATGAACCGGTCTTCGTCTTCGTCGTATATGCCGATTTCGCCCGATCCCCGCACGGGCGGGGATGAACCGGCACCATTTCGGCGCTGCGTCGCGTCGTCGAACCGATCCCCGCACGGGCGGGGATGAACCGTTTTTTACTCGCTTCCACTGCTCCCCAAACCACCCGATCCCCGCACGGGCGGGGATGAACCGCCGCCTGCACCTCCCCCTGCGCCAGCCACTCCCCGATCCCCGCACGGGCGGGGATGAACCGGACGTGGAATATCTGGTGGGCTACCTTGGCTCCCGATCCCCGCACGGGCGGGGATGAACCGTCCCGCGCGCGTGAGCGCACGTAGGCGTTTTGCCGATCCCCGCACGGGCGGGGATGAGCCGCATGATGCGCCGATTGGAGATCAGAACAATGCCCGATCCCCGCACGGGCGGGGATGAACCGGTAGTATTGTACCGTGCCTGTGTTGTCCACGACCGATCCCCGCACGGGCGGGGATGAACCGGGCGCGGCGTTCATTGACCGCGTGTTGGATGACCGATCCCCGCACGGGCGGGGATGAACCGCAGGCAGCATCACCACGCTGCCGACTGATACCCCGATCCCCGCACGGGCGGGGATGAACCGATTCTCGGTGGTATATCGGCTGTGCTGCTGCTCCGATCCCCGCACGGGCGGGGATGAACCGGGGTCAATGCCCGTGTCGTCCGTCAACACTACCCGATCCCCGCACGGGCGGGGATGAACCGACCATCTGACCGCACTTCATACCGGGTTCCAGCCGATCCCCGCACGGGCGGGGATGAACCGTAGTGACGATAGTCCTCCCCCATCTCCCACAGCCGATCCCCGCACGGGCGGGGATGAACCGGCGTCAGGTATAGTTTTGTGATACAGGCTGAACCGATCCCCGCACGGGCGGGGATGAACCGCGGTCATAGCTGGAATCGGCAATATTGCGAGCCCGATCCCCGCACGGGCGGGGATGAACCGCCGATGCCCGATTGAACGGCGCGTATGCTATCCCGATCCCCGCACGGGCGGGGATGAACCGGATTGGCTCGGGGTTAATCAATGTACCGCTAACCGATCCCCGCACGGGCGGGGATGAACCGCCTCCGAACTCTACGCCGAGGACGTCGGCTCTCCGATCCCCGCACGGGCGGGGATGAACCGGGTTGCGACCTCATTTGCTCCGACTATTCAGCCCGATCCCCGCACGGGCGGGGATGAACCGGTTGAAAACAGTCAAGATCGCGATAAGCGTCTCCGATCCCCGCACGGGCGGGGATGAACCGGCGAGCAAACGCACGCTGACCGCGTCGCCGACCCGATCCCCGCACGGGCGGGGATGAACCGTACCCCTTGCTATTGCCACCGATATTGATCATCCGATCCCCGCACGGGCGGGGATGAACCGCCGTTTCGCTTGCTGTGGAACGGTGACAACAGCCGATCCCCGCACGGGCGGGGATGAACCGCCGATATTGACCGGCCAAGCCCTGCCAAGGGGCCGATCCCCGCACGGGCGGGGATGAACCGCCCACACACGTTTTGGAACCGCTTACGTGACGCCGATCCCCGCACGGGCGGGGATGAACCGAAGCTGCACTGAAAGGGAATTCCGAGGAAGCGCCGATCCCCGCACGGGCGGGGATGAACCGGTAGCGGGCGTGTTGGGGCTGAGTGGGCCAGCCCGATCCCCGCACGGGCGGGGATGAACCGTGGATAGCCTGGATGCGTGGCCCCTTCGGGATCCGATCCCCGCACGGGCGGGGATGAACCGTAAGGGGGTCACTATGGCAATGCCAATGCCGCCCGATCCCCGCACGGGCGGGGATGAACCGCCATCGGGGCGCAGCGCTCGCAGCTAATCGAGCCGATCCCCGCACGGGCGGGGATGAACCGCATAGCTGCACTATGCAATTGGGGATATACGTCCGATCCCCGCACGGGCGGGGATGAACCGCGATGATTGAAGCGCGCACCCGCTTCGGCACTCCGATCCCCGCACGGGCGGGGATGAACCGCAGCAACTGCTCGAAGTCGTCGCGACGGTCGGCCGATCCCCGCACGGGCGGGGATGAACCGCAATACACGAATCTGAAAGCGGCTTCGCGTGGCCGATCCCCGCACGGGCGGGGATGAACCGCGTTCGTCCGGCCGCTCGCCTGGCGTCATTCCCCGATCCCCGCACGGGCGGGGATGAACCGCATTGAGTCGGTGAGCATCGACGGCCGCACGTCCGATCCCCGCACGGGCGGGGATGAACCGCCCCCGATTAATGCTCGTTTCTATGTCGTTGTCCGATCCCCGCACGGGCGGGGATGAACCGGCTGTTGGTGGGTGCAAAGCTACTGTTTAGATCCGATCCCCGCACGGGCGGGGATGAACCGATGAATCCACTCATTAACGCGCACTCGAAATACCGATCCCCGCACGGGCGGGGATGAACCGGCACTAGCTCGCCATCGGTGATTGCCCACACCCCGATCCCCGCACGGGCGGGGATGAACCGCTCGCTGACGAGAATTAACCCGCCAGAAGAATCCGATCCCCGCACGGGCGGGGATGAACCGGCCGAGGAAGACCCCGCGAAAGCCGCCAAGCACCGATCCCCGCACGGGCGGGGATGAACCGGGAAATTTGCGACAGATAAAGTGATACACGCCCCGATCCCCGCACGGGCGGGGATGAACCGCAGAACACGGTTTCCTTCTCCCAGGCCCTGGACCGATCCCCGCACGGGCGGGGATGAACCGCTACTGCGCCGCGACAGCGTGCGTCGCGCAAACCGATCCCCGCACGGGCGGGGATGAACCGGAAGAGATCGCCCCCGGCGCGTTTGATGACGTCCGATCCCCGCACGGGCGGGGATGAACCGCCATCCAGGAATTCATGCGCGGCGGTGATGGTCCGATCCCCGCACGGGCGGGGATGAACCGATGCCTGCGTCCAGGTCATCGAGCAGGGCGTTCCGATCCCCGCACGGGCGGGGATGAACCGTTCAGCTCCAAGTCAATCGCCATCCCCTTTGACCGATCCCCGCACGGGCGGGGATGAACCGCGTCTTTTGCACCTGACCTGCCCGCATGCGATCCGATCCCCGCACGGGCGGGGATGAACCGCTCAGTGGCGTCAGCAGCTGATCAACCGCTACCCGATCCCCGCACGGGCGGGGATGAACCGGCCGAGGAAGACCCCGCGAAAGCCGCCAAGCACCGATCCCCGCACGGGCGGGGATGAACCGAAGAGCTGGAAAGTGGTGCTGACCTTTGGCATCCGATCCCCGCACGGGCGGGGATGAACCGTGCCTCTTGCTTGGTGCGCACCAGCGCTACCACCGATCCCCGCACGGGCGGGGATGAACCGACGTGGGGGTCGAGGTGCGTCGTCAGCTCGACCCGATCCCCGCACGGGCGGGGATGAACCGGCTGACATGCCTGACGCAAACGACGAGCTGGACCGATCCCCGCACGGGCGGGGATGAACCGACAGGAGACTGGCGCTTTGGGCGTGGTCGCGCCCGATCCCCGCACGGGCGGGGATGAACCGCAGGCAGCATCACCACGCTGCCGACTGATACCCCGATCCCCGCACGGGCGGGGATGAACCGTTCGTCTGTGGTAGCAGCTTCGTTGATATGGCCCGATCCCCGCACGGGCGGGGATGAACCGAATCCCCTCGGGGATATCCAGACGCATGTCGCCCGATCCCCGCACGGGCGGGGATGAACCGATGCCATGTCGATTAAAGCGTCATCCATAACTCCGATCCCCGCACGGGCGGGGATGAACCGTCAGCGTAGCGCTCGCCAGTTTCCGACAGCGGCCGATCCCCGCACGGGCGGGGATGAACCGTTGATAAGGCGATCGGCGTCAGCGCTGGAAACCCGATCCCCGCACGGGCGGGGATGAACCGCAAATGGGCCATCGTGATGTAGTGTTCACCGCCCGATCCCCGCACGGGCGGGGATGAACCGGCGTAATTGGCGGCAGGGATTAGAGACAAGGGCCGATCCCCGCACGGGCGGGGATGAACCGGCTCAACCGACAAAAAGCCACCCGCTGCTGGCCCGATCCCCGCACGGGCGGGGATGAACCGTTACTTCCGTTTTGGTAGTGGATGGAGGAATCCGATCCCCGCACGGGCGGGGATGAACCGGGTGCGCTAGTAGCCGGTTGAGAGCAATTTGCCCGATCCCCGCACGGGCGGGGATGAACCGGTTTCGCCATTAAATTCAATCGTTTTGGGATACCGATCCCCGCACGGGCGGGGATGAACCGTCGCACGTCCTTGGCGGGCAACTGGCCGTCTACCGATCCCCGCACGGGCGGGGATGAACCGCAAGCAAACTGGATGGAGCAAAGGGCATACGACCGATCCCCGCACGGGCGGGGATGAACCGGTTCAGACTGTTCCTGCGTTAGCTTCACTGTTCCGATCCCCGCACGGGCGGGGATGAACCGATGACACGGACCTAACGCGCGACGGCATGACCCCGATCCCCGCACGGGCGGGGATGAACCGGCGGGTTGAGCGAAAATGAGATCCAAGCGCTGCCGATCCCCGCACGGGCGAGGATGAACCGCCAGCGCCAGCCAAGGGCGGCGACCAGACCAACCGATCCCCGCACGGGCGGGGATGAACCGGTCAACACGTGATCATTGGATGGCTTGCGAGGCCGATCCCCGCACGGGCGGGGATGAACCGCAGGATATCCAACGCCTCGAAAGCCAGATCAACCGATCCCCGCACGGGCGGGGATGAACCGGCGGAAGGGCGTTAGATGGGGTATAAAGGCAACCGATCCCCGCACGGGCGGGGATGAACCGTTCAAGCGCTTCACGTATTCGAGCGCAACGAGCCGATCCCCGCACGGGCGGGGATGAACCGCACAAGCAAGTACGCCTGATCGGCAACAGCGTCCGATCCCTGCACGGGCGGGGATGAACCGTTATCTCGGCACCTGGATATGCCCCAGGGTGACCGATCCCCGCACGGGCGGGGATGAACCGGAAACATTGCAAGGCACCTGCATCAAGCTAGGCCGATCCCCGCACGAGCAGGGATGATCTACTTGTCTCGCCTTTACTCCTCCGGACCCGGCTCCATGGCGCGTTTGTCGTCGGGTAGCCGGACGGTGTCGCCGATGTGCAGTTTGCCGTGGCTGTCGTGGCGTTTGCCGTGCGAGTCGATGATGGCCACCACATCGCCAATGCTGACGGCGTCGTCTTCGCGGTAGCTGCGGACGTCGATGCGTACCGAGTAGCCCTGATACCGCGCCGAGAGGATGTCGCCGGTGTGCGGCGTGGGGTCGAGGTTGGGGTCGTTGGCGTAGTGTTGGGTCACGCTGGCGCTGCCGGGGGTGTCCCATTCGATGTGTCGATGCATAAACGGCTCCTTGTTGATAGTGCGTTCAGTGTCGGCCAGAACGTGGGTAGGCGCCATGGTTGTGTGGTGTGTCAGCTATCTTCGTCGCCAGTGGGCGAGTCTATGTGCTGAAACATGAACGTCAGCGCGGCCGGTAGACTGGCCCGCCATACGTTCCAGGTGTGGCCGCCGGGATACAGGTCGAGATTGACTGCATTGGGCTGGATTTGCTCCATTGTCTGGCGTAGCTGCCGGGCGTGAAACTCGGCGTCGAACACATCGCGCCGTCCTGCGCTGATATATAGCGGCACAGGAGGCACATCGCTTTCCTCGGCGGTGGGCCGCGGCGTTACCTGAATGCGGTAATCCTCAAGGTGCGCGGTGTAGTTCAGTTGATCCCAGAGCTGGCGGTCAAATTCGCCCTGTTCGTCAAGAAACGCGGGGTGACGGTGTGCCGATGAGTTGTCGGGAGGGTAGGGCGCGTAGCTGGCCGGGCTGAGGGCGGCGACCGCGGCGAAAAGGTCGGGGCGTTCCAGGGCAAAGTTAAGCGCGCCAAAGCCACCGGCGGAAAGGCCGCCAACGCCGCGCATCGAGCGTTCGTCGCCCACCCGGTAGCGCTCTTCAACGTGGGGCATCAGGTCGTTGAAAAAGGCGCTGCGCGCCTCTTCGTTGTAACCGTCTACCCACCAGCTGCGGCTGCCGGGCATGATAAACACGCTGGGCGGGATGTGCCCGGCGCTTATCAGCCGGTCAGCGGTTTGTTGCAGATTCCCTTTGGCGACCCAGTCGCGCTCGTTGCCGAAAGAACCGTGCAGCAGATACACCACCGGGTATACTGTCTCGCTGTTATCTTCATAGCCGTCAGGTAGATACACCGTGTAGGGATATGAGTAGCCAAGGGTGGGCGAGTCGAACTGGTGACGTTCCACGCTGCTCGCCACGGCGTTCGAGAAGGTGGCGAGCAGGCCTGCGAATACTCCAAACAGGCTGATGGCGCTGAGCCGCCAGAAAGGGCGTTTTGTCATGAGCTCCTCGTCTGTTGGGAATTATCATGCATCGTTGAGGTCGGACAGCGCACGACGCGGGATGTTCAGGTCGCTACGCCTTAAGCGTAGCGCAACCATACAGGGGCGGGAGGGCTCATGCAGAAAGTGGAAGAGATCTTTTGGCTGAGAGCGTACGGGTGCATTGCGGTTTTTTTATTCCACTTGATGGATCAAGTGAATAATTACGTGGATAACCTGATTACCGATTTCATGCGTATTCCACTGGTGCTGGGCACGCCGATTTTCCTGTTCATCTCGGTGTTCGTGTTTGCCCTTCGTTACGACAAAGCGGTGCCAGAGGGGTTTATCCGTCAGCGATTCAAGTACATCATGCTGCCGTATTTTGTCTACGGGTTCATTTACTCAACCGCCGAGTGGGTAACGGCGTGGGCGGAGGGCGACCCGGTCAGTTTCTGGGCCAATGCGGTCCATTATTTTGTTTACGCCGGCTGGCACGGTTACTTCCTGATTATCGCCATGCAGTTTTACATCGGATATTGGCTGTTTACCCGCTGGCGCCTGTGGCGGATCAATCCGGTGCCGTGGTTCTGGCTGTCCTGTTTGATCAGCATGGGCTATTGGGGAACGGCCTACTGGTATGGCGTCGACCCGCCTGGCTACCTGCTGTGGGTGGCGCCGCTGGGCTGGCTGTATCTGTTTTTCCTGGCCCTGGTGCTGGTGCGTTACTACCCGCTGGCGCCCAACGGCATCAAGGCTGAACGCCCTCTGTGGATAAAGTATCTGGCTCATCCAGTCTGCCTGGTGCTTTTTGTGGTGGGGCTGTGCATCGCAACGCTCGCTCACCTGCCGGATTTCACCTCAAAAGAAGTGTGGATAATCCCCTTCTTCGTGCTGTTTACGCTGTTCACGACGCGCCGCGTCAAAGGCTACACTGCGCCTAACTGGGTGCGCCGGATCAACGTCTATTCGTTTGGTATTTACCTGGCTCACCCGATGTTCTTCATCGCCACCGACTTGATCATTGGCCCGCTCTCGCTACCCATCTGGCTGTACGCGCTGATTCTTGCGCTGGTCAGCATGGTCGGCTGCATTCTGCTCAGCAACCTGGTCAACAAGTCCACTATCGGCTCGATGATGTTTGGTAAGCAGTTGAATGTACCGATGCGTTAGGCAATATGGCCCGTAGAAAGCGGTGTGTCGTCGGGGTTGAGAGTGTGAATGCGGGTCGGGCAGGCGTGGAGTCGTTGCAGGAAGTCATGGATGGCGCTGCGATCAAGATCGGGGTCGAAACCGCCCAGGCGCTCCAGCCACGTTCGTCGGACCGCAATGTAAGGGGGCGACTGCAGCGTGGTGGCCAGAAAGCGCTGCAGCAGCCGCGTGGGTAAGGTGGGCTCGCTGGATCCCAGTACAACGGCGTCAATGGCGTAGCTATCCAGCATAGGGAACAGCGAACGCCACAGGGTGACCGGCAGGGCGGTGGCGTGCAGCGCAAATACCAGCCACTCTGCTTGGCTTGCATTGGCCGCGTGGTTGAGCCGAGCACCCAGGGCGGCGTCGGGCAGCGTGATGCACTGGGCAGCAAAGCGCTGCTCCATGAGCGTTAACCGGGGATCATGATTCAGGCTGACGATCTGCAGCGAGCAGTTAGAGCGGTCAGCGGTGGCCTGGTGGATGGACTGTAAATGGCGGGGCAATTGAGCACCCGTTACGCAGGTGTCGATAATAAAACAGACCGACTTCATGGGGTGCCCTCCGGCCTTGTGTGTTCAGCTTTATCTTATTTGTAACTAATTGTGTTTAAAAGTTTAATATAGTATCTGTTGATGGGGAAGCAAACAAATTACTGATTTTATATCGACGGCATGAGTCGCTTTAGCACCAAAATAGTGCAAATGGTTTTATTTTTGCTTTTGTTTGGTGCAAATGCTGGCCTTGAAAGCGCGCGCGACAGGGTTTTGGCCAGATATGCAACATGAAGATGCATGAAAGTGGCTTTTTAAGTCGTTATAAAACAATTGCTTAACGATTTTTAATGCCATATTGGTGCAAGAATGGCACGTAACCTGCATTGCTTCCAGTAGCGGCTAGTCGGTCATAGGCAAAACGCCATGCGGCGTGCTACAACATTAGCCGGTTTCGTTATCACTAGGCGTTCTGTTGAAGGCAACAAACAAACGTTGAGTGAATAAGCAAGGCAGGCGTGCCATGATGCACGCGTCATGTCGAACAACATTTATTGGTAGCTTACTGTCGTTAGCTTTAAGCCACGCTCATACCGGAGGACACTATGTCAGCCAAGACTCTCGCGCTAATCGAAGAGCATGATGTTAAGTGGGTAGACCTGCGTTTCACCGACACCCGCGGTAAAGAACAGCACGTGACCGTGCCTGCCCGCGACGTGGACGAAGAGTTTTTCGAAAACGGTCAGATGTTCGATGGTTCGTCCATCAACGGCTGGAAGGGCATCAACGAATCCGACATGATCCTGCGTCCGGAAGACGGTACTGCCTACCTTGACCCCTTCACCGAAGACGCGACGCTGGTGCTCCGCTGCGACATCATTGAGCCGGCGACCATGCAGGGCTACGACCGTGACCCGCGCTCCATTGCCAAGCGTGCTGAGGCGTACCTGCAGTCCACCGGTCTTGGCGACACGGCCTTTTTCGGTCCGGAACCCGAGTTCTTCATCTTTGACGAAGTGCACTGGAAATCCGATATCCAGGGTGCCATGTACAAGATCACCTCTGAAGAAGGTGCCTGGGCCACGGATAGTCAGGTAGAAGGCGGCAACCTGGGTCACCGTCCGCGCGTTAAAGGCGGCTATTTCCCGGTACCCCCGGTCGATAGCTTCCACGATATTCGCGGCGCGATGTGTAACACACTGGAAGCGATTGGTCAGTCAGTGGAAGTTCACCACCACGAAGTGTCCAACGCCGGTCAGAACGAAATCGGCGTGAAGTTCAACACGCTGGTGAAGAAAGCCGACGAAGTTCAGGAAATGAAGTACGTGATCCACAACGTGGCGCACGCTTACGGCAAGACGGCGACCTTCATGCCGAAGCCGCTGGTGGGCGATAACGGTTCTGGCATGCACGTTCACCAGTCGTTCTGGAAAGACGGTACTAACCAGTTCGCAGGCGACGAATACGCTGGCCTGTCAGAAATGGCGCTGTACTACATTGGCGGCATCATCAAGCACGCTCGTGCGCTGAACGCCTTCACCAATGCGTCGACTAACTCGTACAAGCGTCTGGTACCGGGTTTTGAAGCGCCGGTCATGCTGGCCTACAGTGCCCGCAACCGTTCCGCGTCTATCCGTATTCCGTATACCGCCAGCCCGAAAGGCAAGCGTGTCGAAACGCGCTTCCCCGATCCCACGGCCAACCCGTACCTAGCCTTCGCGGCCATGCTGATGGCCGGTATCGACGGTATCAAGAACAAGATCCACCCTGGCGATGCCATGGACAAGAACCTGTACGACCTGCCGCCGGAAGAAGGCAAGTCCGTACCGACCGTGGCGAGCAGCCTGGATCAGGCGCTGGAAGCACTGGACATCGACCGTGCCTTCCTGACCGAAGGTGGCGTGTTCACCGACGAAATGATCGACGCCTACATCGAACTCAAGATGGAAGACGTGGAGCGTATCCGCATGACCACGCACCCCGTCGAGTTTGATATGTACTACAGCTGCTAATCTCACCCCTGTGGTGCTGATAAGCCTAAACCCCGCCACGGCGGGGTTTTTTTATTGAGGGAGGGCGCATGTTGCGCAAGCCATTAAGGGGCTGGAGGCAAGCCGGCGCGGTGGTCGGCGTCGGCCTGCTGCTTGTGCCCGCCGCCGGGGCGGCTGCGTCATCAACGGTTTACCGGGTGGTGGATGACAACGGCAACGTCACGTTTTCCGATTCTCCGCGTGACGGCGGCGAGGCCATTGAGCTTGCCCCGCTGCCCGGGTTGCCGAGCCAGGCGCCTAAGGCAGTGGATGCGCGTCCGGCAGCCGCGTCGCCTGGGGCGCCTTTCATGCCCTACGACCGCTTTCAGATTGATTCACCCGGAACGGGCGCGGAAGTGGGCGCCGCCACGCCGGTGACGCTGCGCATTGTGCCGCCGCTGCGCGAGGATCATCGCGTCCAACTGCGCGTCAACGGGGAGGTGAGCCAAACGGCGTTGCACAGCGATGTTTTCTGGCTGGCGAATTTGCCCGCCGGACGCCATCAGCTTGAGGCGGACCTGCTGGACGGCCAGGGGCGTCGGCAACACCGCACGCCGCCGGTGAGCATCGTGGTGGCAGATTAGTGCGAATGCGCCATTATGGTGCATATGCGGAGCGACACGGTGGGCGGTTTGCGCCAAAAAGGCTCGCCGTGCACCGCTACGCGGCGCAACTAGCGTGCAAATCAGCGCAATAGCGTATTTGGCGCGCTTTTTGCAATTCCCTCTACATCTTTCCAGCGGAAGGTTGACCCAAGGTAATGGACGAGGCGACTTTGCAAGACACCACCATGCATCAGCGATTACTGGAACATCTCACCACGGCGGTGCTGTTGCTGGACGGCCGCCTCAACGTGTGCTGGATGAATCCCGCGGCGGAGGCGCTGCTGGCGGTGAGCCTGAGCCGGGTAAAGGGCGCGAGCCTTGATACCCTACTCGGTGGTGATGAAAGCATTGACGAGGTGCTGGCCAAGGCCCGCGATGCGTTCCATCCCTTTACCCAGCGTGAGGCGCGCATCACGCCGCTGAACAGTGACCCGCTGACCGTCGATTACACGGTGACGCCGCTCTCCGAGACGGAGCTGCTGCTCGAGGTCGAACCGCGTGACCGACTGATGCAGATTTCCCGCGAGGAAGCGCTGACCACCCGCCAGGAAACCATCAAGGTGCTGGCCCGGGGGCTCGCCCATGAGGTAAAGAACCCGCTGGGCGGTATCCGCGGGGCGGCACAGCTGCTCGAGCGCGATCTGGATAATCCCGCGCTGCGCGAATTTACCCACATCATCGTTGAAGAGGTCGACCGGCTACGCGACCTGGTGGATTCGATGCTAGGGCCCAACTACATCGTCAAGCACGAACCGGTCAATATTCACAAGGTGCTGGAACGGGTGCGCTCGTTACTGATTGCCGAGCACCCCCACGTCGATATCCAGCGCGATTACGATCCAAGCCTGCCCGATTTGTCCGGCGACGAGGACCAGATGATCCAGGCGGTGCTGAACGTGGCGCGCAACGCGGTGCAGGCCATGAGCGACGCGGAGACCCCGGCGCCCACCCTGGTACTGCGTACTCGGGCGCGTCGCCAGTTTACCCTGGGGGCCGAGCGCCACCGGCTGGTCAGCGAAGTGGCCATTCTCGACAACGGCCCGGGCATTCCCATGGCACTGCAAGAAACCCTGTTTTATCCGATGGTCTCGGGCCGTGCCGAAGGCAGCGGTCTCGGCCTGTCGATTGCCCAATCCATCCTGCACCAACATCAAGGACTGATCGAATGCGATTCACGCCCAGGACACACCGAATTCCGTTTACTGATTCCACTGGTTATTAATTCCACCGGAGAAGCGTCATGACTGAGCCTGCCCGTAATGATGTTGCTCGGGTCGTCATCGTTGACGATGACCGTGCGATTCGCTGGGTACTAGAACGCGCGTTGGCGCAACCCGATCTCGAGGTCGAATGCATCGAGCGAGCCGACACTGCTCTCAATCGGTTGCTTGAAAGCCCGCCGGACGTGCTGGTGACCGATATTCGCATGCCGGGAATCGATGGTCTGGATTTGATGGCCCGGGTGCGCGACGCCCATCCTGATTTGCCGGTGATCGTGATGACCGCGCACTCGGATCTGGACAGTGCGGTGGCGTCCTATCAGGGCGGCGCTTTCGAATATCTGCCCAAGCCGTTCGACGTCGACGAGGCCCTGGCCCTGGTGCGCCGCGCCGTGGCCCACGCCCGCGAGCGTCAGCGACCGGTCTCGGTGCCCGAAGGGCTCAGCGCCGAAATTATCGGCGAAGCCCCGGCCATGCAGGAGGTGTTTCGAGCGATTGGGCGGCTTTCCCACTCGCATATTACCGTGCTGATCAACGGCGAGTCGGGCACCGGTAAGGAGCGTGTCGCCGAAGCGTTACACCAGCACAGCCCGCGCGAAGGCAAACCCTTCATTGCGCTGAACATGGCGGCGATTCCGCGCGACCTGATCGAGTCCGAGCTGTTCGGCCACGAAAAGGGGGCGTTTACCGGCGCGACGTCGCAGCGCCAGGGGCGCTTCGAGCAGGCCAATGGCGGCACGCTGTTCCTGGATGAAATTGGCGACATGCCGGCGGAGACCCAAACGCGCCTGCTGCGCGTGCTGGCCGACGGCGAGTTCTATCGTGTGGGCGGGCATACGCCGACCAAGGTTGACGTGCGTATCATCGCGGCGACGCACCAGAACCTCGAGTCGCTGGTGGACGAAGGGCGTTTTCGGGAAGACCTGTTTCACCGCCTGAACGTCATCCGTATTCATCTGCCTAGGCTGGCCGAGCGCCGCGAGGACATCCCGCGGCTGACGCGGCATTTCCTGGCTGAAGCGGCCAAGGAGCTGTCGACCGATGTCAAGGTGCTGACGCCCGAGGCGGAAGCTCACCTCACCCGGCTACCGTGGCCGGGGAACGTCCGCCAGCTGGAAAATATCTGCCGCTGGCTGACGGTCATGGCGTCGGGCCGCGAAGTGTTGGTGGAGGATCTGCCCACCGAGCTGCGCTCGCCAAGCGCGTCAGAAACCAGCGCCTATGGCGACTGGCGCAGCGCATTTCGGGATTGGGCGGATCATGCGCTCGCCGAAGGCCATACGCATTTGCTGGAAGAAGCCGTGCCGGATTTTGAGCGAATCCTGATCGAGACCGCCCTGAAACATACCGGCGGTCGCAAGGGCGAGGCGGCAGAGCTGCTGGGTTGGGGGCGCAACACGCTGACGCGCAAGTTGAAGACGCTGTTACCCGCGTTGGCTGACGAGTAGCCGAACGGTATAACGGTGACGGGATTATTTGCCGTCTTTCTTCAGCTGTTCAATTTCGGCCAGCAGCGCATCGGCTTCTTCGGTCAGCGTGGCGTTAGCGCGCATGTCGCCGTTACGCGATGCTTCCATGGCGGCTTGGAGCTTGCGCTCGTATGCCTGCTGTAGCTTCTTTTTGGGGTCGCGCTTAAAGGGACCAAACATGGACGCTCTCCTTCTGTGTGTACATTGTTTGTACACCCTTGAGGCGAGTTTGTCGACTATTGCGTGCCCCTTGCTATCGTTAGCGTCGCGAGTAGGCGATGGTACTGGCATGCAGCAGGGCGCTGCAGCGGGTCAGGAAGGTGTCGAAGTCGCTGAGCAGCGTATCAAGGCTGGCGTGGAGGCGATGGTCGTCGTCGACCATGCGCAGCGACAGGCGCTGGCGTTGCGCGCGCTCGATCACCGGGCCGGGGGGAATGACATCGTCCTGCCAGCCGTGGATGATATGCGTACAGCGTGCCCGGATGGTGGGCGAGGTCTCGGGATAATGGGCCAGGCCCAGAGCCGGGGCCAACAAAAAGCAGCCCAGAACAGGCTGCTGTGAACTAACCGCTGCGCTCAACCAGCCTCCCAGGCTGGAACCGGCAAGCACGCAGCGTTCAGGATCATCGCCCCGGGCCTCAAGCGTCGCCAGCAGGTGCTGCAGGCGCTGTTGGGGCTCGGGCTGATCACGGTAATCCATCATCACGGCCTCGCAGTCGTCGAGTTTTTCGGCGATGCCTTTGAGGGCCTGCATTTTCAGCGCGCCGGGGCCGCTTTCCAACCCGTGTGATAGGTAAACCGTTAGCATGATCGTGTTAACTCGCTGATTGTTGGATGGCTTCCCCACCTTGCTCGATGTCTTCACCCGCACCGCGAATGGTATTGCAGCCGCTCACGAGCAGCAGGACGGTGATGCACATAATGCCAAGGGCTGTGACGCGTTTCATAGAAGCCTCCTTTGAGGCGGGTCGCCCCCTCATGGGGTAATAGCTAGATTAGCAAAGGTTTGCCAGTTAGCGACACAGTCAGTATGGCCCTGTTTGTCCTCGTTGACTTGCTGTTTTGTCGCATGTGTCACCCTGGCACAGTATTTTGTGCCATCTGGGCAAATGGCGGCGCATCGTCTAATAAATTAAATGTTTGTTTTAAATAGACTATTTCGTTTAATTAGCGTGACTGGCCCAGCGCGTGCTTTATACAGGGTGTATGGGGAGTTAATAATGTTTTCAGTCACTTGTTGTTAGTTATGTCACGGTCACTGGTAGCAAAAGGTAAATGGAGTCGCTGGTGAGGAAGGTTCATGAGTAAGGAAGCTCAAATCAGTTATTTAGATCAGTAGTCAATGAGTCACGTAGGTCAGGAGAGTGTCTGTCGCGTAAAAGGAAGGCAGGAAGCCATCAGATAACGAAAGGAGTATTCAAAGGAATCGGCACTCTCCGCTTTAGCGCCGGGACGCGCTAAACATCAATGCCATGGATGGCAACGATGCAAACTGACCACTTTGTTTCGGCAAAGTGGTTTTTTTGCGTTTGAGTCATGCTAAGCGACTGAATATCATAAATTTAATTGCTTGCTGCTGCTTTGCATAACATTTGTACAGCTAAGCGGCCCATTTTGGGCTATCCTGATGAGTCAGACGATACAGCGGTCATAACAACTCCATAGCCGCGGCATACTCACAGGGACAAGCGTATGACCATGGGATTGATGTTAAGCATGTTTGTGCTGTTTTCTGCCTTTTCTGCCGTGGGCGTATACATGGCCGTCAAGACCACGCTCACGACTCTGGTTGAGGACCGGGACGACCGGCCGCCAGAATGGTAACGCCGCCCTGTGCGGTCTTGCCTACCCCTTGCTGTGTCTGGTTCAGCCCATCAGGTATAAACTCAGCAGCGCAAATCCATAACCCATGACCGCACCGGCGACCACGTCGCTTACGTAGTGCAGGCCAAGGCCCACCCGCGATATGGCAATCAACACCGCTAGGGGTAACACCACCGGCAGTAGCCATGGGGTATGCGCAGCAACCAATACGCTGAACATGACGGCGTGCATGGTGTGCCCACTGGGAAAACTGTAGCGATCCCGGGCAGGCGCGCTGCGCTGAATGCCGCTGTGATAGGTGATGAAGGGGCGCTCGCGACACAGACGGGTTTTAATCAGGCGGTAGATGGCAATCGCCACGCAGGCGGTGGCGGCGTACTGCATGAGATGCCCTATACCCTCTGGCTGTAGCCAAGGCTGCGCCACCACCAGCAATACCCATACCGGCCAGTCACCCAGTGCGCTGGCGGCCTGCAATGTCATCCGCCACGGGCGAAACAGCGTTAGCCGGGCGATGCGCTGGCAAAACTGCCATTCCAGCAGATCAAGACGATCGAATACGACAAGGGGGCGGGGTCGCATGATAAGCCTCCTGGGCTTGTTCAAGATGATCAATAAACTGCTGGGCAATGCCTGCCCAGCTCTGCTCGAGCGCCCTCAGGCGTGCCAGGCGACTGTATTTGGCATAGTCCGCGGGACGTTGGCATAGCGTGACTGCGGCCTGGCAAAAGGCCGCCGGGTCGTCGATGGGCACGGTAACGCCGTTGTAGCCGCTTTTTATCAGCTCCGCGCTGGCCGCGTGGTGGAAGGCGACCACGGCGAGCCCACTCGCCATGGCTTCGTTGACCACGTTGCCCCAGGTTTCCGACAGCGAGGGGAAGATAAACAGATCAGCACTGGCGTAATGCCTAGCGAGCGCCTCGGGATCGATGAAGCCGGTAAAGTGAGCATCGGGCAGGGCGCTTTCGAGCTGTGCCCGGGCAGGGCCGTCGCCGACGATCACATGAGCCATGTCGGGGCGCACGTTGCGCATGGCGTGGTAGGTTTCCTGGAGCAGCGTCAGGTTCTTCTCGGCGGCCAGCCGGCCAACATACAGCGCCACCGGCTGATGGTCGCTGACGCCCCAGGCGCGTCGCAGCGCCGGGTCGCGGTGGGCGGGGGAAAAGCCTTCGCCATCAATACCCCGCGACATTACCTTGACGTCCTTTATGCCCTGCTGGCGAAGCTGCCTGGCCTGAAGATGAGTGGGTACCAGGGTTAACGCGCAGCCGTTGTGAAAATGGCGCAGGTAGCGGCGGGTCGCGGCGGCGAGCCAAGGCACCCCGTAATCGTTGCAGTAGTGGTCAAAGTTGGTATGCCAGCCGGCCACCAGCGGAATCCCCAGTCGCCGCGCGGCCTGGCGCGCCGACCAGCCCAGCGGCCCCTGGGTGGCCAGGTAAATGACATCGGGGCGGTTGGCCTGCCAGAATTTACGCAGCGTCGCCGGGCGGCAAAATCCCAGATGCACCTCACGGTAGCCTGGCACCGACCAGGACGGCACCTGAAGCTCGGCCAGCGCCTCGGGCACTGGGCCCGCGCACGCCGGTTTGGGGCGCACCACATCAATGTCGACCCGGTAATGCGCAAGCTCTCGACTCAGCCGACTTAAGGTGTGCGCGACGCCGTTGATCTCTGGCGCCCATGTTTCGCTGACGATGCAAAGCCGCATGTGCCATTCGTCCTGTTAGCCATTTAGCGTAAGCTTGCGTCTCAGGCATGACGCGTCCAAGACAGCCTGGTGAATAATCGATGACAGCGGCGCGGCTCACGAGGCGGGGCGCCTGCGTTGGTGGCTGGCGGCGCGGGCGTTTACAGGCGACACGCATAGGGTCGCCCTGGCGATGTTACGATGCCCAGGCTATCCATGATCCAGTCACCAGGAGCTGACCATGAAATCGACGGTGTTAATTACCGGGGCCAACCGCGGAGTCGGGCTGGCGCTTGCCGAGTTTTACGCTGAGGCGGGCTATCGCGTTATCGGGGTCTGTCGTTCCTCTTCCGAGGAGTTGGCGCAGGTGGCCGACCAGGTCATCGAGGGCATCGACGTTACCCAGCCGGCAGACGTCGCAAGGCTTGCCGATACGCTTAAGGGGCAGACGCTGGACTTGCTGATCAATAATGCCGGCCTGTTGCGCGATGAGTCGCTTGGCGACATTGCTTTCGACAGTATCCGCGAGCAGATGGAAATCAACGCCTACGCACCGCTACGGGTGGCCGAAGCGCTGCTACCCAACCTCGGCACAGGCAGCAAGATCGCCAATATCACCAGCCGCATGGGTTCAATCGCGGATAACGACTCGGGCGGCCGCTACGGTTACCGTGCCTCCAAGGCGGCGCTCAATGCGTTTGGCAAATCGCTGGCTATGGACTTGAGACCGCGCGGAATTGCCGTGGCTCAGTTGCATCCCGGCTACGTGCAAACGCGCATGGTCAATTTTGGCGGGTTGATCAGCCCAGCCGATGCAGCAAAGGGCATCGCCGCCCGGATTGATGCGCTGACGCTCGACACCAGCGGCGGGTTTTGGCACAGCAATGGCGAATCACTCCCCTGGTGAGGGCGTGCGGGGTGGGCGTGAGTTCTTGCGCTCACGCCGGCGCTGTTTTGCTAGCGCATTGCCATTCGCCAGCTCGACCAGGTAAGTAATTTCTTCTTCGCTAAGGGGTTTTCGCGGTTGGTTAGCCATTATTGTCACCGTTAGTCAGGCCTTTAATGGCACGCTACCGGTCAACCATGACATTGATATGAACACCACCATAGCGCTGCGCTTGCACCGAGGTGGCCCAGTATCATTCTGATTGAACGCTGGGCCACTGATAGCATGGTGTTAGTAATGCTTATGCGTACTTACTCATTAATGACGCTGCTAAATCCACCATAAATAACGCGTTTGCCATCAAAGGGCATCGGGTTAACGTCCATCTGTAAGCGCGGGTCTTGCATCACTTTAGGCATGGCGTCATCGCGCACGGCGCGGGATGGCCACTCTATCCAGGAAAAGATGATGCTTTCATCATCCTTGCGCTTGACCGCCATGGTGAAGGAGGTCACTTCTCCTTCAGGGACATCGTCTCCCCAGCACTCCACGACCCGCAGTGCGCCGTGCTCCTTGAAAACAACGGCCGCGGCACGGGCATGCTCAATAAATTCCGCTTTATTAGCGGTGGGCACGGCAGCGACGAAACCATCGACATAAGGGTGTGTAAGCTTGCTCATGGCTGTTCTCCAGATTCTTTTTTTGGTTCTGCTTTAGGTGGAAGTTCTCGAACGGGGCGTACCTCAATGCTGCCCAGCCTGGCGGGTGGGATGCGGCTAGCCAGCTGCAGCGCCTCGTTTAAATCGTGGGCTTCAAGCAGATAGAAGCCTGCCAGCTGCTCTTTGGTTTCTGCGAAGGGGCCGTCGGAGATTAGCGTCTCGCCATCGCGCACGCGCACGGTGGTCGCCGTTTCTATCGGTTGCAGCGCCTGGCCTGCCAAGTAGTTTCCCTGAGCGTTCAAACGCTCTACGCCAGCGATACACTCCTGGTTGAGGTCATGCCATTCTTGGTCGCTCATCGCGTTGATGAGTTGTTCCTGGTAATACACCAGCGCAACGTACTTCATGGGTTACCTCCTTCACTTGCCAGCGGGCAGTGTTCCGTCGATACGTTGATCATCCACTGAATGCCAAAGCGGTCGGTGGCCATGCCAAACCCGGGTGACCAGAAGGTGGCCTCAAACGGCATGGTGATCTTTCCACCCTCTGCTAGCTGGGCAAAGGTTCGTGCGGCCTGCTCGATATCCTGATACTCCAGCTGAACCGCTACCCCTTGGGGTGGTGTATAGCAGTCAGCCGCCAGATCCGCGCCCATTAAGCGACGACCCCGTAGGTTTAGTGATGCATGGATGATGCGGTCGTGAAGGGCGGGCGGCGTGTGTTCAGCGGCGGGCGTTTCAGCGTAGGTCAACAGGCACTCCAGCTGCCCGCCGGTCACGTCGGCATAGAACTGCATGGCTTCACGGCAGGTGCCGGGAAAGGCAACGTGCACGTTCATGGCATCCGGTACACGAGCAAGATTACGGTGCTGCTCAATTCCAGCACCGGGCTCGAAATCCTCCAGCGAGAAGTAACGACGTAGCTCAAGGGTGACGTTGCCATCGGCATCCTGGGTGGGCCATTGCTGTGCCCATTCAAGAGCGTCCTGCAGGGACGGGGCTTCGAGCACGCTGTAACCGGCAATACGCTCACTGGCCGGCGACAAAGGCCCTGGGATGATGGTGGGCTCACCATTCTCGAAACGGATCAGACACCCGTCGCTGGTCGGATGTAAGCCGTCGCCGCTCAAAAACACGCCTGCCTCGGTCATTCGCTGGTTATAAGCGGCCATGGCGGCGAGCATGTCCTGAGATGGCATAGCGCCATTTTCGGTGTTGGCATCGGCGCGGCGTATCAGCATAAATTTCATTGAGAGCCTCCTGGGTCGTTAGGATGGATAGTGACTCTCTCTAGTCGTTTGGCATCGTCTTGAATCGACATAGCCTAAGCATTTTTTTATGGTGAATTTTCCAGCTCGGCCAATCGGCTGATTAGGAAGCGCTTTTCTGGGGCCTGGGTGGCCAATTGCAGCGCCTGGTGATAGGCACTGCGCGCGGCTTCATGCTGACCTTGGCGACGCAGCAAATCCGCCTTAGCGGCATGAAATAGATGGTAGCGGCTGATTTGCGGATGATGCGCGATGTTGTCGAGTAATTTCAGGCCGGTTTCAGGAGCACCATTCATGGCAATGGCAACCGCACGATTCAGCGTTAGGATCGGCGAAGGAAAGCGTCGGCATAGGGCATCGTAGAGCCTAACAATACGTGCCCAGTCGGTCTTGTCGGCGCTGCTGGCCTGGGAATGCACGGCGGCAATCGAGGCCTGAAGGGTATAGTAGCCGAGCGGTGTTAATGCCAATGCCTGCTCGAGCCATTCGATGCCGCTGGCAATCTCCTCTTGATGCCATAGGCGGCGATCCTGAGCTTCCAGCGTCATCAACTCGCCGGCGCTATTTTGACGTGCATCCCGGCGAGCATTATTGAGCAGCATCAGCGCCATTAGCCCAAATACTTCGCCCCGTGGCAGCAGTCTTGCCAGCTCAGCGCCAAGCCTTAATGCCTCGCGGGCCAGACTGATATCGACCACCGCAGTGCCCATGCTGCTGGAGTAGCCTTCGTTGAAAACTAGGTAAATCACTTGGAGCACATCGGCGAGGCGCTCGGGGAGCTCTTTCTGGGCAGGCACCGTATAAGGGATATGCGCATCGCGAATTTTACGTTTGGCCCGTACGATACGTTGGGCCAGCGTCGTAGGTTTCATCAGCAGTGCGCTGGCCACCTGCTCGGTGGTCAAGCCGCACATTTCGCGTAGGGTCAACGCAATGCGGGCTTCTATACTCAGGCTTGGATGGCAGCAGGTGAAGAGAAGCCGCAACGAGTCGTCTTCAATAGCGGCATCGTCGATCTCCAACGTCTCTTCAATAGGCAATAGCATGTGGGCCCGTCGGCGGGCGGTGCTGCGCTGACGAATTTGATCAATCCCACAGTGATAGCCGGTACGAATCAGCCATGCTTGGGGATTGTCAGGCTCACCACTCACGGGCCATTGTTGGACAGCCGCAACGAAAGCGTCCTGCATGGCTTCTTCGGCAAGCTCGAAATCTCCCAGCAGGCGAATCAACGTCGCCTGAACGCGCCGGGAGTAAATACGATATAGCGAGTCGAGGGCAGAAGGCTCGATACTCATGGCCGAAAGTCCATGGGCGGTCCTCACACAGGGTTAAAAAATCAGCTAGGCGTCAATTTCACATTCTCAAACGTAGCCTATGATGACCCTGCTTTCCCTGAACTGACGGATTCAATCCCCGGTGCGCTGCCCTGTGGTGCTGTTGAAGGGGTGTAAGGCGTCGCGGGTAACGTAAAAGCGCAGCGTTTCCCCCTCGGCGACCGGCGGCTGGCCGGATACGCGAATCACCGTGGGTTGGTCGCTGTCGGCAAGGTTCACATATAGATGGCTTTCGGCACCGGCGGCTTCAAATAACTGTAGGGTTGATTCAACGATTAAATGCTGGCCTGCCGGCGGGGCCAGGTGCATGTCATCCGGTCGAATGCCGACGATGTCGGTGCCCTCGGGCAGGTTATCCAGCAGACCATTGGCACCGCGAGTGTGCAGGTACTCAACGGGCACCATGTTCATGGCCGGTGAGCCGATAAAGCCTGCCACGAACATGGTAGCGGGGCGTGCGTAGATCTGCATGGGCGTACCCACTTGCTCGATCTGACCGGCGTTCAGCACCACCAAGCGGTCGCCCAGTGTCATGGCTTCCAATTGATCGTGGGTGACATATAGGCTGGTGGTTTTCAAACGCCGTTGTAGCTGTTTGATCTCCACGCGCATTTGCACGCGCAGTTTGGCGTCCAGATTGGAAAGCGGCTCGTCGAACAGAAAGGCGGCGGGTTCGCGCACTAGCGCACGGCCCATGGCCACCCGCTGGCGCTGGCCGCCGGAGAGTTTGCGCGGTTTGCGATCCAAAAACTCTTCTATCTCAAGCATTTCGGCGGCAACTTGCACACGCTTTTCAATCTCGTCCTTGTTAAAACCGCGGTTTTTCAGCCCATAGGCGAGATTGTTGTACACCGTCATATGCGGGTAGAGCGCATAGTTCTGGAATACCATGGCGATATCGCGCTCGGCGGGTTCGAGCTTATTGACCACTCGGTCGCCGATTTTGAGCGTGCCCTCGGTGATGGTTTCAAGCCCAGCCACCATGCGCAGCAGGGTGGATTTACCACAGCCTGATGGCCCTACCAGCACCACGAACTCACCGTCATGCACCTCAAGGTCCACGCCTTTGACTGCCTGAACGTCACCGCTATAGGTCTTCTTCAGCCCTTCCAAGGTAATACTCGCCATCTTATTTCTCCGTCTCGGTCAGGCCTTTCACAAACAGGCGTTGCATAAATAGAATGACTAACACTGGTGGTAACGCCGCCATGACCACCGCCGCCATAATAAGGTGCCATTGGGGATTCTCCTCGGCGGTCATGCGCTGGATACCCATGACGATGGTGTAGTAATCGGCGTCAGTGGTGATCAGCAGCGGCCACAGGTACTGGTTCCAGCCGTAAATAAACATGATGACGAACAGCGCAGCGATGTTGGTGGTCGACAGCGGCAACAGAATATCCTTGAAGAACTTCAGCGGGCCTGCGCCGTCCACGCGCGCCGCTTCGAGCATTTCCTCGGGAACGGTCATGAAAAACTGGCGAAATAGGAACGTAGCCGTTGCCGAGGCGATCAGCGGGATGGATAGGCCGGCAAAGCTGTTGAGCATGCCGAGATCGGCGACCACCTGGTAGGTGGGCAGAATGCGTACCTCAACCGGCAGCATCAGGGTGATGAAAATCAGCCAGAAGAAAAACACCCGAAATCGAAAGCGGAAATAGACAATCGCAAAGGCCGATAAAATCGAAATAAATAGCTTACCGATGGTGATCGCCAGCGCCATGATCACGCTGTTGAGAAGCATGGTGCCCGCTGCGGGCGCCCCAGCGCGGGAAATGCCGGTTTGCCACATGGTGGTGTAGTTATCGATGCCGTTCCCGCCAGGCAGCAGCGGCAGGGTGCCGCGTAAAAATTCACCGGGCTCCTGGGTCGAGGCGACGATGGCGATGTAAACCGGCAGCATCACCAGGGCGACCCCCAAAATCAGAATCGTATGGGCAAAGAAATTGCTCCAGGGGCGGTTTTCTACCATCACAATACTCCAGAGGGCAGCCTCAGTAGTTGACGCGCCGCTCAATAAAGCGGAACTGGATAATGGTCAGCACGACCACAATGGCCATCAAGATCACCGATTGAGCGGCGGATGAGCCCAGATTCAGACCTACGAAGCCATCGGCATAGACTTTATAGACCAGCGTATTGGTGGCCTGAGAGGGGCCACCTTCGGTGGTGGCGTGAATGATGCCGAACGTATCGAACATTGCGTAGACCACGTTCACGACCAGTAAAAAGAAGGTGGTGGGCGACAGCAGCGGGAATACCACGGTCCAGAAACGCTTCAAGGGACTGGCCCCGTCAATCGCCGCCGCTTCAATCAGCGACTGCGGAATCGACTGCAGACCGGCGAGGAAAAACAGGAAGTTATAGGAGATTTGCTTCCAGGCGGCGGCGAAGATCACCAGCATCATGGCGTCGTTGCCTGACGTGCGGTGGTTCCAGCGGTAGCCGACCATATCCAGCAGGTAGGGCACGATGCCTATCGAGGGGTTAAAGATAAACCACCACAACACCCCGGCAATCGCGGGGGCGATCGCATAGGGCCATACCAGCAGTGTGGTGTAGGTGCTTCGCGAGCGAATCATGCGGTTGACCGTAGTGGCCATCAGCAGCGCCAGCCCCATCGATATCAGCGTGGTGCCCACCGCAAAGACGGCGGTCACTGAGAGCGAATTAAGGTAATCGCCATCGCGGAACAGCCGGGCAAAATTTTCAAGGCCTACAAACGTGGTCTTGATGCCAAAGGCATCTTCGCGAAGTAGCGACTGATAAAGCGCTTGACCCGCTGGCCAGATAAAAAAGATCAGCGTGATAATGACCTGAGGGGCGAGCAGGGCGTAAGGCAACCAATGGCCCGGAAAAGTCATGCGTTTGGTTTGCATGGGCAGCTCACATCAAACAACGCATCGCCGCCCGCAGTTTCTGCAGGCGGCGATGTTGGCGTTGGCGTTACTGGTTGGAAGACTCGAAGTCGCGCAGTAAATCGTTACCCCGGCGAACGGCGTCATCAACAGCTTCTTGCCCATCTTTGTCGCCGGATAGTACCGCTTCAAGCTCTTCTGATACCCGGTCACGGATCTGCACAAAGTTGCCAAAGCGCAGGCCTTTGGAATTTTCCGTGGGCTCGTTGAGGGTCATCTGCTTAAGCGAAATATCGCTGCCGGGGTTTTCCTCGTAATAGCCCTCATCTTTGCTCAAGTCCCAGGCGGCCTGGGTAATCGGCAGATACCCGGTGCGCTGGTGCCAATCGGCCTGGACCTCGGGCTGCGAGAGGTATTCGAAGAACGCGGCAATCGCGGCGTATTCTTCATCGCTGTGGCCTTGCAGTGCCCACAGGGTGGCCCCGCCGATAATCGAGTTCTGCGGTGCGCCTTCAACATCGTCGTAGTAAAGCTGCATGCCATAACCGACGTCGAATTCGGCGTTGGCCATTACATCCGCACGCGAGGATGACGAGCCAAAGAACACGGCGCACTCGCCGGAATAGAACAGCGGTTCGGCGTCATCGCCAGCGCCTGGTCCACCCCAGCGGAAGATATTGTCATCTTCCCAGGTTTTAAGGTTGTCCCAGTGGCGGGCGACGGTTTCATTGTTGAAGTTGAGCTCGGTGTCGAGCCCGCCAAAACCGTTTTCCTTGGTGCCAAGCGGCAGGTTGTGCATGGCCGAGAAGTTTTCAAGCATCACCCAGCTAGGCCAGGAGGTGGTAAACCCACACTCGGCCGCATCGGATTCAAGAATCTGTTTCGCTGCCGTTTCCATTTCCTGCCAGGTTTCCGGTGGCTGGTCGGGGTCTAGGCCTGCTTCCTCGAACACCTCACGGTTGTAGTACATGATGGGCGTTGAGGAATTAAACGGGAACGACAGCATGTTGCCGTTGGTGTCGGTGTAGTAGCCGACCACGGCGGGTAAGAATGCTTCGCGGTCGAAGGGACGCCCATGCTCTTCCATCAATTCGTGAACCGGGTAGATAGCTCCTTCCGCGCTCATCATGGTGCCGGTACCCACTTCGAATACCTGCAAAATATGCGGTTGTTCGTTGGCGCGGAATGCGGCGATGGCACCCGTCATGGTTTCCGAGTAGTTACCGCGATAGCTGGGGTTAATGCGGTACTCGTCCTGGGATTCGTTAAAGTCCTCGGTAATCTCTTCGAGAATTTCACCGAGCTGGCCGCCCATCGCGTGCCACCAGCTAATTTCAGTAGCGGCGTTGGCAGACAAACTCAGGCTAGCAGTGGCTACACCCACGGCGAGGCTTTGCAGCGTAAAGCGTGGCATGACATCTCCTTGTGGGCCTGAATGCAATCAGGCAGGGCAATGCATTGTTGAAATTTTTGGTCACATTGACTGTAGGAAGTGTAGATGACGTTTGCGTGAACGCCACATGAACGCTTGATGTCGGTGAGTAGAGGGTGAGTAGGCGGCTCAGGGCGAGGGTGATAGGCTGGAGGACAAGCTAAATAATCACAGGAAGAGCGCGATGAGCGACGCAGAGCGACTGTTAGCAAAGCTGGTAGCGTTTGATACCACCTCGAGTGAATCCAACCTGGCGCTGGTCGGCTACGTGGAAGACTATCTGGCGTCGTACGGGGTCGAGGCCGAGCGGGTGATGAGTCCGTGTGGCCAAAAAGCCAACCTGATCGCCCGCATCGGCCCCGAGGCGCCGGGCGGCGTCATGCTATCGGGGCACACCGACGTGGTGCCGGTGGCGGGGCAGCCGTGGTCGAGCGATCCTTTCACCCTACGCGATGGCGGTGATGGGCGGCTTTATGGACGCGGCACCTGCGACATGAAAGGTTTTTTGGCCTGCGTCCTGGCCAACGTGCCTGAATGGGTCAAGGCGCCGCTCAAGCAGCCGATTTATCTGGGGTTTTCCTACGATGAAGAAATCGGCTGTGTGGGGGCGCCGAGCCTGATCGAGCGCTTCTACACGCATTACTCCACCACGGCCCACGTGATTGTCGGCGAGCCGACCAGCATGCAGCCGGTCGTCGCGCAAAAGGGCGCCACCAACCTGCGCACCACGGTGGTTGGCCGCGAAGCCCACAGCAGCCAGGTCAATCAGGGGACGTCGGCGATTCATGTGGCCGCGCGGCTGGTGACCTTTATCGAAGACACCATGGCGGCGCTGGTCGAGGAGGGCCGGGTTGATGAAGCGTTCAACGTGCCGCATACCAGCCTGCACGTGGGCAAGATCAAGGGCGGTACCGCGATCAATATCATGGCGCGAGAATGCCAGTTCGAGTGGGAGATCCGCCATTTGCCCACCGACACTTTCGACGAGATTTACGCCCGCTTTGATGCCTTTTGCAAGCAGCTAAGCGCTGAGCTGCAGGCCAAGGGCAAGGCCGTCGAGATCACCACCGAGCCGTTGAACGTCACGGTGCCGGGGCTGGCAGATCGGGATAATGATCGGGTGCTGCGCCTTGCCAAAGACCATTTGCCGGCAGGGTGCTGCGACCACGCGGTGGCCTATGCGACCGAGGCAGGGCAGTTTCAGGGGCAGGGCTTGCAGACGCTGATTCTGGGGCCGGGCAGCATTGCCCAGGCGCATCAGCCGGATGAGTACGTTGAACGCCGCCAGCTCGAGGATTGCCTGGTGTTTTTAACTGACATGAGCGTTGCGTTGGAACAGCCCGCAGAACGTCATGGCGAGTAATGAGGATCCCACCCCGCATAGCGCCGGGTGGGACGAGGTTACCCTGTCAATGCTGATGATCTTCTACATAGAGCTCAGCCTTGGCATGGCGCATTACATCTTCACAGGCTTGCTGCTGCGCAAGTTGCGTCAGCAAGCGCTGGGTCACTTCAAAGCCTTTACCTAAGCAGGTATCAACTTCATGCGAACTAATCGTTGGCGTCACGCGATAATCGATTTTTATCGTGCGACCGCCGCCTTCTAGCCGATCCGCGAACCCCCTGAGACGCCACGCGATTCTCTCTTTCCAGCTAGCTGATTCTTCCGCGCCTTCGTTTACGCTAAACGTGCACTGCCATTCCGGTTTGTAGACCTTCATAGGGAGAACCTCCACTGCAATTTGGAAAGAATGATCGATCGTGATTCGTACTCCGTCTGTCTGATGTTGTTGCCCCACCACTATACCTACTTTACGGCGTAATCCGAAATGAAACCGTCACAAGTGTCGCGACGCGGACGCCTGCATAGCGTAGGCTGTAGCTGGCGCGCCTGACGATTAAGCGCTTTTTGCAGGCGCGTCATCTCATTATTTTTGATGATCTCGGCTGACCCAGTCGCCAAGGGGTGCCCAATGGGAACGCCATCGTCCATTATCGAACGTTTTAACGTCGTGCAGACCGGGCCGCCAAACGCGTCGACCTTGCTGCTGCTGCATGGCCTCGGCTGCGATCAAACGCTGTGGCACCCAGTGCTGCCGTACTTGACCGACTATCACGTGGTGGTGATGGACCATTGGGGGTCAGGCCGGTCGCAGATTGATGAAAGCGAGGTGGCGGCGCATGCCAGTCTCGCCGGTTATGCCGACGACGTGCTGGCCGTGTGCAACGCCTTGGCGCTGCGCGATGTCATCCTGGTCGGCCACTCGTTCAGCAGCATGGTCGCGTTACTGGCGGCCCGACAGCAGCCCGACAGGTTTCGCCATCTGGTGATGATCTGTGCATCGGCCTGCTACCTCAACGATCCGCCTCTTTATACCGGTGGCTATAGCGAAGAAGATCTGACCGGCCTGATGACGCTGATGGAGCAGAACTACTCCGAGTGGGCCAGTTCCGTGTCATCCGTGGCCATGGGCGAGCAGTCGGCGGAAGCGGACCGTGAAGACCTGCGCGAGCGCTTTCTCGACAATAACCGCGGCAGGCTCCGCCAATTGGCGAAGCTGGTGTTTTTTAGTGATCATCGGCAGCGGCTGGCCGACTGTCGGGTGCCCGCAAGCGTACTGCAAACCGAAACCGACGCCATGGTGCCGTTATCGGCGGCGCGCTACCTAGCCGAACACCTGCCCGACGGCAGGCTTGAGATGCTGGCCTGCCCGGGGCATTATCCGCCGCTGACCCACCCTGAGCTGCTTGGGCGCTCGCTGGGTCATATCGTTGACCTTGCTTGCCCAACCACTTAAGGCCTTTCCATGAATGGTGTCTGCTTATGACAACGCCTCCAACGCCGGGCCTCACTACGCGTGAATCCTGGTGGGAACATGCGCCCACCGGGCAGCTGGTGGTGGATGCACATGGAAGGGTATATGCCTGTAATGCCCAGTTGGCCGAATGGATGGGCCAGCCGGCGTCGGATCTGATGGGTCTCCAGGCCAGTGAGCTGTTCGACCCGGCGTCGCGGGCCATTTATCTCGGGCTCTTTGCATTTCGCATGGCGACCATGGGGCGCGTGGATGAGGTGCACCTGGTCCTGCGCTCAGTGCACCATGACGATATTCCCGTGCTGTGTTGCGCCGTTCGCCACATCGTTGACGACGAACGCCTCACGCAAATCTCGTTGCTGCCGATACATCGTAAGAACCGGCTGGAAAGCGAGCTGATTCATGCCCGGCAGGCCGCGGAGCAAGCCGCTGAAGAACGCGCGCAAGCGCTTGCCGAGCTGGAGCGGGCGATGCAGCAATTGAACAGCTTGCGATCTCCTCACGACTAGACCATAGGCTGATGACGCTTACTTACCGTATTCAGGACGAGTGTTTCACGGTATGTTGCCGGTAGGCGCAAACGGCTAAGCGGGATGAAGAATGCGGCAGGCGCCACGACGGTGGCGACGCCCGGTATGCCGCCCTCCCTCGATAACCGATGCGCTGGAATCTACCCGTTAGCGATTGATGACAATAAGCCGGAAGAGGACGTCACCGTGCCAATCAACGCGCGCGATCTTGCGTTAGACACGCTGCTGTTAATGACCGTCGCCACGCTGATGCTCATGGGCGTGGTCGGCAGCCTCTTTGGCCTGTCCGAACCCCACTCGCTGTTTGCCGTCACGCTGGTGCCCGACGCGGCGATCGCCACCTCCCTCGCCAGCATCGGCGTGCTGGCGATTCTCCAGGGATGGCGGCGCGTGCGATGGTTGAGCGCCTCGGCGTTAATGGCGCTGGCGCTTTACACCCTTGCCCATAACGCACTTGCGCCCACCACAGCCCCCTCCTGGCTAACCGGCCAGGAACGAATGAGCAGCATTGGCGCACTGCTTCTCCTATCGGTAGTGATGGCGCTGTGGTGCGGCCAGTCGACCCCCATACGCCGATTATTTTGGCTGTTCTGTGGGCTTGGACAATGGCTGTTCGGCGGGATGTTACTGGTCAGACTGTGGGTGGGCGTCGAGCTGGATCATCCGATGTTTTCCTCGTCACCGGTGGCGGCGGTGGTGTTCACGCTGCTGTTGGGAACCGCCATGGTGGCGTCCTACCTGCGCCGTTCCCCGGGGCCGCTCAACCTGACCCGCACCACCGCGCTGGCGTGTCTGGCCGGGGTGGCCGCCAGCGCACTGGCCTGGGGATTACTCAGCCTGCAGCAGTTCAACGATACGCAGCAACAGGCTCGATACCTGCTGGACAACGTGCAGTTGAACGCCGAAAAGGCAGTCCAGTCGCGGCTGCAGCTGTTGCAGCGCATGGCCGAGCGGATTGATGCCGCGCCGGACGGCTTCGATCGTGAGCTGCTGACCCTGGACGGGGAAAGCTATCTGCGTGATACCCCAAGCCTGCAGGCGATCGCCCTGGTCGATGAGCGCTTGAGCCCTGACTGGTTCCATTCCCGCACATTCGAAAGCGAATTATGGCTTCGGCAACAGCTCGGCAAGCCCTCGGTGCCCGAGTGGTTGTCGGTGCCCTTTGAACGGCCCTGGGTGGTGATTTCTGACCCTTACACACCGAGCCTGGCGTTTGTGGCCATGCCCCTCGCCCAGCGGGAGCAGCGGCTGGTGGCGAGCCTCGACCTGGCCGTGCTGCTCAACTATGACTTGCGCCTCGAGCTGGGGCCCTTTCAGGTCAATATCAGCCGCAGCGGCACGCCCCTGCTGATGCTGCAGCCGCCTGGCGCACAGACCGCGCCCGAACGCCACCCCGGGCGGATATTGGCGAAGCGCAATGCGGGCTTGCCCGGCGGTGTCAGCCTGCGTCTGGAAGCGCTTTCAGGTAGCCATTACAACTGGTACCTGGCCGGTTTCGCGCCCGTGACGGTCGCCATGGTGGGGCTGATGCTGAGCGGTTTAGCGGCGTTTTGCATCGGTTTGGTGGGCGCCAGCATTGCCCGGGCGAGAGAGCTTGCGGAGGCGCGTCAGAATCTTGAAGACCAGCAGCACATCCAGCGCATGATCGCCCAGCAGGCGCCGCTGGACGATATCCTGGAAAATCTGTGCCGGTTGCTTGAGCGTCAGCTGCCCGGCGCGCTGTGCTCGATCATGCTGGTCAATAACGCCAAGACGCACTTAACCCTGGCGACGGGGTCGCGCCTGCCCACGGCTTTCCGGGAGGCGATTCAACAGGTGCCGATTGGCCCGTCCATGGGGGCGTGTGGCACGGCGGCCTATCAACGTTGCCAGGTGATTTGCGAGTGTATTCAAGGCGATGCGCGCTGGCAGGGGTTCCACGACATTACCCGCAGGACCGGCCTGGCCGCGTGCTGGTCAATCCCGGTGATAGGCAGTAACGGCCAGCTGCTGGGCACATTCGCCACCTATTATCACCAGCCACGGGTGCCCTGCGAACGTGATGCGTTGCTGATCGAGAAAGCGGCGGGCCTGATGGCCCTGGCGGTCGAGCGCTTCCAGGTACGCCGCTCGCTGGAGGAAAGCGAGCAGCGCTATCGGTCGTTGTTTACCCACCACCCCGACGCGGTCTTCTCGCTTGACGAGCAAGGGCGGTTCGTGACCGCCAACGCCACCTGTGCATCGATCAGCGGCTACCCCCTCGACGAGATTATCGGTCGCCATTTCTATTTCTTTATTGCCGATGAAGACATCGAGACCGTCGGGCAGCGCTATCAGGCCGTCATGCAGGGCAGCATCATTCGCTACGAGCTGACCATCCGGGATCGCGCCGGGCAGCCGCACATCATGGACCTGATCAATCTGCCCATCGTGGTGGATGGCGAGATACAGGGACTTTATGGCATTGCGCAGGAAGTGACCGAAAAGCACCAGCAGGAATCCCGGCTGCGCACCCTGGAGCGCAGCGTTGAAGCCAGCGTCAACGGCGTGGTGATTGCTGATGCTACTCAGCCGGGCATGCCCATCGTGTATGCCAACCAAGCCTTTACCGCCATGACCGGCTATGACCATTCAGAGGTGCTGGGGCGCAACTGTCGTTTCCTGCAAGGCAGCGGCACCGACCCGGCGACGGTGCAAACTATCCGCGAGCACCTGGCCGAACACCGCGATGTTCACGTTACCCTGCGCAACTATCGCAAGGACGGCAGCCTGTTCTGGAATGATTTATACATTGCCCCGGTACGCAACCCGGACGGTCAGCTGACCCACTACGTCGGCGTGCAGCACGACATCACCAAGCATAAAGCCTTTGAAGAACGGCTGGCCTACCATGCCACCCATGATGATCTGACGCGGCTGCCCAATCGCTCGCTGTTCGAGGAGACGCTGAGCGACGCCTTTGCCCAGGCCAGGCAGCGCCACCACGCGGTCGGCGTGCTGTTTGTCGACCTCGACGACTTCAAGCCGATCAACGACAACCTGGGCCATGCCGTGGGTGACCGGGTGCTGGAAGAAGTCGCCAACCGGCTGATCGACGCGGTGGATGAGCAGCACCTGGTGGCCCGCCTGGGCGGTGACGAGTTCGTCATTCTGCACCCGCACGTGGCGGACGAAACCGCAGTGGTGGATATCGCCGACCGGCTGCTCGCCAAGCTGTCGCGCCCTTACGTGATCGACGGGCACGAGCTGTATCTGACCGCGAGCGTCGGCATCGCCATCAGCCAGGACGATACGACAGAGCCGCAAATGCTGATCCAGCAGGCGGACATGGCGATGTACAAGGCCAAGCAGCAGGGGCGCAACGCCTACCAGTGGTTTACCGAGGCCTTTACCGACAACGCCAGCGAGCGCCTGATGTTGCGTAACGACCTGCAGGAAGCCATCGAACGCCAGGCCTTCGAGCTGTATTACCAGCCGTTGCTCAACCGCAAGGGGCGCCTGGTGGGGGTGGAAGCGCTGTTGCGCTGGCGGCATCCGACCAAGGGCTTTATTTCGCCAGCGCGCTTTATTCCGCTGGCGGAAGCCACCGGTCAGATCATGCCGATCAGCGAATGGGTCCTGGCGCGTGCCTGTCGTGACATGCAAGCCCTTGCCGCGCAAGGGCGCGGCAAGGTGTCAGTGGCGGTAAACCTGTCGCCCTTGCAGTTTCAACGGTCAAGCTTTCTCGCCACGCTGCGCCAGACATTGGCAGTAACCGGGTTACCGGCTCGGCAGCTGACGCTGGAGCTTACTGAAGGCATTCTTATGGAGAATACCGAGGCGGCCATCGAGACCCTGCATGCGCTGCGGCAAATGGAGATCGGCGTTTCCATCGATGATTTCGGCACCGGCTTCTCAAGCCTGAGCTACCTTAAACACCTGCCGATCAGTACGGTAAAAATCGATCGCAGCTTTGTTCACGAGCTTAACCAGGGCGACAGCGATGCGGCGATCGTCAAAGGTATCATTTCCATGGCCCACCACCTGGGGCTGAACGTGGTGGCCGAGGGCGTTGAAACCGCGGAGCAGCACCGTCGATTATTGGACTATCATTGCGATGCGTTTCAAGGCTTCGGACTGGCCAAACCCATGCCACTGAAAGACCTGGTCGCGTTTATTGATGCCCTCCATGAACCGTCAGGAGCCGCCGGTGACCGCGATAGCCAATAGCGAGCCCGCCCCGTCAGGCGGGTGGTATCTTTATCTACTCGAATGCCGGCGGGGTACATACGTGGGCATCACCAACGATTTGACCAAGCGCTACCGTGCCCATGTGACCGGTAAAGGCGCACGGTTCACCCGGGCTAACCCACCGTTGGCCCTGTTGGGCGCGCAGCCGTTTCCCGACCGGGCCAGCGCCAGCCGCGCCGAATACCGGCTCAAGCGCCAGTCGCCCCGGCAAAAGCGTGCCTGGGCCGCCCAGTGGCCGTGCCTGTGGGAGCCTGACCACGTGGACGGCGAGCTCAACTCGACGGTATCCGACTAACGGCGCTTAGCGATGTCAGGAGGCATCATGCATATTTTTCATTCGGACAAGACCCGGCTGCGCCAGGCGCGCACCGAGCTGCACGACGGCGTGCTGGTTGCGCCTTTTGAATGCCCTGAACGGGTGGATCTGGTGTTGAAGCAGCTTCAAAAGGCGGCCGTGGGCGAGTTTCACGAGCCCCGCGCCTATGGCCTGGAGCCGGTGCTGGCCGTGCACGATGCGGGCTACGTCAACTTTCTGGCGGACTGCTGGCATGAATGGGTGGCGGCCGGCCACGAAGGCGAAGCGATTCCCAATATCTGGCCCGCCCGCACGATGCGCAGTGACCGGCTTCCCCAGGCGATAAGTGCCCGGCTGGGCTATTACGCCCTGGCGGCGGAAACCTCGATCACCGAGGGGACCTTTGAAGCGGCCATGGCCAGTAAAGACATTGCCCTGGCCGCCGTCGAGCATACCCTTGCCAGCGGCGAGCCGAGCTTTGGGCTTTGCCGGCCACCCGGTCACCATGCCGCCTTTGATCAGTTTGGCGGCTACTGCTTTTTCAATAATGCCGGCGTCGCGGCCCAGTGGGCATTGAGCCAGGGCAAGCGCCGCGTGGCGATTCTGGACGTCGATTTTCACCACGGAAACGGCACCCAGCAGCTGTTTTATGAGCGCGACGACGTCCTGTTCATCTCGCTGCACGGCGACCCGGATGTGACCTTCCCGTACTACCTTGGCTATGCGGATGAAACGGGGCAGGGCAAAGGGGAGGGCTTCAACGTCAACTATCCGCTGCCGCCGGGCACCCGCGTGGACACCTGGATGGCCACGCTGGATGACGCCCTGGCGACGATCAAGCGCACCGAGTGCGACATGCTGATCGTCTCGCTGGGGGTGGACATCTTCGAGGGCGACCCGATCAGCGCCTTTACCTTCACAAGCGACGATTTTACGCTGCTCGGGAAGCGGCTTGCCACGGCGAGCCTGCCCACGGTGCTGCTCATGGAGGGCGGCTATGCAGTGGACGACATTGGTGTCAATGTGGTCAATGTGCTACAAGGCTTTAAGCAGGGTATAAGTGTATAAGGGTATAAGTTAACGCGCAGGCAGATGACAGCCGAAGCCAATTCGGGCAGGCTAGTGGCCTTTTAACAGGGCGGGGAGTAATCGCGTGGCCGTTTACGGCGGTATTCAAGCACATGAATTGGAGCGTTGGCTCAATGCCTTGACCAACGCCGCCTATGACCGACGCTGCCCGCTTTCCAAAGTGCACGGCGGCAACGCCCGTGCGCGAACGGCTCGTCAGGACCTGCTGCATATTTCCGATGCGTTCCGTAGCGGCAAACAAAGCCGCGAAGATAACGCCGTAGCTCTGGGTCGCTGGTGCGAAAGCTACCTGACAGAGGCGGAATGGTACATCCTGGCGGGCGCACGCCGAAAAGCGGAGATGGCGGAGAGCACGCCGGAAAGCCTATCGGTGGAGGCGCTGCGCCAGCACCGCGTTGGCTAGCGAGCCCATCAGACGGTGGGCGAGACTGTCTGTACGCTGATATAATGGATAAATGCACAGTGCTTTCGCAACCCCGACCGCTTCCCTCGACGACCCGCTCTACTACCTGACGAACTTTCGCTTCGTGCTGGCCTGGGTGGGGCAGCGCCATGCCGACCTGCTGTCTGCCGACGAGAGTAATTTTCTTGACCAGTTCGCACGCCTGCCCCAGGCCTCCCAGGCGCTGCTGGTGCGCATGGTGATGCGCAAGGGCGAACTGTTTCGGCTAAGCAAATTAAGCTATGCCGAAGTGGGCGATAGCGCTTCTGCCATGGCGCCCCTGGTGGCGCTCGGCTGGGTCGATGGCGATCCGGCGCTGGGCCTCGACGAGCTGTTCAACCAGCTGCGTCTCGCCGAGCTACGCCAGGCGTTGGCTGAGGAGATTCGTGCTGCCGGGCTGAGTGCCTCCAGCGCCAAGACCGTGCTCTTCGCGACGCTTTCAAGCCAGGCCCATGACGCCAAGCGGCTTTGCCAGTGGTGGCCCGACGCCGCCGATCCGGTGGTCCGCCTCACCCTCATGGATATCTGCGACCGGCTGCGGCTGATGTTCTTTGGCAACCTGCGTCAGGACTGGGCCGAGTTCGTGCTCACCGAGCTTGGTCTTCAGCGGTTTGAAGTTGTGCCTTTCACGCCGCATTCGCGTGCCTTTCAAACGCGCCAGGAAGTCGATACCTATCTAACGCTCCATCGCTTGCGCCAACGGCTCGATGAGGGCGAACTTCCCGCCGATCTTCATCCTGAAGTGCCGCCACCGTCGGCTAACCGCTGGCTGGACACGCGGCGTGCGCGGCTGTTGCTGCAGCTCGGCCGCGAGGCAGAGCGTGGCGGAGAGGGGGCGCTAGCGCTGACGCTGTATAGCGAGTCAGGCAGTAGCGAAGCGCGCATCCGGCAATTGCGACTGATGGAGCGGCTGGGAGAATACCCAGCGGCCTTTGAGCTGGCGACCCAGGCGCTTGATAGCAGTCCCAACGAAACCGAACGCCAGGCGCTGGCGCGGATTCTGCCCCGCTTGCGGCGGCGGCTTAAATTGCCTGCTGAGCCGAGCGACCAAGAACCCGCCCATGAGCGGTGGGATTTGTCATTGCCCGGGCCGCAGTGGGTCGAGCGCGCCGTGGTCGAGGCGCTCAGCGAGGCTGGAGCGCAGGTCTACTACGTGGAAAACGCGCTGATGACCGGGCTGTTTGGTCTACTCTGCTGGCCGGCGATTTTCGCCCCGCTGCCAGGGGCCTTCTTCCATCCTTTCCACAACGGCCCGGCGGACTTGTATCGCGACGATTTTGTGGCCCGGCGGCGCGATGCCTTCGACGCCTGCCTGACGCAGCTGGACGACGGCAGCTACCGCGAAGCGATTCGGGCGACCTGGCGGGAGAAACAGGGGCTGGCCTCCCCCTTTGTGCACTGGCTAATTGTCGATGAGCCGCTGGTTGAGCTGGCGCTCGAGTGTATCCCCGCTGAGCATTTGCGGGCCTGTTTCGAGCGCTTGCTGGGTGACCTGAAAGCCAACCGGGCCGGGCTGCCGGATTTGATTCAGTTTATGCCCGATGCCCCCGCGGGTGAGCCGCGCTACCGGATGATCGAAGTCAAAGGCCCCGGCGACCGACTGCAGGATAACCAGCGCCGCTGGCTCACGTTCTTTCATCGTCATGAGATGCCCGTCGCGGTGTGTTACGTACGCTGGGCGGATAGCGACGAGCAGTCGGAATGAGCGAAACCTATCGCGTCGCGGTGCGGGCGCTGTGCGACTTCACCGCCCGGGAAGGCGATCTCGATCACCGCTTTACCCCGGCGCCCAGCGCCCAGGAAGGTATACAGGGGCATACGCTGGTGGCCAGCCGCCGCGGGGCAGACTATATCGCCGAACTGCCGCTGTCGGGCACCTTTGAGGGGCTGGCGGTGACAGGCCGCGCCGATGGCTTTGACCCGGTCGCCAACCGCCTGGAAGAAGTCAAAACCCACCGCGGCAGTCTTGAGCGCATGGCCGATAACCAGCGCGCGCTGCACTGGGCGCAGGTAAAAGTCTACGGCGCGCTACTCTGCAAAGAGCGCGACCTGGAGCACATCACCTTGACGCTGGTGTACCTGGAGATCGCCAGCGGCAAGGAGACCTTGCTCAGCCAGGAAGCCAGCGCCGAGGAGCTGGAGGTTTTTTTTGTCGACCAGTGCCAGCGCTTTCTCGCCTGGGCGGAACAGGAGGCCGAACATCGCCAGCGCCGGGATCGCGCCTTACACTCTCTGTGTTTTCCCCACACCGCGTTTCGCAGCGGTCAGCGCGAACTCGCCGAAGACGTTTATAAAGCCACCAGCACCGGACGCTGCCTGCTCGCTCAGGCGCCCACCGGGATTGGCAAAACGCTGGGTACGCTGTTCCCCATGCTCTCGGCCATGCCGCGGCAACGGCTTGACCGGATCGCTTTTCTGACCATGAAAACCCCCGGTCGCCGGTTGGCGCTGGATGCCCTGGCGACGCTGTGTACCCCTCATGACGATGAGGAGGCGTTGCCGCTTCGCGTGTTGGAACTGGTAGCCCGCGACAAAGCCTGCGAATACCCCGACCGCGCCTGTCATGGCGAGTCCTGCCCGCTGGCTGCGGGCTTCTACGACCGCCTGCCTGGGGCCCGCCAAGCCGCGGTGGCGCAGCAGTGGCTGGATCGCAACGCGCTGCGCGACGTGGCGCTGGCTCATGACGTGTGCCCGTATTACCTGGGCCAGGAGCTGGCGCGCTGGGCAGACGTGATCGTCGGCGACGTCAATCACTGGTTCGACAGTCACGCGCTGTTGCACGGCTTGGCCCAGGCGAATGATTGGCGAACGGGCGTGCTGGTTGACGAAGCCCATAACCTGGTGGAGCGCGCCCGGGGCATGTACAGCGCTGAACTCGACCAGCGGCGCTTGAGCCGACTGCGGCGTGCTGCGCCTAAAGCGCTCTCCCGGCCACTGGGGCGCTTGGCCCGCCAGTGGCAGGCGGTGTTCAAAGACGCCGGCGTGGAAGACGCGGGCGAGCCGGGTAAACCCGTCTATCGGCTGCTAACGACGCTACCCGATAAGCTGGTAGCTGCCGCTCAGCAAGTGGGCGCTGCGATTACCGACCACCTGGGTGAGCACCCCGAGGATGCGACGCTTGAGCTCCAGGAGCTGCTGTTCGAGTCGCTGGCGTTCTGCCGCCTAGCGGAGCGCTTTGGGGATCACTCGCTATGTGACCTTACCCGTCATGGCCGTGGGCGGGCGGTGCTGGGGCTTCGCAATCTGATACCCGGTGATTTCCTGGCCCCACGGTTTAACACTGCCCACTCGGTGGTGCTGTTTTCCGCCACGCTCTCACCCGCTCACTACTATCGAGACCTGCTGGGGTTGCCGGATAATACGGTGTGGCAGGAAGTAGCGTCACCCTTTGCTGCGGATCAGCTTGAAGTACGCATACGCAGCGATATTTCCACGCGTTTTCGTGATCGGGAAGCGTCCGTTGAGCCGATGGTGGCGGCCATGGCGCAGCAGTATCAGCGCAAGCCCGGCCACTATTTAGCCTTCTTCAGCAGCTTTGCCTACTTGGAGGCAGTGCTCGCACGGTTTCGTGAAGCGCACCCGGAAGTGCCCGTCTTCAGCCAAACCCGCGGGATGCCGGAAGCCCAGCGCGAGGCATTTCTGGCGCGCTTTACGCCCGGCGGCACAGGCATCGGTTTCGCAGTGCTGGGCGGTGCCTTCGCCGAAGGCATCGACCTGCCCGGCGACCGGCTGATCGGCGCCTTTGTCGCCACCCTGGGCCTGCCGCCGTTTAACGACTTCAACGAGGCGCTCAAGGCACGGCTCACCGCGCGGTTCGGTCAGGGCGACGACTATACCTACCGCATTCCCGGCATGATTAAAGTCGTTCAGGCCGCCGGGCGGGTCATCCGCAGTCCAGAAGACGAGGGCGTTGTGGTATTAATGGATGATCGTTTTGCCCAGACCAGCGTGCGCGCGCTGCTGCCAAGCTGGTGGCAGCTGGGCAGTCATTCCTCTCGCTAAGGGACTTGCACGACCCATGACGGATCTACTCTGGTACCAGTATGCGCTGATCGGGCTGATTTTCGCCTGGAGCGGTTTCGTGCGCACCAGCCTGGGCTTTGGCGGCGCCGTGCTGGCGCTGCCATTCCTGCTTCTGGTGGTCAACGAGCCGCTGGTGTTTCTGCCGATCATTGCCATTCACCTGCTGATTTTTTCCAGTTGGATCGCCTGGCGCGGGCATCGCCAGGTGCAGCAAGCGGGGGCGGGCACCACATCGCCGGAGAGCAATATCGACTGGGGCTATCTGTCCAGCGCCCTGAAGATCATGATCATTCCCAAGCTGATCGGCGTGGTGGGGCTGCTGACGTTGCCCGCCCAGGTGATGACCAGCATCATTTTCGGCATCGTTATCATCTATGCCATCGGCTATGTGCTCAACAAGCCGTTCAAGAGCAATAACAAGTATCTGGATTATGTGCTGCTGGCGCTCGGCGGCTATGTCAGCGGGACGTCCCTGATCGGCGCGCCGCTGATCGTGGCGGTGTTCGCCACCCACGTGGCCAAGGAGCAGCTGCGCGACACGCTTTTTGTGCTGTGGTTTATCCTGGTGGTGATCAAGATGATCTCGTTCCTGACCGCGGGCGTGGACCTTCAGCTCATCCACCAGCTGTGGTTATTACCCTGCGCCTTTATTGGCCATTTGGCAGGCGAGAAGGCCCACCGCTATATGCTCAAAGCGGATACTGGGTTGTTCTTCCGGGTGCTGGGCGCGGTGCTGATCGTGGTCAGCGTGGTGGGGTTGATTCATCCGCCCGCATGACCGCAGGCGAGCTTCTGTCTATTGAGCATAAGGGGCCAGCGGTTTTTCTAAGGGGTAGGCTGGGTAAACAGCGAATATCAAGCGAGCGGCATTGGCAGCAGATACTCAGGGTCCAGCCTGCCTGCTGCCACTGCCAGGCGTGGGCATCTCCACCGGGAAGCAGCCGGGAAAGGCGTGTCTCAAGCACATGGCCGGGCGTTGAGCCGGAGAGGCTATCGAGCTTGAATAGCGCCTCATGGAGCGTCCAGGCTTGATAGAAAGCGGCCAACGGGGCAGCTGACCTCCGTATGGCATGGCGCACATCGGTTTCCGGCAGGAGTTCGACCAGCTCGCCGACTCGCCCCTGATGCCTGGCGCGAGCATGCTCGATATCGATGCCCACGGGTACCGTGGCGAGCCCCGCGATAACGCGAAGGTCGCGATGTGCCAGGCAGGCTTTCCATGGGCTTGGCAGGGCAGGGTGTTGAGGAGCGCCGTTACCTCTGGGTGACCATTCCCCCACTGGGCAGTGGAAGCCGCGCGCCGCGGCGAGCTGAGAGAGCAGCTCCCTTCCCAGCTGTGACACACAAGCCCCGCTGCTACCAGCGGGCGCTTGTGCCAAGAGCATGTCGAGGCGAGCTTTTATTGAAGGCACTGAAACAGTGCCTTCAAGGCCAGCGGCGGAATATCAACGAGGTGTTGATACCGCCGAAGGCGAAATTATTGCTCATCACGTAGTCGCAATCGATGCGCCGGCCTTCGCCGCGCAGGTAGTCCAGGTCGGCGCACCGAGCATCGGGCTGCTCAAGGTTGGCGGTGGCGTGAAACCAGCCATCGCGCATCATCTCGATGGCGACCCAGGCCTCGAGCGCACCGCAGGCGCCCAGCGTATGGCCGGTAAAGCTCTTGAAGGCACTGATGGGTCGCTGCGAGCCAAACACCGCATGGGTGGCATGGCTTTCGGCGATATCGCCGCGGTCGGTAGCGGTACCGTGAGCGCTGACGTAGCCAATCTGCTCTGGCTGTAGTCCCGCGTCGTCGAGCGCCTGGCGAATGGCCCGTTCCATCATGCCGGCGTCGGGCTGAGTGACATGGCGGCCATCGCTGTTGGTGCCAAAGCCCACCAGCTCGGCGTAAATGTTAGCGCCCCGCGCCTGCGCGTGCTCGAGTTCTTCAAGGATCAGCGTGCCGGCCCCTTCGCCAATCACCAGGCCGTCGCGCTCGGCGTCGAAAGGACGCGGCGACGTGTGGGGCGCCTCATTGCGGGTGCTGGTGGCAAATAGCGTATCGAAGACCGCGGCTTCAGAGGCTGATAGCTCCTCGCACCCGCCGGCGATCATCGCCGTCTGGCGGCCGAAGCGAATGGCTTCATAGGCGTAGCCGATACCCTGGCTGCCCGAGGTGCAGGCGCTCGAGGTAGTATGGATGCGTCCGCGCACGCCGAGAAACACGCCGATATTCACCGGTGCGGTATGCGCCATCATGCGGATATAGGAATTGGCATTGAGGCCATCGGTCGATTTGTTGATCAACATGTTGCCGAAGTCAGCCACGGCGTCGGGCTCACCTGCCGAGGCGCCATAGGCAATCCCCATCTGGCCACTACCCAACAGCGGCGAGTCGAGCAGCCCGGCATCCTCAAGGGCCAGCTCGCTGGCACGGGTCGCCATCTGGGCGCCTCGTCCCATGCTGCGCAGTGCGCGACGATGGTAGTGTTCGGGGAGCGTAAAGTCGTCGACCGGCGCACCGAGCCGGGTGTTGAGGCCTTCGTAGCTTTCCCAGTCATCCATATGGCGGATACCGGTTTGCAGCCGCTCCAGGCGTGCCTTGATGCTGGGCCAATTATTACCGATCGGTGAGAAGCCCGCCATGCCGGTTACCACCACCCGGTGACCGAGCCCGACCTGGCGTAGTGCGTCATTGGCCATCAGCACATCCCTCCGTTTACTGCGAACACCTGACGGGTGATGTAGCTCGCATCCGGCGAGCACAGAAAGCCCACCGTGGCAGCGACTTCCTCACTGGTGCCGGTTCGGTTCATGGGAATCAGCTTGAGCGCTTCTTCGGTCATCAGCTCATCGGTCATGTCGGTGTCGATCAGCCCTGGGGCGACGCAGTTGACCGTGATGCGCCGTTTGGCCAGCTCGACGGCTAGCGCCTTCGTCGCACCGATCAGCCCCGCCTTGGACGCGCTGTAGTTGACCTGGCCGCGATTGCCGACCATGCCCGAGACAGACGACATCACGACGATGCGGCCTGGCGCCCGCCGGCGAACCATGGGCATCACCACGGGCTTGATCACGTTGTAGAAGCCATCGAGATTGGTGTGGATCACGCTATCCCAGTCGTCGTCGGAGAGCGCTGGGAAGGCGCCATCGGCGGTAATGCCCGCGTTGCAGACCGCCCCGTAATAGGCACCATGCGCCTCGATATCGGCCTCTAAGGCGTGGCGTGCCGCTTCGCGGTCGGCGACATCAAAACACAGTACGCGGGCACTGCGTCCGAGCGCGCGGATGTCCTCGGCGACCGCGTCGGCGTCGGCTTGGCGACGACGGCAGTGCAGCACGATATCGAAGCCATCCCGCGCCAGGCGCAGGGCAATGGCGCGGCCGATACCGCGGCTCGAACCGGTAACCAGAATGCTGTCCGTCATGTAGAAGTCCCTTTTTGACTATCTTCCAGCGCCTTGGGCGTTTCGGGCTGAAAGACGTTGAGTGTGGCCCTGGCGATAGGCTGGTTATCGCTATCGCGCAAACAGCCGTTAAAGGCGCCCAGACCATTGTCGGCGCGAAAATTGAGTTCGACCTCAACGCGTATCGGCTGGCCGAAGCCGAACGAAGGCTGCTGGCACTGATAGTGTCGCGTGCCGAGCAGAAAACCGATTTGCGGCGCGTCGCCACCCGTGACCGCCTGGACGCCTGCCCAGGCGGCTATAGCCTGCGCGAGCCACTCAAGCCCGACCCAGCCGGGGATGCCATCAGCGGTGGCAAACAGGTCGTCGCGGCGGGGCGTCACGCTGGCATGCAGGTGTTCATCGCCCACCGCGAGTAGCGTATCAAGCAGGCACATGCCGTGGCGGTGTGGCACGTAAGGGGCGATGTCGCAGGGTAGATCAAGCCCGTGAGAGGCGGGGAAATCAGTCATCAAACCGCTCCAGCAACAAGGCGGTGTTATTGCCACCGAAAGCGAAGGCGTTGCTGATCGCCCGGCGGCAGTCGTGTTGCGTCGCCCTGGCGTAATTTAGCGGTGCCAGTTGCGGGTCGACCTCTCCATCGTGGACCTGGGGCGGCAGCCGCCCGGCATTGAGCGTTAACCAACAGAACGCCGCCTCCAGGGCGCCGCAGGCACCCAGGGTGTGACCCGTCAGCGCCTTCGTCGAGCTGCACGGCAGCTGATCGCCGAAGAGATGCGCGACGGCAATGGCTTCCATGCTGTCGTTCTGGCGTGTGGCGGTGCCGTGCAGGTTGAGGTAATCAATAGCCGTGGCGGGCAGTCGGGCCATGTCCAGGGCGGCTTGAATAGCGGTGATGGCGCCCTGGCCGTCGGGGCGGGGGGCTGAAATATGGTGGGCGTCACTGCTTTCACCATAGCCGCTGAGCTGGATGCCGCCGGTTTCGGCGGTAACCAGAAACAACGCGGCGGCCTCGCCCAGGTTGATGCCGTCGCGATTGGCCGAGAAAGGTTGGCACGGATGATTGCTGAGTGCTTCAAGGGAGGCGAACCCATTGACGGTCAGGCCGCAGAGGCTGTCGGCGCCACCGGCAATCACCGCATCGCAGACCCCACCGGCCAGTAACCGCTTGGCACTGGCGAGAGACCGGGCGCTCGACGTACAGGCAGTCGACAGCGTGTAGGCGGGGCCCTCGAGCCCGAGGCGCTCGGCGACAAAGCTGGCTGAAGAACCAATTTCATGGCGCTGATAATGGAAATCGCTTGGCCAGTCGCCTTCCTGTTGACGTTTGGCCAGGGCGATTTCGGTTTCGCCGATACCCGAGGTGCTGGTGCCGAGCACCACGCCGATACGCGCCTGGGGGCGGCGCTTGCGAAAGGCATCGAGCGTCGGCGCGAGCTGCTCCAGAGCGGCGGCCAGCAGCTGGTTGTTGCGTGAGCGGTGCGCCGCCGGCAAATCATCAGCATCCGGCAGGTCCGGGGTTACCCGCCCCAACGGCAGGCGGCGGCCGGGCGTGAAAATATCATCGTAGACGAGCCCGCGACGACCCGTGAACAGGGCCTCGGCGATGGTCGCCAAATCGCTGCCGATTGAGCAGACCACCGCCGGGGTCATGAGGCGACAGGGCTGTGCCTGCAGTGGGCTCACTTGGCTGGGCATGCGGCGGCCTTTTGCTGGAGGTCATCGATGGGCGCAATATACAAGCGGTAATCAGCCTCAAGGTCTTCGATCAGCCGGCATTCGTCATCACCGCTGATGCGGGCAATGACACGCTTGCCATAGCGGATGGTATGGCCTTCCTCAGTGTCGGTAAGCGACCAGTCACTCGGGCCGAAGGCCTGAGCGAGCGACGAACGGGGCCAAAGGCTCCAGCTTAGCCGACTTGCCAGCCATTCAGCCGAAAAGGGCGGATCAAAAGCGGCGTCGTCAAGAAATCGGCTGCCTGACGGGTCATGAACCAATGTCAATAAGCGTTGGCCTTGGGGGCTTAGCAGCGCGAGGCGCAGCGCGTTTTCGTCATGTCGCAAGACCCCCACCATCTCGTGACGCTCGTCCTGATGGATAAACGTCAGACGCTGCATGTGTGTGTCTCTCTCCGGCAGCTCGGAAAGCTCGGGAAGCGGTGCCTCGACCGGCTTGCCGGCACAGCCGACGAGGAGTGCCATGCTGATGGCAAAGACTGCCTGGCGAAAATAAGTCGCTGGTTTCATGGGAACAGGCCCTCATCGGCGGCATTGTTAGCGCTATCGGCGCAGGCGTCGGCGAGGCTGGTCAAGCGACGGCGACTAGCGTTAACAAAGGGGTTTTCTTCATCCCAGGCGTAGCCAGCAAGTACCGAACTGATCATGGCGCGGATACGCGGATTCTGTTGATCGCCGAGAATGATGCGTGGCAGGCGTCCATCGTACCAAGCGTCGACGAAGTCACGAAAGGTCGCGATGCCACGGCGTAGCGGCTGCTCGAACTGGCGATCCCAGTCGATCTTTTCACCCGCGAGCTGACGCTCGACCAAAGGCGCGGCGCGCAATGCTGAGTCCAGGGCGATGGTGACGCCGGACGAAAAGACCGGGTCGAGGAATTCACCGGCATTGCCGAGTAATGCGAAACCGGGGCCGTGCAGCCGCTGAACATCGGCGGAATAGCCCTCCAGACGGCCGACATCGCGTATCGCGCTGGCATTGGCCAGCAGCCTGGCGAGCCGGGGCTCGGCATGGATGAAATGCCAAAGGCGCTCGTTGTCGTCGATGCCGGCGGCATCCAGTATTGCCCGATCGCCGACGACACCCACCGACGCCCGTCCATTCCGGAAGGGGATCAACCAGTACCAGATGCCCGCGTGTTCCGGGTGCAAGCCGATCAGTATCTTCTCGCGGTCGTACTGCGGGCAGTCGATGCGGTCCTCGATATGGGTGAACAGCGCACAGCGTGATTCGAGGGTCGAGGGCTGGGCGAGCCCCGTGAGACGCGCCAGCACGCGACCATAGCCGCTGGCGTCGAGCACGAAGCGCGCCTGCAGCGAGCGCCGTTGGCCATGGGCATCTACCAGCGTGAGGCTGGGTCCCTGCTCATCGCTGGTGAAGGCCTCGACGTGGGTATCAAACTCGACCTTGGCGCCCAGCTGACGCGCGCCCTCGATCAGACGCTGATCGAAATCGGCGCGCTCGACCTGCCACGTCGTGCCCGGGCCGGCGCTGAACTTGTCACGAAAATCGATGGCGGCGTGGCGATCTCGCCAGGTGAAGGCCGCGCCGTTCTTGGGCTGAAAATCGCCCGCCGTTGCGGCCTCTAGCAAGCCGCAGGCTTCGAGGTCGCGCATGCATTTAGGCAGCAGGCTCTCACCGATGGAAAAGCGCGGAAAACGGCTGCGCTCGATAACCCGAACATCCAGCCCCCGCTGGGCGAGCCAAGCGGCGGCGGCAGCGCCGGAAGGCCCTGCGCCGATGATGGCAACATCGCTAGTGTCATGCGTTTCCATATGCTTTGTGTCTCCTCATGCCATCATGGCTGATTGGGTGAAGAACAAACGTGCCGGGTGCCGGCCCTGGCGAAAGGTACCAGGGCCCAGGTCGCCGCCAGCCCCACCAGGCAGGTCAAGCCAAGGTGATGCAAAGCAGGCGTGGCGCTGAAAGACAGCAGGCCGAAGGCCATCAGGCTCGACGCGCAGGATAAGCTGATGGCCAGCCAGGCGGCAGAGCTGTCGGGGTGTTCCGTGCAGAAGATTCCCGCGTCGAGGCCGATACCCAGTACCAGCAGCAGACCCAGTAGATGAAAAAGCGAGAGGCCGACATTGAGCGCGCTAAACAGCGCCAGGGTGGCCACCAATGCCCCCAGCGGGGGCAGCAACACGCGCCATACGCGGCCACGATAGCGCCAGCTGAATACCAACGTTAACCCGGCCACCGCCACGGCTAACCACAGTGCAATCTGATCGCGTAAGCGCGCTAAATGGTTCGATAGCGTGGCCACGCGATCCTGGTAAACAATATGCGCCGGGGCAGAAAGCTGGCGTAGCGCTTGCTGGGCAACGTCATCGGCATCGCCCAATGTCACCAGGGCGGCTATGTCAGGGCTTTCGGCGGTGTTGCCCAGCCACAGACGGCGATCGGCACGCCCTGCCGGCATTTCGAGCCATGCGTCCAGGGTCAGAAGTGGCACCTCACGTAGCGGCGCCTGTGCGCGCTCCAGCAAGTCTGAGGGCAGCTCGGCCTGGGCGATTAGTTCGGGCAGCGCGCGGCTATAGGCCTGACGCACTTGTGCCAGATTGGCTTGCTGGGTCGTCGGCGAGGGCACCGCCTGGGCAAGATGGCGGTATTGTGCCAAATGGCCTTCGGCTTTGAGCGCGGCCAGAGAAGGCTCCAGGGCTTCCAGCTGGTCGAGTAACTCACCTTCGTGTTCAGCGGTGACGATCAGGTAGCGGCTACCGGTAGAACGCTCCAGTAGCCCCTGCACGCGCTGCTGCTCGGCAATCAGCGCGTCAGGTGAGGGGTTGAGCTGGCGCAGGTCGTCATTGGCCGTCAGACGAGTGGCGATCAACACGACCGCCAGGAGGCCGAGCAACGCCAGCAGGCTCCAGCGAATGGGTGCCCGAGACGGTACCCGCAGCCGGTCCAACTGGGTGGCGATGCGGGCGGTTGAGGCATGGGGCCTGGGTGAAAACCAGGGGAGCCACAGTCGCACCGTCAGCCAGGCGCCAATAAGCCCCAGTGCGGCAAAGGTGGCCATCTGGCGCAGCCCCGGGAGTGGCGTGGCAAGCTGAGCGAGATAGGCCGCAAGGCTGGATACCAGGCCTAACAACAGGCCGGGCCAAAGGCGCGTCAGCGCTAGCCTGGGTGACAGCTGGCGGGCGCACTGCAAATGCAGGGCATAGTCGACCGAGATGCCGATCAAACTGGCACCGAATGCCAGCGTCAGCAAATTGAGCGTGCCGAACACCCACCAGGTCAACGGCAGCGCAAACAGCACGCCACAGGCCACGGGAAGCAGTAAGCTGAGCAGCATCGAGCCACGCCGGAACGTGGCCCATAGCAGCAGGCCGATGCCCAGCAGCGACCCCAGGCCGATGGTGGAAATCTCCATTTTGGCTTGGTCGGCTCCAGACGCGGCGTGAAACACCAGCCCGCTGCGCAATAACTCGGCATCGGGATGGGCGTCACGGAAGTCCGATAGCGCTGCCATCAGCTGTTGTTGCATGCCCATATCGTAGGGACTGGCCGACAGTTGACCACTGACGACAAACCAGCGGCCGTTCTCATCGTTAACGGCGGGCAGCCCGTCGGTTAATTGAATAGGGCCGTCGAAACGCTGTTCCAGCCAGGCATCGAGTAGCCCGAAGGGGTCGCGACGCGGGTCGGCGTCGCTCCCCGGGGTAAACAAGCGGTTAAGGCCGCGCTTGACCCAGGCGTCACTATCGGCGTTGGCGAGGCTCTCTGTCAGTAGTCGATAGCGGTATTGCTCCAGGTCGCTGCCGGGGGCTTGCGCAAGATCGTCGTCGAAAGCGTCAACGCTTGAAGCGTCCCGCAAATGGTCCTTGAGGTCGTCGACCAGTTGGCCGGGCGATTCCCCGCGCACCAGCAACACGAAGCGATCCTCAAAGGCGCCGGTCAGGCGCTGTTCGGCGCGTTCGACCAAGGCGTTCTGCTGGGTATCGGGCAGCAGCGCGGTAATGCGCGTATCCAGCGGCGTGCCTCTGCTCAGCAAACCCGCCAGCAAAAGGGCGCAGCCCAGCAACAGCCCCGCCCAGGCGAAGGCAGCAAGACGCTCCATGCGGGTCGGGGGCTGTGCATGGCTCACGTGGCAGGATCGCTGTCGTCGAGGTTGTCGCAATCAGCGGCGGTGAGGGTCAGGCTGAGCCGGTCATCGTTGGCGAAGTCGATCTCGACCTCATCCACCTGCTGGCTGCCTCGAACGTGCAGTTGGGTGAGGCGTTCGGCGATGCTCGCCTCGTTTGGCGTCAGTGTCGCCTGCCAGCGTTGCTCCTCGCCGCTGAGTTCGGTGGTGAAGTATTTTTCCAGCCGTTGCCAGTCACCCGCCAGCAGGCCGCCAAGCATCGGTGCGATCACCTGAAAACCCTTCGGTAACTCGTCGTTGTCCTCGCTCAGCAGGACGCGGTCATTGATGGGCGCGGTGGTCTGCCAGACCAGACCGTCTTCTTGGTGTTCAAAGTAGCCACGGCTGTCCAGCTGGGTGTCGAGGTCGGCCATCCAGCGCGACTGCTCGAAGCGGCCGCACTGCGGGGCATTCGCCGCCAACCGCTCAGCAAGCGCCTCCTCATCCGGCGCGGCCACCGCGGATGTGCTGACCATCATGCCAACGCTTACTAACATCATCGTCCAGTGATTCGGGCGCATTACGCTTGAGCCTCCTGCCAGGCGAGAAGCCGCTCCACCAGCACAGGCGGCGACTCCAGGCGCATTTCATGGTCGTTGAGCCCGACGGCAACCTGAACGCTCCAGGCCCGGGTCAGGCGTTTGCGCGTCTGCGCATCGCGAATTGTATAGTCGATCTTGAGACGGTTTTCCCACTCGGTCAGGCGTGCTTCGATAGTGATGCGCTGAGCGAATAGCGCCGGTGCGGCATACCGTAAGCGTAGATCTATTACCGGCCAGGCAAACCCCGATGCCTGCATTTGCGGGTAGTTATAGTCGATAGCATCCAGCAGTTCGCAGCGGGCGATTTCCAGGTAGCGCACATAGTGGCCATGCCAGGCCACCTGCATCATGTCGATGTCATGGAAAGGGATCGTCAGCTCGGTTTCGCAGCTCGGCAGCGGGCGGTCGTCAGGCGTCATAAAGGCTCCAATGGCGTTGGCGAATCCTGCCACAGAGTGTGCGCAGTTCGTGTTCCAGAGCGCGGTCTTCGCCGAGGGCGGGAAACACCCGTCGACAGGCCTCGAGAAACGCTGCCAGGCGCTTGGGCAGCGGCGCAGCCCCGTCGAGTTGGCCGCGCAGCTCGACGGCCTGGCAGACCGCATGAAGGGTGGCGGCGGCGACCTGTTCGACGAGTGTCAGCACGCGCAGCGCATCCCGTGCGGCAATGGTGCCCATACTGACCTTGTCCTGATTATGGCACTCGGTGGAGCGTGAGAAGACACTGGCTGGCATGGTCAGCTTCAGCGCCTCGGCGGTCCACGCGGACGCCCCGATCTGCACCGCCTTGTAGCCATGGTTGAGGCTGGCGCGTTCAGCGCTGGCACCGCTCAGGTTACTGGGCAGGCCGTGATTGAAGCGGGTGTCGACCAGCTGCGCCAACTGGCGATCCAGCAGGTCGGCCAGATTGGCGCAGGCTTGCTTGAGGCTATCCATCACAAAAGCGACATGTCCGCCGTAGAAGTGGCCGCCGTGCATGACCTTGCCGTATTCGGCGTCGATCAGCGGGTTGTCATTGGCACTGTTGAGTTCGTTCTCGAGAAACTGGCGCCACCAGGGCAGCGCGTCTTCCACCACGCCGATCACGTGGGGGGCGCAGCGCGTCGAATAGCGATCCTGGAGACGCGGTGAGTTGCGCGGTGTATCCGGCGCGTACAGGTCATCGCGCAGTCGCTCGGCTACTTTATTCTGCCCCGGATGCGGCTTGGCGGCGAACAGTTCGGCATCGAAATGATAGGGGTTGCCATCCAACGCATTCACGGAGAGTGCCGTAATGCGCGTGGTCAGCTGCGCCAAATAGGCGGTGCGAGCGAAGGCGAACACGCCAAGCGCCGTCATGACCGCAGTGCCGTTCATCAGTGCCAGGCCTTCTTTGGGCTTCAACTGATAGGGCGCGAGACTATGCTCGGCGAAAACCTCGGCGGTGGGGCGCCGCTGACCGTTATGCAACACGTCACGCTCGCCGCACAGCACGGCGGCCAGGTAAGACAGGGGCGTCAGGTCGCCGCTGGCACCGACGGAGCCTTCTTCGGGAATGACCGGTATGACATCGTGCTCCAACAGCCAGACCAGGCGCTCGAGGAGTTCGACGCTGACGCCCGAGACGCCGCGGCACAGTGATACCAGGCGAACCATGATCACGGCCCGCGCGGCTTCCACCGACAGCGCCTCGCCCAGGCCGCAGCCATGGAAGGTATAGAGCTGGCGGGGGAGTTGCTCCAGGTCGGCAGCGGGCACTGCACGGTTGCAGGAGTCGCCATAGCCGGTGGTGACGCCGTAGACGACGCCATCTTCTTCAAGTAAGCGCTCAAGGAAGGCGTTGCCTTTGGCAATGCGCTCACGGAAGGCCGTGGCCGTCGACAGGGCGACACGACGGCGGCCCTCAGCCACGGCCAGAACCTCCTCGAGGCTGACCGTCGATCCATCCAGGACAAGCGGTTCGCTGATGATGGAATCAGGCGTTGGGTCATGGCGTGTCGTCATGCGGGTATCCAGTGTCATTGATCCAGAACGGATAGAAATTGAACCATTGCAACGGGTGGCGCCGGACGCGCTCGGCCAGGTGGTCGGCGTGGGTCTGCATCGCCGTTGCAATCCATGTGTCGCGCTGTCGGCGAGGCAGTTCCCGGGTGTCGCCGATACAGTCAAAATCGATTCGGAAGTCGTCACCATCGCGCACGCAGGCCAGCGAATAGAGTGGGCAGCGGAGCAGCGTGGCCAGCCGGAAGGGCCCCTCGGGGAAGTGGGCACGATCGCCGAGGAAATCCAACATCTGCGTTCGCTCCCCGGCCAGAGGCAGGCGGTCGGCAGCGATGACGACATAGCCCCCAGCGTGAATGTGCTCCGCCAATGTCTGCGCGGTGGCGGGCGTGATATCGGCGACTTCAAGCACCTGGGGGCGGGGTTTGCCGGTGACGCGTTCGAGCAGTGAATTGAATTTGCGGGCATTGCGGGTGTGCATCATCACCGTCAAGTCGAGCGCCGCATGGCGATCGCCAAGCGCATTGACCACGTCGAGATTGCCGTGGTGCGCGACGAGAATTAACCCGCCACGGCCGTTTTCGATGGCGGCACTGAACTGCTCGAAACCGCTGCCCGTCAAGCGGTGGTCGGCGATGTTGCCACACCAGGCCTCGACTTTGTCCATCAGCGCCTCGCCGAAGCTCAGGAAGTGACGGTAACTAAGCCACCACCGCGCGAAAAGGCGCTGTTCAAGCCGGGGATAGAGACGCGTTAAGAACGACTGGGAAGCGCGCCTTGCCCTGGTATGCACCAGGAAGTACCACAGGATGACCGGCCATAACGCCAGCCGGAAGGGCCAGCGCCCCAGATGGCGCTGAATCGCCACCATCAACATCATGCCGGCCACGGTGCCGCGCTCGCCGATGCGTGCCCAGTGGTGACTCATGAATCTGCCTTCGGTTTTTTGCGCCAATGTCGCGCCAGTAGACGCGGCAAGCGTAACAGCATGCCAAAGAATAGACGCGTGTGCATGACCGTGATCTGGCGGTTATCGCGCCATACGGCGTAGTGGCTGACGCCGCCCACCGGGTAGTGGACGCGGACCGGGCGATTCGCTATCGCGCCGCCCGCCCAATACCAGCGTACCAGCACTTCGGTATCGAAGGTCATGCGATTGCCGCCGCTATGCTTTGCCAGCAGGCGGTTGAGCGGCGCGACCGGGTAGAGCCTGACGCCACACATCGAGTCGCGAATCTCCAGCGACAGGGTGTTCATCCATACCCAGATATGGGTCGCATAACGGCCATAGAAACGTATCCGCGGGACGCTTTCATCATAGCGCGGATAGCCAATCACCAGGGTGTCCGGCGCGCTATCCAGCTCGGCGAGAAAGGCGGGCAAATCGCCGACGTCATGCTGGCCGTCGGCATCCACCTGAAGGGCATGGGTGTACCCCAGCCGCTGGGCTTCCACAAGGCCGGCGCGCACGGCGGCTCCTTTGCCTTGATTGATGTCGAGGCGTACCAGGTGATGGCCCTTCGCGGCCAGGCGATCAAGCTCGCTTGCGCACTCGGCGTCGCTGCCGTCATCCACCAGCAACAGCGGCAGCCCCAGCGTAGCAAGCTCATCGCATAGCGGGCCGATCGTGGCGGGATGGTTGTAAACTGGGATCAAAATACAGGGATGTGCGTCAGCCATGTTGCCCTCCATGCGTTTGCAGGCGCACCTGCCCAGTGCAATGACGCCCCTCCTGGGAATCAATGGTGAAGGCGATTCCCTCGGCTCGGCGCGTCAGCTGAAGTGTGAAGCGCGCGCCGGGGCGCAGGACCTGCTTGAACTTCAAGCGTTCGATGCCCTTGAACGCACCCAGATCGCCAAAGCTCTTGCCGGCAAGTTCGATGGCCCATTGGACCATGACCACCCCCGGCACGACCGGATAGTCGTCGAAGTGGCCTTCCAGAAAGATCAAGCGCTCCGGCACTTCGAGGCTTATGCAGCAGTATGCGGCATCGGCGCGATATTCACCCATCCAGCGCGGCGCCTTGTGATCATCTAGGTCGGCAAACAGGCGTTGCACCAACTCATGGTCGAGCTTGCCTTGGGCGTTGCTTGGCAGGACATCGACAAAACGCCAGTAGCGGGGCGTGGCAACGCCTTCCAGGTGGCTCGAGAGCCAGCTTCGCAGACGCCTGATCAACGCATGCCGGGTGTCGCGCTGGTGTGGGATGTACGCCTCATCGGCGACGACCACCACCCCCAAGCGGCCATCCTCACGTTCAAGATCGACGCAGCGTGCGTCACGGACTCCCTCCGTCTCGGCGAGCAGGCGCTCAATCTGATCCAGAGAGACGCGTTTTCCGGCGATTTTGGCCAGCCGGTCGGCGCGGCCCAGGAGTTCGAATCCGCCATGCCTGGGCACCACCCGGTCGGGCTGATGCCACCAGCGTTGGGGAGCCTCCAGGAAGGGCGAACGCAGCGCCAGACGCCCCTTGCTGAAAGATAGCTCAACGCCGGGCAGGGCCTGCCAGACGGTGTCCTGCGTCTGGCGCCGTTGAGCGATGCCCCCGCTTTCGGTGCTGCCATAGATCTCGATCACGGGCGCCTTAAGCAGCGTCTCGGTGTGCTGCGCATGCGCCAGCGCCAGGCGCGCGCCGGACGAGAACACGCGGCTGGGGCGTGGCGACGCATGCCATTCAAGATGGTCCGGCAGGCGCGATAGCTGGGCGGGAGAGCTCACGATCACGGGCGCAAGCTGGGCCTCGCCGGCTTCCTTGAGACGCTCGACAAGACCTTCCGGGTAACGACAGGGGTCGCCATAAAACGGGACTCCCGCACACAGCGGATGCAAGACGCCGGTAAGCAGCCCGTAGATGTGCTGGTGACTGACCTGGGAGATGACCCCGCTGTCAGCCAGGGGCCATAGTCGGGCGTGTGCCGCCAGCTCGGTGTCCAACTGGTCGAACCGCTTGGCCAGGCGCACGGGGCTGCCGGTGGAGCCTGAGGTGTATAGCACGACGGCCGTGGCCGTGGGAGCAAGTGCCTCAGGCGTGGTTAAAGTAGCCGTATCAGGCTGGCGGGTGGCCGTGGCGTCAGGCGCCTCGGGTAGCGTGCCGTCCACCGTCTCGGCTAGCCGCGCCAGGGTCTCGGGGCGATTGTCTGCCGGGAGTACGGCGACTCGGCCACTTTCCCATAAGGCCGCCAGGGCGGCGCAGAATTCGGCCGGTCGGGATTGGTAGAGAAGCCAGTGGCCGCGGGGTTTATCCACTAGCCACAGGCGCCAGGCATCGATTCGAGGAGTAAGCGACGTTGCGTCGGCCCAGTGACGCGGGAGCGAGCGTCGGTCCACGTGCGCATTACGCCAGGGCAAGCGGATAAGCGGTACGAATGTCATGACAGTCTGCTCCGAAACCGGCGGCGTATCAGCCATTCGCCGGCAAACATCAAGGCGATCAGTACATAGCTGATGACGCCGTTATACAACGACCAAACGGCCAGGTCTGCGTATAGCGCTGTCCAGCAGGCGATGGCGCCGTTAGCCGTGAAGAAGCCACACCAGGCCCAGGTGACGCGTCGGGTATAGCGCACTCCCGCGGGGGGCAGGTCCGGCTCGCGTAGGCGGGCCAGACGCTCGACGATGGGCATTCCCTTGCATAGGCTGGCCATGAAGATGCTCAACATGATGGCATTGACCGTGACGGGGTAGGCGCGCATGCCAAGCTCAGCATGCCCTAGGCCGCCTAGCGTGAGTAAGCTGGCCGCCATTACCATCGCCAGATAGCGTGCCTGGGGCATTCTCCAGGCAAGCAATGCCGAGCCGGCGATCAGCAGTGGCCAGCTGCCGATGTGCTCATGTGAAACGAAAACCAGTATCGGCCAGGCCACCGCTAGCACCATGCCGAGCGACTTGATCCCTTGCTTGGGCATTGCTCAGCGTTGCATCAGGTGTTCGACAGCGTTGACCACATCATCGATGGTGCGCACCGATTTGAAGTCATCCGGCTTGATGCGCTGACCCGTGAACTGTTTGAGCTCGACCACCAGGTCGACGGCGTCGATGCTGTCGATATCCAGATCCTCGTAGAGGCGCGCCTGGGGTTGGATATCGTAGGCCTCAAGGTCAAACAGTTTCACCAGGGTCTTCTGGACATGCGTGAGTATCTCGTTGCGCTGGGGGTCGGCAATCTCAATCGACACGGCGGGCCTCCACGAGTGACTGCAGCGCTTCCAGGCTGGCGAAATGCTGGCGCGTTTCTTCCGCGTCGGCATCGAGCTTGATACCGTACTGCTTTTGCAGGGCCAGGCCGAGCTCGAGCGCGTCAATGGAGTCGAGCCCAAGACCTTCGCCGAATAAAGGGGCGCTTGGGTCGATATCGCTAGGGTCGACATCCTCAAGCTCTAAGGTGTCAATGATCAGGCGCTTGAGCTCAAGCGTCAGGTTGTCGTGTTCGCTCATGGTGAAAGTGATCCAATTCCCTGTTGAAATGTTCGCTTAGCCGTTGTGTTAGTTGTCTCGCCAGTTGCCCGGTCGGCTGTTGGCTATCTGTGTTAACGGTCAAGTCGTCGAGTACGCGTAGTTCCATCCTGACCTTGGAGGCCGGAATATGATACCAGGGCTCCCCTTTGGTCAGCGTAGTGGGCGTACAGCGTATTAGCACTGGCGTGATTGCCGTCCCTGTGCGCAATGCAATGTTCGCCCCCCCGCGGCGAAACTTGATCGGGCGCTTAGGACTGGTGCGGGTGCCTTCTGGAAAAAGGATGAGCGAATCGCCTTTGCGAAGGCTTTCCCGGGCCGCCTCCAGGACGGCTTCGGGCTCATCGTTGGTGATATAACCTGCCGCGCGAATGGGGCCCCTTGTAAAAAGGTTGCGGGCGAGCCGTCCCTTGACGATGCAATTGGCATGGGGCATGTGCGCGAGAAGGAAAACCACATCGATAAGCGAAGGATGGTTGGCGATCACCAGTAGCCCCGGGCGCATCAGCCGCTCCTGGTTCTCCAGACGGTAGTCGAGTACCCCAAGCCCGTTCATCATATTGATGAACGCCAGGAAACAGCGCTGGATAAGGCGTCGCGCCAGATAGTGGCGTCGCTCGGGGTCGCGGACGCACAGGCTCAGTAACGGGGCAATGAACAAGCCAATGAAAAGGCCACCGATGCCGAAGGCGGTGAAGGAAAGGGCCGTGCCTAGTCCGCGGTACCACCTGTGGAAATTCATGCCTGCCCCAGCTGCCAGCGATGCCTGCCGTCCAGGTAGGTGGCATCGCCGTCAAGCCAGTTCATCACCGTGACAGGCGTGGGGTGCGCGCGATGCGCCGGCTTTGTCGCCGTTAGCGGTCGCCCCTGGTGCAACGTCAATCGCATGCCCACCACACACGCCGTGCCGGGATGTTCCGTGTATCCCTGGTAAGTGGGAGGCAGCGGGCCTTCCGAGAAAACGCCGACCACCGCAGGATATCCTTCCAGAAGGTACCCGTACGCTTCGTAAAGTATAGCGTCGAACTCATCGCCACAGGCGCCTAACGCCTGCAAGGGGCGGTGATGAGTGCGAGAGATGGAATGCACGCCCAGAACGGCGTTATGCACCGACATGGAAAAACGCGCGGGGGAGATAGGATCGCCACGTTGCAGGTTCTCAAGCATCGTCAGCGTATCGGCAGCGCCGCCATGTCGCGAGGCGTGCACCAGGGGCGTGTCGGCGTCGGGGTCCAGTTCTCTGAGAATATCGCAGGTAGCGCGCCCCGTCGCATCGAGACGGCGACGCAGCATAGCCGGCAGCCCCCTGCCCAACTGAGCAGAGATTCGGTGGCTTGGCTTGCTGGTGGCAATTGCCTCTTCAGGAAGCCATCCCCGCCAGTCTTCGAGATATAGGGAAAAAGACACTGATCTCACGGCTCACGCGAAAAGGCGGCTACTTTAACTTAATTGCCTGACCCATGAAAGCGAGACCCTGCACAACGCTTTTGGGAGGCGACTGATCGTCAGTATCAGTCTCAATGGTGCCTGCTGCAAGGAGGGTGCCGTCGACGAGCGCCAAATAGAAAGCGAGCTTGTTGAGAGAGGGGGGCGTTTGGTGGGCAAACAAAAACGGCCACCAGCTTTAAAAGCTAAGTGGCCGTTTTCAAACATATCTGGTCGGAATAGCAGGATTCGAACCTACGACCTCTGCCTCCCGAAGGCATATTTAGCATAATCACCCAGCAACAAGCAGTATGCATAATAAAATTTAAATATATGTAATATATGGTTTTTCTGGTTTATTAGAATGTTTCTCGTTGTGGCTGGGTATGCCCTGTTATATCCTGAATGTGTCACCTATTTGTCACCTAGCATGTGGAGGCGTTCTTGAAAGGCAATGGTACGGATAAACATCAAAAATTGGATGCTAAGGAAGTCAAGAGATTAGCCAAGAGTCCACCGTCTGGTGATGTTTGGGATACAGAGCTAGCTGGTTTTCATGTTCGACCAGGCAAACGTGGCTTAACCTTCAGAATATACTACCGTAGCAAGACCGGAAAACGCCGCGTGATGACGCTTGGTGCTTACGGAAAGCTAACAGTCGCCCAGGCACGTGAGAATGCCAAGGAGGCTCTGGCGACCGTTACTCAGGGCGGTGACCCGCGAGCTGCTCAAGAAGCTGACAAGGCTGAAGTCGAGCGCCAAGAGCAGCAGACTCTCAGAGCCTATCTTGAAGGTCCGTATAGTGCTTATCAGAATCGCAAAAAGGATGGTGGAGCGACTCTAAGGCGCATTCGTCATGCATTCCCGAAGTGGCTCGACAAGCCGATGGGTAGCCTGAGCCGTGCCGATTTGGAACGATGGCAGGCTGAACAAGAGGTGGAGAAGGAGCCTAAGAGCAAAAAAGATCCTAAGCCTCGGCCACGTGCCTATTCCACGATAAAGAGAGATTACGGTGCTCTATACACTCTTCTAGAGCATGCCGCCGAGCGGGAAGTGATCCCAGCCAATCCACTGAAAGGAATCAAGCTTCAGAAACCCGCGCTAACCGAGGACGAGCTAGCCGAGCAGGGTGTCGCGCGTCGCTATCTGGAGGCCGAGGAAGTTGAGGTACTTTTCGCTGGCGTAGAGGCGTATCAAGAACTGAAGCGGGAACAGCGGCGCAGCAGCCGTGCCCACGGTAAGCTGTATCTACCTACTCTGGACGGGGTATCCTACGTAGACCACGTGAAGCCATGGATCTTGACCATGTACTTTACTGGCTTTAGGCCCGGAGACCTGTTCGGATTGCGCTGGGAGCACGTGAACCTAGGTTTTGCTACTATCCGTAAGACTATCGAGAAGACAGCTCATATCCGACCGATGCCACAAACCTTCCCGTTATCTAATGCAGCCAAGGGTGTACTGAAAACGTGGTGGAGCCAGCAAGGTGAGCCGAAGTCAGGCTTTGTATTTCCATCTCCTGCCACTGGCAAACGCCTGAACAAAACATCTATGAAGCAGCCATGGGCGAATGTGCGGAAGCTTGGCGGCTTGCCCGGCGACCTGGCACTTTACAGCCTGCGCCACAATTTCGCGTCCCAGCTTGTGATGGCTGGCATTGACTTGCTAACCGTCTCTAAGCTGATGGCCCATGCTGACATACAGACGACCATTGACCACTACGCCCATCTTGCCCCTGACCACAAACGCGAAGCTGTGGAGACATTTGCTCAGTTGGTGCAGGTACAGAAAAACGCTATAACAGAAGCATCTCTTGAAGTCGGTTAAACTCAGGCCTGTATGACGGTTGGATAGCTTACTTGAGAATGGCGATCGATATGCAGTGCTAGTAGAGTTTAATTATTACTATTGACAGGTAGAGCTTCTTATGGAAAAGTAGTTACAAATCGAAGTAAAATCATGTCTAGTCTTAAAAATGCTTTTGGCTCTCTAAGTTGTGATATTGTTAGTCTTATTGAATCTGGAGATTCTCTTCAAACGATTTTTCTGAAAGAGAAACAGGTTTTTCCTCATATTATACCTGCACAGCCAGCGACCGCCAGAAAAAGCCGGTCAACAGGTGTTCTTTTTGGGAGAGCTACTCCAGAATATGTCAAATTTAATAGAAGTGTTTTCTATCGTTTGTCTGACGTATTAGAGTGGTTGAGTGAAGTTGATACTTTTAGTAGTACTGCTCATCATACAGCTAGCAACATTTAAAAGAAGCTATATAGGCACTAGGCACTAGCTTAGTGCCTATTAGTTTTATTTAATTTTTATTTTGTGAAGGCTAAGTGCTTAAAGTTGGTTCTGAATTTTTCCTTAAATACTCTTTCCTTCGAATTGCTGAACCGATATCAAAATTTTCTCCTTCCCTACCAAATCTCACTCCTGAGTTATCTTTGACTTGCTTGAGAGCCTCTTTATCAATTTTCGGTATCTCGGGACCCACAGAACCCGAACGAAAGTGACCGTAGCTAGAAATCGAAGTTGTGTTTTTATGACCCATTATAGCTGCTGCGATGGTGCGACCTCCCTGAACCATGTAAAGTTTTCGCTTTAGATTCGAGCCGAAAGTATAACGTAAGCTATATAGGCAAAATTGTTTTTCTGTATTTACGAAAAGCTTTCTTGAAGACCTGTGGATACGCATTTGGGCCGCCTTGATACTCAGCTCGTCAAGGTTCTTGGCCCCCAGCAGGGCATTGTGTAGTGATTTGTCGTATGAGACAGACAAAACCCGATCTAGGCCCCTGGCTTTCGTTTTCTGCTTCTTTCCAAGTAGCGTCTTTTTACTTCCTTTGATTTTGACAATTATCCCGCTCTCTTCGTCAGCATTAATAATTTCTAGGTGCTCAGCTTCGCTTGGGCGAATTCCCAAAAGCTTGACGAGATTAATTAAGTCTAATGATAGTTGATCTCTATTTAGTTCTCGATCAGCTATGATGGTTCTAAGTACATCGTTCGTCACCGTTATTAAACGACGTCTTTTTTTGGTGTTATGAGAGCGCGCAGAGATCGGAGCAGGATTAGTTATCGAACGGACCTCATCTCCGTATATACTCATGCCCGCAGCTTTGTACATGATTGTCAAAGCCCGGCGAAGCTTTCTCCATGAGGCGCTTGTCTTGCTGTATGCTGAAGCCTTCAGTGACAACATAATGAGTTTGTGGTTTTCTTCAAGTACTGACTTGAGGTGTTTTTTGGTCGTGATATTTGTCATGTCAATAACGACGACTTTTTTGAAGAATGCAGACGCATCGCTTAAGTATGAGTGATAAGTGCTATCCTCCATAATGTCTTTTTTATGATCTTTAGTGAATTTATTGTATGTCTTAAAAAGCTTTGTGTTGTATCTTATATTGGTCATATTTTTTATAATTTTAAATTCATTATATCATATATGAAGGATTAAGGATGGGCCGGTTCTAGAAATTAATCAATATGTGGTAAGTTGAGTTAAAAACAAACCTCGAAATGGCTAGACTAGCAGAGGCGTTAAGTTGTTCCATTCCTGACCCAGTGCGGGCTAAAGCTGACCCTAATGATTCAGTCCTGACTATATGTATTGCAAAACATACATAAGTATTGATTTTCTCGCTCTCAGCTAGTGCGACTCCTACCCATGCCCGCTCTATGTGAGTGTGGCCCCTGAGGCATCTTGCTCTCAGGTAATGCAACAACCTTCCACTATCACTCATGTAGTTTGCGGCATCATCGCAGACCGCTCGCGGCAGGAGCGACCTCTCGACACCCTCGCTTCGCTTATAGCGCAAACCCCCGCGCTATAAGCGAAGCTTAGGTCTCTCCAGCTCGCGGGTCGGGCTGCGATTAGCAAGACTCGCTTAGGCTCGCTTACTAATCTTGTAGCTTGTCGACTCATTTATTGACATAGATCTCGACTCGCTCCGCTCGCTCTATCTTTGTCAATAAATGACTCTAAAGCTATAAACCCTCCCCATACTCCCACTCTTCAGTGGGAGTATGGTACCCAAACCCAAACCCAAACCCAAACCCAAACCCAGGCGCTTATCGTCACATAGAAGTTTCGCTTAGGCTCAACTTATAGTGACTTTCAGCGCCGATGTTTCCCTTTAGTCTCTTTGGCTCCTTTGTGAAAACATCCTTTTTTGTATCTCATGATAATTACCATTTCATTTCTTATGATTTTATGTAATTATTTAAAGAAAGAGTTTGGCAATGCAAAATGGCCTAGCAGGTGTTTCAGAAAGCTTTATTGAGATATCAATGAGTCTTGAGGGTTTAAGTGACACTGTTAATTTATTGAAGCGCGCAAGAATAAAGCATGAGTGCAATTTAGATGCATGTTTTAAACTTTTAAAAGATGCTGTGCAGGGTGATCAAAATTCCCTTGAGGCATTAGATTTTTGTATTAAGTCTTCAGCCAAGCAGTTGAGGCTAAGTATTCAAGCAACACCAAGATGGAAAAAAATGATGCATGATATCCGTCTCGATAATGAAGGTGTTGACCGTATGAGGGCCTTAACGTATAGAGCGCTTTTACCTTTAGCTCACAAGGAGTTCGAGTGATTGATAAGTGAATAAAAGTTCTGAATTTGTGCAAGATTAGACTGGATTTTAATAACCTCGCAGAGCATTAATCCCTCCTTGCTGGTTATTTTAGCAGCCACTGCTTTAATTAATGTCACCCTTTTTATTATTGTTAATAATGTTTTAGCATTCAAACTCCGCCAGACTAGGCTAGCGGGGTTAATACATTTAAAAATTACTAGGCTGTTTTACAAAATCAGTAATTTCTTTCTGCTTTATATCAAGATTGATAGGGGTAATTACTTGAGTTTTTGATCGAGTTAAATCGCGGATTATGTCAACTATAAACCACCCCGATCTAAATCGCTCTAAAGTAAACTGCGTGCTTTCAGGAGCGCCGTTGTAAGAGCCAGGGAACGATTGGGCGTAGCAATCTATTTCGAATCTCAGTTTGGTCCAGTCTTTTTTGGGAAGGAGACTGCTAAGTTTTTCTTCAATTCGCTCAACCATGCTTTCAACCATCTCGGCATCAAGCGTTCTAGCAGAAACTAAGCTTCCTTCAATATCCTTGATAGCTGTGCTCATTTTTTCTTTATTGCTTACGTTGATTTTCATAGTATTTCTCAATTTGTACTTTATTATGATGTGACTAATCCATTGGATCAACCCTTAAGTCGAAAATAATCCTATAATTATTGCTTTTACTTGACGGCTGTGTGTTTGTTAAACATATATCTCTTGGCCCTACTGGAGTTTTAACAAATAAAAAAATTCACAGTAATTGAAAACCCGCTTTGGATGCTTTCAAGAAAGGGGGATTGGCGGTGCATCCAGAATCCAGGTTTGTTACTACTGAGCGGCTGGGGAATCGAGAAGGGGATACTGAAGGAGTATGGGTATCAGGAAGATCTACCTGGTGCCTTTGCATTGGTATATAGAGACTCAGCGTTTGATATCCAGGTAGTGGTGAAATGGTCGGAGATCTTGCGAGAGGCGTATATCAAGGATGTCGCACAAGATGTGCTGGTAAGCAATAATGTATATATCGTACCGCTGGTGTCATATCTGGAGCCTTAGAGGGGTTGAGGTCTCAGATATGGAAAATTTAATGTCACTGGCAAGGTAAGGCAGGAAAGGCTGTAAGAAGGGAGTTCTGCTGTAAAGGTGCTGAAGCTTGGATAAGTGTCCATCGCTGGACAGGAGGGCTGTGCGTGGCGAGACGAGTGGTATTTACTGAAAAAATCAGCGCATTCAGAATTTATTTAACGACGATCAAGGTGCTTATGATAACAAGTTGGGGGTGGTATCAATTGAAACCACGCCAGACTAGGCTAGAGGGGTAAAGATGGTGTCAAATGCTCAGACTCATTTCGTCTTGCACTTGCCTCAGCTGTTCTTTATGGTTTTCTACGCCTGTGTGAAGATCATCAAACGATGCCGATGAAGTGCTATGTCAATTGCTGGAAGCTCTTGGATATGAAGAGTCGTGAGTGAATATTGTAAAATCGAAAAGTTTAATTCATAGGCCAACATGCAATATTTTATATATTGAGCCCGCTTTTTGATCACTACATGTAGTTTACTACATATTGATAGGAAGTGGAGATCTAGACCTCAATCCCGTACTGATCACCATTCTTCATTTTCTGGTCCTGGATAGCACTCGCTGAGCATATATAGCCATGCCCAGCCAGCCGGTCATCATGTGCAGCTGGTGTTGGAGCTGATACAGCGTACAACGCTACGAGTAGGATCGAGCGTAAACAGGCGAGGGCGCTGGAAGTACCCATTGATCTACAGGTGCTGGCCGTGGGTGTGGATTGTGAGGTTATTTTTTTCTCGCGAAAGATAAATCATCAAGACCTGATATCCCCTTGCCAAAAATCTCATTGATGCATTCGTCGAGCAGCTGCTGCCGACGTTTAGTAGGGATCTCTTTTAAAGCGCTTCTAATCGCCTTGTCGATTGCCTCCTGACGCATAGAAACGTAGCTATCCTTCTTCATAATCGCCTCACCTGTTGTGATGACCTAGGGAATCGCTACACCTTCACGATCTCGACTGCGTTTGCTGATACAGGGTTCTATATCACTTTAAACAGCATTGACCAAATTGAGGAGTCCACTGAAATGCATCAGATTCGCGAGCTTGAGAAGATACTGGCCTTCCTGAAGCAACGAATCGACCAGATCCACGACAAAGATCAAGTTGAAGACGAGATCTTGCCCCATACCATCGAGTACGGCGACTATACCTAGTTCTAATCTTCCCGCCCAACGATGGGGCCAATATTCTTTTCTATACCACGTATAGTATGAAGCGACTGCCCGATCTTTTTCATTTTGTAGGCCTCCTCCAAGGTGGCAGTAAGCTCCTCGCCGTTGCCGACAAGGGCGTAAAGTGAGTTTTTAGTTCGGATTAATCCGGTATCTTCATCAAAATCTTCAATCGCGCCTGTAAAAACATAACCACCAGGGGGAAAGCGGTTATAAAAATCATCGATGACTGTGCCGTAAAGGAAGCAGCAATTTTCTGAGGCGATAAAGATTACTTCCCAATCCTTGACTATACACCCATTGTCGCAAGCTTCTTCAAGCCAGGTAACGCGTGATTTTATTAATCGATTGCTATCTTCTGACATGACTTACTTCCTTAATCTAAGTCCTTGTCCATTGCTGGACAAACAATTCAACCCGCTCAATACAGACTAGATTGATTTGTTTTATTGTTCAATCAATATTAATCTGTTTCTTGAAGTGAAAATTTTTACGTAAAAATTTAAGAATAGTTCTGGGTCACTTATGCGACGCGGCATTTAAAAAAAATATCGTTAATTTAATCGACTGGAGCCCTTAAAATGCCAATATCTGAGATTATCGATACTACACAATACAAGTATCTTAACTTTGTTTGTTGGGATCGCCGTGGGTCTTTGCTGCCACAAAAAGAGGCCTGGGAGCTTTATGCTTATCGTTGGGCATATATGCCCGAGCCCCAAAATCTTGATGATGATGAGAAAGAGCTTATCAACACATTAATAACCGAATTCGGCCCAATAATCCCTGTAGTCGAGACTAGAGGCACGATGGGCGACTGGATTTACGGTGACCCGATAGAATGGGTTTAATCCTTATCCTGATGGTGTTACATCCAATGAGCAGCCCCTGCCACTATGACGCCTAGGCTTTGTCTGAAAAATCGAATCTGCTAATTTTTCCTATGTTGAAGCTGCATAGGTGACGTATGGCATGACGCTACGAGATTTCTGACCATGGTTGGGCCCTGATCGAAGATATCGTCTCCCCGCCCCAGACGATGGGGCGCCCACGCCGTGATGACCGCCAGGGGTTGAACGGGATCTTCTGGATCCTGTGCTCTGGGGCCAAGTGGCGTGACCTACCGGAGCGCTATGGGCCTTGGAAGATAGCCTATGACTGTTTCCGCCAGTGGCGTGATGATGGCACCTTCGAGGCCATCCTGGCCCGGCTACAGCTGAGGCTGCGTGAGGATGGCCTGATGGATCTGGATACCTGGATGATCGACTCGACGACGATTCGTGCAACACGCGCCGCCTCGGGAGGCTGTAAAAAGGGTGACCTGACGAACCGCTAAGTCATGCGCTGGGCCGCAGCCGGGTAGGCTTGACCACCAAGATCCAAATGGTTTGCGATGCTCATGGCTTTCCCCTGACGTTCACGCTGTCACCCGGGCAGGACTCGGATACGCGTCATTTCATTCCGACCCTGGAGCAAGTGCGTTTGCCTGGCCCGTCAGGTCGGGCTCGCAAACGCTGTCGTTATGTGGTGGCAGATAAGGGCTACGACAGCGATGAATTGCGTCGTTACTGCGATCGTCATCGAATGAAGCCTGTCATCGGTAACAGAAAGCCCCGGCCAGGGCCGCCAAGAGGGTTCGATAAGCCAAAGTACCGGCAGCGGAATATCATCGAACGCCACTTTGGATGGGTGAAAGAGTTGCGGCGAATTTGCACGCGTTTTGACAAGCTGGCCAGCAGCTTTCGCGCGATGATCTGTCTCGCCTGCATAGATCGGTGCTTGCGAGCTAATTTTTCAGACAAAACCTAGTATCAGAACCGGTGAAGCAATTAGGATCATTTCCAGATACTCGTTCATCTCTTCTCCTTCTCCTTCTCCTTCTCCTTCTCCTTCTCCTTCTCCTTCTCCTTCGAACTTCAGTGATCTTCACCTATCTTACTTTACCCTTTCTCCGGATCCAATGCTGTCTATCGGGCCTCGGGCCGTCATGAGTCAAGCTTGCTCAGGCTCTCTGGCCTTCGCTATGACTTTCACCTTGGCTTTGGCCATCACTCCGGGGTCTTCGCTATTACTAAAGAAAATGATTTTATAATTCTTTCGAAGTCCTCCCATTTCAAGCAAATTAAATGCATCCTCTGTCCAGCAATGGACAAGGATTTAGTGTTTTAATGCATTTGCTGTGGACTGTTTTATATTGCGAGTATTGTGATAAGATGTAGAAAATTCACTGCAATATGCCCTCCTATAAAAAATCAAAAGCTAATCAAGTTCTCACTGGTTTTTTTTATTACCGCCCTAAAAGCTGGGATATCTATTTAACTCAATACTCATACTTTGCTTTTCTGCGTGAAAAAGAGCGGCGTGGTCTGGCTTCATTTTTGTGGGCGATGTACGCCAATACCATTCCTCACAAATCTCACCGAGTAGATCTTACACCCATTCATTGGGAGGCGAAAAAAGCTATATTCGGCTCGGCAGCTCGATTTGATGAAATCAATGGAAAGCTGGGATGGTTTGAAAAAGATCTGGAGGGAGTGAAAGGAAAGTGGGCATCTGGCTGGGAGCTAACCGCTCATGGTCGTGATGTTGCCTCTAGATTTTTTTCAGAATCACTTTCAAACCTACCATCACAAAATTCTGAGTTTAAATACGGTTTGATCGATGCGGCTGGCAATCCATTTCGTACTCCTAGGGATGCACTTCGTAGTGTCACAGCCACAGGATCGAAATGCCGATTTCCACGCGGTTTAATATCTTCTCTAGTGAGAATTAATACTCAGAATCTCAAAGATCTGTGCCTGTCAACTGAGTGTTGGCTGAAAGGAGACCCATTCCCAGAACATCTAGAATGGCTAAATGATCACTGGGAAGAATATAATCGATGTTACGGTAAACAGAGAGCAAATAATCGTGTCATGCGAGCCAGCAATCAAGCAAAAGTGATGTTAAGAATAGCTACACAAAGAAAAGGAGAGGGTAAACTCATTCCTACACTCTATTCTGAAAGCAAAGCTGGACGGTTGTATGCAACGGGGCATGTAAACCTTCAGCGTAGTGTAGGCGAAGTGCGTCGATTAGCTTTGCAAGGATGCTATGACATTGACATCGAAAACTGCCATTGGTCACTGCTTTCTCAAATGGCAAGGCGAATAGGTATTGATACTCCACAGATATCTTATTACTTGAAAAACAAGAAATTACTCCGAAATGAGATTGCACTATTTGCAGATATTACTATCGATCATGCTAAATTTGTATTGATTTCAATTATCTATGGCGCTGTTCTCCGATGTAGAGGCTACCAGGAAAATTTTGATGACAAGAAAAACGCCATTGAGGCCAAGCTGGGAAGAGAGGTGGTGGAGAGGTTAACGTCTCATCCGATTTTGCAAAGCATGCTGAATGAACTGAAGGCAGCAAGACGGGGGGTTGTTGATTGCTATAAGAATCAGACACGAAAAAAGGGCGGCGTGGTCGTGAACGATGCCGGTAGGGAGATCGCCAGCTCATATTCCGAGACGAAGATACTGTCTCATATTCTGCAAGGCGCAGAATCAGAAGCTATGTACGTAATGATTGAGCAGCTGAAAGGTAATATTGTACTTTTACAGCATGATGGCGTGACAGTGAAAGTGAAGCCTGACCTTGGAGAATTGGAGAGAAGGATTCAAGAGAAGACGAGGTTCTCATTGAGTTTGGAAGCTAAGTTGCTTTAATTATTTATGGCCTGTGACAATTAGAGTATTTTATTAAAGTTAGTCTCGATCCAGGGCTTCGTGATTGATTTTGATTTATTTTTTTGGCTAATAGTATGATTATAGCTAATCCCTCATCAATTATTTTAGCTAATAAACAAAGCAGTCATAAAGTTAATATATATTTCCACGTAATTGCGTATGCATTATTTTCCATTAAGTAACATGTATGCCAGTTATTTATAATTAACAATATAGCTTTCTTTAATGATAAAAATATTAATTAGATAGATTATAGATGTTGATTTTTTAAGTTTTTGAGCCATGTTTATTAGTAGTAATCGGTTGTGAATAAAAAAGGATATCACTTTAACTGTCCTAAACTTGAAATAAAGGAGTTTGATTGCTTTGGGTAGGGAAAGAGAGGTAGTATAGGGTAGGTGTGTTTGAAAGGCTTTCATCCAAGATTAAGGATAAAGGAAATATTCTTAGTACAACGCAGTAAGCTCCTAGGTTATCACGATCGTTTTTTTGATAAGCATTTTCGATCGCAACTAGTATATGCGGGCATTTGCAAAGCAGCGCCCTGGTCAACGCCACTGGGCACTAGGCCTGAAGGTGCCTACGAAAGCCGGAGCGATTCAATTAATAGTTGGGCAGGGTATGCAGACCGAGTGACGCTAGTAGTAAAAAGGGGCAAGCCCCTTTTTACTATCTGCTATTGAACGACCTTTTACAGGCTATAGTGAATACTATTTTGAGCGAGTACCTGAATTGCTTTATTACCCGTTCGGATAGAAATTGCTACTACTAACATTCGATCCCCAATTACATTGTCGATCAACTTTTTGACCGTCTAGGTAGCTCTCGCAACTCAACATTTCACCTGCTTGCCATTCGATCATCTCATAGTCATTCTCACGCATAGGATGGGGGTAATGTTTTTCAGGGCCGTCTTTTACGACTGTATTGCGATAGCCCACACCTTTGACTTCGGTTAAGAACCTTCTTTCGGGATAGGACTTGATAATTCTAACCGCATCAATGACAGTACCTTTGTCCCAATTTACCCGATATTCAAGATCCCCGTCCTCGTAGAAGCTTTCCTCAACACCATCTTTAACCATGTCTTCGTAAAATGTTGATGGGCCGGGTTCGTCTGCTAAAACGTAAGTCACCTGCCTAGAGATGCTCCCATCAGTATTATAATCAATTTTATGCTCATACGTTTTTACCCCATCGATATACCTTTCTTTTACATGAGGTACCCCTTGGTGGTTATAACTAACCACATCCCCATGTTTAATTCCATCAACATAGTTAGTGATATTTTCAACATCACCATTTTTTTTGTAATTGATATATTCTCCGTGTCTTTTACCATTTTGGTAGTTCACCATAAGATGGACAAAACCAAAATCGTAGCTACCTTTAAAACCTGAGTGTATATGGCCGTTTTCAAACATAAGATCCGTTAACAGATCACCATTAGGAAGCCACTCTTTGTAATTACCGGTTAGCTGGTCATTTACATAGTTAGCCTGCTTTATTAACTGGCCACTGGCAGGATCAAACTCCGTGAATTCACCATTTTTTCTTCCATTACTGAATTCTGATTGCGAAACAAGTTGATCGTTACTGGGATTCCATACTTTTAAAACACCATCTAACTTCCCGGCCAATACTTTACCCGCAGCGACTCTTTTTTCAGCATTATTGTGGCAATCAAACGAACCGCTCGGCAATCCCTTTTCCATTTCCAGACGGCATGAGCCAACCGACATTACGCCAAGTAAATTCATGGGGTAGTCAGTAATAACACCAGTAAAGGGCTCTTTTTCCTGATATTTATATGACAAGCCATTATAGGATTCTAATTGTCTATTGGATATTTCTTCCTTGTTGCACCCAGACAGAATCAAAAGCATGGCAGCCAATGGCACGAAAGAAGCTAATCGAAAAGGTTTCATAAATTTCTCTATAAAAAATAGTTCAATCGCTAATATCGGCACGACCAGGGTAAAACTTAATAGCCGCTAGCATTTTTTTGAGTAGGCTTTGCCTTCGCCGGTTTGATATGGTGCGACGTCGACGTCACCCCCTGATTGAGTAGCGCTACACTTTAGAGTCCGATCCTATGGGTAAGGAGATTGGACATGAAGAAGCGTTTCAGCGAAGAACAGATCATTGGTTTCCTAGGCGAAGCCGAAGCGGGGTTGCCCATCAAGGAGCTGTGCCGTCGGCATGGTTTCTCAGAAGCCAGTTACTATCTATGGCGGAGCAAGTTTGGCGGTATGAGCGTGCCCGATGCCAAGCGACTCAAAGAACTCGAAGACGAAAATGCACGTTTGAAAAAGCTGCTCGCGGAGTCGCTACTGGAAATGGAGGTCACTCGCGAGGCGCTGAGAAAAAAGTGGTGAGTGCCCCTGCACGCCGAGACGTGGTGCACTTTATGGTGTCACGTGGCCTGAGCGAGCGCCGAGTGCTCCGTGTCATCCGTATGAGTGCTAGTGCATTACGCTATCAATCGGCCCCTGATCGCAATGAGGCATTGCGTGAACGCATTGTTGCCTTGGCACATCGGCATCGTCGCTATGGCGCTGGCATGTTCTACCTGAAACTGCGTCAAGCCGGTGAACAGGTCAATCATAAGCGCGTCGAACGCCTCTACGCGGCGGCTCAGTTGCAGGTAAACGCCGCAAACGCAAGAAGGTTCCCACGTCTGAGCGGATGCCCCTTGGCCGCTCTGGTGCCGACAATCAGGTCTGGTCAATGGATTTTGTGTTTGACCGGACGGCAGACGGGCGAGTGATAATGATAGCCTCACCATTGTCGACGATGCTACCCATGAAGCCGTGGCTATCGTGCCTGAACGTGCCATTAGCGGACTGTTTTTAACACGTATTCTGGATCACCTGGTTTTACAGCGTGGCCTACCTCGCGCCATTCGTACGGATAATGGAAAGGAATTCTGTGGGCGCGCCATGCTGTCATGGGCTCATCTACGGGGTGTTGCCCTGTTTTTAATCGAACCTGGAAAACCCAACCAAAACACCTACATCGAATCGTTCAATGGGCGCTTTCGAGATGAATGTCTGAATGAGCATTGGTTCATTAGCCTTCATCACGCCCAGGTTTTCATCGAGGCATGGAAACGGGAGTACAACGAAGAAAGGCCGAAGAAGCGTCTTGGAGGGCTGACACCGTCAGCCTATGCCGAGCAACTGGTGGTAAAACACGATAAAGTTACTTCTGACTCTAAACCCGGGTGCTACTGAAGATGGGGTGACGTCGCTCAGACAGTGGTAGGTTCGGATAACTGTATTATAGAGGGGCTACCGACAGCATGCCGAATGAGAGAGTCATCGGTGCTATCTGTGTTTTCATCGAGGTGTTAAAATGCTAACTTTTATTCGTAAATTTATTTTGGGGTTTTTAAGAATTTTGTTGGCCATTTTTGATGTTTGTGAAGAGTCTATTATTAGCAACGAAAGATTTGATAACGAATTGAAGAGGGAGGGTGTTAGGAAGAGATTTAGAAGATTTGCTGTATACCTTTTTATGGTTTTTTTTATATGGCAGTTATTACGTTTTATTCCAGATGATGATGTTTTTTCTACTACTAGAGAGGCTGTGTCTGGTTTCTTGCTTGGGAATATTGTTGGTCTTTTTTTATACATTGCTCGTGATAGAAATGAGTGCCTAAGCTGGAAGGAGTTTGATTATCAAGATAAATTAATGTTAGGTGGAATGGCGTTGTTTGGATTTTTTATGCCAGGGATTTTGTTGTCAGGTCATTTAGGGGTGGCGGCTGCGGCTGGGGGAGTGACTGCTTATACTGTAACTTTGCCCTTTTTCTATGAAAGCTGGAGAGGGGCGCGGCTTGATGAAATTAATTATGTAAGGATCCAAAGAGAAGTCTATAAACAGGTGTGCTCTAAAATGTGTGATAGTTGTCTTTCATATGAGCGCGAGGAGTAAGGAGAAATTCTATTTTTTTAGGCTCTATGAGTTACTCTACAAGGAGAGATTACGACTCAGCGTTACTCCAAGAGAAGTCTTTGACTTTGAACTGAACCCGGATTCTGGAATTTACCTTTTAGCGAGCTATTGGACCTCCGTATTTCCCTCCGGGTCCATATCTGTCTTCAAAAGAACAGAATCTAGTGATTTGAGTGTTGTACTATATTGTCAATGCATCTCCAAGATGTCTTGATCTCTTTGATTGATCTTTTCCACGCTAATAGCGAGCGGTAGATGGATATAATAATCAAATAGTGAGTACCTTTCCTGTAACACTCGAGGAGCTTCCGAAGGATTCTGGCTAAGATCCTCGAATTAAAGAATTTGGGTTGAAATCACATTAATCATCCTTGATAATCGGAAATCTATATAAAGATATTTGGAGTTAAACAGATGGCCTCAATGCTCAATGATTACATCAAGAAAGAACAGATGCTTAAGCAATTGCAGGAGGAGCTTCAAGCACTTGAGAGTAGTAGCGAACTCAAGAAAGAGCTTGAATTCAAAGAAAAATTGAAAGCATTGATGGACGAGCACGGTAAAAAGGCTCGCGATGTGTGTGAAATTCTTGACCCTTCATACCTGAACGCTCCAGCTAAGGGTTCCAACAGCGGTACAAGTAATCGAAAAAAACGTGCACTTAAGGTCTACAAAAATCCTCACACAGGCCAAACGGTCGAAACACGCGGCGGAAACCATAAGATCATTCAGGAATGGAAATCTGAATACGGCAACGATGAAGTTGTCAGCTGGATCATAGATGAAATAGCATAAGTCGGGATTCGAAGCAGTGGGAGTGGTAATCGAGGCGTCTCTGCGCTACTCCCACAATGCTAAGGCTCCCTTTTGGTTAGACTGCTGCTATGTTTTTGCCTTTTCCACTAGGCATCATCGCTCACGGGCTTCCAGTTTATGGGCTTCTAGTTAGGGAAAAAAATACGGAATCAGCAAACGAACTAACAAGAAGTGTGATTTTTCCTGCGGGTTTGTACGTAATGTATATCGGCTTGGCACTCAGGCAGACCCAATCTCAGCGGGCAACCTTGATATTTAGGCAGTGAGTACAGCTTAGAAGTTGGGTTTCTTCAATCGTAATGTGATTTCAGTATGTGAATATTCTTATATTGTCGGCTTTTTTTCATTTGAAGCTTTAGCTTACGCTCGTGGATCGGCAGCCAATCCAGGAAGATCATTCACCCTCAGCCTCAACATGATGGTTACCAGTTCTTTGAATGGCCGCAATCCGCTGATTACGCTCGCGCTCCCAGTCATCAACCGGGTCTATGCGCGCCCAAGCATCTAAAAGCTGCTGTTGCTGGCGGCTGATCGTGATGCCGTAGGTGTCTCGCATATACCAGTAGGTTCGGGCGATATCGCCTCTGCGATGTGGCGGTGGCTGAAACGCTCGCTCTTGAAACGAGACGGCGACCTGGCAAGCGCCGTATTCATGCACCGGCTCATTGACCATCGCGAACCGCATGTTCGAGCGATCGCCATTCACCTCCCCAATGGTTGGCACCAGGTTGTGCAGGTCCGCCTCAGCCATCCTGAACGTCTCATCATTACGCTGGCAATTACTGCGTCCCCCATCCTCCCAGCATTGTCTCTGCCGGCCTATATCGTAGGCTGGCATAACGTGTTCCCACTCAATACGGCTCGCCCTGGGCGGTTGCTTTCTTACCTCATACCCGCAGCTTTCCAGATCCGGTCCCTCCTCGAAATCGAACGAACATTCACAATAGAACGATTCACCCTGGTCATGGTAAACCTGCTGCTCAGCAAGACGCTTGGCAGCGCTGAAAGAGGAAGGCGGCGCGGCGGTGACAGTAAGGCTTGCAGCGATCAAAGCGCTGGCCGCGACGATATAGATGATTTTCATAGTGGGGCCCGCGCTGAAAAAGGGTAGACGTGTCGCTAATGTAAGCGATTTCCTACAAAATCAAAGGGCAATCGCTTACATCGACATCATGCGCGGGGCACTATGCTGAAAATGTGACGCCAGGAACGCCGCTATCACAGCAAGACGGATGCGTCACAGACACGGATGTATTGTAGTAATGAAGGGTGTCAGGAAGGCCATGGACGGCCACCCTTAATCTGAAATTGAAACTAGCTTTAGGTTGTCTAGATATAAAAGTATTTCTATTCCTTCAGCTTTAATTTTCTCGCTTTTAATTTGAATGGCATGCTCTTCGAATTTTATCCAGCAGCTATTGAATTCAGATACTGCATACTGAAAATCTTCATTTCTTAAATATCCATCCAGCGGGTCATCAAGGGTATGAAAATAGTGATTGCATACAGAGTATGCTCTGAGCAAATCTATGGCTGGCTTTATGCTTGGCTTATTTAATGACTTGAAGTGTTCATTTATAATTTCCAAGTTGATTGTTAGTTTCTGTATTTTATTCTGGTCCGCCTCTAATGGTTTGTTGTAGTATTTAGATGCTTCTAATGCTTTTGTAGATGTTCTGAAGGAAATTGATTTCTTTGCAATGTTTCTAAATTCTGTTTCTATAGTTGAGCAAGTAGAAGCTGCATCTTTTCTACGCCATTCACCTAGCTGTTTTCTTGTGAAATAAAGAGCTTGAAGAGCTATTATCATTAGACCAAAAGTTCCAATATCAGCTAGGCTGAACTTCTCTGTGATCAGAGAAATTAAAACGATTATTAATAAGAATGCGCTGATAATTAACCAGGTCTGTTTTTCTTTGTTTATTTCTATCATTTTCGACAACACTCTTTTACGTTGAAACCGTCGCTAACTCATCCCATCTCGTAGTATATCGCGGGGTGCGATGCTGGCAACGCAGCTCCCAAGCATTTCCTTTCCTCGGTATGCCCAGCCTGACAGTATTTTTTCCATGCTCTCTGTTGAGCTTATCCAGCGTGGCCATTAAGCGTTCATTCCTTACCCGCTTCTCATCACTGACAGGCTCGGCCAACAGCCCCAGCTGTTCGTTATCGTGGTCGCAAAGATCCATCAGCATGATGCCGCATTTCTGGTACCAGATACCTGGCTTGAAGATCCGTTCCAACCCTGCGGAAGCGGCTTTGATCAGTTCGCGAGTGTCGTTTGTAGGGTGGTACAGCGGGATCACCAGGCTTTTGCTATAGCTGGGCAGGTCATCCCGAAAGCGGTTCGTCCGCACGAACACCATTAACGCCCGAGCGAGACCGCTTTGTTTACGCAGTTTCTCGCCGGCGCGGCTAGCGTGAGTTCGCACCGCTTCAGATAGATCTGTTTTGTTCGACGTCAGGCGCCCAAAGGAACGGCTGACCATGATCTGCTGCTTGGGCTGTGTCATGTCGTCCAGCGGGATGCAGTCTACACCGCGCAGTTCCCAGACAATCCGCTCCATCACCACTGAAAAATGTTTACGCAGGTGCTTTGGACTGGCCTCCCGCAACTGCCAGGCGGTCTCGATGTCCAGTGTATGTAGCCGCGCCGCGCTCCTGCCAGCCACGCCCCATATCTCGGTAACGGGTAGTTGCTCCAGGAACGCCCGGGTATCGTCGCTATCCGGCTTCATGATCGCCACACCATCGAAGTGGGCTTCCTTCTTCGCCCGGTGGTTTGCGATTTTCGCCAGCGTTTTGCTGGTACTCAAACCAACGCTGACCGGGATGCCGGTATCACGTCGCACCTGGTGGCGCATTACCTGGCAGCGATCGTTCAGTGTTTTATGCTCGAAGCCCTCAAACGATAGAAAAGATTCATCGATCGAGTACACGTCGACGTGGGGAGTGTGCTGACTGAGAACGTCGGTTACGCGTCGGCTCATGTCACCGTAAAGTGCATAGTTGCTGGAAAGCAGAGTGCACTTGCGCCGTATGTGCGGCTCGATCTGATGTGCCGGAGCCCCCATAGGCACGCCCAGCGCTTTGATCTCGGCAGAGCGGGCGACGACGCAGCCGTCATTATTTGAAAGCACGCCAACCGGTTTGCCTTCCAAGCGCGGATCAAACACCCGTTCGCAGCTGACGTAGAAGTTGTTGCAGTCGACCAAGGCAATCATACGGCGAACCCTGGAGCGAGCGAGTGTATGTTGTGGGTGACAACACCCCACACTTGGCATTCTCTTCCTTCCAGTGGCATTGGCCTGAACTCTGGGTTAGCGGCAATCAAATAGGGTCGGTTGCCGATGGTGCCCAACTTCTTGCAAGTCAGCTCACCGTCAACGCTCATGATCACAATGTGTCCGCTTTTTGGTGTCAGGGAACGATCGACAATCAGTAAGTCACCGTCAAAGATCCCCGCACCGGTCATCGAGGTGCCTTTTGCACGAAGGTAATAAGTTGCGCTCGGGTGCTGAACCAGATGCTGAACAAGGTCCAGCTCCGCTTCCAAGTAGTCATCGGCGGGGCTAGGGAAACCAGTGCGCACTTCCCCGGCAGCGAGAGGTAGCTTTAATGTCGGGGCGGAGGTGTCAACGCGCCCAACAACGGAAAGTTGTAGTGTCATACCATGCTCTTCTTGATTCCAGCGCAGACCCACTTGCTCGCCAGCATCGTCTAGTGGGATCACGGTCATGTTTTTTACGGTACCCAACTCATCAAATTTCAGCGCCCATTCTTCCACGCTTTCACTTTCCTGGCGTTGAATCACAGAACAGTGATCGACCTGCGCTTCCAGGCTGCCGATGATCTTCTGAATCCGTTGGCCAGGTTGCAGATAGGTTTTTTTAGACATGAGTGCCTCCTTTTAAAACTGTTTATATGTACAGTATCTAAGGCGGACAATAAGCGATGAAGAACGTTGACTGCAAGCGAGGATCGCTAAGTGGCTGTTCCCCCGTATGAGTTATCAGCTATCTTTCAGATTATGTGTGGACGATTCGCTTTTTACAGCCCGATAGCCAAGCTGGCCCGGAAGGTCGGTGTCACCGTGCCTGAACTTGAGGGGAGCCCACGCTACAACGTGGCTCCTGGTACGTGGATCACGGCCTTGCATCAGAAATCAGAAGGCACTGCGCCCTTAATCGATGAGATGTGGTGGGGATATCGCCCTATGTGGGCCAAAGGCTCAGGCAATCAGCCGATAAATGCTCGAGTCGAGACGGTGGCTACCAACGCCTATTTCAAGAACGCTTTCGCCAAGCATCGTTGCCTGATACCTGCCGACGGCTGGTATGAGTGGGTTAAAAACACGTCACCCAAGCAACCGCATTTCATTTGCCGCGTAGATCGAGAACCGCTTTTCTTTGCCGGTATATTCGCCGAGCGTGACGACAGCAGCCTAGGTTGTGCGATTCTTACAGAGCCAGCGCGAGGAAGCGCCGCAGAAGTACACGATCGAATGCCGCTGATACTGAACGACGACAGCCTTTCGCATTGGCTGGCACCCGACATCACTAATTGCGAGACCATTCGTAAAATGGTGCAGCATATAGATGCGAATCTGATTGAGCATTGGACTGTGAGTTTGAAAGTCAACAAGTCAGCAGAGGGGCAGGGTGGGGAGTTGATTAACCCGGTGTAGTTCATCGAAAATGTGTTTGATGAGCCTTTGTGCCCAGTAACGGTGAGCGACTATGTCTAGACATGGTGGGGAAGAAGTGTGCACTCTATGAAAAAGTCCAATATTGGCGAGGTTACTAGGCATCAGTGCCCCCTATTTATGACGTCCAACTGGGCATGATCCCTCACCAAGGTGGGCCAAGAAGGGGGCAGCTAGGCATGATCACTCACCTTTCCTGTATTGTTCGTTGCGACAAAGCAGGTAGGGTAGAAATATAATATATTTATCAATAGTTTATATGTTGCGTCACGTTATTATCTGACTACGTAAATCTGCTGTCGTGTGTCGCAATGAGTGAATTGTGGTTTAAACAACGCACTTGCCTTCTGTGAGGCTGATGTAACAGACTCTCGCTGTGGTCGCGATAACGCACCTCAAAACTGTGTATAGAGTAGCCTGCCGAGCATAGTTGTGGTTTAGACAACGCACTATGTATGTGGCTTATCCGGCACGATTTCCTTCTTCCAGAGGCATTCTTAGCTTTCTAGCGCTAGAAGTGAGCGGTCATGCCGAGCGGTGGTGAGACCTTGTGCCTAGGTGGGCTTCTATGCCTAGACAAGATGGGGAAGGAGATTTTACTCTCTAGAAAAGTCCCGTATCGGCGAGGTTACTAGGCATAATCACTCGCCAATTTACGCAGTAACCAGCGACAGCTAGGCATGATCACTCACCTTTCCTGTATTGTTCGTTGCGACAAAGCAGGTAGGGTAGAAATATAATATATTTATCAATAGTTTATATGTTGCGTCACGTTATTATCTGACTACGTAAATCTGCTGTCGTGTGTCGCAATGAGTGAATTGTGGTTTAAACAACGCACTTGCCTTCTGTGAGGCTGATGTAACAGCCTCTCGCTGTGGTCGCGATAACGCACCTCAAAACTGTGTATAGAGTAGCCTGCCGAGCATAGTTGTGGTTTAGACAACGCACTATGTATGTGGCTTATCCGGCATGATTTCCTTCTTCCAGAGGCTTTCTTAACTGTCTAGCGCTAAAAGTGAGCGGTCATGCCCAGCGTTGGTGAGACATTGTGCCTAGGTGGGCTTCTATGCCTAGACAAGGTGTGGAAGGAGCCTAGATGAGGGTGGATCATTCCCTATACCGAGCTGTGAGCGGGATTGCTAAAGATAAGAAGTGCCCATGGAATATGTAGATATACTTATAAATACGCTGTTTGTTTTGGAGTAAAAATAGTTAGTGGTAGGAGACTAAATAAACGCCACCTTAATCTACGTTTATAAAATCAATCAAGGCTGATTTTGATGTTGCTAATCTTGCCGGCCAACCATGGTGCCAATATATTTTCTATACTACGTATAGTAAGTAGCGACTGATCGATTGTTTTCATCTTGTAAGCTTCTTCTAAGCTGGCATTATGTACCTCGCCGTTATCACAAGGTTCCTCCACTCAAGAGACTCTTGATTGTAGAAGTTGACCATTATCTAACATTACTCACTTCCTGTTTTAAATGGTAAGTAATAACTATAGCGCAATAAAAGTGATTGCTCACCTTAGGATATGATAAAAACTGCTGCGGGTCATCCATTGGAATTTTGTCCATTGCTGGACAAGAAATACGCTCAGAGTAGTGTAGGTATTTATATTTATATTTATTATTTTTCATGAAATTTTTAACAAGCTTGGTTTTTTCTAAATAAATTAATAATAACGCTGGCTTTACTTTATTTTTCAATCTAGTTTTATATTTGGCGATAAACAGTTTTTCTACTAAAATTAATTTGTGCTTCAAGGGTAAGAGGTAGGGTATGAATGAATATATGGAGATGATTATTATAGCTTCACCAATCCTGATGCTAGGTGTGATTGTAGCATGGCTTGCCTATCGCATTACAAAAAAACCTGTTTCCTTGGGAGAGAAATATTTGTCGGGGTTAACTTTGGCTGTAACGCATTTAAATGCTTCTTATGTTGCTAAAGTGTCATCAAAGCAGCTTGCTTTAGCACTTCGTCATGGAACAGTTCATCACAATGAAATACCAGAGCCAGCAGGCGCAATTATCACGTCTTTATTTACCGCCTGTACACCAAATTTAATCATGCAGTGCATCGATGAGGCGGGGGCTAGCTTAGAGTCTGTTCAAGCGCTCTATCACGAATCCATCAAAGATTGGCATCGATCACCTGGCTGGGAAGCAGCTGTCAGGAATTACTCTTTACGAAATCCTTTAGAAAAACTAAAAGGGAGTGTTGATTGTTATCACAGGCCATTCGACTCAGCAGATGACTGACCTAGCTTTCTGTCCATTGTAGGACAGCCTTCGAAAGGGGAAAGTGATGAAGATAATCGAGAAAATGAAAGTCGACTCTGTCACCGATGTGGTGTGCGACGTATGCTTCTGCTCCACTCAAGTAATAGATGGAGGGCTTGAGTTTGCAACGCTTCAGGCGAATTGGGGCTATGCTACTAAGCATGATGGCATGCGATACGAGCTACACCTTTGTGAGAGCTGTTTTTTTTGGCGTACTTGCACACATAAAGCAGGAGCGGCGCATACAGACTTTATTTAGCGAGAAAGACACCTGCTGTGATGAGATCGAAAAAATAGGTTTGATTTCTGTGGATAACTATTTTAGCGGAAGGTGAAAACTATGAAACACGACCATCCATTAGCAAGCATAGATATGGACAGTGTGCTTGAAGAGCTTGAGGCGGATCGCAAGCAGGGCACTCTTGCCAATAAAGTGACAGGAAGTGCTGTACGCTATGGGGTTGATCCTGATGACTCTAGCCGTTTAGTGGCTGTCGATATTCATGGAAAGCATGCTCTAAATTATGATTGAATATTAGCTGTAGTACCGCAGTCGACTAACTATAGAAAGGACAAGTCGACGAGCCAATCATTTACTCATCAAGCTCCTCGTTCCGGTTCCAGCAGATATTTTTCTATCTATTAGGACATTGGCAGCGGGGGAGAATGCGATGTAACACATTAATCAGTAGCGTTACTCTATTAGGTCTGCTAGCAAGGAAACAGATATAACCAAGCGTTTCTGCACAGTCTAGATCATTGTTTTTTTGGTCGAAACAGTTATGTTCCTATGGGTATGAATTTACAAAACCATTCCTTCGTACCCTGAGGCTAATTAAGCGACTTGTCCACTGATGGACATGGCAAATAAAACGTCGAACTCTTTGGTTTTCTTAAATCATAAATTTTGGATATAAGGTTAACATATGGATATGCCTCTGAAAGTCGAATACCAGTTGCTGGAGCACCCATGTAATCACTCTATTTTAATAAGCACGGAAGGATATGTGTTACGACACAAAAAAAGAAAATATGAAATTCATGTCACTGTTAAAAATCTAACGACAGGAAAAGAATTTAGTACTGACGTGGATGTTCTTTACAAGTTTAACGACCGTCCAATATCTGAGCTTTTCCCGTGGGAACTTACCATCCTAAGAAAATGGTTTGTTTTTCATAGCGAGCTGCGTGATAACTATAAACGTACAGGTTTGCACCCTGTCCCAATTATCGCCTGCATTAAATCTTTTTGCTCACAATACGATAATGAGTATCAGAGGTTTGAAACTCCTTAACGCTATGCAACAAGAATGTAAGGAGTTGCTATAAAGTATGTGCTAAAATGTTAATGGAAGTTCATGAACGACAACCCGATCCCAAGCTGCTTATCATTAAGCTTTATAAAAATTTTCAGAAAACGCATATGATTACTGACGTAGTGTTATGCCAGTTATTTTAAGCGACAGGGTTTGATAAAGTATTGACTTACTATGGCTAGGTTTGAGCTATAGGCACTTATATTGGGAGAGCTGTTATACCTCTACCTTTGCCTTGCGCAGTATTGCTACAGGCCCTTTCCCTGTACCTGGGTGAGCGGCATGTTCGCCCACCAACTCTAAGTACTGTTCAGGAACTGCTTCCAGTGGTTCTGGGCGAGGTAGGTCTGAGCGTTTTTTGGGAATTAGACTATGGTTGTTAAGGTCCACGTTGTCACCAAAAAACTGAGACCTGATGTGTTTGCCAAGTATTTCTCCCATTAGGCTCGCTACAGCGTTTCCAATTTGCCGTTGCATTTCAGAACGACCACCCTCTATTTTATATCCTTCCGGAAAGGTCTGTAGTCGGCAGAGTTCGCGCATTGAAAGCTTCCGATTGTTCCAGTGAAATGGCCCTATAGACGAGCCAGGCTGTGCTTGTATTGTCCAAGATGGGTGGTTCTTCGCGAGCTTTAGTAGGAAGCCCCAATATCGTGTTCTCCATCCGAACAAAGGTAAGCCTTCACCGCGATCTGTATGATGAAGGTAGTTTTTACCTTCAGGTACAGAGGCGAGTAGATCCCCCCACTTTCCACTAACAGCTAACTTTGGATCCTGAGATTCTATTGAGTCCTGCAAGTCACCAATTGCGTCCCAGGCAGTGTTCCAAGAGTTGTCTTCAAAAAAGTCATTTTGTGGATTTTTTTGTGAGTAATGCGTTGCTTTTGGAAAAATAAACTCTTGACCTTTACGAGCCCCAACTAGGTATACACGCTCTCGCATTTGTGGAACGCCATAGTCAGCAGCATTTAGAACCTTCCAGTTGAATGAATAGTTAGATCCTGTTTCTTGATTAATCTTATCAATGATATTTTTAAGGAGATTAAGTCCTTCATCTTTTCCTTTGAATGTCATTCCTTGTACGTTCTCAAGCAGGAATGCTTTTGGGCGGAGATCTCTCAACACCCTCAGGTAGGCTGTAAGGGTGTCAGCCCTAGGGTCATCTAATCTCCGGGTGTCCCCTTGAGACCAATATGCTGACTTTGAAAATGGCTGGCATGGAGGCCCACCGATCAGAAGGTCAGGGGTCTCTTCTTCAAACCCGCCTGCGGCAATCAATTCCTCTGAGCAGACATCGTGAATGTCCGCTTCAATTAGGGGCCACTTACGATTTGCACGTATGGTACGGCATGCCCATTTGTTCATTTCCACAGCAACTGCCGTTTCGTAGCCCGCAGCCTCAAGGCCGAGATCAAGACCTCCAGCCCCGGTAAACAAACTAACTACCTTGCGCATATATGCCATAACCTGTAATTTCAAAGGTTTATATTTTAGCTGTCCGCTTGCTAGAAAAGCGCCCAGTTTTCATCCTACATATATTGTATTGAGAATACAAGTGATAAAAGTGCGCCTCAGGCATGCCATGGGTTTGTATGCAGAGAGAACAGGAAGCCGAATAACTTATGCAGAGCTAGCTGTTAGCTCTGGTATTTCTAGGGCAACGATTGAGGCCCTGGGTTCAAGAGATGATTACAACACTACTCTATCGACTATAGATGCTTTGTGTAGAGCGCTCAAATGCGACATCAGCGAACTTCTTGAATATTCTAGTGATTGTGATCCTACTGGAGAAAAGCATGGCAATAAGAATTGATCACAATGCTGCGAGACAGGCTTTGCACGAGGAGTTTGCGAAGGCAGGCGAATTCGCTAATAACGCCACGTCTAGAGAGTGGAAGGATATGACGGATCGGCTCGGGGAGCTATGTCCTCATCGTAAAAGCTCCACCTTCATCGCTGCTCTTGGAACTGCGATCCTAGCTAAATGTGTAAATAGTCAAGTGGATACGTTTTCGCTTTTGGAGCGTGAAGGAGGAGAAAATGCCTACTCCGCAAGGTCTCTAGCGGATGGGGTATGGGCTAAAGAGCGAGGCTACCTTGGTATAGATATCGGGGGGAATGGGGCCAATCCGCTCAACAATACTCCTTTCATAGGCCGTTCTCGCATTGATGCTATAGAAAACGTGAGAAATAAAGAAGGTAAAGACTACCTTTTCTTTTGTCTTGATAGGCTGGCGTCTATAGAGACAACAGGAGAGGCCAGAATAGCTCTCCGAGGGTTTATTGCCTCTAGGGCCAGAAACTTTAATTCTAAGTTTAACGTCGGTCACAATGCGGGCGATCACTTAATAACTAAAACGCTAGCTGGGGCAATAGATGAATTTGTAAGAAATGGAAGTGAAGATGGCAGGCGAGCGCAAGCGGCAGCGGCGGGTTTACTATCTTGCGTTTATGGGCCCCTCAGCGTCGATGTTGGTCACATAAATGATCCAGATCGGCGGCTGCCTCTTGATATAACGGTTTTCAAAGACGCAGAAAGACTTGAGATCCATCTATCTATTGAAGTTAAAGATAAGCCAGTGACTGGCCCTGAAATTTTATCCAGCACTGAGAAAGTGAGTGAAAGGGGATTCACCAACATTATTTTTCTGGCTGTAAGCAAGGGACAAAAGCAGTTTGATTTTGAGAGAGAGGTGGAGAGAGCTAGAGATTCTGGTTGTAGAATAAATATATTCCTCTCTTGGTTGGAGTTTTGCAACATGTGCATTGGTCTTGCTTCAGAAGATGGCCCAGCGGTCGTTGGGAAAACCTATCGTGAGATTGGCGTTAGGCTTGAGCAGATTGGTGTAAGTGAGCAAGGTATGAATTTGTGGCAAAAATTTTCGGAACGTCAAAATCCATTCACTACTTAAGCCACTCAAATTATTTATTACTGGATAAGAGATTCAGAGGTCGTGAAGCATATGTATTGTAATTAAATAATGCCATGTGCATGACACGCTCGTGATTGCAGCATTATGACCTTTAAAAACTCGCAATTTAGTATGTCTTCTTAGTATTGATATAAAGGAAAATTCTAGTGGCAATCACATTTCACAAGCTTTCTAGGCGTGGTTACCCACCTGCTCATGCTCGAAATACTGCCTATCTGCAATTAAGTAACTGGGATGATTTCGGTCATAAGACGCTATTTACTCTTACCATCTTTGATGAGCAAGGTAATAAGAGAGAAATCGGTAATGTTAAAATCGGTTTTGTCGGTCAAGGCGAGGGATGGACTGAAGAGCAGATCGAGCGACAGTTCGATGTGTTGCCAGAAAATTTCTATTCTCTTGGCCAGGATTCCGACTACTACCAGAATCTTATCGATAGCCTTTCTGATGACATGGTAGTTAGTGTGCTAACGGCTCTGGGTGATGTCACCCATGATCCAGCTCGCTTAGCTATTGCTGAGAATGAAGGGGCATTTAATACCTCGTTAATTAGAAACGTCAATCGTTCAACTATAGAGCAGCAGTTTCGTAGGATTCTACGTCACGAGGCTTCACTAACAAGCTATGACTTTTTCTACGAAAAGGCCGCTAATGAACGTTATTCGGGTATTACTGTTGAATTTCGCGTTGAACCGAATACAAAACCATCTTCCAACCTCCATATATTGATTGGCCGTAATGGTGTAGGAAAAACAACCCTGTTGAATAATATGGTAGATGCACTGCTGCCTGAGCGGGGAGAAATTGAGGAAACGGGCTATTTTGCTAAGCGTTCTTTTTGGTCAGGTGTCACTGCGCTACCTGAAGACTATTTTGCAGGAGTTGTCTCGGTATCATTTAGTGTGTTTGATCCTTTCACTCCCCCTAAAGACCAGCCTGATGAGAACGCAGGAATTCGTTATTACTACGTAGGATTAAAGAAACGAGTGACTCAACTAGCTCAGGAACGTTGGATTCTCAAAGATAAGGATGAACTATGTCGAGACCTTATTGAAAGTTTAAAGTTGTGTTTTGCATTAATCGCAAAACGAAACCGATGGATTAATGCTGTAATTAAATTGGAGTCAGACTTTAATTTTGCAGAAATGGACTTGTGCCAGTTAACTAACGTATATGACAGAGATCTGACGGAGAATAAAAGTCAGTTTTCTGAAACATCTAAAGCGTTGTTTGATCGAATGAGTTCAGGTCATGCTATAGTTCTCTTGACCATTACCAAATTGGTTGAAACCGTTGAAGAGAAAACACTAGTACTACTTGATGAGCCGGAAAGCCACCTTCATCCGCCGTTGCTTTCTGCATTTACTCGGGCGTTGTCTGATCTGCTTATTAATCGTAATGGCGTAGCGATTATTGCCACTCACTCTCCAGTTGTTTTGCAGGAGGTGCCTAAATCATGTGTGTCGATTCTTCGAAGAACCCGACTGATTTCAAACGTCGATAGACCAGAAAACGAGACTTTTGCTGAGAATGTGGGTGTTCTGACGAGAGAGGTATTCGGACTAGAGGTTTCAAAGTCAGGTTTTCATGACTTGCTGGCAGGGTCTGTTAATGAGGGTAAGAGTTATGAAGAAATAGAGCAGGAATACCATTATCAGTTGGGTTTTGAAGGTAAGGCGATGTTACGATCGATGATAGCGATTAGGGACTCACAGCCAGGTGTTGAAAAATGAGAGCTATGATCGCCCCCAATGAAGATTCGCAGGAAGTTTATCAAACCTGTGTTAATAGCATTATCGATGGAGATTTACGGATTCGTCTTAACGCATTAACTAGCGCTATCGGACTCGCAGCTAGTTATTATCATCAAAGTGCTACGGATAAACAGCTTTACACTCTTCCACCTAATGATTGCGGTAATGACGATATAGCATTAGGTGCTGTGACTAAAAAGGAGCTAACAAATGTCTATAGCACCCATATGGTGGGCAAGACCAAGCCTGCTAGGGCAATATATGATTCGTTGTTGTCCCGAGCACCATTAGGGCGATGCCCATTTTGCGGTATGGGACATGCATCTACGCTCGATCACTATTTACCGAAAACCAAATATCCACAGTTGTCTGTTGTGCCATTTAACCTCGTTCCTTCCTGTAAGGATTGTAATACGGGGAAAAACGCCGCTGTTTCTTCTACAGCAGGAGATCAAAGCCTACACCCATATTATGATCATCAGAGTTTTGTTGATGAGCAGTGGATTTATGCTGATGTTATTCACACTTCGCCCGTGACTATCAATTTTTATGTCCACGCACCAAATCATTGGGATGAAATTTCCAGGAAGAGAGTCCAATCTCACTTTATAGACTTCAATTTGGCAGCTCGCTATTCGATTGAAGCTTGTAATCAAATTGCTTGTTTGAGAGATACCTTATCGCATTATAGAGATTATTTGGGAACAGAGGGTGTCAGACAACACCTTATAATTGAGGCTCAGTCAAGCTATCGGCAGCACAGGAATTCATGGCAAACAGCCATGTTCCAAGCGCTTGCTAGCAGTGACTGGTATTGTGATAGGGGGTTTCAGTAAGCGATGCCATCGTGAACTAAAACTATGTCATATCAAACGCATTTTCTCGAACGGGTTTTCAGCTGTACTCCAAACCCGTCGAAAAGGCGAGCATTATAATACCTTCCGCTTAAGTATTGCTTTGTCGAACGTTGTTTCTAGCTAGCGACCCATAGCGGTTATCGAACGCCTGGCCACGTGCAGGGAATAATCCACATAGAGGCTACTGACAAAACTTGCTACTGGCCGTCCTGAACTACTCCGCTCTCGGAAACCATCAGGACGCCCGTATGGCCGACGTCGGGTGAAGAAAAACACCCTGGCGAAGGTGGATACAAGAAGCGACCGGATGGTGGGGCCTTTAGACAAATTCTTTGCCACACCTGTGGTATCAGCTTCTACGACTAGGTTAAGAGCGTATTGACGGACTCGAAGCCCGAGAGTTGGAGAATCTCTACTACTTCATCATTGGACAGTATTTCGTTATCCGTTCGAAGTATCTCAATGCTCTCAATTCCGGAGCGGTAATCAGGGTTTAGCTTATCCAGTGTCTGATTCAAAGCTTCTCGCGGCTCGCTGTGGGTTTCTGTCGGCCCGTCTGCCGGGTATCCGTCTATCGATACCAGCACGCGGGTCATGTTCTCGTCGAGCTGCCTCTCTAGGTCTATTACTATCGAGTCACCGCTTCTGTTAATAGTGATTCGTTTGGTGGCTACCCTCATGAAGTCTTTCCTGCGCTGCTGAAATCAACCTTGATAATCTCACCGAGTGCAGAACCCGTCAAATTCCTCCTCTTTAGAGGATTAATGTGAAAGCGGTCATAGTTGAGGTGGTGCATCGGTTTGCCTGCTCTAAGGAGGACGATGTGTAAGCTCTCACATGCCAAAATGGACTGCTAGAGTGAGTTGAACAATCAGGTATGTCATAAGCTAGTATCAACCAGAAAAATGTGTCACCTATATGTCACCTATAACCAGATTAACAAAAAACGGCCACTTGCTGTGTTAGCTAAGTGGCCGTTTTTAAACGTGTTCTTGGTCGGAATAGCAGGATTCGAACCTACGACCTCTGCCTCCCGAAGGCAGCGCTCTACCAAGCTGAGCTATATTCCGAGGCGTTGTCAGCAGTGCTCGACAACGGAGGGAAATCATACGTAGCCGGACGGGGTTTTTCAAGCCTGCCAGGCGTCAAAAACGCAACTTTATGTTTGCCGGTCGACCGCGAGGCGGGCGAGCTTAGCCATGCTGTCGCGGTAGGGGCTTTCCGGTAGCAGCTCGAGCTGCAAAAGCGCCTTGTCGGCCATTTCCTCGGCGCGGGCGCGGGTGTAGTCGAGCGCGCCGGTGGCGTGAATGATATCGAGGACGGCGTCCAGCTGCTCGAGCCCGCCGTCGCGGATTACCTGGCGGATCAGCTTGGCCTGTTCCGGCGTGCCTTGCTCCATGGCGTGGATCAGCGGCAGCGTCGGCTTGCCTTCGGCCAGGTCGTCGCCGACATTCTTGCCCATGGCCTCGGCGTCGCCCTGGTAATCCAGCAGGTCATCGATCAGCTGGAAGGCGAGGCCCAGGTAGCGGCCGTAATAGCGCAGCGCCTGTTCCTGTTCGGGGGTCGCCTCGGCGAGCACGGCACCGCTGTGGGAAGCGGCTTCGAACAGCATGGCGGTCTTGCCGAGAATGGTCTCGAAGTAGTCGTCTTCGGAAACGCTGGGATTGCCGATATTGGTCAGCTGCTGGACTTCGCCTTCGGCAATCACGCAGGTCGCCCCGGATAGAATCGCCATGATGCGCATCGAACCCACGTCGACCATCATCTGAAACGAACGCGCATAGAGAAAGTCGCCGACCAGCACGGAGGGCGCGTTGCCCCAGGCATCGTTGGCGGTTTTCTTGCCCCGGCGCATGTGCGATTCGTCGACCACGTCGTCATGCAGCAACGTCGAGGTATGCATGAACTCGATCAGCGTGGCGAGCGGGATATGCTTGTCGCCGGTGTAGTTCAGCGCGCGCGCGGCCAGCAGCGCAAGCAGCGGGCGCAGGCGCTTGCCGCCGCTTTCGGTGATGTACTGACCGATGGTTTCGACCAGGGGCACCTTGGAATTGAGCTGGGCGACGATGGTCCGATTAACGGCATCGAAGTCATCCGCTACCACGGCGTGCAGCGGAGAGGGCAGCGAGCTGGCAGGCTGGGCTGATGAGACGTTGGCGGTCATGGAGTGTTCATCGCGGCAGATGGAGGCGGCATGTGCCGCGCTAGGTTGAGGTCATGCTATGGGGCTGTCCGTTGGGCGTCAAGACGCCACGGCTGCCGGGTGGCGCCTGAGCCTGCCGGGGCGCAATAGGTCTTGTGGCTCAGTTCAAACATCGTTATAATCCGCGACCCACTCATCATGCTCCCTGTCAGATGGCTGCCAAAAGGGGCGCCACTCGCAGCAGGTCGACAAGAGCGTCAGGCGATGAGCGGCCGTTTAAGTTATCGAAACGGCAATACCGACGTCCGGAGAGAGACATGTACGCAGTTATCAAGAGCGGTGGCAAACAGTACCGCGTTCAGGAAGGCCAGACCCTCAAGCTTGAGAAGATCGAAGTCGCTACCGGCGAAACGATCGAGTTTGACCAAGTGCTGCTGGTTGCCGACGGCGACGACGTTAACGTCGGCGCGCCGCTGGTTGGCGGCGCGAAAGTGTCTGCCGAAGTGGTTTCCCATGGCCGCGGCGATAAGGTGACGATCATCAAATTCCGTCGCCGTAAGCACAGCATGAAGCGTCAGGGTCATCGCCAGTGGTTCACTGAAGTCAAAATTACTGGAATTTCCGCGTAAGCGGCCAATTCCCTTTTAGGAGGATTTTGCAATGGCACATAAAAAGGCAGCTGGCTCCACGCGTAACGGTCGCGATTCCGAGTCCAAACGCTTAGGTGTGAAACTCTTCGGTGGCCAGGCGGCAAGCGCCGGCAGCATCATCGTTCGTCAGCGCGGCACGCGTTTCCACGCGGGCACAGGCGTTGGCCTGGGTCGCGACCACACGCTGTTCGCTCTGAACGACGGCTTTGTGAAGTTCGAGACCAAGGGTCCGCACAACCGTAAGTTCGTTAGCATCGTTTCCGAGTAAACGGCTAACGCTGCGCTCGCATTTGCGAGAAAAAAAGCCCCGCCATGGCGGGGCTTTTTTGTCTGTTAACCCCTTTTGCGGAATGCATAAAGCAAAGGTCGGGTGACTATCGGGCGGCGAAAGCGGCCGGGAGAAACCAATGCAGTTCGTCGATGAAGCCTCCATCATTGTTGAGGCGGGAAAAGGCGGCAATGGCTGTCTCAGCTTTCGCCGCGAAAAATACGTGCCCAAAGGCGGCCCTGATGGGGGCGACGGCGGGCACGGCGGCAGCGTTTACCTGATTGGTGACGATGCGCTGAATACGCTGATCGATTTCAAATACCAGCGCTTTTACAAGGCGGAAAACGGTCAGGGTGGCATGGGCCGCCAGATGAGCGGCAAGGCCGGTGATGACCTGCACGTCAAGGTGCCGGTAGGCACCACGGTGATCGACGAGGATACCCTCGAGGTCATCGCCGACGTCACCGAGATCGGGCAGGTCGTGCTGGTGGCCGAAGGCGGGCGTCGTGGGCTGGGTAACATCCACTTCAAGTCGTCCACCAACCGCGCGCCACGGCGCACCACGCCGGGCACCGAAGGCGACCGCCGCAACCTGCGCTTTGAAATGAAAGTCATGGCAGACGTTGGGCTGCTCGGCATGCCCAACGCGGGTAAGTCGACGCTGATTCGCTCGGTATCAGCGGCCAAGCCCAAGGTGGCCAACTACCCGTTCACCACGCTGGTGCCCAACCTGGGCGTGGTCAAGCTCGGCATGCACGAGCACTTCGTGATGGCCGACGTGCCGGGGCTGATCGAAGGCGCGTCCGACGGGGCGGGGCTTGGGTTGCGCTTTTTGAAGCACCTGACCCGCACGCGGCTGCTGTTTCACGTGGTGGACGTGGCGCCGTTTGACGAGTCCGACCCGGTCGAGGCGGCCAAGGCCATCGTCCACGAGCTGGGCCAGTTCTCGCCCGCGCTTTCCGAGCGTCCCCGCTGGCTGGTGCTGAACAAGTTCGACCTGCTGCATGAAGATGAGCGCGAGGCGCGCGCCCAGGCGATCATCGATGCGCTGAACTGGCAAGGGCCGGTGTTCCGCATTTCGGCGATCAGCAGCGACGGCACCGACAAGCTGGTGCAAGCCGCCTACCGCTGGCTCACCGAACAGCAGCGTCTGGAACACGAAGACGAAGAAGCCCAGGCCCGCGAGCAGGAAATGCGCCGGCGCATGGAGGAAGAGTCCGTGGCCCGCACCGAAGCGCGGCTGGGTCGTCGGCGTAAGCCTGACGATGAAGATGACGACGATTTCGACGATGATGATTACGACGTGGACGTCGAATACGCGCCTTAACATCTAGCGTCGGCAGGGCTGTAACATTCAAGGGAGATGGGCGACGTGGCTAGCAACGAGTCGGTGCTGGGTAGAGCGGCGTTGAGCAGAGCTCGCCGCGTGGTGGTCAAGCTGGGCAGCGCGCTGCTGACCAATGATGGCCGTGGCCTGGATGACGCCGCCATTGGCGGCTGGGTTGACCAGGTGGCTGCTCTACACCAGCGTGGTGTCGAGGTGGTGCTGGTGTCCTCGGGCGCGGTTGCCGCCGGCATGGTGCGGCTGGGCTGGCAGGCCCGCCCCAGCGCGGTGCACGAGCTCCAGGCCGCCGCTGCCGTGGGCCAGAATGGTCTGACCCAGTGCTACGAACAGCATTTTGCGCGCCACGACATGCTGACCGCGCAGATCCTGTTGACCCACGACGATCTTTCCAACCGCAAGCGCTACCTGAATGCGCTTTCCGCGCTGCGCACCCTGGTCGGCATGCGCGTGGTCCCGGTGATCAATGAAAACGACACCGTGGTCACCGACGAAATTCGCTTTGGCGATAACGACACCTTGGGCGCGCTGGTCGCCAACCTGCTGGAAGCCGACGCGCTGTTACTGCTCACCGACCAGGATGGGTTGTTCGACGCCGACCCGCGCCACAATCCTAATGCGCAGCTGATCAGCGAAGGCCGCGCCGACGACCCTCGCTTGGCGGCGGTTGCCGGTAGCGGCGGGGCGCTAGGGCGGGGTGGCATGACCACCAAGGTGCGCGCCGCGCAGTTGGCGGCCCGCTCCGGCGCGTTGACGGTGATTGCCAACGGCCGGCAGCCGGACGTCATCACCCGGCTGATGGCCGGTGAGCCGCTGGGCTCGCTGCTGTATCCCGACCAGGCGCCTATCGCGGCGCGCAAGCGCTGGTTGGCCGGTCAGCTTCAGGTACGCGGCACGCTGCAGCTTGACCCCGGTGCGGTGAAAGTCCTGCGCGACAAAGGCTCCAGCCTGTTGGCGGTGGGCGTGCGGAGCGTTCAGGGCAGCTTCAAACGCGGCGATATGGTGGCATGTGTCGATGAAAAGGGCATGACCGTTGCCAAAGGGCTGGTCAACTACGGTGCCGACGAAGCGCGCCTGCTGGCGGGCCAGCCTAGCCACCAGATTGAAGCCATCCTGGGCTACGTGGAAGCCCACGAGCTGATCCACCGGGATAACTTGGTGGTGGTCTAGCGCGGCGGCAGCGGTATCTGGCGGGGCCAGTTATCGGGCACGATGAACACCCGCTCGCTGCACTGCTCGGCAGGATGGTAGATGACGACCTGCTGGGGCTGATACTGGGCTTTCGTCAGCCACCCGGCGAGCACGCCAGACGGTGCCGTGAAGGTCTCAAGCGGCGGCGGTGCTAGCCAGTGTGGCTTTTCCAGCCAGGCCATCCGGTAATCCCCAGGCAGCGTGGCGGCAAGCGCCGGCCAGTCGCTAAAGTGGCACCAGCGGCCACGCCGGTGCGCTAGGGTAGCGCCTTCCGGCGGAGGTAGCGGGGCGTGCCAGGGGTAAAACAGCACCCCCGGCATCGCCAGCCGCTGAGTCAACTGCGCCGCCAGGGCGGGCGCCGCAGGCCCCAGGTCGCGGGGCGTCAGCCAGTGGCTCAGGGTGTCGAGCGCCAGCGGCGTTGCCGAGAGCGGCAGCTGATGACGCTGCAGGTGACGACATTTGAGCGCCAGACTATCCAGCCCGCCTGGGCCGATCCATCTCCCCTGATCGGTGGCCTCTCCTGGCCCGTCGGGCAATCCCAGATAAAACTTGATCGCCACTTCCAGATGCACCGGCGCCGGATCGTCGCGCCTGCGGTAGAGCATATCCAGCTCGCCCAGGGTGTTGCGCTTGCGGGTAATGCGCAGGTTATGGCCCAGCAGGCAGGTGTTGGGCGCGCGATCCAGCAGCCAGTGCCACAGCCGCTCGTGGTAATGGCCCATGCGGCTTGCCCGGTGGCCGTTGCCTGCCATGACCGGTATCGCCAGGCGCTGTAGCCAGTCATCCAGTCCCTCGTCAAGGCCGAGTTCCCCAAGGCTCGGGCGACCCGCCTGAGGAAAGGGCGGTGGCAGCTCGACCACGTCCGGGGTCACCGCCAGCCACGCAAGATCGCGTAACACCACGTCCTGGTGCGTTGACGCCACGCCTTCCAGTGGCGGCGGTTTGATGGCTAGCATGGCAACTCCTGATCAGCGGGCGGCTCGCGCCGCTTGTTAAATACGGTATCGTGTTATGGCGTTTACGGGTAGCGGCACCGGTCGAATGTGTCCACCGAGGCGCGTCGCCAACGTGGCGGTGAGTAGACAAGGAGCCAGCAATGAGTGAGCACGCCGCAGCCCTGCGCGACGCTGAAAAAGCCCTTCCGGATGTCCTGGTGGGGCCGTTACTGCGTCGGGTGACCGCTTCGCGCTGGGTGATGTGGTGTGTGACGTCGCGACCGTTGACCATGACCCTGGTGCTGCAGCCGGGTCAACCGCAGGCGCAACGCTACCCGCTTGCGGAGTATCAGCAGTGCCTGCCGGTGGGGCGTCACGCCTATGTGTGCCTGATCGACGTGCCGTTGGCGAGCCCCTTGCCCTGCGACACGCGGATCGATTATGACCTCCAGGTGCAGCAGCGCGACGGCCGTTATCAATCGCTGCCCGAATGGGCGCCCTGGCTGTGTTACCACGACCAGGCCTACCCCGGCTGTGTGCTTGCCTCGCGGCATCACCGGCTAATGCACGGCTCCTGCCGCAAGCCCCATCATGATAGCCCCGACGGGCTGGTGCGCGCGGATGAGTGGCTGGGCGAGCGCCAGTCGAGCCCCGACGAGTGGCCCGCCTGGCTGTTGATGACCGGCGATCAGGTCTACGTCGACGACGTGGCGGGCCCGATGCTCAGCGCCGTGCATGCCGTGATCGCGCGGCTGGGGCTTGTGGATGAGTGCCTTGAGGGCGCAACGGTCGATGACAGCCAGGCGCTCTATCGCTCACCTGATAGCTACTACCGGCGCGCCGAGTTGCTGCCGGACGTGACCAGCAACGTGGCGCTGCGCGAGCGTTTTTTTGGCGGTGTCAAAAAGCCCGTGTTTACCTCGGCCAATGCGCACAACCACCTGATGACGCTTGCCGAGATGCTGGCCATGTACTGCCTGGTCTGGTCGCCCACCGTCTGGCGGGTTATCGAACCGTCGCAGCCGCCACTTGGCGAGCAGGACGCCGGGCTTTACCGGCAGGAACAGGCGGTCATCGATGCGTTTGTGGCGGGCCTGCCTCAATGCGCGCGTGTCATGGCGCATGTGCCCAGCCTGATGATTTTCGACGACCACGACGTCACCGACGACTGGAACCTGACCGCCGAATGGGAGCGCAGCGCCTACGGCCACCCGTTTTCCAAGCGGATTATCGGCAACGCGCTGGTCGCCTACCTGCTTTGCCAGGGATGGGGCAACGCGCCGGACAAGCTCAACCCGCTGGTGGGCGAGGCGGCGACCATGCTCGAGTCGCTGGATAGCACAGGCTATTTAGGTAGCGATGCTCAGGATGCACTGATTGATCAAGTATTTGCCTTTCAGGGCTGGGCATTTCAGGTGCCCGGCACGCCGCCATTGATCGTCCTGGACACCCGCACGCGCCGCTGGCGCAATGAGCGTCGCCCGGAGCGTCCCTCCGGGCTGATGGACTGGGAGGCGCTGATCGAAATGCAGCAGGCACTGATCGGCGCGCCGAGCGCGGTGATCATCTCGCCGGCGCCGATGTTCGGCGTCAAGCTGATCGAAGGCATCCAGAGGCTGTTCACCTGGGCGGGCAAACCGCTGATGGTGGACGCGGAAAACTGGATGGCCCACCGCGGGGCGGCCAATGTGCTGCTGCAGATCTGGCGGCATTCCAAGACGCCGGGGAACTACGTGATTCTCTCCGGCGATGTGCACTATTCGTTTGCCTACGACATCGTGGTGCGCCATCGCCAGCACGCCCCCCGGCTGTGGCAGATCACCTCCAGCGGGGTGAAGAACAGCTTCCCGAAAAACCTGCTGAACACCTTTGACCGTCTCAACCGTTGGCTCTACGCCCCCTGGTCACCGCTCAACTGGTTTACGAAGCGACGCAAGTTGAGCATTTATCCCCGCGACCCCGACCGAGCCAGCGCCGGCGAGCGGCTATGGAATGCCAGCGGCATCGGCCTGGTCACCCTCGACGAACAGGGCTGTCCGATTGATATTCGCCAGTTGGATGCGGCCGGCGGCGAGGCCAGCTTTCCGCCCCCGACGCTGCCACCGCGGGCCGGTTAATTAGCCGACCCTTAATCGCTGTCATCATGCCGTCACGTTATTGACCCACGATTGCCTTCTTGGAAAGGAGTAACCCCAGGGATATCGAGAAGTTATTTAACGTGACGCACAGACAATGACTGCCCAAGAAGCGCAATGGCTAGACCGCATCATTAGTGCGGAAGATTTACAGGTGCTGTTCCAACCCATTGTCGATGCTCGCCAGCAGGCGATTTACGGCTACGAGGCGCTGATCCGTGGCCCGCGCAGCTCACCGCTACATTCGCCGTTGCGGCTTTTCGAGGTCGCCACTCAGGCGGGGCTGCTGGTCGAGCTGGACCTGCTTTGCCGTCGCCTGGCGATTCGTCGCTTTGCCGAGCTTGGACTGCCCAACCTGCTGTTTCTCAACGTGATGCCGCTGACGATCGTCGAGCGTGATTTCCAGGAAGGCCTGACGCTGGGGTTCATTCGCGAGAGCGGCCTGCCCGCCAAGCGCGTGGTGATCGAGCTCACCGAGCACGTGCCCATTCATGATTATCAGCTGATGCGCCAGGCCGTCGCCCACTATCGCGACATGGGCTTTCAGGTTGCCCTGGACGACCTGGGCGCCGGCCATTCGAGCCTGCGTCACTGGTCGGAACTGCGCCCGGATTTCGTCAAGCTGGACCGCCACTTCATTTCGGGCATCGACCAGGAGCCTGCCAAGCGCGAGTTTCTGCGCTCGATTCTTGATGTGGCGCGCAGTCTGGACTGCCAGTTGATCGCCGAAGGCGTGGAAACCGCCGCTGAGCACCTCTGCCTGTGGGAACTTGACCGCGGGCTTGCGTTGTTTCAGGGGTTTTACTTCGCCAGGCCCAGCGCCGAACCGCCGCTTGAGCTTCACATGCGGCTGCCCGCCGCCGAGCCGCTGGCAAGCCCGGCGGGGCGCACGACCCGTTCGATCTGTCAGGCCATCGAGGCGGTGACCCCCGACTGTGCGATTCCCGCGCTGGCCGAGCGCTTTCGTCAACAGCCGGCGCTGCGCTGTGTGGCGGTGGTCGATAACGGCAAGCCCGTGGCCGTGGTGCGGCGCAGCGGTTTTCTCACCCTGTTTACCAACCCCTTCAGCCATTCGCTGTATGCCAAACGGCCGGTATTGGACGTGGCCGATCCCAAGTCGCTGATTGCCAGCGCCAGTACGCCGCTGGATGTATTGAGTCAGCAGCTCACCGACAGCCATGACATCGAGCAGGAAGATTTCGTGATCGTCAACGACGACGGCGAGTATCTGGGCATGGGCAATATTGTCGACCTGCTGCGCGAAATCACCGCCATCCAGGTTCGCCAGGCGCGCCACGCCAACCCATTGACCGGGCTGCCGGGCAACATTTTGATCAATGAAACGCTAAGCCGGTACCTGAATGTCGGGGAAGGCGTGGCCGCCGCTTACGTGGACCTGGACAATTTCAAGGCCTTCAACGACGCCTATGGCTATGCCCGGGGCGATCACATGATCATTTCGTTATCCCGCCTGCTCCAGGCACAGGTCGACAGCGTGGGTGGTTTTATCGGCCATATTGGCGGCGACGATTTCATGATGTTGCTGCCGCTGGCGCATTGGGAAAAAGTCTGCCAGGACATCCTTCAGCACATGGCGGTGATGGCACCGGGGTTTTATGAAGACGAGGACCGGAAGCGGGGTGGCATTCGTATCGAGAACCGCCAGGGCGTGGTGAGCTTCTTTCCGTTCGTTAGCGTGTCGATCGCGGTCAAGCCGATTGCCCCCGGTGCGCGTTGCAAGGCATTGGACGTGGCCGCCGAACTCTCGGAGCTGAAAAAACAGGCCAAAAAAGTGCCCGGCAACAGTCTGTTTGTTGAGCGTCGCTGCCACAACGGGGCCAGTGCCAAGCCGTGATGTCATCCTGGGTTCTCGAAAACGTCATCCAGCGGTCATCGAAATACCCTGTTGTTGTCATCTAACGGCGGCAGTCTTAACGCTGTCTTCTAACAACGCTTCAGGTGAACCATGCAGACGTTATCCCTTCCCCGTACCCTCATCAGCGCCGCCGTTGCCAGTGCCTTTGCTTTTTCGGCCGTGGCCGCGCAGGCCGATCTTTCCAGCCGCTACCAGGATGCGGATGGCGATTTGATCGCAGATGCCCCAGGCGATGAATCGGAGTGGGTCGATCCCGATACGCTGGTGTTTGCCTACACGCCGGTCGAAGATCCCGCCGTTTACGCCGACGTCTGGTCTGACTTTCTCGACCACCTGAGCGAGGAGACCGGCAAGGACGTTCAGTTCTTCCCGGTGCAGTCCAACGCCGCACAGCAGGAAGCGATGCGCGCGGGGCGTCTGCACGTGGCCGGCTTCAATACCGGCGGTGTGCCGGTAGCGGTCAACTGCGGTGGTTTCCGCCCGTTCGCCATGATGGCCGCCGAGGACGACAGCTTCGGTTACGAAATGGAGATCATTACCTACCCGGGTAGCGGCATCGAGTCCGTTGAAGACCTGGAAGGCCGCCAGCTGGCGTTCACCTCCGAGACCTCCAACTCAGGCTTCCGGGCGCCATCAGCGCTGCTGCGCTCTGAATACGGTCTGGAAGCAGACGAAGACTTTGAGACGGCGTTCTCCGGCTCCCACGACAACTCCGTGCTGGGCGTGGTCAACGAAGACTACGAAGCGGCTGCCATTGCCAATTCCGTGGCCCGCCGGATGCTGGCACGGGACGTCGTTCAGGAGGGCGATTACGAGGTGATCTACACCTCCGATACGTTCCCGACCACCGCCTATGGGCTGGCGCACAATCTCGACCCTGAGCTGGCCGAAACGATCCAGGATGCGTTCTTCAGCTACGACTGGGAAGGCACGGCGCTGGAGGAGGAGTTCTCCAACTCCGGCGAAGCACAGTTTATCCCCATCACCTACGAGGAAAACTGGGAGGTGATTCGCACCATCGCCGATGCCAACGGCGTGACCTACGACTGCGACTAATCGTCCAGGCTGACGGTTTCATGCGGCCGGGAAGGCTTTCCTTTCTGGCCGTTTGGCTATACACGTGAGGCAGGAATATGTTGACACTAAGCGGCGTAGGCAAGCGCTACCCCACCGGTGACCGGGCGCTGACGAATATCGATCTCACGCTGCCCAAGGGGCAGGTGATGGCGCTGATTGGGCCTTCCGGCGCCGGCAAAAGCACGCTGATTCGCTGTGTGAACCGGCTGGTGGAGCCGACCCAGGGCAGCATTCGGCTGGAAGATATCGAACTCACCGAACTCTCGGGGCACAAGCTGCGCCATGCGCGGCGGTCCATGGGCATGATTTTCCAGGAATACGCCCTGGTCGACCGGCTGACCGTGATGGAAAACGTGTTATCCGGGCAGTTGGGCTACGTGGGCTTCTGGCGCAGCTTCCTGCGTCGCTACCCCCAGGAGGCGGTGGTCGAAGCTTTCCGGCTGCTGGAACGGGTAGGGCTGCCCCATGCCATTGATAAGCGCGCGGATGCGCTCTCCGGCGGGCAGCGCCAGCGGGTGGGGATCGCCCGGGCGCTGTTGCAGAGCCCCAAGCTGTTGCTGGTGGATGAGCCGACGGCGAGCCTAGACCCCAAGACGTCACGCCAGATCATGCGCCTGATTCGTGAGCTATGCGCCGAGCGTGAGCTGGGGGCGATCATCAACATCCACGACGTGGCACTCGCCCGGCAGTTTGCCGACCGGATTGTCGGCCTGCGGGCAGGCGAAATCGTGTTTGACGGCCAGCCCAGCGAGCTGACCGGCGAGATCCTCACGACCATCTATGGCGAAGAGGACTGGGATACCACGCCCGAGCCGATGGACGACGAACCGGGCGAGGCAAAGGCGGCGCAAGCGCCCCACGAGCGCGTGATACCGAGCCTGGTGGCGGGGAGCGTGCGATGAGCGAGCCTATGGACGTGCTCAACGCTCGCCAGCAAGCCGCGCAGCGTGGCCAGTGGCGGCGACTGCCGGTCATCGATAGCCCGCGGCTGCGCTGGGGTATCGTGGTCGCGGTGGTGGTGTATCTGATCCTCGCGCTGGCCTCGGTGGAGGTGGACTGGGAGCGCGTCGCGGAAGGCGCCGGCCGCGCCTTGAATTTCCTGGGCGCTTTCATGCAGCCCGATTTTATCAGCCGGCACGATGACATCCTTGAGGGCCTGCTGGAAAGTCTGACCATGACGCTCACCTCCACGGTGCTGGGCGTGTTGCTGGCGATACCCGTCGGCCTGGGTGCGGCGCGCAATATTTCCCCCCTGCCGGTTTATTTTGTCTGCCGCGCGATCATTGCCGTATCGCGCACCTTCCAGGAGGTCATCATCGCCATTCTGTTTGTGGTGATGTTCGGCTTCGGACCGCTGGCAGGCATGATCACCCTGGCGTTCGCCACCATCGGCTTCATGGCCAAGCTGCTGGCGGAAGATATCGAAGACTTAGACTGGCGCCAGGTGGAAGCGGTGCGTGCCACCGGCGCGAGCTGGGGGCAAACCATGAATCACGCCATCCAGCCCCAGGTGATGCCGCGGCTGATTGGGCTGTCCATGTACCGTCTGGACATCAACTTCCGCGAGTCATCGGTGATTGGCATTGTCGGCGCGGGAGGGATCGGCGCCACGCTCAACACCTCGCTGAGCCGCTACGAATACGATACCTCCGCGGCGATTCTGCTGATCATCATCGCCATCGTGCTGCTGTGCGAGTACAGCTCCAGTCATGTTCGTCGCTGGACCCAGTAATTCATAACCCTGTTTCCCCTGGAGAATCGCTATGCCTGTATCCACCACCTCCCAGGGCCTCCCGGTCTGGCGGCGGCGCACGACCCGCGCGCAATGGCTCCAGTACCTAGCGTGGCTTATGGGTGTCAGCCTGTTTCTGATCTGCTGGAAGATGATTTCCGACAATACTATGTGGGTGTTCGTCGAAGACGCCGGCCGTCAGGGGGCCGACCTGATGAGCCGTATGATGCCGCCGGAATGGGGCTACGCCAGCGTGCTCTGGAAGCCTATGTGGGACACCCTGAATATCGCTACCCTGGGCACGCTGCTGGGGATCATCATGGCCTTTCCGATCGCGTTTTTAGCTGCCCGTAATACCACACCGCACCCGCTGGTGCGTAGCATCGCCCTGATGGTGATCGTCTCGTCGCGTTCGATCAACTCGCTGATCTGGGCGATGCTGCTGGTGACCATCCTCGGCCCCGGCGTCCTGGCGGGGATCATCGCCATTGCGCTGCGCTCTATCGGCTTTGTCGGCAAGCTGCTTTATGAGTCCATCGAAGAGATTCATCCCACGCCAGTCGAGGCGATCAGCGCCACCGGTGCGAGCCGCCTGCAGGTCATGAACTATGGCGTATTACCCCAGATCATGCCGGCCTTCGCCGGTATCAGCGTGTATCGCTGGGATATCAATATCCGCGAATCGACGGTTTTGGGTCTGGTGGGGGCGGGCGGCATCGGCCTGCAGCTGAATGCATCGATCAATAGCCTTGCCTGGGATCAGGTCAGCGTGATTTTCCTGATGATTTTCGTCACCGTGCTGGTCTCTGAATGGATTTCCGCCCGCGTGCGTCACGCCATCATGTAATCCCGCTGGCAGCGGCGGCGTGGTTGCGCCATGCTTAGGGCGAACGGGCCCAGGAGAGACGCCGCCATGCCGTTGACGCGCGGGTTACCCATTGCAGGTTTGCTGATGATGTTGGCGCTGGTTGGCTGTGCCAGCCGCGATACCGCGCTGAACGAGCGCCTGGACGACAACGCCCAGGGATTGTCGATGGAGCGCGCCTTGATTATCTCCCATGCCCAGCAGTCGCTGGGTACGCCCTACCGCCTGGGTGGTAATACCCCTGATGGTCTTGACTGCTCTGGGTTGGTGGAGATGGTCTATCAGGCAGCGGGAATCAGCGTGCCCCGCACCGCCGACCAGCAGTTTCGCCAGCTACCCAGCGTAGACACGCCGCGCCCCGGCGACGTGTTGTTTTTTGGCGCCAGACAAAAGGCCACCCACGTGGGTATCTATCGCGGCCAGGGACAGATGATTCACGCCCCCGGCAGCGGCCGCGAAGTGGTCAGCGTGCCGCTGGATGTCGATTACTGGCAGCAGCGCTTTCTGGGCGCCGCTAGTCCCACCCCTTGATGTTGCTCCGCATTGAACCGCTCTGAAGCAACGTTTGCGACTTGCGGTCATCTTCTTCGCGCGTTGCACCACCATGATGCTTATCCTGCCCTAAAGATTAAGCCGGGGCGGCCGATAGTTGCTTATGGAATTATTTTCCATTAAAAAATACCCCCGCGTCAGCAAAATGGGCGTGTAGACGCTTCGACCATGGCTTATTTCGTATAAACTATGGCTAATTTAACACTCATTCATGTGAACGCCTGTGGGCGAACAACTTGTAGTGGCCACGAACTGTCGCGGTCCTAGTGATGTAATAAGTTGAATTAATGCATCTTTATGATTGAAAAGCGTTGGATGAAGAGCGTTGATTTCAAAACCGAAGTCGTGTCTTCTTGCGGGTGGTAGCGCGGTGATGACCGTTGTCATTTCATAATTAACGAGGAGAGCAAGGACGTATGAGCCAGCCTTTTACGACGCCAAAGGCGCAGTCTTTGCCTCAATTGCATGCATCGTCGTTAACGCCTAACGACCCCACGACTATGCCCGCACGGTTACCCGCTCAGGCGGCGTTCTTGCATGCCAACGAGGCGATTATCATTACCGACGCCGATAACTGCGTGATCGATGTCAATCCGGCCTTTAGCGAACTCACCGGCTGCCCGCTTGCCGTCGTGAAGGGCAAGACGCCCGAGGCGTTCAGTATCCTGCCGTTGGATGATAGTCGCACTACCCGGCTGATGCGTGAAGAGCTCCAACTCCGCGACCGCAGTAAAAGTCAGGTGAGTTACCGTAGCCACGATGGTCAGTTTTATCCCGGCATGATGTCGATTAACAGGGTGCGCGACGATAAGGGCAACGTTGACCACCATGTGATTGTCCTGGCGGATTTATCGGCGATTCCTGCCCATGCACGGCATTTGAACAGGGAAGTCTATTTTGATGCCTTGACCGGCCTGCCTAATCTCCAACTGTTAACGCAGCTCATTCAGGAGTCCATTCAGCACGCTGAAAGCAAGCAGATGCCACTGGCGGTCTGCTCGCTGGACATCGATTTTTTTAAGTCGATCAACGATCGCTTGGGCTCGAGCGTGGGCGATACGCTGCTCTCGACCTTCGGTCAGCGCATCAGTCATCTGCTGTTTGGCGACGATGTGCTGGCTCGAGTGGGCGGCGATGAGTTTGTATTATTGCTTCACCATGGTGTGGAAGAAGCCTTCTTTGAGAACTTGCTGGCCTCGATACGGCGCCCTTTATTTGTAGACGGGCACACGGTTCAGTTCACGGCGAGCCTCGGAGTGACGTTTTATCCCAATGACCCGGCTCAGGGAGATGGCTTGCTGCGTCATGCCAATCAGGCCATGTATCGGGCAAAGCAGCGCGGCCGCGATACGTTCCACGTCTTTGATCCCAATCACGACCGGCAGCTGCAGGTGCGCCACGAGAAGCGTCAACGCTTTGTGGATGCGCTGGCGAACGACGAACTGCGGCTTTATTACCAGCCCCAGGTCGATATGCGTACCGGCCAGGTGGTCGGCGTCGAAGCGCTGATTCGCTGGCAGCATCCCGAGCGGGGGCTGATGGCGCCGGGCCAGTTCCTGCCGATCATTGAGGCGACACCGCTCGAGGTCGATCTCGGGGAGTGGGTGCTGGAACAGGCGATGCGCCAGCTGGTGGCGTGGCAATCAGCGGGCATCATGCTGCCTATCAACGTCAATATCAGCCCTTCGCACCTGCTGCTGGGCAATTTTAGCCAGCGCCTGGGTGAGCTGCTGGCGCGCTACCCGCAGGTTCCTCCAGGGCTGCTCAAGCTGGAGGTGCTGGAAAGCGCCGCCATGCATGACATACAGGCTGCGCTGACCACCATGGCCAAGTGCCAGGCGTTGGGCGTCAACTTTGCCATCGATGACTTTGGCACCGGGTTTTCATCGCTGACGCATTTGCGTCAGCTGCCGGTGAACCTGATCAAGATCGACCAGAGTTTTGTGCGCGACATGCTCAGAGACCCGGATGACATGGCCATCGTCGAGAGCGTGATTTACATGGCAAACCGCTTTCAGCGGCCGATGCTGGCGGAAGGCGTGGAAACGCTGGCCCATGCCAAAGCGCTGATCGAGCGTGGGTGCGAATTAGCCCAAGGCTATGGTATTGCGCGGCCCATGCCCGCTGAAGAGCTGCCCAAATGGTTGGTGGCATGGCCCAAGCGGGACGACTGGACCGCGCTGGGTAGGACTCACTAGTCAGGCGCTAACGGGTTAGTGTTAGGCCGCGCTTCGTGTCTCCGTGCTGGGGTCGGGTACGGAGGCGTCACCACGGTCATTGCCCTCGGCGCCGGCGCGTGCCTGATCCATTTCGCGGGACTGCATGCCGGCCTCCAGTTTGGCTTCAAGCAAATATTGCCTGGCCTGGGCGGCGACCTGATAATCCTTGGGCGAGGGGTCGGCAGGGGCCAGGGCGGCGGCAATCACCGTCTGCATCTTCTCGATGGTCGCCTTCGGGTCGTTGGGCACCGGGCCGTAATCAATCGATACTTCACCGGCCACGGCATAGCGCTGGCCGTCGGGTCCCACTTCGTAATCGTAGCTTGCGCCGCCTGCATAGGCGCCACCGACCGTCTGGTGAGCCATCTCGTGTTGCCGCACGGCACGGTCGGTTTGCTTGAGCTGTTCCAGCTGCTCGATCTGCTCGGGGCCCAGGGGTGTGCCATTGGCAGCCTTTGGGGCAACGCCGGACTCATCGCGTGACGAGGTCTGATCAGTGGCGTCCTGCTCGGCAGGGTCAGCGTTGGCAGCGCTGGCCGGTGAAGGGGTGAGTGTCGCCGCTCCGGCATTGAACGTTGGCGATGCCCAGGCGGAAAGCGATACGGCACCCAACACGGCGATGGTCATGGCGCGATACCTAAGCGAGCAAAGGAAGAGTCTGAAGTATCGGCGAGGCGTAACGGTTGCGCAAGTGAGCATTGTATGAACGGGCCGCAGAGAGGCGGGGAACCAAGGTAATGCAAACGATTGATGTGGTCATTAACCTGTCTTATGAGGCCTGCCTCGCGCACTATGAGGGGCGCATTGCCCAGGTGTATACCCATAGCCTTGACGGTCGCCGGGTGGTGTTTCCGGCAGAAGCGCTACGCCACGTGATGACCCATGACGGCGTCTATGGGACCTATCGATTAAAGTTTTCTGAGCAAGGCCGATTTATCAGTATCCACCCGATTACCATTGGTTGACCCTTACTATGCTGCACCCTACCTCCAACGTGTCGTTACATGAAGTCGTTTATGAGGTCATCCCCAACCTCAACACCGCTGAAAGGCTGGTCAATAACACCTTGGAAAGCATCATGGAGGCGGCCTCGAACCCATTGGATATCATGCGGCGCAAAGAGCAGCAGGACGCCTTCCGCCTGGAGGTCCACCGCGTACGCATGAACCTCGAGCATTTGCTGGAACGCTACCGCGATGACGTCGAGGCCCTGGTGAGCGCCGACGGCCGTGAACGAGGTCCGATGGTGACCCTTGACCGCAATGAGGCGCAGGCGGTGCGCAGCGCCGTTGAGATTTATCAGCATGTGCGCGCGTATCAGCGGGGTGAGCGTCGCCATCCGCTGGGGGGGCGTTAGGCGCGCCACGCGGGTCCGGGCCGCCAAAAAAATCCAGACTAGGCTATAATGGTGCCTTCAATGCAACGTCCCGACTTACCCGTCGGGACGTTGGCAGCCTGCCTACCCGGCGTCGGCTGCTGAGCCATCAGGAGATATACCATGTCTGCCTCACCGGTCACCTTAATGGTGGCGCGACGCGTTGCCAAAGGGCGTTATCCGCATTTTACCCGTTGGTTGAACGAAGGCCGTCAGCTGGCCGCGGACTTTCCCGGCTACCTGGGGTCCGGAGTGTTGGCGCCGCCCGCCGATGACAATGAATACCAGATTATTTTTCGCTTCAGTAGCGCCGATACGCTTGCCATGTGGGAGCACTCGGCATCCCGGCATGCTTGGCTTGCCCGCGGACAGGGGTTGTTTGAGGCCCCGCATGAGCACCGCGCGACGGGCCTCGATGCCTGGTTTCAGTCGCATTCGCCCGCGCCGCCGCGTTGGAAGCAGGCCGTAGCGATATGGCTGGCGTTTTTCCCTGTATCGGTGCTGTTTCAGTGGCTGTTTGGCAGCACCCTGGCCGACTGGCCCATGCTGCCGCGTGTGCTGGTCAGCACGCTGATGCTCACCCCGGTCATGGTGTTTGTGTTTATTCCGCTTTCGATGCGCCTGTTGGCGCCCTGGCTGGCGGGAAAGTGGTCACCTCTGGAGGGACTCTTGCGGCGTTTTTCTGAACGCCGTACTTAAGGTGATGTTAGCGTTGGTAACTAGCTAAAAACAGGGGTTGCCACCTGTGCAGCCAACGCTGCTATTCTGAATAGGCGCACAGTGCAAGGAAGTCTGGCGTCGACGCAATGTCGGCGAGCCCAATCGCCTATGGAGTGCCCATGATCCACGTCCACCATCTCGAAAAATCCCGCTCACACCGTATCTTATGGCTACTCGAAACCCTCGGGCTCGACTACGAGATCAGCGTCTATCAACGCGATGCTTCCACTCAGCAAGCCCCTGAGGCGCTCAGGAAAATCCATCCGCTCGGCAAGTCACCGGTGATCACCGACGGCGAACTCACCGTCGCCGAGTCCGGGGCGATTATTGACTATCTGTTGCAACGCTATGCTCAGGGGCGTTGCCAACCCGACAGCGACGATCTCAACGCCTGGGTGGATTATCGTTACTGGCTGCATTATGCCGAAGGTTCGCTGATGCCGCTGCTGGTCATGAAGCTGGTGTTTGGCCAGCTGCCCAAGCGTGCCCCCTGGCTGGTGAAACCAATCGCCAAAGGCATCACCCAGACCGTCAACAGCAGCTTTCTTGATCCGCAAATCAACCGCCACCTGCGCTTCATCGATGACTACCTGGCCGCCCGCGACCAGTTTGCCGGCCCGTGGCCAAGCGGTGCCGACGTGCAGATGAGCTTCCCGCTTCAGGCGGTCGCGGCGACGGGATCAATGGCGGAATACCCGGCGATTGCCCGCTTCGTCGAGCGCGTTGAAGCCGACCCTGCCTGGCAGCGTGTCGTTGAACGCGCCGGCCCCCTTACCATGCCCGGTGCCTAACCAGTACCATGGTGGCGTTGGCGGTGAACAAGCCCGGTTGTAACGTACGCCAGGCGCGTTGCTTTTACCTTGGGCATAGCGCGCTTGTGCTCGGCAGCGTGCTAATGGCGCCAGTACTGATGGCCGATGAACCGTTGCGCGTCGGGGTTTACGATAACCCGCCCAAGCTGATGCTCAATGACCGGCAGCAGCTGAGCGGCATTTTTGGCGACCTGTTCATGGCCATCGCCGAGCGTGAGGCCTGGCAGGTCGAGCCCGTTGCCTGTGAATGGCAGCGCTGCCTGGAAATGCTTGAGCGCGGTGACATCGACCTGCTGCCCGACGTGGCATGGAACGAGGCGCGCGCCGAGCGATTCGGCTTTCACAATGAGCCCGTGCTGCACAGCTGGTCCCAGCTTTATCAGCGCGAAGGCGTCACCATCGACGCCGTGGTGGATCTTGCCCAAAAAAGCGTGGCGGTGGTGGATGGCTCGGTACAAGAACACTACCTGGTGGATATCACCCAGCGCTATGACATCCCCGTGGACTGGGTCCGGGTGGCAAGCTTTGAGGAAGGCTTTGCCCGGGTAGCCGACGGTGACGCCGATGCCGCCGCGGCCAGCCGTCAGTTCGGCGAGTGGCGCGCGCAAAAGAGCGGCCTGGAAAGTTCTCCCGTGATCTTTCAGCCCGTCCAACTGTATTACGCCGCGTCCCCTTCTTTGCCCCAGTCGGTGCTTTCGGATATTGACGGGCACCTGACCCGCTGGAAAGCTGATAGCGACTCGCTGTATTTCGCCACTCTGCGCGGCTGGCAGGCGGCGGGGGCTGAAGCTGTAGCGTCTCCCGGTCCTTCCGGCTGGCTGCGCTGGGGGGTAGCCGCCCTGTTAGGCGCGTTGGCGCTGGTATTGGTGGTCAGCTTGCTGATGAGGCGGCGGATAGCGAACCAGCGGGTGCGGCTGGCGACCAATGAAGCCATGCTAGCGACCATTCTGGACAGTGTGGACGCCTACATTTACATCAAGTCGCCCGACTTGACCTACCAGTACGTCAATCGGCGCATCAGCGAGCTGTTTGGCTGCCCGGCGGAAGCGGTCATCGGCCAGCGCGACGAGGCGTTTTTCGACGCCGCCACGGCCGCTGAGATTACCCAGGTAGACCGCCGCGTGCTGGCGTCGGGTGAAAAAACCACCCTGGAAGAGCGCAGCGTCCTGAAGCATGACGACGAAGTGCGCACCTTTCTGTCGATCAAGATGCCACTGACGGTCACCCCCGGTGAGCCGCCCTCGCTGTGCGGTATCTCCACTGAGCTGACCGAATATCTGGAGATGCAGTCGCGCACGCATTATCTCGCCTTTTATGATGCGCTGACGGGGCTGCCCAATCGGCGTCTGCTGATGGAATCCCTGGCGACGACCATTGACGAAGAGGCTCATGGAGATCAGTTCGGCGCGATTCTGTTGGTGGACCTGGACAACTTTCGGCTGGTCAATGATCTGCAGGGGCACGCCAGCGGCGATCAGCTCCTGGTCAATGTCGCCGAACAGCTGCGCGAAGCGTTGGAAAGCGATGCCATGCTGGCGCGGTTCAGCAGTGACGAATTTGTCGTGATGCTCGAACAGCTCGGTGACCAGCAGCTAGAGGCCGCGGCCAGGGCCGAGCGCATCGCCCGCCAGCTGATGACCACTATTCACCAACTGCGCAACAGTCGCTCGCTGCCGATCAGCGCAAGCGTAGGGCTGGCGCTGTTCAATGGCGAATCGAGTTCGCTGGACGCTGTTCTGCAGCAGGCGGACATGGCGCTTCAGCAGGCCAAGGCTGAGGGCGGTAACGCGCTGCGCTTTTTTAATCCCGACATGCAGACGAGCGTGCTGGAACGGGCGAACCTGGAAGCCGATCTCCACCATGCCCTGGCGCGTCGTGAACTGGCGTTGCACTACCAGATACAGGTGGACCAGAAAGGCCTTACCACCGGGGTCGAGGCGCTGCTTCGCTGGTATCACCCTGTACGGGGCTGGGTCTCGCCCGCCGAGTTCATTCCCCTGGCGGAAGAGAGCGGGCTGATTATTCCGATCGGCGAGTGGGTATTGACCCAGGCCTGTCAGCAGCTGGCCAAGTGGTCGCGGCAATCCGCCTATGCGTCCCTGACCATTTCGGTCAACGTCAGCTCGGTTCAGTTCCAGCAGCCCGACTTTGTGGGCCGCGTCGAGCACCACTTGAAACAAACCCAGGCACCGCCCAACCGGCTGGTCCTGGAGGTCACCGAAAGTCTGCTGATGCGTGAGCCGACCCGCGTACGGCATACCATGCTCAAACTCCGCGAAAAGGGCATTCGCTTTGCGCTGGACGACTTTGGCACTGGCTATTCATCGCTGGGCTACCTGAAGCGGCTGCCGCTCGATGAGCTCAAGATTGATCAATCGTTTATCCGCGAGGTACTCACGGACAAGGCGGACGCCGCCATTGTCGATACGATTATTCTGCTGGCGGTGAGCCTCGGGCTGGTCGTGGTGGCCGAAGGGGTGGAGACCCAGGCCCAGTTGAACTGGCTAAAAGGTCACGGTTGCTACCGGTATCAAGGCTATTTGCTCGGCCGCCCCAGGTCCATCGACAAGCTGTTTGAATGAAAAATGCCCCGCCGGGTTAACGGCAGGGCATCTGTCAACCGACCAGCGTTCCGTCAGCCAAACAGCGCAAAGCTCTCGGCGTTAAGCCACATGTGCACCACGATGCTGGCGGCGTAGCCCAGCAGGATGACCGGCGACCACTTTAGGTGACCGATAAAGGTATAGGCGCCACGCGCCTGCCCCATGACCGCCACCCCCGCAGCAGAACCAATCGACAGCAGACTACCGCCGACGCCAGCGGTAAGCGTAATCAGCAGCCAGTGGCCTTGCGACATGTCGGGCTCCATGGTCAGCACGGCGAACATGACCGGAATGTTATCCACCACCGCTGAGATCACGCCCAGAACAATATTGGCCGCCGTGGGGTTCCAGCCGAGATATAGCGTTTCCGATAGCAGGCTGAGATAGCCCATGAAGCCCAGCCCGCCCACACACATGACAACCCCGTAGAAGAACAGCAGCGTATCCCACTCGGCCCGCGCCACCCGGTTGAAGACATCGAAAGGCACGACGCTACCCAGCTGTTCAAGCTTCTTGTTGTCGCCACGACGGCTGTAGCGCTCGCGCTTGCGCTCCAGCGAACGCGGCAGGCTGCGGCGCAGGTAATAACCAAAAAACTGCAGATAGCCAAGGCCAGTCATCATGCCCAGTACCGGCGGCAGGTGGAGTAACGTATGGCAAAGTACGGCGGTGGTGATTGTCAGCAGGAAAAGCACCACGATGCGCCGCGCGCCACGCTTCATCCACACGTCTTCCTGCACGCTTTCCGGTTTCTTGTTGGGAATGAAGCAGCTCATGATCACGGCGGGGATCAGGAAATTGACCAGCGCCGGGAAAAACAGAATGAAGAAGTCCTGGAACGGCACGATGCCCGCCTGCCAGACCATGAGGGTGGTGATGTCGCCGAAGGGGCTGAAGGCACCGCCAGCGTTGGCCGCAACCACGATGTTGATACACGCCATGTTGATGAAGCGCTTGTCGCCCTCGGCCACCTTGGTGACCACCGCACACATCAGCAGGGCCGTGGTAAGGTTGTCGGCAATCGGCGACAGCACGAACGCCAGACCGCCGGTTAGCCAGAACAGGGTCCGGTAGTTGAACCCCATGCGCAGCATCCACGAGCGCAACGCATCAAAAACCCGGCGCTCTTCCATGGCGTTGATATACGTCATGGCCACCAGCAAGAACAGCATCAGCTCGGTGAACTCCAGAAGCGTCACGCGGAAGGCTCCCTCTGAGGCCTCTGACATGCCGTTCTGAACATACACCCAGCCGATGAGGCTCCAAATAATGCCGGCGGCGACCAGCACAGGCTTTGACTTGCGCATGTGGATCTTTTCTTCGGCCATGACCAGCGCATAGGCCAGCACAAAAACACCCAGCGCGAAAAAGCCGACAACCGATTGCGTCAGGTCCAGTTCACCCGTGACGGCGAGGACGGCAGGACTGAATACCAGCAGCAAGGCTGCCAACAAAAAAAGCCAGCGACGATCGAATCGTGGCTGGCTTGGAGGTCGAAAAAAAGGCATGACGATGCATTTCCTTTCGGTAGATTAATAGGAAGGATCTAAAAACCGCCTTAGTCTATCAGTCCGTATTGCGATGCAATACGTAATAATAACGAATGAACCTAGCGGTTCTTAACTGTTAAAGATCATTTTTTAGCAAATTAATCGTTTTGCTAATAGCAACTTGGCGAATCTTCCGTTTTAGATAGTGCTAATCACACTAAAACTTAAGGCTAGATACACCCCATAGCCGGCCAGTAATAAGCCGCCTTCAAGGCGCGATAGTCGCATCCCGGTGTATAGAAAGACCATCAGCACACCGGCGGCCCCGAGCATGATCCACTGGTCGAATGCGGCGACCCGGTCGGCGATCGGCAGCGGCTGTAAAAATGCCGATATCCCCAGGATGCCGAGAATGTTAAAGATATTGCTGCCCAGAATATTGCCCACGGCAACATCTGCATGCCGACGCAGGGCCGCGATCACCGACACCGCCATTTCCGGCAGTGACGTGCCGACCGCCACAATTGTCAGGCCGATGACGGCTTCTGAAATCCCCATGGCCTGGGCCAGGCCAATCGCACCGTAAAGGAGAAGTTGCGAGCCCCCGATCAATAGGCCAAGGCCCAGGGCCAGTGCCATCACAATGCTGATCGTCGACTTGGGCAGGGCGGTCATTTCATCCGCTTCTGCAGCGTGCATTTCGGCGGCGGGGATGGTCTGCTGACGCTCGCTCAGGTAAGCCCAAACCAGATACCCCGCCAAACCGGCCAAAAATATCCCGGCATCCAGGCGGCCAAGTGCACCGCTAAACGCCAGGCCGATAAACAGCAAACTGGCCGCCACCATGACCACGCCATCCCGGCGCAGCGCCTGGGGCTGAACGGTCATCGGGCAGATCAGCGCACACAACCCAAGGATCAATAAAATATTGCCGATATTGCTGCCCACGATATTGCCCACCGCGATATCCGGCTGCTGGTTGATGGCGGCGTCTATCGAGACCACGAGCTCGGGCGCGGATGTGCCGAACCCGACCACCACCAGCCCCGTGAGGAGGGGGGAAACCCCTGCCCGTCGGGCGCCTGCCACGGCACCCCGTATCAAGGCCTCGCCGCCCAGGGTCAGAAAGCCGATTCCCACCAGTAAACTCAGGGCATATAGCATGTTGTGTGTTCCTTACAGTGAGCGGGGCATCATGCCCTGCTGGCAGTTAACGGTCGCGAAATGGGTAATGGCCGCAGCGGTTTCATGGTAGTCCGTCAGTGGCGGAGGGGAAAGGTGGGATACAAACGCAAAAGCCCCGGTAATTCATTGCGTACAAAGCGCGGCTCAATCCACTGGTCCAGATGCTCGTCGACGTAGTGCAAGAAGCGCTGGGCCGACTGTGGCAGCCGCTGGTCGTTGCGCACGATAAATTGCCAGTGGCTTTCAATGGGCAGGCCTTCAATGGGCAGCACCGCAAGCTCGGGATGCTCGTTGGGCAGTACGTGCTCCGATAATACGGCAACCCCCATCCTTGCCGCTACACCGACGCGAATGGCTTCGTTGCTGGCCATCTGTAGCGTCGTTTTCATGGCGAGTCCGTGTTCCTGCAGCCAGCTTTCCAGCAGCATACGCGTGGCGGACCCCGGCTCGCGCAGTAACAGTCGCTCGTTGAGCAGTTGCTCCATGGCAATCGACGCTTGCTGGGCCAGTGGGTGGTCGGCGGCCGCAATGGCGACCAGTGGATTGCGCATGAAGCGCGCGGCCACTGCATGAGAGAGTGCCGGCGGGTGGCTGAACACATACAGGTCGTCCTCATGGCGTTCGAAGCGCGCCAGCAGCTGGCGGCGGTTACCGATGTGCACGGTTACGTCCACCTCGGGAAACGCCTGGCTAAACGGGCCAAGCAAGCGCGGCAATACGTACTGGGCGGTATTCACCAGGGCAATGCTGAAACGTCCTTTGCTGCCTTGGTGAAGCGGCCCGAGCTGGTCGGCAAAGTCCTCGAAGCGACTCAGCACATCGCGGCTGGCGTTATACAGCGCCTGTCCGGTGGCGGTCATGGTCAAGCCCTGAGCGTGGTGCTCCAGCAGGGGCCCGCCGCCAACCGCTTCGCTCAGCCGCTTGAGCTGTTGCGATACCGTCGGCTGGGTCAGGTGCAGCTGTCGTGCGGCTTCGCTCACCGAGCCGCAGCGCACCACGGTGACGTAAACCTGAAGCAACCTGAAGGTCAACTGGCGGATGTTCATGACAGGGCTCGCTTCGCGCATGAAGAGAAGAGGATTCTGGGCAGTATAGATTATTATCTATGGAATTTTTTAAATATATGATTAGTTAACTTGCTTCCGTCATCGCAAGATGCAGCCTCTTTTGACGCTGTGGAGCTAACGCGATGCCGGATATTGTGGTGATGTTTTTTCTGCTGGGGCTTGTTGCCGGAGCGGTAAAGTCGGACCTGGAAGTGCCCAAGGCCACCTACGACACCCTGAGCCTGCTGCTGATGCTGACCATCGGCTTGAAGGGCGGCATGGCGCTTTACGGCAACCTGCATTGGGGGCTGGTGCCCGAACTGTTGGGCGTGGCGCTGCTCTCGGCGCTGATTCCATTGATGCTGGCGCCCGTGCTGCGGCGCCTCGTGCGCTTGTCCGCCGCCGACAGCGCCAGTATTGCCGCCCATTATGGCTCGGTTAGCGCAGGCACCTTTGCGGTGGCGCTCGCCTACGTGGAGTCGCGGGATCTGCTGGTCGGTAGCGAAGTCACGCTTTACCTGGTGGCCATGGAACTACCCGCGATCATGGTGGCTATCGCGCTGTTCCGGCGCTATCAGGGCGCCGCGGTCAAGGAGAGCACGCGCAAGCTTTGGCATGAAACCCTGACCAATCGCGGCGTTATTCTGCTGGCGGGCGGGGTGTTGATCGGTGCGCTTTACGGGCCTTTCCAGGGCGAGGAAGTCACCACCCTGTTTACCAGTGCGTTCAAAGGCGTGTTGGCGCTGTTCCTGCTGGAAATGGGTCTGACCGCTGCGCAAACGCTCAGGCCAATGCCCTGGCACCACTGGCGCCTGGTTACCTTTGCGCTGGTGGCGCCACCGTTGCTGTCCCTGCTTGGCATGCTGACCGGCGCTGCCTTGGGGCTGCCCATCGGGTCGGTGGTGATGCTGGCCGCGCTGGCTGCCAGTGCCTCCTATATTGCGGCGCCCGCGGCCATGCGTGCCGCCATTCCGGACGCCAACATCGGCCTGGCCATGCTGGCATCGCTGGGGATCACCTTCCCGCTCAACGTGATGCTGGGGATCCCCGTTTATCACGCCATTCTGGAGCGTGTGCTTGGTTAGCAGGTCGTTGTGCCCGCGCGCAGGCTATGTCCGGCTAACAAAGTCTAGTTGATATGTGAAATGTTATATTATATCTTATTTTCCGCGGAATGGCCTGTCACCAGCACAAGGAGCAACTGAACATGACAACACTGTCACCGAAAAGCTTGAGCGCACTTGCATTGAGCGCTTTGATTTTGGCAAGTATTCAAGGCGTTAGCGCCAACGATCATGACCATGAACATGATCACGACCATGCTCATCACGACCACAACCACGACCACGACCATAGTCATGATGATGACCAGGACAGCGATATCTATGCCGGTTATTTTGATGATGACCAGGTAGAAGATCGCGCTCTCACGGATTGGGAAGGCGACTGGCAATCCGTTTATCCGTACCTGAAAGACGGCACCCTTGATGAGGTGTTTGCGGACAAAGCAGAGGAGGGTGACAAAACTGCCGAAGAATACAAAGCCTATTACGACACCGGGTATCAAACGGATGTAGAGCGTATCGTCATTGACGGCAACAACGTCACCTTTTACGAGGACGGTGAGGAAATCTCCGGGGACTACCAGTACGATGGCTACGAGATTTTAACTTACGAGGCGGGAAACCGCGGTGTGCGGTTCATCTACGCGCTTGAAGACGCCGCGGATGACGATCTGCCCCAATATATCCAGTTTAGCGATCACAGCATCTACCCCACCGATGCGCATCACTACCATCTCTACTGGGGCGATGACCGTGAAGCGCTGCTGGAAGAAGTGACCCACTGGCCGACGTACTATCACTCGTCAATGGACGGTGAAGACATCGTCGAAGAAATGCTTGCGCATTAAAGCAGCAGCGGTCGCGGCAACACACCGTTTAACCTGTTCGAGTGACGACAAAGCGCTGACCAAAAGGTCAGCGCTTTTTTAGGCGACTTTAACGCCTACTCGCCTGGTTAGATCTGTCTTTGGCAAACCACAGAAACGAAAAAAGCACCCGTAGTTGCTTGATTCGAAGAGGTGTCTGGTGGGGGCGGCGGGAGTTGAGCCCGCATTCTATATTTATTTATCAATGTGTTACGTATTAATGTTGTCGAAGTGCTGACATCATAGATAGCCTCTGAAAAGCATCCAAGTATCTGCTGCTCGACGCGAATCTATTTTGGGCCACGGAGATGATGTGTCCAATTCTTGAGCAAAGTACTCTATTTTTTTGAGCAGTTCATAGCTCATGATCTCGACGTCACCCCTTTCTAAGTAGCAGCTCTGACCAGAGTGCGAATTGCATTAGTGGCGCTCCATCGTTTGGTAGGGAAGATGCGACGTCACCCCCAAATTGCTGTTGGAAAACAGCGATTATTTAACTTCAAGAAGGTGGAAGCAATGAGCGAATTGTTACGGTTTTTAATTCGCATCTCACCTTTTTTTATCGTTATGTTCGGTATGTTAATCTCAGCTGCATATGTTATTTGGTGTTGATAAAAGGATAAAAAATGACTGCCTGTACGCGTTTAGGTCATGCCAAAAAGTAACTTTTAGCTAAATATGACAATAATCGTATTGAGTATTTTTTCTTTACTAACGCTTCTGATAAACAGCCTTTAACAGAAAGCGGAGTGCAGCAATCAGGAGGGTATGTTAACTGCGAGTGATTTTCCTCTTATTACTTTTATTGATATCGAAGCTTCGGGACTTGAATCCAGAGTGCAAGTCCTGAAGGTGCTTACAAACCCCGACCATTCAAACATCTGAAATAAATATTGCACTTTAATCGGCCAGGGCGGTCTTAAGAGCTATGCAACAGGTGTTGCTCATCCCTCGCTCCTCCCTAATGAACTGTATTCACTATAATCTTGTGACGGGGTCATGCCTCATCACTTTCTTGGTGGGCAAAAAGGTGATATCAAAAGTCAAAAGTGTCGGACTGTCTCCATCATTGCTGTTGGCTTGTATAACAAGCTCTATGATCCATACGGCAAGCGCTGCCAGCCCCATTTCGTCACTTGAGTACGACGGCTTTACCTACGATTTGACGACGACATTCACCTCCTACACGGAAAATCTCGGTCTTCTGGAATCACAACCATGGTGGGGGGATGCCTCATTAGCCAATGCATTGATGGATTTAGTTCGGTACGATCTTGGCGACTATTTCGATAATTACCCAGCTTCATCAGAAACAACCGTAAGTGCTTTGACAGCTTATGATATCAGCAACGGTTTTGTGTCCATCTCGTACTGGAACGGAACAGAGCTGATCGATTGTCCCGAAAATTGCCCCCGAGTATCTGATCTATATGCCTATATCATCGGTTCCAGAACGGAGCTGGTCTTGGTGGATTTGCCCCCAGATTCTAAACCCGAACTAGTCTTGTTAACTTTGGCCGACATTCAAGCCAGTCTGCTCTCCACTAGTGCCGGCATTCAGTCCAGCCTTTCCAGTGTCAGCACAATGGTCAACGGAGCCCACAGTCGCCCCATGTCGCGGTGGGTTGCCCCGGGCCAGAAAACATTCTGGGTGGCCGGTGACTGGGGTAATGACAACAATGGTAGCCGTGACGGTACGACAGGCCTCGCCGAGTTGGGTGCTGGCTACAATTTTGGCTCTGCACAGATCAATTTTTCCCTCGGCAAGACATGGACTGATCAAGATCTGGTTCATAGTGGTGATCTGGATGTTGACGGTCAATACGTCATGGTAGAGGGTATCTTTCCCGTCTCTAAGTTAAATGGTGTTTACGCCACACTGGGTGCCTATAGGCACTGGGCAGATGCCGATATCCAGCGCGGCTATCTCAATATGGGAAATCCGGAAACTTCATCGTCCAGCCCCGATTCACGCTCATGGGGCGTAAGGGGGCGGCTTGATTGGGAAAATGCTTTCGCTGTGAAGTCCGCACGATTTAGTCCCTATGTCGACCTATGGTATACCGAGGCTAAGCTGGACAGCTATACCGAATCAGGCGGGAGCTTTCCTGCGCGTTTTGATCGCCGTGAAGACGATGTTACTGAGCTACGGTTTGGTACAAATATGGCCTTGCCTATCAAGGAAACCGGTTTTGATTTCATCGCCAACCTCGAAGCAGCCCGCCGCTTTGAAGGCAATGCCGAAAACACCACTGGTGAGGTCATTGGCCTTTTTCCCTTCGATGTTGATGGGGGCGAATATGACCGCAACTGGCTGAAAGGTGGTGTTGGCGTTGAGGGAAATCTTGGCAAAGGCAAAGTCTCGCTGATGGTCAGTGGCACCACTGAAGGTGAGTTTATGAGCTCCTGGGTGGCGGCTTCCTATCAGTTGGAGTTTTAAAATCTGTAAAAGGAGTTGGCTAACCCGCATTTTTCATGAGGGCTGGCCGTCCGTGGCAGAGCTGCAAAGTGGCACTTGTCCCTAGGGCGCAACCTGTAGGCGACTGAGACCGGGACTGAAAGGCGCTACCTTGAGTATGACCCAGGATACCCTCTGCGGCTTAAGACATTGCCTACACAAAAGGTACCCCTGATCTACCCCATCGCTGAGGGGCCGCCTAGTCGCAGCTGTACTCTATTTCCTGAGAGTTATCCAATTGAGCTAGGCTGGGCCGATACGCTTGGTAACGGCAATGGGTTTCTCGTTCGCCCCCTTGGTGGCTGGATCCACTGGAATCCTGTGGTAGCGTCTATACACGGTATTCAGCGAGACGAGCTGTTCGAACAAGGTTTACCCGTCCATGAAGCGGCTGCTCGCCTTAAAGACATGCTTGGGTGTGAAGTCGTTTTTTGCGATGGGCTGGAGTCAGATCAATTCTGGCTAAATAGGTTTTTTGATGCGGCAGGCGTCGAGCCTTCGTTCGAATGGGCTGATGTTCTTCAGCTGCATAAATTGCTCAGCAAGCAGCACAAGGTGTCGCTTCAACACATTCTTAAAGGCCTGCCCATACCTCGCTGCGCACAGGCTGATGCCTAGCGTTACGAGAGCTTACGGGCTTGATCGAGCATCTTCTAGGCTAATTGCTGGATATACGCCTACTGCTAAACGCTTCTCTTTACCGTGGAAGCGATACTTCATTTGCCAGAAGGTGCCCCCAGATACGCCCCCTATGATGGGGCATGTCAAGGTATTGGTTGAAAACTCCTGACAACAAAAAAGCGCCCTAAGGCGCTTCATTGCTGGGTTTGTGAGAAGTTTTGAGACCTTCTGAAACCCCTTGTTGGTGGAGGCGGCGGGAATTGAACCCGCGTCCGCCAGCACTCGCCCATTGGCTCTACATGCTTAGATTTCGTCTTTTGCTTTAGCGCGGCTGACTCCGACGATCAGGATTCAGTCACGCGAGTCTTCTAAAGTTTAACGATTGACGAGAAGACACCGTCAACCGCGATCCTATCATTTTTAGCTCGTATCCCCTCAGCGATGAATAGGCACATCGCCTTGGGGCCAGACAAGAAGCTAACAGGGTTTAAGCTGCTAGCGCGCCTTGAGCATAGTTTTCGTCGTTTGCGACTATTTGTCGTGATGTGGTATTTACGAGATACATCACGCTCTCGGCATGCACCGCAGGGGTTGTCACCGGCGTCGAAACCATGTCGCCCCCTTAACTACGCAAGCATTCTAACGTGCTCGCCATCCATTGACCAGCTACGCCTTGTTATGTTCCCGCATGATTCGCCCCTTTTGGCGATTCCAGTCGCGGTCCTTTTCCGTGGCGCGCTTGTCGTGAATCTTTTTACCGGTCACCAGGGCGAGCTCACATTTGACCTTGTTGCGTTTCCAGTAAAGCTTGAGTGGCACGCAGGTGTGGCCCTTGTCCTGGGTGACCGAGAACAGCTTGGCGATCTCTTTGCGATGCAGCAGCAGCTTTCGCGTGCGCGTGGGGTCAGCGATTTCATGGGTGCTGGCGGTATTCAGCGGCATGATATGGCTTCCCAGCAGCCAGGCTTCACCATTGCGAATCAAGATATAGGTGTCGGTGAGCTGTGCTTTACCAGCGCGAAGGCTTTTGACCTCCCACCCTGCCAGCGAAAGGCCCGCTTCGAAGGTTTCGTTGATGTGGTACTCAAAGCGTGCCTTCTTGTTCTGGGCTATAACGTTGCTGGTAGGGCCTTTGCTCTTTCCTTTTTTCGTGGCCATGAAACCTCATATTCGATCTGTCTGTGACACCCCCTTCGTTATGTGGGGAGGCGTGATACCATTCAAGGTCTTAACTATGATTCCCATGATACGCCTTGGGCACTGTGAAGTCAGCGGAGAGGTCAATGCCAACCGTCAATCGTTCCGCCTTGGTGCGGCACACCCCCAAACAAATGTTCGATCTGGTCAACGACTTCGAACGCTATCCTGAGTTCTTGCCGGGTTGTCGGCGTGCGCGTTTGCTCGAGCATGACGACGATCACCTGGTCGGCGAAATGACCCTGGGGCGTGCTGGCGTCGAGCAGACGGTCACGACCCGAAACGACCTCTTCGCGCCGGAGCGTATCGAGATGTCGCTGGTCAGCGGCCCCTTCAAGCGACTGACCGGGCGCTGGCAGTTTATCCCGATGGGTGATGGCGCCTGCAAGGTGAGCTTGAACATGGAATTCGAGTTTGCGAACCGCCTGTTGGGCATGGCCTTCGGCAAATTGTTCCAGCAGATTGCCGGCCAGCTTGTCGACGCATTCACCCGGCGGGCCGACGAGCTCCATGGCCGCTGACACCTACGCGGTCGAAGTGGCGTTCGGAATGCCGTATAAGCAGCACCTGGTTGCGCTGGACGTACCGCCAGGCACGACAGCCCGAGAGGCAGTGGCGTTTGCGAACTTACCCACGCTGTTTCCCGAGCTGCCCCGGGAAACCTTTGATCAAGCGCCGCTGGGGATTTTCGGTCAGGCGCTGCGCGACCCGGCGCAATATACACTTGCACCGGGCGACCGGGTGGAGGTCTACCGGCCGCTGCTGATCGATCCCAAAGCCGCTCGCCGTGAGCGCGCAAAGCGCCAGGCAAGCGGCACCGCCGATTAGAGCTCGGAGCCTGCGGGTGACCGGGTGGACGTCGAGTCTTGCGCCGGTTGGTTGGGAGCGGCCTCACCTGGATTGGCGGTGTCTGTGGCCGGCCCTCCGTCGTTTTCAAAGTCGAGAGGAATATCGTCGGACATGTCGCCTTCCTGGTCGATATCGGCAAGCCTTCCCTGGTTATCAAAGGTCAGCGTGACCCGACGTTGTTCAACGTCTTCGTAGGCCTTGTCGAGCCGGAACACGTAATCCCACTGGCGTGCATCGAAGGGCGCCTCGAGCAGCGGGCGGCCCATCACGTAGGTCACCTGTTCCTGGGTCATGCCCGGTTGCAGCTGGTCGACCATTTCCTCTGTGACCAGATTGCCCTGGGGGATGTCGCGTTTGTACACGCCTACGTAGCTACAGCCGCTGATAACGGCAATGGAGACGGAAAGCGTGATGATACGAGTCAATTTTTGCATTTGAGCCTATTCTTCACTATCGTGGTTTCGGTCGATCATACCCGACCTAACCTGTTACTGCGAAGAGCAACCATGGCCGATCAGAACCATGAATTACGTAAAGCCGGGCTGAAAGTGACCCTGCCGCGTGTCAAAATCCTGCAGATTCTCGAAAATGCTTCGGGTCAGCACCACCTTAGCGCAGAAGAAGTGTATAAAACACTGATAGATGCGGGTGAAGATGTGGGGCTGGCGACCGTTTACCGTGTACTGACTCAGTTCGAGTCAGCCGGTCTTGTGATCCGTCACAATTTCGACGGTGGTCATGCGGTATTCGAGATGACGCAAGAAGATCACCATGACCACATGGTGTGTTTGGAAAGCGGTGAGATCGTTGAGTTCGTTGACGAAATCATTGAGCGTCGTCAGCAAGAAATTGCTGAAGAGCACGGCTACGAGTTAGTTGACCATGCCTTGGTGTTGTACGTGCGCCCTCGTGGGTCGGACATCACGCGCCAAGACAGCGGGCCTACTAACAAGAAGTAGGGCGCCTGCCAGTGTTGCTGGCGTCCCAAGACTCGCCTCCAGGCTACCCGGCAGATAATGTCGGGCGGCCTGGGGGCGTTTTTATTGGCTATATGATCAAGTGCTTGATGAGTTGCGCTGCCGTCAATGGGGCTGGCGTTGGCTGGCGTTGAGCATTTCCCGGGCATGGGCGAGGGTCTGGTCAGACAGCTTGACGCCGCCCAGCATGCGGGCCAGCTCGCTTACCCGGCCACTTTCATCCAGCAGCGCCATATGCGTGAGGGTGCTATCGCGCTTGGCACGCTTTTCGATATGTAGATGCTGATGTGCCTGGGCGGCGACCTGCGGGAGGTGCGTGACGGTCATGACCTGGCCGTTTTCGCCCAGCTTGCGCAGCAGTTGGCCGACAATTTCAGCGGTGGCTCCGGAGACCCCGACGTCCACTTCGTCAAACACCAGGCTGGGAATGGTGGAGTGAGACGCAGCGACCACCTGAATGGCAAGGCTGATGCGCGACAGCTCGCCGCCCGACGCCACCTTGGTGAGCGGTCGGGCAGGCTGGCCGGGGTTGGCACTGATCAGGAACTGCACCTGGTCGAGGCCTTCCGCCGCTGGGGTATCGCGAGCGGTGACGTCGACCTCGAAGCGTGCCTTACCCATGGCCAGGAAGCTCAGCTGCTGCTGGACTTCCTTGCCCAGCCGCACGGCGGCCTTCTGGCGTCCCTCGCTCAGGCGCTTGGCGTCGCGGCGATAGCGCTCGCGCAGCTCTGCTACTTGGGCGGCCAGGGCCTCGATATCGTTATCGCCGCTCTCCAGCTCGGCGACTTCGCGGCTGAGCTCGGCGTGCAGCGCACAAACATCCTCCGGCGCAACGTGGTGTTTGCGCGCGATGCGGTGAACGTCGGCCAGGCGCTCTTCCACCCAGGCCAGCCGCTCGGGGTCGAGCTCGGTGGTGCTGGCAAAGCGGTTGAGTTCGCTGGCGGCCTCTTCGACCTGAATGCGTGCGTCGCTGAGCATGGCAAGCGTATTGGCCAGCGTGCCCTTGTCGCTGCCCGGCAGGGCGCTTAGATGCGCGTGCGCCTGATTGAGCAGTGACAACGCACCGCCTTCGTCGCTTGCGCAACAATCAGCAGCAAACTGCGTTTCGCGCAGGGTTTCGTCGGCGTGAGCTAGGGTATGTTGCTCGTCTTCCAGGGTGTGCAGTTCGCCGTCGGCCAGGGCCAACTGATCAAGCTCTTCCACCTGATAGCGCAGAAGCTGGCGCTTGGCTTCCACTTCGCTGCCCGCTTCCTTGCGCTGTTTGAGGCGCCGATTGGCGCTGCGCCATTCGCGATACGTCTCGGCCAGCTGCTGGGTGGTGTCGCGCAGTCCTGCGTAATCATCCAGCAGCGCCAGGTGGGTTTCCTCGCGCATCAACGCCTGGTGGGCGTGCTGACCGTGAATCTGCACCAGCCGTTCACCCAGCGATTTCAGGTCGCTGATGGTGGCCGGTTGGCCATTGATCCACGCCTTGGAGCGGCCGTTGGCCGTCACCACTCGCCGCAGCAGGCATTCGTCACACGGCAGTTCGCGGCTGTTGAGCCATTCGCGGGCCGCGGGCAGGTGCTGGATGTCAAAGCGCGCCGAGAGGTCGGTGCGTTCGCTGCCGTGGCGCACGCTACCGGCGTCGGCGCGCTCGCCCAGGCAAAGGCCCAGCGCGCCCAGCAAAATCGACTTGCCGGCCCCGGTCTCGCCGGTAATCGCGGTCATGCCATGGGTCAGGTCGAGCTCAAGGTGCTCAACGATCGCGTAATCTCGAATAGCAAGCTGAGTCAGCATTAGGGCCTCCTGAGGCACAGCAGGACAAGCGCCGCCAGAGCGCTTTAGTATTGTTGTTTTATACAGTAGTCGAAAACGCGCTTCAATGCCCACTTGAGATGGCTTTTATGGTCCCCATATACCGTGCATAGCCAATTTACGTTGCTACTTACTATTGGGCATTTGAACAGCCCCCCGAACGTTGCAGGAGCAAGGCATGGCAAAAGAACCGCAAACCCCGTTGGACGACGAGCTTGCCCGCCGTGAGCAAGAGGCCGAAACGCCCGAGCAGGCGTCGGAAGACCGCTTGATCGAAGGCGAGCTGGAAGGCCTGATCAACGACGATGAAACCGTTGTCGATCAAGTCGATGATGGCTCGGAAGTCGATGCCCTGGCCGCTCAGGTGCAAGACCTTGAGCAGCGCCTTGCGGAGGCCAATGATCAATCGTTGAGGGCCGCTGCTGAAGCGCAGAACGTACGCCGTCGTGCTGAGCAAGAAGCCGAAAAGGCGCGCAAGTTCGCCCTGGAAAAATTTGTCAAGGATCTGCTGCCGGTGGTCGACAGCCTTGAAAAGGCGCTCGAGTCGATGCAGGAAGACGCCTCCGAGGTGCATCGCGAAGGGGTCTCGATGACGCTGAAGATGCAGCTTGATGTGCTGAACAAGTTTGGTGTCGAGCGCATCGACCCTCAGGGTGAGCCCTTTGACCCGCAGGTCCACGAGGCCATGGCGATGGTGCCGAATCCCGAGCTCGAGCCCAACACCGTGATGGAAGTCATGCAGAAGGGCTACTCGCTGAACGGGCGCCTGGTGCGTCCCGCGATGGTCGTGGTCAGTCAGAAGGCGAGTGAATCATAGGTGATCCGGCCATAAACAGGCCTTGAAAACTTTCAGGTGGCCCCCAAATAAAGGGCAACCCCGCGGGATAACCCGCAATCAGTTTGACGTATTGAAACAACCGAATCCGAGGTTCTAATTATGGGACGCATTATTGGCATTGATTTGGGCACCACAAACTCTTGTGTAGCGGTGCTCGATGGTGACAGTGCAAAAGTTATCGAAAACGCTGAGGGTGGCCGTACGACGCCCTCCATCATCGCCTATACCGAAGACGGTGAGACGCTCGTTGGTCAGGCGGCAAAACGCCAGGCGGTGACCAATCCGGAAAATACCCTCTACGCCATTAAGCGTCTGATTGGTCGTCGTTTTAAGGACGACGTCGTACAGAAAGACATCAAGATGGTGCCGTACAAGATCACCGAAGCCGACAACGGTGACGCCTGGGTGGAAGTGAAAGGCAAGAAAATGGCACCGCCGCAGGTCAGCGCGGAAGTGCTCAAGAAAATGAAAAAGACCGCGGAAGATTACCTCGGCGAAACCGTTACCGAGGCTGTCATCACCGTACCGGCCTACTTCAACGACAGCCAGCGTCAGGCCACCAAGGATGCGGGCCGCATCGCGGGTCTGGACGTCAAGCGCATCATCAACGAGCCGACTGCGGCGGCGCTTGCTTACGGCATGGACAAGTCGCGCGGTGACAAGACCATCGCGGTATACGACCTGGGCGGCGGTACCTTTGATATTTCGATTATCGAAGTGGCCGATGTCGACGGTGAAACCCAGTTCGAAGTGCTCGCTACCAACGGTGACACCTTCCTGGGCGGCGAAGACTTCGACCTTGCGCTGATCAACTATCTGGTCGACCAGTTCAAGTCTGACAGCGGTATCGACCTGTCCGGCGACAATCTGGCCATGCAGCGTCTGAAAGAAGCGGCCGAGAAAGCCAAGATCGAGCTGTCCAGCGCTCAGCAAACCGACGTTAACCTGCCGTATATCACGGCGGATAACACCGGTCCGAAGCACCTAAACGTGAAGGTGACCCGCGCCAAGCTGGAGTCGCTGGTAGACGATCTGGTGCAGCGTTCCATGGAGCCGTGCAAGATGGCCCTGAAAGATGCTGGCCTGTCGGCATCTGAAATTGACGACGTGATCCTGGTCGGCGGCCAGACACGCATGCCGCTGGTTCAGCAGAAAGCCGCTGAATTCTTCGGCAAGGACGCACGCAAAGACGTGAACCCGGACGAAGCCGTGGCCGTCGGTGCAGCGATCCAGGGTGGCGTTTTGGGCGGCGACGTGAAAGACGTGCTGCTCCTCGACGTGACGCCGCTTACCCTGGGTATTGAAACCCTGGGTGGCGTGATGACGCCGCTGATCGAGAAGAACACCACCATCCCGACCAAGAAGACGCAAACCTTCTCCACGGCGGATGACAACCAGACGGCGGTGACCATCCACGCCGTTCAGGGTGAGCGCAAGCAAGTGTCGCAGAACAAGTCGCTGGGTCGTTTCGACCTTGCCGATATTCCGCCGGCGCCGCGCGGTGTGCCGCAGATCGAAGTGGCCTTCGATCTGGATGCCAACGGTATCCTCAACGTCTCGGCCAAGGACAAGGCGACTGGTAAAGAGCAGTCGATCGTCATCAAGGCGTCCAGCGGCTTGACCGACGAAGAAATCGAGCAAATGGTACGCGATGCCGAAGCCCACGCCGACGAAGACAAGAAGTTCGAGGCGCTGGTGCAGCTGCGTAACCAGGCGGACGGCATGATCCACGCCACCCGCAAAACGCTGGAAGAAGCCGGTGACAAGGCGACCGATGACGAGAAACAGGCCATCGAAACCGCCATCACCGAGCTCGACGAAGCCACCAAAGGCGACGACCAGGAGCTGATTCAGCAGAAACTCGATGCGCTGACCGAAGCGTCCGGCAAACTGGCGCAGAAGATGTACGCCGAGCAGGCGGAAGCCGCCGAGCAGCCGGGCGAAGAGGGTGCCGAACAGGCCAGCAAGCCCGAGGAAGACGTGGTTGACGCCGAGTACGAAGAAGTCAACGACGAGCAGAAGAAGCAGTAAGCGCCTCTTTCTGCCAGGGTAATCGGTGACGCGGGAGGTAACTCCCGCGTTGCTGTTTCCACGTCAACGGCACACGTAGCTGGCTGCTTTAACTACCGTGTCGTCAAAACATAGTTAAATGTGCAGTTGAATGCATAGCTAACCAAGAGGCGTAGGACCCATGTCCCAACGCGATTATTACGAAGTTCTGGGTGTCGACAAAGGGGCTGATCAGAAAGAGATCAAGAAGGCCTACCGTCGTCTGGCGCAAAAATATCACCCTGATCGCAACCCGGGCGACGACACCGCAGCGGAGAAATTCCGCGAGGTATCGGAAGCCTACGAAATCCTCACCGACAGCGAAAAACGCGCGGCCTACGACCAGTTTGGTCATGCCGGCGTCGACGGCCAGGGTGGCGGCTTTGGTGGCGGTGGTTTCGGCGGCGGTGGCGCCGGCGATTTCAGCGACATCTTCGGCGATGTGTTTGGCGATATCTTCGGTGGCGGCGGACGCCGGCGCGGTCCCAATGCGCCCGCACGCGGCTCTGATCTGCGCTATAACCTGGAGCTGGACCTGGAAAACGCGGTTGCCGGTACTACCGTCGACATTCGCGTACCGCGGCATATCGAATGCGATCGCTGTGACGGCGGCGGTGCCGAGCCGGGTTCAAGCAAGGATACCTGCCCGACGTGCCACGGCCACGGCCAGGTACGTATGCAGCAGGGCTTCTTCGCGGTTCAGCAAACCTGCCCAACGTGCCACGGCTCAGGCCAGCACATCAAGGTGCCGTGCCATAAGTGTAACGGTGAAGGGCGCGTGCGCGAGACCCGAACGCTGTCGGTGAAGATTCCGCCCGGCGTGGATACCGGCGACCGTATCCGTCTCAACGCGGAAGGCGAAAGTGGCATCAATGGCGGCCCGCCTGGTGATCTGTATGTTCAGGTGGCCATCAAGCCGCACCATATCTTCCAGCGCGACGGCAAACATCTGCAGTGCGACGTGCCGATCAACTTCGTCGATGCCGCCCTCGGCGGTGAGCTGGAAGTGCCGACGCTCGACGGCCGCGTGAAGCTGAAAATTCCGCCCGAGACCCAGACCGGCAAGCTGTTCCGGCTGCGCGGCAAAGGAGTCAAGCCCGTGCGTGGCGGCACCCCGGGCGATCTGCTGTGCAAGGTCGTGGTGGAAACGCCGGTCAATCTCAACGACGAGCAGCAAGACCTCTTGCGTCAGCTGCAGAAGAGCCTGGACGGCACCAACAGCCACAGCCACTCGCCCAAGAAAACCGGCTTCTTCGACAGCGTGAAGAAGTTCTTTGAAGAGATGAAGCCGTAAGGCTCAGCGAGAGCTATATAGCTAAGTGTTGGGTTAAAAACCCCCGGGCGCACCGGGGGTTTTTGCCGTTTGGGAAGAGTGATCGCCATGGATAACCGTCAGGAAAGGCCCGCCAGGGGTATCTTGCTCAGGGTGCTGTCAGGGGCGCTGTTTACCGGCATGCTGGTGTGCATCAAGGCGGTCAGTGACGCGGTGCCGGTCGGGCAGTCGGTGTTTTACCGCTCGCTGTTTGCGCTCGTGCCCATCGTGGTGTTTCTGGTACTGCGTCGCGAGTTTCCCGGTGGGCTGGCCACGCGTCGCCCGCTAGGCCATGCGCTGCGCTCCGGCTTGGGGGCCGCCGCCATGTTTGCCTCCTTTGCGGCGGTGGCGCTGCTGCCCGTAGCGGAAACCACGCTGCTTGCTCAGCTGACGCCGGTGTTCATGGCCGTGGGCGGGGTGCTGCTGCTGGGCGAGCGCTTTTCGTTGTATCGCGCGGGCGCGCTGGGCCTGGCGCTGGCGGGGGTGGCCGTACTCGTGCTGCCGGGGCTCGAGGCGAGCCGCGCGCATGGTCAACTGGCAGGCTATGCGCTGGGCGGGCTGAGTGCGTTGCTGACCGCTGGCGCGCTGCTGACCGTCAGGCGTATTTCACGCACCGAAACGGCGGCGTCCATCGCCTTCTACTTTATTCTGGTGGCAGCGCTGGCGGGGCTGGCAACTTTGCCGCTGGGCTGGGCGGCGCTTAACCCAGCGGAGTTTGGGTTGCTGGTGCTCTCGGGCCTGTTTGGCGGAGCGGCGCATATCGCGATGACGCTGGCGTTACGCTACGCGGAGGCGTCCCGCCTGGCGCCCTTTGAGTATATTGCCCTGGTTTGGCCCGTGTTGGCGGATTGGGTGCTGTTTGGGATACCTGTCTCGAGTGCTTTTCTGCTGGCACTCCCGCTGATGCTGAGCGGGGTGGCGCTGGCCGCCATGGAAGGGCGGCGGCTTAAACGGCTTCTTCGACAATAAGCTGAGGGCGCCCCTTGGAACACGGCTCGATGCGCGCTTCCACGCGGTAGACCTGGCGTAACAGCGCCGGGGTTATCACCTCGGCGGTATCGCCGCAGGCAATCAGGCGGCCGTTTTCGAGCATCATGGCGACATCGGCGAAACGCAGCGCGTGCCCCAAATCGTGCAGGGCGACCATGATCAGCATGTTGCGTTCGTCGGCCAGACGTCTGAGCACGCCCAGCAGATTGATCTGGCGGTTGAGGTCCAGCGCCGAGGTGGGCTCATCCATCATCAGGATCTCGGGTTCCTGAACCAGCGCCTGGGCGGCGCTGACAAGCTGACGCTGCCCGCCGCTGAGGTCGCCGATATCGCGCTCGCCAAGCCCGGTGATGTTCAATTCCTCGAGCGCGCGATCCACCTGGGCCAGGTCGTCGGCCATGACCTTCAGGCTGCGCCCCTGCATGCGCGCCAGCAATACCGATTCATACACCGTGAGCACCGCGCTTGCGCCGGTTTCCTGTGGCATGTAAGCCACCGGGCGCTCGACGCTGGTACCGCCGATGACCACCTCGCCGTCGCCTTTCAGCAGGCCGAGAATGCGCCGGAACAGCGTCGACTTGCCGGCGGCGTTAGGCCCCAGCAGGGCGACCACCTGTCCGCCCTGAAAGCACGGCGTGGTGATGTCCTCGATGATGGTTTGACGTCCGTAGCGGGCGGAAACGCGAGTCAGCTGTAGGGTTACCATGAGGCCTTCTTGTGGTTGAGCACGAGGAACAGAAAGAAGGGAATGCCCACGAGCGAGGTAATGATGCCGATGGGGATGATGGTGCCTGGAATGATGATTTTGGAAATCACCGAGCCCACCGACAGAATCAGCGCGCCGCACAGCGCCGAGCCGGGCAGGAAGAAGCGCTGATCTTCGCCGAGCAGAATCCGTGCAATGTGCGGCCCGACCAGGCCGATAAAGCCGATGGTGCCGACGAACGCCACCGCAATCGCGGCGAGCAGTGACACCAGTATCAGCACTTCCAGGCGCAGCGAGCGCGGATTCACACCCATGCTTTCGGCCTTGGCGTCGCCCAGTCGCATGGCGGTGAGCGCCCAGCCGTGGCGGGCAAGCAGCGGTATCACCAGGGCCAAGACGCTCAGCGCGACCCAGAATTTCGGCCAGGTTGCTTTGGTCAGACTGCCCATGGTCCAAAACACGACCGCGGATACGGCCTCTTGGCTGGCAAAGAACTGAATCAGCGACATCAGCGAGTTGAAGATGAACACCATGGCGATGCCCAGCAGCACAATGGTTTCTACCGTCACGCCGCGCTTGAGGCTTAAGGCATGAATTAAGAACGCTGTGAACATGGCCATCACGAAGGCGTTGATGGGCACCACAAACTCAATGGCGGCAGGCACCAGCGCGACACCAAAAGCGAGCCCTAACGCTGCACCAAAACTTGCGCCAGCCGAAATCCCCAGGGTAAATGGGCTGGCCAGCGGGTTGCTCAGGATGGTTTGCATCTGCGCCCCCGCCACCGAGAGGCTGGCGCCCACCACCAGCGCCATCAGGGCCACCGGCATGCGGATTTCCCAGAGGATGACGCTTGCCTGCCGGCTGACGTTGTCGGGCGTGAACAGAGCGGTGATGACCTCACCCAGGCTGAAGCGTGCCGGGCCCAGGGCCAGGTCAACGCACAGGCTGAAGAACAGCGCCACCACCAGCGCCGCCAGAATCATCTGGCGGCGGAATACCTGGCTGCGATAGAAGGCGCGCCCCTGGGAGTCGGGCGCCGCTGTCATGGCGTCACTCGTCATTCAGGGAGATCCAGTAGCCGGTTTCGTAGTCGATGGGCAAAAAGCGCTCGTGCAGCTCACGCATGGTGGCTTCGGGGTCGAGGTCTTCAAACAGCTCGGGGTGCAGCCACTTGGCCAGTTGCTGAACGGCCACGAAATAGTAGGGGCTATTGTAGAACTGATGCCAGATAGCATGAACGTTGTCCGACTCCACCGCGCGAATCCCGGTCATGGCCGTGCGTTCGGTCAGGGCTTCAAGCTTTGCGCGGGCTTTATCCATGTCCGCGCCCGGGCCCATGCCCACCCAGTCGCCGCCGGGCACATAGGCATCCCAGTTGCCGCCGGTCACCACCACGTGCTCCGGGTCGGCGGCAATGATCTGTTCAGGGTTCAGGTTGCCGAAGCTGTTGGGGATAATGCCCTCCGCGATATTGTGCCCGCCCGCCAGGGTGACATATTCGCCGAAATTGGCCGGACCAAAGCTCATGCAGCACTCGTCGGAGTAGCCGCCCGCCCGGTCGATGAAGACGCTGGGGCGCTCGGGGTCGGCTTCTTCGATGACGTCGGTGACCCGGGCCATCTGCGCTTCGGCAAAGTCGATAAACGTCTCGGCGGCGGCTTCATCACCCATCAGTTGGCCGATGATGCGCATGGAGGGAATCGTGTGCGCGATAGGGTCTTCGCGGAAGTCGACGTAGACGATGGGAATATCCAGCTCGGCCAGCTTGTCGTCGTAGCCGGCATCTTCGGTGGCTGCCTTGGCCTCGATATTCATCAGCACGACGTCGGGCGAGAGGGACGCGGCCTGCTCGACGTCAAAAGTGCCGTCCTTGAACCCGCCGAAGGTGGGCAGGTCTTCGATTTCCGGGAAGCGCTCGGCGTAGCGCGCATAGTTATCGGGGTCCGCCTGGGAAAAGTCTTCCCGCCAGCCCACCACATGCGCAAAGGGATCCTCGGGTTCCAACAGGCCCAGCAGATAGATTTGCCGACCTTCGCCCAGAATTACCCGTTCAGCCGGGGCGTCCAGGGTAACCTCGCGTCCGGTAACATCGGTGACGGTGATATCGTCGGCGACAGCGGCGGCGCAGCTCAGGACGGACAGTGCGCTCAATAACAGTTTGGAAACGTGGCTAGTCATAAATCCCTTCATAACCGGTTAAGTAACAAGTGGGTGGCGCCGCTCAAGAAGGCCCGGCGCAGGCCTGAGCCGGTAACAAAACCCGTTGTGCGTATAATTCGCATTCTCAGGGCGCGCTATTATTACCGAAACGCCGGCACCTGTCGATACGTCTCATCACCGGGATTGGTGGGTGCCCTGTCACGCCGTTGAACGCGCTGTTGCGACCAGCGACCATTCGTTGCTTGGCGCCGGGCACTGCGCGCATTACGCTAGTGGGTACTAACTCGCTATTGATGCGGAGACGCCCCATGCCTTTATCCCGTGCTGAAATCGCCACGCCCTCCGGCGAACGCCTGATGAAACGCCTGTGCAACCACTGGTCGCAGACGTTTGACGTTGAACAATCGGGGCAAGAGGCAAGGATTGCCTTTGCCACGGGCACCTGCCTGATGCGAGCCGATGCGGAGACGCTGGCGGTGGCGATCGAGACCCTTGAAGAAGCACACCTGGACGAATTGGAAGGCGTTGTGGAGCACCATCTGGTGCGGATGGCCGGCGATGAAGAACTGGTTATCGTCTGGGAGAACTAACCGCCTGCGGCGCGGATTCCTGCCGCGCGTCTGCTATAATCGCCGCCACGCGATAGACCCACGTTGATGCTGAAAAAACCAAGCGCAGGAGTTTCAATGACCCGAGTTGCCATTGTAGGCGTCGCCGGCCGGATGGGCCGCACGCTGGTAAATGCTGTTGAACAAGAGGCTGACGCGACCCTGGCGGGCGGTATTGTGGAGCCGGGCAGCTCATTGGTTGGCGCCGATATCGGCGAGCTGGCGGGCATTGGCAGGCGCGGTGTGGCAGCAGTGGATGACCTGAGCGATATCGTCGACGACTTTGACGTGCTGATCGACTTCACGGCCCCGCAGGTGACGCTTGCCAACCTTGCGTTCTGCGCCGAGCACGGCAAGCGCATCGTGATAGGCACCACCGGCATGAACGATGACGAGCTGGCTCAGTTGGATGGCTTTCGCGATCGCGTTGCCATGGTGTTCGCACCCAACATGAGCGTGGGCGTGAACCTGACGCTCAAGCTATTGGAAACCGCCGCCAAAGCCCTGGGCGATGAGGGTTACGACATCGAGGTGATCGAGTCCCATCACCGGCACAAGGTCGATTCGCCGTCCGGCACGGCAATTAAAATGGGCGAAGTGGTCGCGGCAAGCCTGGACCGCACCTTGAAAGAGCACGGTGTGTTCGAGCGGGTGGGGCAGTGTGGCCCGCGCAGCGACAAAGAGATCGGCTTCGCCACCGTGCGGGCAGGCGATATCGTCGGCGAGCACACGGTCATGTTCGCCACCGAAGGCGAGCGCATCGAAATTACCCACAAGGCCTCCAGTCGCATGACCTTTGCCAAGGGTGCCGTGCGCGCGGCGCGCTGGGTCGCGGGCAAGGCGAGCGGGCGTTACGATATGCAGGATGTATTGGGGCTGGAGTAAGCGGTTCCCATTGCGACGGGAGAATTGTTGCTGGCACGGTCCTGGGATTAAGGGGTGGTTTTCTGCCAGAATTTCCTGTAACATTTCAAAAATTTTGGCCGGGTGGCTAGGAAAGCTCAGACGGCGCGCTTGTTGCGTTGGCCAGCCCAAAGCCTGCCCCGAGTACGCTGACCTGTCTGTATTAATTGTAGTGAGCGAGCGACTCCGAAGGGCACTGAACAACAAGCGGGATGAAACCGATTTACTTTTTATCGGCTTCGTCCCGCTTTTTTACGGCCCCAGTTTTGCTAAACAGTTTTGAGAATGACCAGGTTGAATCGCGATGGTGTTAAGCGTCGTGGATAACGAAGACATTGCTGAGCCTGCGCCCACAGGCTCCCACCAGCATGGGAGGATCTTGTTTTGAATAACCCCGCATTGAGCAAACCCGCAATATTGGCCCTGGAAGATGGCAGCGTGTTCCACGGCATCGCCATTGGTGCGGATGGATTAACAAGCGGCGAGGTGGTGTTCAATACGGCCATGACCGGCTACCAAGAAATCCTCACCGACCCTTCCTACACCCGCCAGATCGTCACGCTTACCTATCCCCATATCGGCAATACCGGCGTCAACGCTGAGGATGTGGAATCCGCCTCGATTGCGGCGGCGGGCCTGGTGATTCGTGACCTCCCTTTGCTGGCCAGTAGCTTCCGTTCCGAGCAAACCCTCTCCGATTACCTGAAAAGCCAGAACGTCATGGGCATCGCCGATATCGACACGCGCCGCCTGACGCGCATTCTGCGCGACAAAGGCGCCCAGAACGGGGCCATTCTGGCGGGCGCTGAGGCTGAAGGTGGCGACGCCGTGGCGCGGGCGTTGTCAGCGGCGAAGGCGTTTCCGGGGCTGAAGGGCATGGACCTGGCCAAAGAGGTGTCGTGTAAAGAAGCCTACGAATGGTCGGAAGGCGAATGGACCCTGGGTGAAGGCTACGCCGATGCGACCCAGGGCGAGCGCCCCTACCACGTGGTGGCCTACGATTACGGGGTGAAGTTCAACATCCTGCGCATGCTGGCCGCGCGGGGCTGTCGCCTGACGGTGGTGCCCGCGCAGACGCCCGCCGCCGAGGTGATGGCGCTGAACCCGGATGGCGTCTTCCTGGCCAACGGCCCCGGCGACCCCGAGCCCTGCGATTACGCGATTAAAGCCATTCAGGACGTGCTGGAAACCGACACGCCGGTGTTCGGCATCTGCCTGGGGCACCAGCTGCTGGCACTGGCCTCGGGGGCGAAAACCGTCAAGATGAGCCACGGCCATCACGGTGCCAACCACCCGGTGCAGGATCTGGATAGCGGCACGGTAATGATCACCAGTCAGAACCACGGTTTCGCAGCGGATGAAGCGACGCTGCCGGACAACGTTCGTGCCACGCACCGCTCGCTGTTCGACGGCACCCTGCAGGGCATTGAGCGCACCGACCGGCCGGCGTTCAGCTTCCAGGGGCACCCGGAAGCCAGCCCCGGCCCGCGCGATGTGGCGCCGCTATTCGACCGCTTTATCGCCATGATGCAGGCGCGCCGCTAACGCCGATTGCCGCATCGCCGAATGTTTCGCTCATTGTCACTTTTTCAGCGGGAACCGTTATGCCCAAGCGTACCGACATCAACAGCATTCTCATCATTGGCGCTGGCCCGATCGTGATCGGCCAGGCCTGCGAGTTCGACTACTCCGGCGCCCAGGCGTGTAAAGCGCTTCGCGAAGAGGGCTTCCGGGTCATTTTGGTCAACTCCAACCCGGCCACCATCATGACCGACCCGGCCATGGCCGATGCCACCTACATCGAGCCGATTACCTGGCAGGCGGTCGAGAAAATTATCGAAGTCGAAAAGCCTGACGCCATTCTGCCCACCATGGGCGGCCAGACCGCGCTGAACTGCGCGCTGGATCTGGAAAAGCATGGCGTGCTGGCCAAGTACGGCGTCGAGATGATCGGCGCCAACGCCGATGCCATCAATATGGCCGAAGACCGTGATCTGTTCGACCAGGCCATGAAGCGCATCGGCCTTGAGTGCCCGAAGGCCAAGGTCGCGCATACCATGGATGAAGCCTGGGAAATCCAGGCGGAACTGGGCTTCCCGACGATCATTCGGCCTTCCTATACCATGGGCGGCTCCGGCGGCGGCGTGGCGTACAACAAGGAAGAGTTCGAGGAAATCTGTACCCGCGGTTTCGAGCTTTCCAACAACCACGAGCTGCTCATCGACGAGTCGCTGCTGGGTTGGAAAGAGTACGAAATGGAAGTTGTGCGCGACAAGAACGACAACTGCATCATCGTCTGCGCAATCGAGAACTTCGACCCCATGGGCGTGCACACCGGTGACTCGATCACCGTGGCCCCGGCGCAAACGCTGACCGACAAAGAATACCAGATCATGCGTGACGCCAGCCTCGCGGTGCTGCGCGAGATCGGTGTGGAAACCGGCGGCTCCAACGTGCAGTTCGGCATGGATCCCCAGACCGGACGCCTGGTGGTGATCGAGATGAACCCGCGGGTGTCGCGTTCCTCGGCGCTGGCCTCCAAGGCCACCGGCTTCCCGATCGCCAAGATCGCCGCCAAGCTGGCGGTGGGTTATACCCTCGATGAGCTGCAGAACGATATTACCGGTGGCCGTACGCCCGCGTCGTTCGAGCCATCCATCGACTACGTAGTCACCAAGATTCCGCGTTTCACCTTCGAGAAATTCCCCCAGGCCAACGACCGCCTGACCACCCAGATGAAGTCGGTGGGCGAAGTGATGGCGATCGGCCGGACCTTCCAGGAATCGCTACAGAAAGCCCTGCGCGGCATGGAAACCGGCAACGACGGCCTCGACCCGATCATCACCGACTTCACGCCCGACAACATGGCGATTATCCAGGGCGAGCTCCAGGCCGCCGGTGCCGAGCGTATTTTCTACGTGGCTGACGCCATGCGCGCGGGCATGAGTGTCGATGACGTCTTTGCCCTGACCAATATCGACCGCTGGTTCCTGGTCCAGTTGGAAGACCTGGTATTGACCGAAGCCGCGGTGGCTAAGCGCTCGTTGAGTGAATTCTCTGCCCGTGAGCTTTTCCAGCTTAAGCGCAAAGGCTTTTCCGACGCCCGCCTCGCCCGGCTGCTCGGCGTGGCGGAAAAAGAGTTTCGTAAAACGCGCCAGGCGGCGGGTATCCGTCCGGTCTATAAGCGCGTGGATACCTGTGCGGCGGAGTTCGCCTCGGATACCGCTTACATGTACTCCACCTACGAAGAAGAGTGCGAGGCGGAGGTCTCCAATCGTCAGAAGATCATGGTGCTGGGTGGTGGCCCCAACCGGATTGGCCAGGGTATCGAGTTCGATTACTGCTGTGTGCACGCGGCGTTTGCGATGCACGACGACGGCTATGAAACCATCATGGTCAACTGCAACCCCGAGACGGTTTCCACCGACTACGACACCTCCGACCGGCTCTACTTCGAGCCGGTGACCCTGGAAGACGTGCTGGAGATCGCCGATAAAGAGAAGCCGGCGGGTGTGATCGTCCAGTTCGGCGGCCAGACGCCGCTCAAGCTGGCCCGGGAGCTCGAAGCAGCGGGCGTGCCGATTATTGGCACCACCCCCGACGCCATCGACCGCGCCGAAGACCGCGAGCGTTTCCAGCAGATGATCGACAAGCTCGGCCTCAAGCAGCCGCCCAACGCCACGGCGCGCAGCTTTGATGAAGCCTTTGCCAAGGCCGAAGTCATCGGCTACCCCCTGGTGGTACGGCCAAGCTACGTGCTCGGTGGCCGGGCCATGGAGATCGTCTACGACGCCTCCGAGCTTGAGAACTACATGACCAACGCGGTGAAGGTCTCCAACGATTCGCCGGTACTGCTGGATCACTTCCTGAGCGCGGCGGTGGAGATCGATATCGACGCGGTCTCCGACGGCCAGCAGGTGGTGATCGGCGGCATCATGCAGCACGTCGAGCAGGCAGGCGTGCACTCCGGTGACTCGGCCTGTTCGCTGCCGCCTTACTCGCTGCCCGCCGACGTCCAGGACGAGATGCGCGAGCAGGTCAAGAAGATGGCCGTGGAGCTGGGCGTCAAAGGCCTGATGAACGTGCAGCTTGCCTGGCAGGACGGCGAGATCTACGTGATCGAGGTCAACCCGCGTGCCTCGCGTACCGTGCCGTTCGTCTCCAAGTGCATCGGTACGTCGCTGGCCCAGATTGCCGCGCGCTGCATGGCGGGCAAGACCCTGGCCGAACAGGGCTTCGAGCGCGAAATCGTGCCGCACTTCTATAGCGTCAAGGAAGCGGTGTTCCCGTTCAACAAGTTCCAGGGCGTGGACCCGATCCTGTCGCCGGAAATGAAGTCCACCGGCGAAGTGATGGGCTCGGGCGACACCTTTGCCGAGGCGTTCTTCAAGGCGCAGCTCGGCGCGGGCGAGGCGATTCCTGCCTTGACCGGCGAGCGCAAAGCGTTTCTCTCGGTGCGCGAACCGGACAAGCAGGGGATTATCGAAGTGGCCCGTTCTCTGCTAACATTGGGCTTTACTCTTTGTGCAACGCGTGGCACGGCAGCGGCTCTCGAAGCGGCTGGCCTGGCAGTGGAGCACGTCAACAAAGTCTACGAAGGTCGTCCCCATATCGTCGATCTGCTCAAGAACGACGAAATTGCCTACATTGTGAACACCACCGAGGGTCGTCAGGCCATTAACGACTCCTCGGTTATTCGCCGTACTGCTCTCGCGCGCAAGGTGCCCTATGCGACCACCTTGGCGGGCGCTAATGCTGTTTGCATGGCGCTTGAGTACGGTAGGGAGATTACGGTGCGGCGCCTTCAGGATCTGCATGCAGGAGCTAGTCAATGAATAAGGTCCCGATGACGGTAGCGGGCGAAAAAAGTCTTCGCGATGAACTGAATCAGCTCAAGGGTGAAGCTCGCCCCCAGGTGATTGCGGCTATCGCTGAAGCGCGTGAGCACGGCGACCTTAAGGAAAATGCCGAATATCATGCCGCGCGTGAACAGCAGGGGTTTATCGAAGGGCGTATCCAGGAGATCGAAAGCAAGCTCTCGGGTGCCCAGGTGATCGATGTCACCAAGCTGCCCAAGACCGGTAAGGTGATCTTTGGCGTGACCGTATCGCTGCTTAATCTGGATACGGACGCTCGGGTCACTTACCGCATCGTTGGTGAAGACGAGGCGGACATCAAGTCAGGGCGTATTTCCGTCACTTCGCCCATTGCCCGCGCGCTGATCGGCAAGGAAGAAGGTGATGTGGTGGGCGTCAAGACGCCGGGCGGCGACGTCGAGTACGAAATCGAGAGCGTCGAACACCTGTAGGCATCGCGGCGAAGGGCGGCTAGCCGTCTTTTTCGGCGGCATGGCCAAAAAAAGCCCGCGACACAACGTCGCGGGCTTTGACGATCAGGCGCGGTGGCTGAGTTAAACGCTCAGCGACGGCCGTGATGGTTTTCGAAGCGCTTGATGTTGGACAGCTTGGGATTGCCCTTCGGATTCGGACGGTAGAGCAGCGCCGTCTTGCCGATGGACTGCACCAGTTCCGCCTGGCTGTCGTTGATCAGTTCTTCAAGCATGGCGGTGCGGTCGTCGCGCTCGGGCAGTGCGAGCTTCACTTTAATGAGCTCGTGGTCGTTGAGTGCCCGGCCGAGTTCGGCGAGTAAATTGTCGGAAACGCCATTTTCGGACACGGTGACCACCGGGTTGAGGTAGTGGCCAATGCTGCGAAATGCTTTCTTTTGTGCCTGTGACAAGCTCATGGTATCTTGCGGTATCCCAGTTTGCGCTTAACGTTCCATCTTACGGTGAAACGTCACCGAGTGAAAGCCATCGTGTGAAAGCGCCCATCGCTCCTTCAATGTTAGATGTTCATGCAGCAAACGCCTCCGGGCCGAAAACGGCCATCAAGTAAAACCAGCGCAAGCTGGATGAAAGAGCATTTTGACGATCAGTATGTCAAACAGAGCTGGCAGGACGGTTATCGCTCGCGGGCGAGCTACAAACTGCTGGAAATCGACGACAAGGACAAGCTGCTGCGTCCTGGCATGACGATCATCGATCTGGGCGCGGCGCCGGGCGGCTGGAGCCAGATTGCCGCCGAGAAAGTGGGCTCGCAGGGCCGGGTGATTGCGTCCGACATTCTGGAGATGGACAGCCTTGCGGATGTGACCTTCATTCAGGGTGACTTCACGGAAGAAACGGTCCTCAATGCCATCCTCGAGCGTCTGGAAAATCGCCCTGTCGACCTTGTGATGTCGGACATGGCCCCCAATATGAGTGGTATGGCGGCGATTGACCAGCCGCAAGCCATGTATCTGGTGGAGCTGGCCCTCGAGCTTGCCCGGGAAACGCTATCGCCGGGTGGTAATCTGCTGGTAAAGGTATTCCAGGGTGAAGGCTTCGACAGCTATCTGAAAGAGCTGCGTACAAGTTTCAAGCGGGTGGTGACGCGCAAGCCAGGGGCTTCACGAGCACGCTCGCGGGAAGTGTATCTATTGGCAGAGGGGTTTCGGAGTTCGTGACCTCTCGACGGCTTATCGCCAGGATTTATCATCGCGATAGCCAGACAGGCAGTTGCAAAGTGTGTCACATTGGGCCAGTAGGCGAACGTGGCACAGATGGCCCAAGACGCCAGGCGTCTTGGCAATGGTTGAACGCTTGAGGCTGATGTAAGGTCTCACTATCAGGGTTTAACTGACAGATTCTTGTAATGAGGGTAGCCCCTTGAATGATATGGCAAAGAACCTGATTCTGTGGTTGGTCATCGCGGCCGTGCTACTGACAGTGTTCAATAATTTCAGCACCGAAAGTGCTCCTGAATCAATGAACTACACCCAGTTCGTTGAGCAGGTGCAGGAACAACAGGTACGCAACGTCACCATCGATGGCTACACCATCAATGGTGAGCGTACGGACGGTTCGCAGTTCCGGACGATTCGCCCCGCAGCAGAAGATCCCAAGCTGATGGATGATCTGCTGAGCAATGACGTGACGGTCATCGGCAAGGAACCCGAGCAGCAAAGCATCTGGACGCGCCTGCTGATCGCCAGCTTCCCGATTCTGCTGATCTTGGCTATCTTCATGTTCTTCATGCGTCAGATGCAGGGCGGTGCCGGCGGTGGCAAGGGCGGCCCGATGAGCTTTGGTAAGTCCAAGGCGAAGCTGCTGTCGCAGGACCAGATCAAGACCACCTTTGCGGATGTCGCAGGCTGCGATGAAGCCAAGGAAGAAGTCGAGGAACTGGTCGACTTCCTGCGTGACCCCACCAAATTCCAGCGCCTGGGCGGTACCATCCCCCGTGGCGTTTTGATGGTGGGCCCGCCGGGTACCGGTAAGACGCTGCTGGCCAAATCCATTGCCGGTGAAGCCAAGGTGCCGTTTTTCTCGATATCCGGTTCGGATTTCGTGGAGATGTTCGTTGGCGTGGGCGCCTCGCGCGTTCGCGATATGTTCGAGCAGGCCAAGAAGCAGGCGCCGTGTATCATCTTTATCGATGAGATCGACGCCGTGGGCCGTTCGCGCGGCGCCGGCATGGGTGGCGGTAACGACGAGCGCGAACAGACGCTCAACCAGTTGCTGGTCGAGATGGACGGCTTCGAGGCCAACGAAGGCGTCATCGTGATTGCCGCGACCAACCGCCCCGACGTGCTCGACCCGGCGCTGCTGCGTCCTGGTCGTTTTGACCGCCAGGTCACCGTCGGCCTGCCGGACATCCGTGGCCGTGAGCATATTCTGGGCGTCCATCTGCGCAAGGTGCCGCTGGGTGACGACGTTAAACCGCAGATTATTGCCCGCGGTACGCCGGGCTTCTCCGGTGCCGATCTGGCCAACCTGGTCAACGAAGCCGCTTTGTTCGCCGCTCGCCGTAACAAGCGACTGGTCAGCATGGAAGAGCTGGATCTGGCCAAGGACAAGATCATGATGGGCGCCGAGCGCAAATCCATGGTCATGACCGACAAAGAAAAGCTCAATACGGCGTATCACGAGTCGGGTCACGCTATCATCGGTCTGGTTGCCCCGGATCATGACCCGGTCTACAAGGTGACGATCATTCCGCGTGGCCGCGCGCTGGGTGTCACCATGTTCCTGCCGGAAGAAGACCGCTACAGCCTGTCTCGCCAGCAGATTCTCAGTCAGATCTGCTCGCTGTTCGGTGGCCGTATCGCTGAAGAGATGACGCTTGGCCCCAACGGTGTAACCACCGGGGCGTCCAACGATATCAAGCGCGCCACTGAGCTTGCTCACAACATGGTCGCCAAGTGGGGGCTCTCCGACGAGATGGGTCCGATCATGTACGACGAGGACGAGTCTCACCAGTTCCTCGGCGGGCCGGGTCAGGGCGGCTCGAAGATGAAGTCGGGCGAAACCACCACGCGTCTCGATAAAGAAGTGCGCAAGATTATCGATGATTGCTACGAGCAGGCGCGCCAGATCCTAACCGACAACCGCGACAAGCTGGATGCCATGGCGGAAGCGTTGATGAAGTATGAAACCATCGATGCCGACCAGCTCAAGGACATCATGGATGGCCGCGAGCCGCGTCCGCCGGAAGGCTGGAACGATGGCGATTCCTCGGGTGGCGGCACCCCGGTGGGTGATGATCAGCCTGCCGCCTCGCCCAGCGATACTCGCGATAGCGACGCGTCAGGCGACGACGGTGATGCAGACGATGAAGAGCCGCGCCGCCGGCCTTCAGACCCGTTGGGCGGTCCTGCAGGCTCGTAACGCAGCGCCCGGCCATTCGGCTGTCGATAAGGCGTCCCCAAAAGGGACGCCTTTTTGTTATGCTGTGCGGCTACAACAGCGATACGTTTTTTCGACCAGGCGACAGCATGACTTTTACCGCACGTCCTACCCCTTCGGCTCCGGTGACCCCGACCTCTGCGCAGCTTCGCTGCGGGCGGCACTTGCTCGATCTATCCTTTCCCCGCGTCATGGGCGTATTGAACGTAACGCCTGACTCCTTTTCGGACGGCGGCCAGCACGTGGCCATCGACGATGCGCTGCGGCGTGCGGAGCAGATGATCGCGGAAGGCGCTTCCATCATCGATGTGGGCGGTGAATCGACGCGCCCCGGGGCGTCGCCGGTCGCCGAGCAGCAGGAGCTTGACCGTGTCGCCCCGGTGATTGAAGGCCTGGTGCGCGAACTCGACGCCCTGGTCTCGGTGGACACCAGCTGCCCGGCGGTGATGCGTGAGGCAAGCAGTCTGGGGGCAGGCATGATCAATGACGTGCGTTCGCTCGAGCGTGAAGGGGCGCTGGCCGCCGCCACGGCGAGCGGCCTGCCGGTATGTCTGATGCATCGCCAAGGCGAGCCTCAGCACATGCAGCAGGCGCCCGCCTACGCGCAGCCCATTGAGGAGGCGGTGGTCGAGTATCTGGCCGCGCGTATTGGCGAGTGCGAAGCCGCGGGGCTGCGTCGCCATCGACTGCTGGTGGACCCCGGCTTTGGGTTTGGCAAAACCGTTGAGCATAACCTGCGTTTGCTTAACCAGATGGCCGTGCTCCAGTCGCTTGACCTGCCGGTGCTGGTTGGCATGTCGCGCAAGAGCATGATCGGTAAAGTATTGGGGCGCTCGGTTGACGAGCGACTTCCCGGTGGCCTGGCGCTGGCGGCCATGGCCGTCGAGCGGGGCGCCGGCATTGTGCGCGTTCATGATGTGGGGCCAACGGTGGACGCCGTCAATATGGCGTGGGCCGTACTCCAGGAAGGCTGCGAGCCCACTACCCATAAGGAGAATAATGCATGACCAGACGCTATTTTGGCACCGACGGTATTCGTGGAACGGTCGGTCAGCCGCCGATTACCGCTGACTTTATGCTTAAGCTGGGGTGGGCGGCGGGACAGGTGCTGCGCCGCGCAAAAGGTCGCACGCGGGTCTTGATCGGCAAGGATACGCGTATCTCGGGCTACATGTTCGAGTCGGCCCTGGAGTCGGGGCTCTCGGCGGCAGGCGCCGACGTGGCATTGCTGGGGCCGATGCCGACGCCTGGGATTGCCTATCTGACGCGCACCTTTCGCGCCGATGCAGGCATTGTGATCTCGGCCTCGCACAATCCCTTCGAGGACAACGGGATCAAGTTTTTCTCGGCCGAAGGCAAGAAGCTGGCTGATGACATCGAAGACCGTATCGAGACCATGCTGGATGCACCGCTGACCACCGCGGATGCGGCCCAACTGGGCAAGGCCATGCGAATCGACGATGCGGCCGGGCGCTATATCGAGTTCTGCAAATCGACCCTGCCTGACCGTCTCAGCCTGCATGGCCTGACCATCGTGCTCGACTGCGCCCACGGTGCCACTTACCACATCGCGCCGAGCGTCTTCCGCGAGTTGGGCGCCGAAGTGAGTGTCATCGGCGGCTCGCCTGACGGCCTGAATATCAATCATCAGGTGGGGTCGACGCACCCTGCGGCACTGCGCGCGGCGGTGATTCAGCAGGGCGCCGACCTGGGGATTGCGTTTGACGGTGACGGCGACCGGGTGTTGCTGGTCGATTCGGACGGCCGTGAAGTGGACGGCGACGACATCCTTTACCTGATCGCCCGGGATCGCCACGCGCGCGGTCTGCTGGAAGGCGGTGTAGTCGGCACGCTGATGAGCAATTTTGGCCTGGCCATGGCGCTCGAAAAAATGGGCATCCCGTTCGAGCGTGCCAAGGTCGGTGACCGTTACGTGATGGAGCGTATGGCGGCCAACCAGTGGGAACTGGGCGGCGAATCCTCAGGACATATCGTGTGCAGCCATGTGCAGACCACTGGCGACGGCATCGTCTCGGCACTCCAGGTGCTCGCCTTGATGATGCGTGAGCAGCAGCCGCTGCCCGCGCTGCTGAGAGGCCTTGAGAAAGTCCCGCAGTCGCTGGTCAATGTCAGATTGCCCGCCGGTGCCAATGCCAAGGAGGTAATGGCATCGGAGCCGCTGCAGCAGGCGGTCAGCGCACTCGAAAGCGAGCTGGGTGATGAAGGACGGGTCCTGCTCAGGGCGTCAGGCACCGAACCGCTGATCCGCGTGATGGTCGAAGGTCGCGCGCACCTTGACGTTGATCAGCTGGCCAGCCGACTGGCCGAGCAGGTCAAGGCACTGCTTAAATAGCGCGGGTGTGCCGATAACAGCGGTTGTCTTGACAAGTCCGCTCCTATACCATTTCGCTCCACCTTGAGTGAGGAGAGTCCATGCGTAGGCCCTTAATCGCCGGTAACTGGAAAATGAACGGTTCGGCGGCGCTGGTTGAAGCATTCGGCAAGGCATTCGCCGACGCGCAGCTGCCGGCAAACGTTGATATGGTCGTGATTCCGCCATTTCCCTATCTGGATGCGGCGCGGCATGCCTTCAAGAACACCCCGCTACGGCTCGGTGCGCAGACGCTCAATCCATTGCACTCAGGGGCGCACACCGGCGAGGTGAGCGGTCGCATGCTCAAGGAGTTTGACGTGGCCTACGCCCTCGTCGGTCACTCGGAGCGGCGTCAGCTGTATCGGGAAACCGATGAGCAGGTGTTTGAACGCCTGATGGCCGCGCTTGACGTGGGGCTTACGCCGATCCTGTGCGTAGGCGAGACTCTTGAGGAGCGTGATGCGGGGCATACCATGGACGTGGTGCTGCGCCAGGTGGGGCATGTCATGGCGCGCCTGGAAACCGCACAGCGCAGCGAAGTGGTTATTGCCTATGAACCTGTATGGGCCATCGGGACGGGGCGAACTGCCACGCCCGAGCAGGCTCAGGACGTCATGGCGGGCATTCGTGCCTACCAGGCGTCCTTCGATACCTCGCTTGCCGAGCAGCTCAGACTGCTTTACGGCGGCAGCATGAATGCAAACAACGCGGCTGAGCTTCTTGCGCAGCCGGACATCGACGGCGGTTTAGTGGGCGGTGCTTCGCTCAAAACCGACGATTTCTACGCCATTTGTCAGTCAGCAGGATAACGCCATGCAAGTTGCAATTCTTATGGTCCATGTGGTGATTGCGATCGCCCTGGTTGTGCTCATCCTGCTTCAGCAGGGTAAAGGTGCCGATGCAGGCGCTGCCTTTGGCGGCGGCGCGTCGCAGACGGTGTTTGGGTCACGCGGTAGCGGTAACTTTCTGTCGCGTTTCACGGCCATTCTGGCCGCAGGGTTTTTTGTCACCTCCATGGCGCTGGCGTACTTCGCCACCCAGGCCGGACAAGCACCGGAAGAGGGTATTCCCGATGCCAATCTCATCGAGCAGCAGCAAAGTGCACCAACGCTTGACGAGGGCGATGAAAGTGAGGATAATACTGCGCCAGTGCTAGAGGAAAGCAGCGAGTAACTGCTTGATTTTGCTTTCTCGAGCCTCCCCCGATGCCGAAGTGGTGGAATTGGTAGACACGCTATCTTGAGGGGGTAGTGACCTTACGGTCGTGCGGGTTCAAGTCCCGCCTTCGGCACCATCTGATGCGCTGGTTCGCCAGTTCCCCAGAAGCAGTATGTACTAAGCGCGAACGAGGCTGCTTTCTCGATGCCGTCGTCGGCTAAGCGATGCGACGCAGGCGATGCAAGAAGCAGTGGCCGCGCTGGTTAAGGTGAAAGACGGCTTGACGAAACAAGGTCAAACGTCTATTATCTGCGACCTAGATTGATGCGGGGTGGAGCAGTCTGGTAGCTCGTCGGGCTCATAACCCGAAGGTCATCGGTTCAAATCCGGTCCCCGCTACCACTTTCTGGCGATAAGTAAGTATGTGCGATGGTTTCGCGAAGCAGGAAACGACGCCATCACTTATAGGGGATTCCCTTTGCTTAGCGCCGAGATAGTGTGACAGGTTTCTTTCGAAAAGCCCCTTCCTGTGAAGGGGCTTTTTGTTAGCGGCTTTTCGTTAACAAGCGTGTCTCAAGGGCGGACGCCCATCGGCTTGCCGGAGACACATTTCCGGGTAACGCCAATCAGCCACCTAGCTTTTCATATGTCTCCTGGCCAGGTGCCTGATGCAACGGCTATAGGAGCAATGTCTGTGGCCACAAAACATGCGGCGCTGCACGCGCTGATCGAACCTGTTGTCGCTGCCATGGGCTTTGAACTGTGGGGCATCGACCATCTATCGCAGGGTAAGCAATCGCGCTTGGTCATCTATATTGAGCGCGACAGCGGTGTGAATGTTGAAGACTGCGCCGATATCAGCCGCCAAGTCAGTGCGATTCTTGATGTCGAAGATCCCATTCCCGGCGAATACCGCCTGGAAGTATCTTCGCCGGGCATGGCGCGCCCGCTCTATACCCTGGATCATTTTTCCCGTTTTCAAGGACACCATGTCGCGCTCAAACTGCGCGCCCCTTTTGACGGGCGGCGCAAGTTTCAGGGATTGCTGGCAGGCGTCGAGGGCGACGAAATACTGCTGCAGATAGACGGCGAGGAGTATTGCTTTCCGATTGAAGGCATTGATTCTGCGCATATTGTACCGCAGTTCGACGATTAACCGGGTGGCGTGGTGGCCGGCAGGCAGCTGGCACGATGCACATAAGGACAGGTTTTCTGGCGAGGCAAACGCATGAGTAAAGAAATTTTAATGGTCGTTGACGCGATCTCTAACGAAAAAGGTGTTCCCCGCGACGTTATTTTCGAAGCGGTGGAAGCTGCTCTTGCGAGCGCGTCACGCAAGCGTTTCGACAATCAAGAAGCCAACGTGCGGGTACATATCGACCGCCGCACGGGGGATTACGAGACGTTCCGCTACTGGACGGTGGTTGAGGACGACGAGTTCGAAACGCCGGATTACGAAATCAAGGAAACCATTGCCGAGCAGCGCGATCCGCCGCTTAAGCTTGGCGACGTGGTCGAACAGAAAATCGAGAATGCCGTGTTCGGTCGTATTGCGGCGCAAACGGCCAAGCAGGTCATCGTGCAAAAAGTGCGCGAGGCCGAGCGTGCCGAAGTGGTACGTCAGTACGCCGACCGTGAAGGTGAGCTGGTCGCAGGCATCGTCAAGAAGACCACGCGCGACGGCTTGATCATTGATCTGGGCGACAACGCCGAAGCCTTCCTGCCGCGCAACGAAATGATCCACGGCGAGCGCTACCGCATGAACGAGCGCGTTCGCGCGCTGCTGGTCAAGGTTGACCCCGACGCGCGCGGCGCCCAGCTGCAGCTGTCGCGTACCTGCCCCGAGCTGATTATCGAGCTCTTCAAAATCGAAGTGCCGGAAATCGCCGAGCAACTGATCGAAATCAAAGGGGCCGCACGGGATCCTGGTTCACGGGCTAAAATTGCCGTGAAAACCAACGACCGTCGCATTGACCCGGTAGGTGCCTGTGTCGGGATGCGCGGGTCGCGCGTGCAGGCCGTGTCGACGGAGCTGCAAAATGAGCGTGTCGATATCGTCCTGTGGGATGACAATCCGGCTCAGCTGGTGATCAATGCCATGGCGCCGGCCGATGTGGCGTCTATCCTTGTCGACGAGGATGCCCACGCAATGGACGTCGCCGTTGCCCAGGACAACCTGGCGCAGGCGATTGGCCGTAGCGGCCAGAACGTGCGCCTGGCCTCTGATCTGACCGGCTGGCGGATTAACGTCATGACCGAAGACGAAGCGGAAGCCAAGCGCGATCAGGAAATTGATAGCCTGGTTGACTCCTTCGTGCATCATCTTCAGGTCGACGACGATGTCGCCCGCCTGTTAGTGGAAGAAGGGTTCACGACCCTTGAAGAAGTCGCCTACGTGCCGCTGGAAGAAATGCTCGAAATCGAAGAGTTCGACGAGGATTTGGTGGAAGAGCTACGCGCACGGGCGAAAGACGAGCTACTGACGATGGCCATTGCCTCGGAAGAAGCGCTAGACGGTGCCCAGCCAGCAGATGACCTGCTGGCGATGGACGGTATGGAGCGCCATCTCGCCTTCATCCTCGCCAGCCGCGGCATTGTCACCATGGAAGATCTCGCCGAGCAGTCTGTCGACGATCTGGTCGATATCGAGGAGTTGGACGAAGCGCGCGCAGCGGCATTGATCATGACTGCCCGTGCGCCCTGGTTTGAAGACGATGACGCGTCGGATTCGAACACACAGTAAACAGGTCACGGGCTGAGGAGGGTCAATATGTCAGATATGACAGTTAAAGATTTCGCAGTAAAGGTGGGCCGCGATGTGCCCCGCCTACTAGAGCAGATGAAAGAGGCAGGCTTGCAGCACGCTTCGGAAAACGATGCGGTATCCGAGGAAGATAAGCGCAAGCTGCTTAATTTTCTGAAGAAAAGCCACGGTGGCGATGAAGTCGAGCCAAGCAAAGACCGTATTACCCTGACACGCAAGACGCGCAGCCGAATTAAAACCGGCGAGCGTGGTAAAACGATCGATGTTCAGGTGCGTAAAAAGAAAACCTACGTCAAGCGTAGCGAAGAAGACAAGCCGAAAGCAGCCGAACCCAAGCACACGGGTCCGCGTCAGCTAGTCGGTGATATGGCCGAAGCCGAAGCTGAAAGTAAGGCGCGCGAAGCCCGTGAAGCTGAGGAAAAAGCGGCAGCTGAAAAAGCCAAGGTGGCTGAAGAATCAGCGCGCAAAGAGGCTGAGAAACAGGCTGAAACAGCGGCGCCAAAAGCGCCTGCTGTTGATGTGCCCGAGCTTCAAATCGACGACACGCCGTCCAACGACGATATGCCGCCAGCGCCACCGAAAGAAGGCCGCTCTGACCGTCGTACTGCGCCACCCAAGAAAGCCGCGGCGAAAAATAAAGGTCGTCGTGACGAAGAGGATCGCGGTGATCGTGAAGAGCGCAAGCGCGGCGGCGGCAAGAAAGCCAAGCGTGCCGAGCGCCGCGGTGGCCGTCGTGGTGGCGGTGCCAGCGGTGGCAACGGCAAGCACGGCTTCCAGAAGCCGACCCAGCCGATCGTTCGCGAAGTCTCGATCCCCGAGTCGATCAGCGTGGCGGAACTGGCCGACAAGATGTCGATCAAGGCCAACGAAGTCATTAAGGCCATGTTCAACATGGGCGCGGCGGTGACGATCAACCAGACCATCGATCAGGATACCGCGGCGATCGTCGTGGAAGAGATGGGTCACAAGGTCAAGCTGGTGAAGGATGACGCGTTGGAAACGGAAATGCTCGAGGGCATCTCCTACGAAGGCGACGAAATCACCCGTTCACCGGTGGTGACCGTCATGGGTCACGTCGACCACGGTAAGACGTCGCTGCTCGATTATATCCGCAAGGCCAAGGTCGCGACCGGCGAAGCGGGTGGTATTACCCAGCATATCGGTGCCTACCATGTGGAAGACGAGCATGGCGGCGTGACGTTCCTGGACACACCAGGCCACGCGGCGTTCACCGCCATGCGTGCCCGCGGTGCCCAGGCAACCGACGTTGTTATCCTGGTCGTTGCGGCGGATGACGGTGTGATGCCCCAGACGGTTGAGGCGATCGAGCACTCCAAAGCGGCAGGCGTGCCGATGGTGGTGGCGGTCAACAAGATCGACAAAGAGGGTGCTGACTTCGACCGCATTCGTAACGAGCTCTCGCAGCACGGCGTGATCTCAGAAGAGTGGGGCGGCGATACCCAGTTCGTCCACGTGTCTGCCAAAACCGGCGATGGCATTGAGGAACTGTTGGAAGCCATCCAGCTGGTCTCGGAAGTGCTTGAACTTAAAGCAGTACCGGAAGCGCCGGGCAAAGGCGTGGTGGTTGAATCGCGCTTGGATAAAGGTCGTGGCCCCGTGGCAACTGTACTGGTGCAGAACGGTACCCTCAAGAAAGGCGATATCGTCTTGGCCGGCCTGCACTACGGCCGTGTGCGTGCGCTGACCAACGAACTTGCCAAGCAAGTGGACGAGGTTGGCCCGGCCATGCCGGTCGAGATCCAGGGCCTGGACGGTACGCCGGACGCCGGTGACGACTTCATGGTGGTTGCCGACGAGAAGAAAGCCCGCGAAGTGGCCAACTTCCGTCAAGGCAAGTACCGCGAAGTGCGCCTGGCGCGTCAGCAAAAGGCCAAACTGGAGAACATGTTCAGCCAGATGGGCCAAGACGAAGTGGCCAAGGTCAACATCGTATTGAAAGTCGACGTCCAGGGCTCTCTGGAAGCCATCAAGGGCGCATTGGAAGAGCTCTCCACCGACGAAGTCGAAGTGGCGGTTGTGTCTTCGGGTGTGGGCGGTATCACCGGTACCGATGCCAACCTGGCGCTCGCCTCCGAGGCGATCGTGGTCGGCTTTAACGTGCGTGCCGACGCCGCCGCCCGCGAGATTATCGAGCGTGAAGGCCTGGATCTGCGCTACTACAGCGTCATCTACCAGCTGATCGACGAGGTCAAACAGGCGATGAGCGGTATGCTTGCGCCCGAGTGGAAAGAGGAAATCGTCGGTATTGCCGAAGTGCGCGACGTCTTCCGTGCGCCGAAGATCGGCGCGATCGCTGGCTGTATGGTGGTCGAAGGCACCGTGCATCGGAACAAGAAGATTCGCGTGCTGCGCGATGACGTGGTGATCTACGAAGGCGAGCTCGAATCGCTGCGCCGCTATAAAGACGATGTTCAGGAAGTACGTAGCGGCGTCGAGTGTGGCATCGGTGTGAAGAACTACAACGATGTGCAGGTTGGCGACAAGATCGAAGTCTTTGACCAAGTGAAGGTCGAGCGCAGCCTCTAAGGCCGCGAGGAGCAATCATGCGCGAATTCAAGCGTACCGACCGAGTAGCCGACCAGCTCCAGAAGGAGCTGGCGGTGCTGATCCAGCGCGAAGTGAAAGACCCGCGTCTGGGCATGGTCACGGTCAGCGGGGCCACCGTCAGCCGTGACCTTGGTTACGCCGATATCTATGTCACCCTGCTGGGTGAGCAGGAGCCTGAGCGTATCAAGGAAAACCTGCAGGTCCTGAAGCGGGCCGCGGGTTTCCTGAGAAGCCAGATTGCCAAGCGCATCAAACTGCGTCACGTGCCGGAACTGCGCTTTCATTTTGACGAAAGCGTTGTGCGCGGTCAGCAGCTGTCTTCGTTGATCGAAGAAGCGGTGTCAACCGACCGCGCTCGCCAAGCCCAGGACGACGAGGGCGTTGACGAGCCAGGTGAGGAGACCCGCTAATGGCGCGTCGCCGTCGCGGCCTGCCGGTTAACGGCATTGTGTTGCTGGACAAGCCGAAAGGCCTGTCGAGCAACCATGCCCTGCAGCGGGTGCGTCGTCTGTTCGACGCGCAAAAAGCGGGGCATACCGGCACGCTGGACCCGATGGCAACTGGCCTGCTGCCGATCTGTCTGGGCGAAGCGACCAAGTTCTCCTCGCACCTGCTGGAAGCCGACAAGGTCTATCGCACCCGGGTCGAACTGGGCGTGATCACCGACACCGGCGATGCGGAAGGCGTGGCGGTTGAACGCCACGATGTCCCCGAGCTGACGGCTCAGGACGTCGAAACGGTGCTCGCGCGCTTTCGTGGTGACATCGATCAGGTGCCGCCGATGTACTCGGCACTCAAGCACCAGGGTAAAAAGCTCTACGAGCTTGCGCGCGAAGGTAAGCAGGTTGAGCGTGCAGCCCGTCGGGTAAGCGTGTATGATGCCCGCCTGCTGTCGTTTGAAGGCACCGCCTTCGAGCTGGAAGTCAGCTGTAGTAAAGGCACGTATATCCGCACTCTGGCCGAAGATATTGGTAAGGCACTGGGCTGTGGCGGTCACATCAGCCAGCTGAGAAGGATCAAGACCGGCCCTTTTGATGGCGATGCCATGTGGACGCTGGACGCCCTTGAAGCGCTGACCGACCAAGCGGCGCGGGAAGCCGAGCTGATGCCGGTCGATATGCTGGTCGATCACCTGCCGTCACTTGCGGTGGATGAATCAGCTTACGGGCGGCTGGCCCACGGCCAACCGGCCCGCCTGGCCATCGGTGACGCACTGCCGCCCGATGCGTTAGCAAGGCTTTATTACGCCGAGTCGTTCATTGGGCTCGGCGTGGTGAAAGGGAGCCAGGAAGTGGCCCCCAAGCGACTGTTAAGTACGGTCGCTATCTCGTAAAACGTTGCACGGATGCCGCGATTTGCGTGAAAATAGTGACTTGAGACTGCAAATATGCGTGGTCTCACCCATTCATTGTTAGGCATATTGCTTACTGGAGAGACAGATGGCATTAACCGCTGAAAAGAAGGCCGAAATCGTCAACGAATACGGCCGCGGCGAGAACGACACCGGATCACCTGAAGTGCAGGTTGCCCTGCTGAGCGCCAACATCAACGGCCTGCAGGACCACTTCAAAACCAACAAGCAGGATCACCACTCGCGTCGTGGTCTGATCCGCATGGTAAACCAGCGTCGTAAGCTGCTGGATTACCTGAAGCGTAAAGATTTCGAACGCTATCAGTCTCTGATTCAGCGCTTAGGTCTCCGCCGCTAAGTTATTGTTGGCGAAGGACGAAAAACGGGCAGCTCATCGCGAGCTGCCCGTTTTTTTGTTACTGGTAGCCCTATCGCGCGGCAACGCCTAGAATAGTGGCGAGTCAAAAAGACCAAACGAAAAGACAAGTAGCAATTAATGTTAAAGGAAGCCGCCGTGAATCCGGTCAAGAAAACGTTCCAATACGGTCGCAGCACCGTCACGCTAGAAACTGGGCGCATCGCTCGCCAAGCCACCGGCGCCGTTATGGTGACCATGGATGACACCGTTGTCCTGTGTACCGTCGTGGCCAGGAAAGAAGCGAACCCCAATCAACCCTTTTTCCCGCTCTCGGTGCACTACCAAGAGAAAACCTACGCGGTCGGCAAGATACCTGGCGGCTTCTTCAAGCGTGAAGGCCGTCCGACCGAGAAAGAAACGCTCACCTCGCGTTTGATCGACCGCCCGATCCGCCCGCTGTTTCCCAAGGGCTTCATGAACGAAGTGCAGATTATCTGTACCGTTCTGTCCACCGATCGCAATCACGATCCGGATGTGGCGGCGATGCTGGGTACTTCGGCGGCGCTGTCCATTTCGGGCGTCCCCTTCAGCGGCCCGATTGGCTGTGCCCGGGTTGGCTTTAACGAAGAGCAAGGCTACTTCCTGAACCCGACCGTCGAAGAGCTCAAGAGCTCAGAACTGGATATGGTGGTGGCCGGTACCGACAAAGCCGTTCTGATGGTGGAGTCGGAAGCCCAGGAACTGCTCGAAGACGAGATGCTCGGCGCCGTGCTCTTTGGCCACCAGGAAATGCAGGTCGCCATCAGCGCGATCAACGAACTGGTCGCTGAGGCCGGTAAACCGCGCTGGGATTGGCAGCCGCCCGAAGAAAACGTGGCGCTGAAAACCGCCATGGCCGAGGCGTTTGAAGCCAAGGTCGGCGAAGCCTACCGGATTACCGATAAAATGGCCCGTCAGGATGCGCTCTCCGCACTGAAAGACGACGCGGTTGCGCAGCTGGCCGCTGCTGAAGGCGAAGAGGCCGACGGCAAGTTTGCCAAGGATGACGTCAAGTCCGCGTTTGCCGGCCTCGAGAAGCGCGTCGTGCGCTCGCGGGTCATCAAAGGCGAGCCTCGCATCGACGGCCGCGACAATGCCACCGTGCGCCCGCTGGACATTGAAGTCGGCACCCTGCCGAAAACCCACGGCTCGGCCATCTTCACCCGCGGTGAGACCCAGGCGATCGCGATTGCCACCTTGGGGACGCTGCGCGATTCGCAGCTGATTGAGTCGCTTGAAGGCGAACGCAAAGACCGCTTCATGCTGCACTACAACTTCCCCCCCTACTGCGTAGGCGAAGCGGGCTTTTTCGGCGGGCCGAAGCGCCGTGAAATCGGCCATGGCCGCCTGGCTCGCCGGGGCGTGCAGGCCATGCTGCCGTCGGAAGATGCCTTCCCCTACACCATCCGGGTAGTGTCGGAAATTACCGAGTCCAACGGCTCGAGCTCGATGGCATCGGTGTGCGGTTCGTCCCTCGCGCTGATGGACGCCGGTGTGCCCTTGAAAGCGCCGGTTGCTGGTATTGCCATGGGGCTGGTCAAGGATGCGGACGGCTACGCCGTGCTGACCGATATCCTGGGTGACGAAGATCACCTGGGCGACATGGACTTCAAGGTGGCCGGCTCTGAAGAGGGTGTGACCGCCCTGCAGATGGACATCAAGATCGAAGGCATCAACGAAGAGATCATGGAAAAGGCGCTGCAGCAGGCCCACACCGCACGCCTGGGAATCCTCGAGCAGATGAATGCCGTGCTTGCCCAGAGCCGTACCGAGGTGTCGGATAACGCCCCGTCCATGGCGACCATCAAGATCGATCCGGACAAGATCCGTGACGTCATCGGTAAAGGCGGCGCCACCATTCGTAAAATCTGCGAAGACACTGGCGCGTCCATCGATCTGGACGACGACGGTACCGTGCGGATTTACGCGGAAGACAAGGCCGCCGCGAAAAAAGCCATTGATACCGTGCTGGCGATTACCGCCGAAGCGGAAATCGGCAAGCTGTATAAAGGCAAAGTGGTGCGCATTGCCGACTTCGGTGCCTTTGTGAACATCATGCCCGGCACCGATGGCCTGGTGCACATCTCGCAAATTATCCAGGAGCGGGTGAACAACGTCCGTGACTTCCTGAATGAAGGCGACGATGTCATCGTCAAGGTGCTGGATATCGACAATCGCAACCGCGTTAAGCTGTCGATGAAAGAAATCACCGAAGAAGAGAAAGCGGCATTCGAAGCGCAAGAGTTGGAAACCGAAGCGACGATTTAACCCGCCCTTTCGGCGTCTAACACCGCCCCCGTCGCCCATGGCGGCGGGGGCGGTGTCGTTTTTGCAGGGAGCAAGCGTAATGGAGCAGGTAGCAACGCCACGCTGGTGGGCCGTGGTGGCGGTGATGATGGGCATCTTTCTGCTCGTGACCGCCGAGCAATTGCCGATTGGTCTGCTGTCCCAGGTGGCCTCGAGCATGGGGGTGACCCCGGGGATGGCCGGGTTGATGGTCACCGTGCCGGGCGTCGTGGCGGCCTTTTCGGCACCGCTGCTACCCGTGGCCGTGGGGCGTCTGGACCGGCGTGTGATGCTGACGCTATTGATGGTCGTCATGGTGATCGGCAGTGTGCTGTCGGCGCTGGCGAGTAACATTGCGTTTTTGCTTGCTTCCCGTGTGTTGGTTGGCCTCAGCATTGGTGGATTTTGGGCGGTTGCAGGAAGTATTGCCCCGCGTTTAGTGCCCGAGGCGCAGGTCCCTAAAGCGATGACGCTGATTTTTGGTGGTGTTGCAGCCGCGTCAGTGCTGGGTGTTCCGCTGGGTACGCTGCTAGGTGACTTCAGCAACTGGCGAGTCGCCTTTGGGGCATTAGGCGGATTAAGTTTGCTAACTGCTTTGGCGCTATGGGTTTGGCTGCCACCGCTGCCTCCCCGAGAACCCGTGCGCCTGGCCATGCTTGCTGAGCAGTTTGCCAGTAAAGGTGTTCGTGTGGCGGTTATTGTCACCGGGCTGGTCGTCGTGGGGCACTTTGCCGCCTATACCTTTATCAGCCCCGTGCTTCAGGACATTAGCGGTATTGCCCAGCGCCATGTGGGCAGCTTACTGCTGCTTTACGGTGCTGCCGGGATTCTGGGCAATATTGCAGCCGGTATCTATGCAGGGCGGCATCCCTACCGTGCAGTGTTGGTGATTCCCTGTGTGTTGCTACTGGTCGTCGCTGTCTTTCCTTGGCTGGGTGTGACGCCTGCGAGTGGCGTGGCGTTGTTGATGGTGTGGGGCGCGGTGTTTGGCAGCGTGTCAGTCAGTATTCAAACCTGGATTCTGCGCACCGCCCCGAACACCGAGGCGGCTACCGCGCTGATGGCGTTTACTTTCAACCTGTCGATAGGGTTTGGGGCGATGGTCGGCGGGCGGATCGTCGACGGCACCAGCCTGCCGGTGGCGATGTGGGCCGCGTCAGGGCTGTTTTTGCTGGGTACACTGCTGGTGTTGCAAACGCCGTCGCGGATCGTCGGCGAGAAGCACCGCTAGGCGGTAAACAAAATGCCCCCGCCAATGGCGGGGGCATAGGTGCGTGCTGCGAGGCGTTATTTGCCTGTCGCCGTTAAGGACGCTCGATGGCCAGTGCGACGCCTTGGCCGCCGCCGATACACAGCGTCGCCAGGCCTTTCTTCGAATCGCGGGCGATCATCTCGTGGAGCAGCGTCACGAACACACGGCAGCCGGAGGCTCCGATGGGGTGGCCCAGGGCAATCGCGCCGCCGTTGACGTTGACCTTGCTGGTGTCCCAGCCGAGCTCTTTATTGACCGAGAGGGCCTGGGCGGCGAAGGCTTCGTTGGCTTCGACGAGGTCAAGATCGTCCAGGCTCCAGCCGGCTTTTTCCAGACACCGACGAGTGGCCGGTGCTGGGCCGATACCCATGATCGCCGGGTCCACGCCCGCGTTGGCGTAGCCGGCAATCCGCGCCAACGGCTCGAGACCTAGCTGCTTGGCTTTTTCCGCCGAGCAGATCATGACCACCGCGGCGCCATCGTTGAGCGCCGAGGCGTTGCCCGCGGTCACGGTGCCGTCTTTCTTGAACGCCGGACGCATGCCGCCGAGTTTTTCGGCAGTGACTTCGCGGGGGTTCTCGTCGGTATCGAACACCACCGGGTCGCCTTTGCGCTGGGGGACTTCCACCGGCACGATCTGGCCCTTGAACCTGCCTTCGCGTATGGCGGCGGCGGCCTTTTGCTGGGAGGCGGCGGCAAACTCGTCCATGGCTTCCCGGGT
>Ga0208979_100035_pt1:212500-290541 | contig 290541 bp, 274 predicted proteins | sample HotLakConsUCCSLE_FD_184738 | JGI IMG/M metagenome (GOLD analysis project Ga0208979, IMG submission 184738) | Hypersaline microbial mat communities from Hot Lake, Washington, USA - Hot Lake Consortium UCC-SLE (SPAdes) | ecosystem: Environmental > Aquatic > Non-marine Saline and... | reverse complement strand
GCGGATTGATCAGATGAAACTGATGTAAGTCCCCCTTTAGGGGGCTCAAGGAACCGCAGGTTCCGTAAATGCCGCTTTGAGCGGCTCACAAAATTAAAGCCCCCGGCTTTGCCGGGGGATATTTACTCCTCGCGAAGGAGTGGTCCGGGATTGATTCTGGCGGCGCGCAGGGCGGGTTGTAGGCTGGCGGTAATCATCAGGGCCAGCAATCCGGTGCCGGTCAGGACGGCGATGGCCAGCGGCGAGATCTGGTCGCTGATCAGATCGTCGGTCAGCCAGGCGGTCACGATCAGGCCAAGCAGCGAACCGATGATCAGACCCGGCAGGCCCAGCTTGACGGCACGGACAAACATCTGACGCCGAACCCGGCGCGGCCCGGCTCCCAGTGCCATATGAATCGCGGTTTCGCGCCGGCCGCTATCGACCAGAAAGCGCTGCATCGCAAAAAAACCGAATCCGGCCATCAGCACGATGGTGATGCCGAATAGTGCAGTCACACCGGCGCGTGCCCGGTCCAGTGCCGTCAGCTCGTTGGTGATTCGGCTTAACGGTTGCACGTCTGTGATAAACGCATTGTCCATCATCAGACCCAGGGCTTCCTCGAGCCGGGACTTGAGCAGATCAGGATCGGGATTGCCGCGGACCAGGATGCTGCTCATCCAGTTGGCGAAGCCGCTGCCGGTCGAAATCTGAATAGGCTCCGGAGGTTCATCGGGATGTTGATAGAGCAGGTCCTCGACCACGCCGATGATTTGACCACGCTCATTCTCGGCTTCGGCGGAAGGTCGAAGGAACTGTCCGATCGCGTCGGTTTTGCCCCAGGCGGTTTCGGCGAACGTGCGGCTGATGATGACGCCCGAATCCAGGTCGTCCTCGAAGTCGCGGCCGTGCAACAGTTCGATGCCCAGCACGTCGAGAAAACCCGGCGCAACCGTGAGCATGCGCGAATTGATCTGTTGGCCGTCGATGTCGTGTGTGCTCATGGCCACTATGCGTTCTCCCGGCAGTGGCGAGCCGAAACTGACCGCTTCGACGCCCGGCAAGGCCGCGATCCGCTCGCGGACTTCGCTGCGAAAGGCCCCGACCGCGTCGGCAGCCGGCATGTCGATGGAGCTACCGGTCGCTCGATTCAGTCCGATCGGGGCGACGAGCACGTTGTCGGGGTTGAGTCCGGTGTCACGCTGATTCAGAACCCACAGATGAACCAGAAAACCGATGGCCGCGGCCCCGACCAGACCGGCCAGGCCGAGTTGAACCAGGCCGGCGGCGTGCTGGAAGGGTCCCGGACGCGAACTGACCTGGCGCGCCTCTTCACTTAAACGATGCCCCCGGATCAGACCGATCGGGACCAGTGCTACCAGGATCGTCAGCAGTCCGGCGAGCAAGGCGCAAAACGCCAACGCGGGAAGGTCCAGCCAGTCGGTGTCGAGCCTGAGCTCGGAAAACAGGGCCAGCTCGCGGAACATCACACCCAGCCATAGGGAGGCCAGAAGGCCCAGCACGGTGGCCAGCAGCACCAGTATCCCGGCTTCGATCACCAGTTGTCCGGACAGGCGCCGGCGGCCGGCGCCCAGCGCCTGGCGGAGCGCCAGCTCGCGTCGGCGCGCGGGCGCCCGGGCGAGCAGAAAGATCCCGGTATTGAAGGCCGCGACCACAGCCACCAGGGCTGCCGCGGCCAGCAGAAGATGGGTCTGGCGCTGGGCCGCGCGCTGCGCTTCCGGCTTGTCGACCAGGCCATTGATGACCACCACCTGTCCGGCGTCCAGCGGCGTGCCCATCAGCGGACTGGGGAGCTCATCGATCAGTCCACCCAATTCGGCTTCGACAGCGGCCCGACTGACGTCGGCGGCCCGGCGAGCGAACACCCGAAAGAATGGAAAGTCATCGGCAATTTGCAGCGACATGCCATCCTGCAGTTCGGCTATATAGCGACGAAAGGGGACCCAGAACGCCAGGGCCAACCCGCTCCGGAATTCAGGATCGGCCACCCCGACAATGCGCCAGCGCTGTTCGGCCATCTCGAATTCGCGGCCCAGTACCTCGGGGTCACCATCGAAATGGCGTTGCCAGAATCCGTGACTCAGCACCAGTACCCGGGCACCGTCATCAACAAAGTCGGCTTCGGACAGGCCGCGGCCCAGGGCCAGGCGCGGCTGCAGGGTCTCGAAAAACCCCGGCAGCACCGGCGAGGCCATGCCCTCCACAAGTCGTCCGTCCAATTCGATATCGTAAAGACCACCCATCGTCGAACTACCGGTAACCGATCGCAGTGTCTGGCTACGTCGTTCGAGCTCCACAATACCGTTGGCGCTGAGCGTGCCCATTGGCATATCACCGCGCCGGCCGATGGTGACAAGACCCCTGTCGTCGATCACGCCGGATGTGCCCGACAGGTTGAGCTCCGACCATAGTCCGGCGGTCGTGCTGACCAGCGCCATGGCCGCGGCCAGCATCAGGATGGCTAGCAGGGATTGCCAGGGTGTTTTCAGATACAGGCGGACGGCATGGCGCAGGTCGAGCAGCAGGCCGGCGATCATGCCGGGTCCTCCGCGCTCCGATCGCTCTCGATGTGTCCGTCGCTGAGCCGCAAGCGTCGTTGAGCGAGTGCGGCATAGTCGGGGTTGTGGGTCACCATCACCAGGGTTGAGCCGCCCTGATGAAGTTCACCGAGCAGATTCATGACCCGCTCGCCTGACTCGGAATCGAGGTTGCCCGTCGGCTCGTCGGCCAGCAGCAATGAGGGTCGACCGACCAGGGCGCGGGCGATCGCGGCGCGCTGCTGCTGCCCGCCGGAAAGCTGGCCTGGAAGGTGGTCGGCGCGATCACTCATGCCGACGCGCTCGAGTGCGTCGGCAACCGCCCGATTCCGGTCATCGCCACTGACACCACCGCGATACAACAGCGGCAAGGCAACGTTCTCGCGCACGCTCATCTCCGGAATCAGGTTGAAGCTCTGGAAAATGAATCCGATCTCGCGGTTTCTCAGCCTGGCCCGTTCTTCGGCGTCGATATCGGTGGTGGGTACACCGGACAGGATGTATTTGCCGGTAGAGGGTTCATCGAGCAGGCCGAGTACCGAGAGCAGGGTGGACTTGCCGCAGCCGGAGGGCCCCTCGATGGCAACGTACTCGCCAGGGTGGATTTCAAGATCAATACCGGCAAGGGCATGGGTTTCCAGGCGCTCGGTCGTATACACGCGTCCAAGGTTCTTCAGCCGGATCAGGGCCTGGGGGCTGTCGGTCATGCGGTACTCTCCTGTTGTTCAGCGAATGCGCAGAATGTCGTGGTTGTCGTGGTCACTCATCTCGGCCAGGATGACCCGGTCGCCCGGTTCCAGACCACTGATCACTTCGGCTTCCCTGGCCGACAGTCGGCCGATGGTGACCGTGACGCGCTCGGCCCGACGCTGAAGTTCGTCGACCCGGAACAAGGTGATTTCCTGGCCTTCGTCGCGCGCCGCGGCCGGGCGCGGCAGGTAAACCACGTCTTCGAGACGCTCCAGTTCGATCCGGCCGCTGATGCTCTGGTCCGGTCTCAACGGCGGCAATGAATCCGAGGTCAGGGCCACGTCGATTTCAATGTGGCGATTGCGTGCGGTCGGATCGACCCGGATGACTTCACCCTCGATGATGTCGCGACCGGATTCCAGGCGTACCGGCAAACCGGGAAATACGGCCGCCGCCTGGCGCTCGGGCACGCTCAGGCGGGCGATCAGATGATCGGGATCGACGATGCGTGCAACCAGCTCACCGGCGGTCAGGCGCTCGCCTTCCTGGACGTTGACTTCCTGGATGATGCCCGCCGTGCCGGCCGGCACATGGAGAAACTCGATCAACTGTTCAAGGTGAGCCACCTTGTCGCGCTGACGCGCCAGGCGAGCGCGAGCGGCGTCTTCCTGGGCGGCGCGCAGTTCCGGGGCGCTCTCCATGCGCGCCTGCTCCGATTCGAGCCGACGTTTGAGCTGTTCGACCTTCAGTCGCGAGCGCTCGATCTCGAGTGCGGAAAACACCTGGGCCTGCTCCAGCTCTTCCTGGGCACGCAATTCAATCAGGGCGCCGGTGTATTCTGCCTCTGCCTGGGCCAGTTGGGCCAGGATATCGAGCTGGCGATTCTGGTCCTCGACCTGCTGCACGGCTTCTTCCGCTTCCAGCGCTGCCAGATCCCAGCGCGCGCTGGCCAGTTCCTCTTCCAGGTCGGGACTGCTCATCACCAGCAGAGGATCGTCGGGACCCACCCGGTCACCGGGCAGCACCAGCACCTCCTCCACCACCCCGGCATTGCGATTGGTCACCGCCCGGATCCGCGGCGCCGCCAGCACGCCCGAAGCGGCCACTTCCCGTACCAGCTCACCGCGCTGTACTGACCCGTACCACAGGCGCTCACCGTCAATCCCGGGCGCCCGATTGAGCAGTACCAGCGCCATCAACGTAAGAGCAACAACGATCGTCAAGCCCGCCGCCAGCGGCCAATACCTCGTCCAACGCCGGTGACGCGTCGACGCCCGCTGAATATCCATGCTGTCCCCGGACTTCCGAAAAGATTATCCTGATTCTAGCAAAGCCGGGAACGCAAAACGTCCCTGTCGAAAGTGCTAATTGCGGCTATGGTCAATCGATGAGAAGCAATCGAAAGCACGAACGAGTAGGTCGGGGTGACACCCCCGACGGTCCATGTCGAATCCATCGTCACAAAATGGATTTTTGGCATGGTCAAAAGCGTGCTCTGCGAGAGAAATTTTTGTAGCAGGTTTTCGGCGATTGCGTCGGGGATGGTCTGTAGCAGGTTCTTGAAGATTGGGTCTGGCATGGACCCGTCGGGGGTGTCACCCCGACCTACTCGGTGGTAATGAGGAACCTTACGGAAAGGCTTTTTCGCATGCGATACATGAAAGTGGTCATTTGTATTCTTTTGGTTTTCATTGTCCTGTTGTTTCAAGGACGAGCTCAGGCCGACGATTCGGCGGAGGTTGATCATTGTCTTGGTTACGCGGGCTGGGATACCAGTCCGCCGCGGTTCTCGCGGGAGGAGCGTGAACAGGGTGAGCGGTTGGTCGATTGGGGCGCGCGCCTGGCCGATGGTTTGCTTCGGGTTGAAGCCGTCCTGGCGTCCGATGGCATGGTGGCTGAAGAGATTTCGGCGAGCAACTTTGGCTGGGCCGCCGTGCTGGAGGACGATCATTACCGCATCGGACTCTACCGGGTCAATGACGAGACGCTGGAATTACTTCAGCGCTATACCAACGATCCCGATGACGCACTGGCATCGCGATTTGCGCTGGCCGAGCAGGCGTTGATCTTGACGCCACAGGACTGCGGACAGTCCTTCGGCGTGCTGGACCTGGGCTTGCGTAACGAACAAGCGCGCTATCTGCACGCGATTCGACTGGTTGATCGTAGTCGCGATATCGCGTGGGGCATGCACTACGGATTCAGAGTCACTGATGGAGCGCTGGACCATGTCGACCGGTTACACCTCAGATGCTCGGTGCTTACCTGGAATTCAGATACGGTCAAAATAATTGAGAAGCCGAGCACCGGATCAGTCCTCATCCAGGAGAGCCTTCCTGGTATGGACCTTCCCACCGAGGCCCAGTTTATGCAGATGCACTTGTACCCTGATATTCCTGAATACGCCACATTTGAGTTCTGGACTCAAGGCCGATTGATCCACTTCGCGGACGGACCGGACTCATTTCCGGAACGCTATCACAGGGCTAAAAACCCCTGCGCCGTTGATTCAACGGAAAACTGATGCGCGGTGAGTAGGTCGGGGTGACACCCCCGACGGTCCATGTCGAATCGATCTCCAGTAGCTTGGTTTTTGGAGATTGCGTCGGGCATGGACCGTCGGGGACGTCGCCCCGACCTACTCGTTCGTGCGTTCGTAGCGGGTTTTGTGGCTACGCGCTAGTAAGCGTATTCCTTGAAGACTTTTGAGATGTCGCCTTGCCAGGGGCCTTCGTAGGCGGCGAGTTTGACTTCGGCCGGGGTGGTGCCGCGGTCGATGGTTTCTTCGAGGTTGTTGAGGAAGCCGGCTTCGTGGTCGCCGGCGGCGTTGAAGCGTTGGCGGTTGGCCAGGCCCTGGCGGGCCAGTTGCAGTAGGCGGCGGGCGATGTCGCGCACGGTCTGGCCCTGGATTTCGGCTTTCAGGCCGACGCGGGCGACGTCTTCGCGCAGCTTCTGCCGCTCCGGCAGAGTCCAGCTTTTGCTGATTTCCAGGCACTCGGCCAGGCTGTCTTCGTCATAGAGCAAGCCGACCCAGAATGCCGGCAGAGCGCACAAGCGACGCCATGGGCCGCCGTCGGCACCGCGCATTTCCAGGAAACGTTTCAGACGCACTTCGGGAAACGCGGTGGTCAGATGATCTTCCCAGTCGGCCAGGCGTGGGTAATCGCCTTCCAGGCCCGGCAATTTGCCGGCCATGAAGTCGCGGAAGGATTTTCCGGCCACGTCGATATAGCGGCCCTCGCGGCGGACAAAGTACATCGGCACGTCCAGCATCCAGTCCACGTAGCGTTCGAAGCCCATCCCGGACTCGAACACCCAGGGCAGCATGCCGGTGCGGTTGTTGTCGGTATCGGTCCAGACCTGGCTGCGGTAGCTTAAATATCCACTGGGCTTGCCTTCGACAAAGGGCGAATCGGCAAACAGCGCCGTGGCGATCGGCTGCAGCGCCAGCGAGGCGCGGAACTTGGCGACCATATCGGCTTCGCTGGCAAAATCCAGGTTGACCTGGACGGTACAGGTCCGCTTCATCATGTCATGACCCATGCTGCCGACTTTCGGCATGTAATTGCGCATGATCACGTAGCGCGCCTTGGGCATCCAGTCGATGTCCTCGCGCCGGGCGGTGGGATGAAAACCCATGCCGAGAAATCCGACGCCCAGCGGCTCGGCCACGGCCCGCACTTCGGCCAGGTGGGTATTGACCTCGTTGCAGGTTTCGTGGAGGTTGTCGAGCAGCGCACCGGACAGCTCCAGCTGGCCCCCGGGCTCGAGCGTGATCGAACAGCCATCGGCCTTCTTCAGCGCAATCGGCAGATCGTCTTCATAAACGGTCTCCCAGTCGAACTGGCTGGCCAGGCCTTCCAGCACCGCTCGCACGCTGCGCTCGCCGTGGTAGGGCAAGGGCTTGAGGGTGTCGACACAGAAGCCGAACTTCTCGTGCTCGGTACCCATGCGCCATTCGGACTTCGGTCGGCTGCCCGATTCCAGCCAGGAAACGAGGTCGCGCTTGTCGGTCAGCAATTGATCTGGGTTCACGGCACAGCTCGGGGCTAGAATGGAAGTCCGATTATCGCCTGTCTGCCGTAGCGCTGCATGTCAATTCCCGTGATGCAAGCCATCATCAGTTCCGGATGCCCTGAAAGAAAATGCTCAGGCAGGCCGGCTTTGTTGCGCGGTCTGCTGTTGTTGGTTGTCCTGGCAGGCCTGGTCGGTTCCGTTGGACCGGCCTGGTCGCAGACTCTGCATCGCGGCCTGGGCCCGGCACCGGATTCGCTCGATATCCACGCCGCCCAGAGTCTGTCGGCCTTGAACGTGCTGCGTGATCTGCATGAGGGACTGGTGACGGTGGCGGCGGACGGGACGCTGATTCCGGGTCTGGCAAGGTCATGGACGGTCAGCGAGGATGGACGAGTCTGGCAGTTCGAGCTGAATTCCGAGGCACGCTGGTCGGACGGTGAACCGATTACCGCGGCCGATGTGCTGGCCGGCTGGCAGCGATTGCTTGATCCGGCCACCGCCTCGCCGAACGCGGCCTGGCTCGACATGATCGAGAATGCGCCGGCCGTGCGGGCCGGTAGCGCGCCGGTTCAGCAGCTGGGCGTCAGCGCACCTGATCCCGAGCGACTGAACGTCCGGCTGGCTCGAGCGACACCCTGGTTCGCTGAATTGTTGACCCATCCGGCCACTTTTCCCTGGCCAGGTCAGAAATCCGATCGCTACAGTGGGGCATTCACGCTGGCCGAGCAGGTGCCGGGTGCCCACTTTCGCCTGGCGCGCAATCCCGACTATCGCAAGGCCGACCAGGTCGAGCTGGCTGAAGTCGTCTGGCATGTCATCGAAGAAGCGGTGGTTGAAATGAACCGCTACCGGGCCGGTGAGCTGCACATTACCGAGACCATCCCGCCTGGACGGCTGGACTGGCTGCGTGAGCAGTTTGGCGATGAGCTCCGGATTGCGCCCTACCTGGGCAGTTTTTTCCTCGCCTTCAACGTTGCCCGCGAGCCGTTTGCCGACCAGCCGGGTTTGCGCCGCGCGCTGAGCCTGGTCATCGATCGCGAACTGCTGGCCGAACGCGTTCTCGGTGCCGGTGAAATTCCGGCCTGGCACCTGATCCCGCCGGGCATGCCGGGCTGGCCCGAGAACGACGAGCCTCCAGGCTCGAACCGCGAGGCCAGGCTGGCCGAAGCGCGCGAGTTGTATACGCAGGCCGGCTACAGCCAGCGTCGACCGCTGACCATCGAACTCAGATTCAACAGCTCCCTGTCCCATCGGCGGATGGCCGCCGCGGTGGCAGCCATGTGGCGCGAACAGTTGGGCGTTCGCACCCGCATGACCAACGAGGAATGGAAGGTGTTTGTTGCCAACCGCCGCCACGGGCGATTGACCCAGGTGGTGCGCGGTGGCTGGATCGCCGACTGGCGCGATCCAGCCAATTTTCTTCAGCTGTTTGTCGGCGGCAGTGCGCTCAATTACACCTTCTGGCAGGACGATCATTTTGACCGGCTGATGGCGAGTGCCGAACAGAGCGCCGGTGAGCCCCGGCTGGAATTGCTGCGCCAGGCCGAAATCCGCCTGCTTGAGCAGCAGGTCATCGTGCCCTTGTACTACTATGTCTCCAGACATTTGATCAAACCCGACGTCAAAGGCTTCGAAAACAACCTGATGGATATTCACCTGTCGCGCTGGCTGAGTCTGGAATGAAATGCCTGGTCAACCTGGCATGGCTAACCGCAATTTCCACACTGGTGGCCTGCGGTTCGGCGTCTGATCCAGACAACCTGGACCAGCCGGTTCCGCTGCTGCCCCAGCCGGTCGACTTTGAACCGGCCGGCGACGGACGTCCGCCCGCCGAGGCGCTGGCCGACAGCCAGGTGCTGTATCGCGGCAATGGCGAGGAGCCCCAGACCCTGGACCCGCACCTGGCCGAAGGTGTGCCGACCTCGACCATCCTGCGCGATCTGTTCGAAGGTCTGACCACGATCGAACCGGATGGCCGGATCGTGCCCGGAACGGCTGCTCACTGGGATATCAGTCGTGACGGGCTGACCTACACCTTTTATCTTGACTCGGCAGCGGCCTGGAGCAATGGCGAACCGGTCACCGCTGAGGATTTTGTCTGGTCGTGGCGGCGCGTGGTCAATCCTGAAACCGGCGCGGCCTACGGGCGCATGCTGGCACCAGTCAGCAACGCCGAAGCGATTTTTGCCGGCGAGCTTGATCCCGATCAACTTGGCGTCAGCGCACTGAACGACTCGACCTTCCAGGTCCAGTTGAACGCACCAACGCCGTATTTTCTGGGTTTGCTGACCCACCCCACCACGTTCCCCGTGCATCGGGCCAGTTTTGAAACCCACGGCAGCGCGCATGTCCGTCCCGGAAACCTGGTTTCCAACGGTGCCTACCAGCTCGATGACTGGCGGGTGCGCTCGCAGATCGACCTGGTCCGCAACCCCCACTATCGGGACGCCGACCAGGTCGTGATCGAGCGGGTGGTGTTTTACCCGTTCGAGGATGAAAGCACCGAGTTCAACCGCTTTCGTGCCGGTGATTTGCACTGGACCTACCAGGTGCCGAACAACCAGTTTCGCTGGCTGGAAGAAAACATGAGCGAGGCGCTGATGGTCGCGCCCTGGTTCGGCACCTACTTTTTCACCTACAACCTGCGGCGCGAGCCGTTCGAGGAAAACCTGGCCTTGCGCCGGGCGCTGAACCTGGCCGTCGACCGCACCATCCTGACCGAGCGGGTCACTCGTTTCGGTGAGATCCCGACCTTCGGCCTGGTGCCGCCGGGCTTGCCGGATTACGAGCCCCCGGTTCCGGAAGAAGCCGAATGGACCCAGGCCGAGCGAGAAGAAGAAGCGCGACGACTGTATCAGCAAGCCGGCTATTCCGAGGACCAGCCGCTGACCGTGGAACTGCGCTACAACACCTCCGAAAATCACCGCAAGGTCTCGGTCGCGATATCGGCGATGTGGAAACAGGTGCTGGGCGTGCGCACCCGGTTGATCAACGAGGAATTCCGGGTCTTTTTGCAGAATCGCGCCCAGGGTCGGGTTACTGAGGTCTTCCGGGCCGGCTGGATCGGTGATTACCAGGACGCCTTTACCTTCCTCGAACTGTTCCACTCCGGCCATGGCCGCAACGATGCCGGCTACAACAACCCGCGCTACGATCGCTTGCTCGAACAGATCGCTGCCGAACGCATCCCGGCGCTGCGCCGCAACCTGATGCGCGAAGCCGAACGCATGCTGATGGCCGACCAGGTCATCCTGCCAACCTTCATCTACGTCTCCAAACGCCTGGTCGACCCGCGCCTGCAAGGCTGGTCCGAAAACGTCATGGACCACCACCTCACTCGCCACATGTACCTGCTGCGCGAGCGTGGCACCGAGGCTGAGGAGGAAGCACCCGTAGGTCGGCCCGACGTGGCCGACGGTCATGGCGCGCAGTTTCCACCAGAGAGCCGGTTGCCGGTAACCCTGTGGTGGGTGCCGCCACATGGTCCGTCGGGGATGTCACCCCGACCTACAAGTGCTACGTTGCATTCCAAAGAATTTGAATTTCGCGGGAGGGCCGTTTAGCACCATGCTGAGTTATTCACTCAAGCGGCTGGGTTCGGCGATTCCGACGTTGTTCCTGTTGATCACGTTTGCGTTTTTTCTGATTCGGATCGCGCCTGGCGGGCCATTTGATTCGGAGCGGGCGTTGCCGCCGGAGATCGAAGCCAACCTGGCGGCCAAGTACCATCTCGATGAACCGCTGATCGTGCAGTACGGGCGCTACCTGTGGCAGATCGCGCGGCTGGATTTCGGGCCCTCGTTCCACTATCTCGACTGGACCATCAACGATCTGATTGCCCAGGGTGCGCCGGTGTCGTTCACGCTGGGTCTGCTGGCCCTGGTGCTGGCGTTGTTGATCGGCGTGCCGATCGGGGCATGGGCGGCGCTCAAGCAGAATCGGCCAACCGACTACACCGTGATGTCGGTGGCGATGATCGGGATTTCCGTGCCGACCTTTGTCATGGCCCCGCTGCTGATCCTGCTGTTCGCGATCACCCTGGGCTGGCTGCCGGCCGGTGGCTGGGCTTTCGAGTTCGACCGCATGATACTGCCGGTGATCACCCTGGCCCTGCCGATGATCGCCTACATTGCCCGCATTACCCGCGCCTCGATGATCGAAGTGCTGCATTCGAGCTTTATTCGCACGGCCCGGGCCAAGGGCATGCCGGAAAAGGATGTGCTGATTCAGCATGCGCTCAAGCCCGCGCTGTTGCCGGTGATTTCCTACCTGGGCCCGGCAGCGGCGGCCATCCTGACCGGCTCGGTCGTGGTCGAGCGCATCTTCACCATTCCCGGCATCGGTTCGTATTTCGTCCAGGGCGCGCTCAATCGCGATTACACCCTGGTGATGGGCGTTGTCATTCTTTATGGTGTGCTGATCATACTGTTCAACTTCATGGTCGACCTGCTCTATGCCTGGCTCGATCCGCGCATTCGCTACGACGAGGGCAGTGAATGAACGAGACCACTCGCGATGCCTTCGACCAGGCCCTGGACCGGCGCATCATTCGCGGTCGTTCTCTCTATGTCGATGCCTGGCATCGACTGCTGAGAAACAAGGCCGCGGTCACCGGCCTGGTGGTGCTGGTGGTGATGATTCTGATGGTGGTCTTTGGCCCGATGCTGACCTCCTGGGACCACGAGATTCCCGACTGGGATCACTATTCCACCCCGCCCTCACTGGAAACCGGGCACGTGTTCGGCACCGATGCGCTGGGGCGTGACCTGTATGTGCGCACCCTGATCGGTGGCCGGATCTCGCTGCTGGTCGGGATTGTCGCCACCCTGGTGTCGCTGATCATCGGCATTACTTACGGTGCGATAGCGGGCTACTTCGGCGGGCGCGTGGATAATTGGATGATGCGTTTCGTGGATGGCATCTATGCCATGCCGTTCATGTTCTTTGTCATTGTTCTGATGGTCATCTTCGGGCGCAATATCTTTCTGATTTTCGTGGCCATCGGAGCGATCAACTGGCTGGACATGGCGCGTATCGTGCGTGGTCAGACGCTCAGCCTCAAGACCAAGGATTTTGTCGAGGCCGCGCGCGCCTGCGGTGCCACCGAAATGCAGATCATCCGGCGCCATATCATTCCCAATCTGCTCGGCGTGGTGATCGTCTACGTTACCCTGACAATTCCGCAGGTGATCCTGGTCGAGTCGTTTCTGAGCTTTCTCGGCCTGGGCGTGCAGGAGCCGCTGACCTCGTGGGGCGCCCTGGTCAATGAGGGTGCCCAGGAACTGGAAACCGCCCCCTGGTCGCTGTTGATTCCGGCCAGCTTTCTGGCCGTGACCCTGTTCGCATTCAACTTTCTCGGCGACGGCCTGCGCGACGCGCTGGACCCGAAGGATCGGTTGTGAGGGCATCGGTTTTCGGTGGGGAAAGAGGGAAAGAGGGTGAGAGGGTGAGAGGGGAAGAAGGGAGAGGGTTGACGACATGAGACAATCGACGAGATGGATGGCATGCAGCTGAACACGACAATCAGGTGTGACGAGGAAATTGGAGTGGCGACCGGCACTGTCCGGTTTTCCCCTCTCCCCTCTCCCCCTCTACCCGCCCGAGGCTTCAGCGGAGGGCCCCCTGATGGCTTTACTTGAAGTTCGCGATCTGACCGTTTCGTTCGACACCCCCGATGGGGTGGTTCATGCCGTCAACGGGATCAGTTTCGATCTCGAGCCGGGCCAGACGCTTGGACTGGTCGGTGAGTCGGGGTCGGGCAAGACCCAGACTGCGTTGGCGTTGATGGGTTTGCTGGCCGAGAACGGCCGGGCTACCGGATCAGTGAAATTCCGCGGCCAGGAAATGCTTGGGATGTCGCTGTCGGAGCTGACCCGGATTCGCGGGTCGAAGATTTCGATGATCTTCCAGGACCCGGTCAGTTCGCTCAACCCGTATATGACCATCGGGGATCAGCTGATCGAGGTGTTGACCCACCATCGCAACCTCAAGCGCAGGGCGGCGCGTGAACGGGCCATCGAGATGCTCCGGCAGGTTCGCTTGAGTGATCCGAAAGAACGGATGCGCCAGTACCCGCACGAGCTGTCGGGCGGCATGTGTCAGCGTGTGATGATCGCAATGGGTCTGTTGTGCCAGCCGGATCTGCTGATTGCCGACGAGCCCACTACCGCGCTGGATGTGACCGTGCAGTCGCAGATCAATTCCCTGATGGGCGAGCTGTCCGAACAGTCGTCAACGGCGATCCTGCTGATCACCCACGATCTTGGCGTGGTCGCCGGGCTGTGTGACCAGGTCTTGGTGGTCTACGCCGGCCAGGAAATGGAGATGGCCGGCGTGCATGAGCTGTTTGCCGACCCGCGCCACCCCTACACCGAAGGCCTGCTCAATTCTGTGCCGCGGCTGGACCAGGAGCGTTCGGGCATTCTCAATGCGATTCCGGGCAATCCGCCGAATTTGCTGGAGGTACCCTCCGGCTGTCCGTTCTCGCCGCGTTGTTTGTATGCGTTCGATCGCTGCAAGGAGCGGCCGGACTTCGTTGAAGTGGAAGAAGGCCGCTTCAAGCGCTGTCACCTGGACGAGCTGCCGTCGAAACAGGAGGTGGCGAGTTGAACCGAGCGCCGGTACTGGAAGTTCGTGATCTGGCGGTTCATTTCCGGATCGACACCGGGCGACTGTTCCGCCACGACTATCACACCATCCGCGCGGTCGACCAGGTCAGTTTCGACGTGCTGCCGGCCGAAACATTGGGGATTGTCGGGGAATCGGGCTGTGGCAAGTCGACCCTGGCCCGGGCCATTCTGGGACTGGTTCGACCCAAGGCCGGCTCGGTCACCTGGCTGGGAGAGGATTTGGTGGGCCTGAGCGAGGAGCAGATGCGCGCCAAGCGGCGCGAAATCCAGCTGATTTTCCAGGACCCGTCCGGCTCGCTGGACCCGCGCATGACCGTCGGCGATATCGTTGCCGAACCGCTCAAGACCTTTTACCCGTCGATGTCGCGACTGCAGATTCGCGAGCGAGTACAGGGGATGATGAAACTGGTTGGCTTGTTGCCGGAGCAGATCAACCGCTATCCGCACGAGTTCTCCGGCGGACAGTGCCAGCGCATTGGCATCGCCCGGGCGCTGGTGGTCAATCCGCGGCTGGTGGTCTGCGATGAGCCGGTGTCGGCACTGGATGTCTCGATCCAGGCCCAGATCGTCAACTTGCTCAAGGACCTGCAGGCCAAGCTCCAGCTGTCACTGATCTTCATCGCCCACGATCTGTCCGTGGTCCGCCACGTGTCGGACCGGGTGCTGGTGATGTACCTGGGCAGGGTGATGGAAGTGGCCGATCGTGACAGCATCTACCTGCAACCGCGCCATCCGTATACCCGCGCGCTGATCGAGTCGGTCCCGATTCCCGATCCGGTCAAGGAACGCGAACGCGCCCGCCGCTCGCTGGAAGGCGACATGCCCTCGCCGCTGCATCCGCCCTCGGGCTGCGTCTTCCGCACCCGCTGCCCCTTTGCCATCGAAGCCTGTGCCAAGGAAGTCCCGGCCCTCGAAACCCTCGACAACGGCAACCAGGTCGCCTGCATCCGCCACCGCGAATTGGCCGATATCGAAACACCATCACCGGATGCCCAACGCAAATCGGAATGACGACTGACGTCAAAAACCTTGCTACGAACGCACGAACGAGTAGGTCGGGGCGACGTCCCCGACGGGACCATGTCCAATGCATTCTCCAAAACCCGCTACACGAAATCGCCACTGTGCGACGCGGCATTTGATCGACCCAAGAATCCAGCGAATGGAGATGGATTCCACATGGGCCGTCGGGGACGTCGCCCCGACCTACTCGCACGAGCTTCCGTAGAGCCAATTGGTGAAGCGGGACGGTCTTTATTCGGATGCTCCGTACGAAAACAGCAGCGTGTCTCCGGTCCGGGTCATCCAGCCGCGTTCGTTCAGGGCCTGGAGCCAGGCGGTGAGCAGGGTTTCGGCTTCGCGGGGCGGGACTTTTGCGGTCAGGCCGATGATCGGGGTGAGGTTGGTGACGAAGGTGGATTGTTCGGCCTGTCCCTGGACGACGGGTTGGCCGGCGTTGGTATCCCAGCGGCCGGTGAAGCGGTTTTCCGATCCCAGGGTTAGTTCGTCCAGTTCGATGACAAGTCCGGCACTGGTCAGTTGTTGCCAGGCGCTGGCCACGGTCAGCATCGCAAACTGTTGGGCGGTGCTGTCGGGAGGGGCCTGGTTGAGTTGCTGCAGGCCTTCGATCAGGCCGGCCAGGGCTTCGCGCTGCACCGGTTCGGCGCTCAGCTGCAGTTCGATGTCGGCCGGTTCGGCGGCCGACAGAACGAGCGCCAGGCGCAAGTGATCGTCGTCCAGGTCCAGCCAGGACAGGGTCATCTCCAGGCGTTCGGTCTGAAGTGCATTGTCGAGCGTATCCTCGATGACCCATTGATCGATATCCGCTGTAAGCGTGCTGGTCGCATCCAGCGGTTGATCGAGCTGAAGGCTGACCGGTCCGGCACCGATCCGCGGATCGCCGTCAATGGCCAGATTCGGGCCGCTGATGTCGAACCGGCTGCGGCCCTGTAGGGAAAGGTGACCGTGCAGATCGAATGGCTGGTCAGACAGCGGGCTGCTGAGCTGACCGCCCAGATTGATCCAGCGAAGCCCCAGGGGTGGAAAGTGGCGGGCCTGGATGTCCACGGTCAGTGCGTCAGCAATCGTCAGGTCCGAGGCAAACCAGCCCGATTCGAACTGGGAACGGTCACCGACGCCCAGCTCGTCCAGCCAGTCCGGGACCCAGGTGCGCAGGTAAGCGCCAACGGCGGCGGGCATGACAAGCAACCAGAGCAGGGCTCCAAGAAGTATCAATATAATGAGCGTCTTTTTCATGGAAGTTCGCTAGTCTGATGGCACCTGAAGCAGCCGAATTGTCGCCGGAAATCGCCGCGCTGGACGCGGCACTGGCCGGTGGTCTGGAGCGTCTGGATCTGGCGCTGTCGGACGAACAGCGCTTTCAACTGCTGGCCTTTCTCGACCTGCTCAAGCGCTGGAACCGGGCCTACAACCTGACCGCCGTCGACCAACCGGCCGAAATGGTAGCACGCCACCTGATCGACAGCCTCGCGATCGCCCCGTGGCTGACCGGGCAGCGTATCGTCGACTCCGGTACCGGCGCCGGCCTGCCTGGCGTGCCCTTGGCCATCGCCTTTCCCGAGCGTCATTTTGTGCTGATCGACGGCAACGGCAAGAAAATCCGTTTTCTGCGCCAGGTTCGACGTGAGCTGGGCCTGGACAATATCGAGCCGGTGCAGGCGCGGCTGGAGTCCCTGCCCGACATCGAGCGTCCTGATACGGTGACGGCCCGGGCGCTGGCACCGATGGAAAAACTGGTGCTGTGGCACAAGGAATGGATCGATCAGGGCACCCGATTGGTGGCGATGAAGGCCCGGCTGGCCGAAAACGAGCGTAAGCAGGTGCCGGACGCGTACAATGTCGAGATTATCGATCTGGAGGTGCCGGGCGAGCGTGCACGCCGCTGTCTGGCAATCGTGAGCAAGCAATGAGTGAACGCAAAACCCGAATCGTGGCCGTGGCCAACCAGAAAGGCGGAGTTGGCAAGACCACCACGTCACTGAACCTGGCGGCCGGCCTGGCCGAGCTGAAAAAGCGCGTGCTGTTGATCGACATGGATCCGCAGGGCAATGCCTCGACCGGCTCAGGGATTGAACTGGCCGACGACCAGCCCACAATCTGCGAAGTGTTGCTGGGCGAGGCCGAAGCTGCACCGACCGTGGTCCGGGTCGAGGGCATGGGCTTCGATCTGCTGCCGGCCAACGGTGACCTGACCGCGGCCGAAGTCGCGCTGATGGAACTCGACGACCGGGCCACGGTGCTGAAAACCGCGCTGACTGGTCTGACCGAACGCTATCACTACGTCATCATCGATTGTCCGCCGGCGCTGAACGTGCTCACTCTGAACGCGCTGACCGCTGCTGACAGCGTGCTGATCCCGATGCAGTGCGAGTACTACGCGCTGGAAGGCCTTACCGCGCTGATGAGCACCATCGAACAGATCCAGGATTCGGTCAATCCGGCGCTGGAAATCGAGGGCCTGGTGCGCACGATGTACGACATTCGCAACAATCTCTCCGGCGCCGTTTCGAGACAGCTGCACGAGCATTTTGGTGACAAGCTTTATGGCACGGTGGTCCCGCGCAACGTGCGCGTGGCCGAAGCACCCAGTTATGGCCAATCGGTGATTCACTACGACCGCGATTCGCGCGGGGCGGTGGCCTACATGGGACTGGCCGGCGAATTTCTCCGTCGTAGCGGGGAGCGGGTGTAATGGTCAAGAAGAAACCGCTGGGCCGCAATCTCAACGCCTTGCTCGGCAAGACCCGGGCCGCGGCGGAAAAAGCCGATCCCGAGGGCGAAGCCTCGGCGCTGAAGGACCTGCCGCTGGATGCCATCCAGCCAGGCCGCTACCAGCCGCGCTCGGCAATGGACCCGGACAAGCTCGAAGAACTGGCCGAATCGATCCGTTCGCAGGGACTGGTGCAGCCGGTCGTGGTTCGCCCGCTGGCCAAGCCCGGCACCTATGAACTGATTGCCGGCGAGCGGCGCTGGCGCGCGACCCGGATGGCCGGCAAGGAAACCATCCCGGCCATCGTGCGCGATATCGCCGACGAGGCCACGCTGGCGCTGGCCCTTATCGAGAATATCCAGCGCGAGAATCTCAATCCGCTGGAAGAAGCCACCGCGCTCAAGCGCCTGATCGAGGAATTCGAACTGACCCACGCCGAAGCGGCCAAAAGCGTCGGGCGGTCACGGGTGGCCGTATCCAACCTGCTGCGTCTGCTGGAACTGGCGCCGGAAGTGCGCGAAATGGTCGATCAGCGCCTGATCGACATGGGCCACGCCCGTGCGCTGCTGACCCTGGATCGCAGTGACCAGGTCCGGGCCGCCCAGCAGGTCATCAACCTCGACCTGTCGGTACGCCAGACCGAAGCGCTGGTCCGGCGGATGAAAGAAGGCAAGCCCGAGCCGAAAAAATCCGCGCCGCGCAAAAGCCCCGACCTTGAACGCCTGGAACAGGAACTGACCGAAACCCTGTGCGCCCCGGTCAGCGTCAAGCATTCCGCCTCCGGCAAGGGCCAGGTCACCATCCGCTACACCAGCCTCGACGAACTCGACGGCCTGCTGGAAAGATTCCGGCGGTAAAAACAAAACAATCATCGAAACCACGGATGGGTAGGTCGGGGTGACACCCCCGACGGTCCATGTTGAACCCATCTCCATTCGCTGGATTCCTGGATCAATCAAATGTCGCCTCGCACAGTGGCAATTTCGTGTAGCAAATTTTTGGTGATTGTGTCGGGCATGGTCCGTCGGGGACGTCGCCCCGACCTACTCATCCGTGGTTTCGATTATTCCTCTCCCGGCCTGTTACTCCGATTTGTTTTGGGCCTTGAGGCGGGCTTTGGTGCGTTGGCCTTTGCGTTCGAGCATCGGGCGGACGGCGCGGCCGAGGGCGGGGAAGAGGTAGGTCAGGGTGGTCAGGTAGCCGCTGAGGCGGGGCATCGATGTCTCGCGGCGGTTGCCGGTGGCCAGTTTGATGATTTCGTCGGCCACCTGCTCGGCGGTGACGATGGGCTGCGAGAAGGTCAGGTCGGAGACCGAATCGATATCGTCCATGATGAAACCGGTGTCGATCGGGCCCGGTGAGACGCTGGCGACCTTGATCCCGGACTCGCGCAGTTCCTCGGCCAGGGCCATGCCGAAGACTCTCAGGCCGAACTTGCCGGTTGAATAGGTGGCTGAGCCGGCCACCGGGGTTCTTCCGGCCAGCGAGGCAACGTTGATGATCGCGGGTTTGTAGGATTTTTGCAGGTATGGCAGGACCAGCCGGGTCAGCATGATCGGCGCTTTCAGATTGACGTCGATCATCCGTCCGAGCGCCTCGGCATCGACGGATTCGACCGGGCCGCGCTGATGAAAGCCGGCGTTGTTTACCAGCACATCGATGCTGCCGAATCGCTTGTGGGCCCGGTCGAGAACCGCCTGAAAGCCTTCGGTGTCGGTCACATCCAGTGCTTCGATGGCCACCCGATCCGGGATGGCCAGTTCGGAAGCCAGTGCTTCCAGCTTCTCGCGGCCGCGCGCGATCAGCACCAGGTCGGCTCCGTATCTGGCGAATGCCCGGGCGGTTGCGGCTCCTACGCCCATGGACGCACCGGTGATCAGCACGGTGCACCCTTGAAAGTCGATTTTCATGCTGGCGTCTCCAGGTTTCCCGGCTCGAGACTACCGCAATCGGAAGGGAATCGGGCTAATCAACGCCCATTTTCTTGTCGCCGGGTAAATTCCCCTGCTATAATTAACGGGATTTGCAGGGCGCTGATCCATGGCGCCCTGTATTCACTTTGCCAGCCGCATTTTCAGGAATCCGTCTACGGTCGGTTCTGCCGGGTTGGCAGGGACTGAATTGCCCAGCGATGATCAGCGAGTCGACCGTGTCCGAAGCCCACTTTGCCAAGACCGTCGCCTGGTTGCTTCGCGTCCAGGCACTGTTGTCCGGTGCTGCCGGCGTGGCGTTTGCCCTGATCGGTGGTGTTGAACAGGCCCTGGCGGCCGTGATCGGTGGCGCGATCGGTGTCGTTCTGACGGCGGTGACGGCGCTGCGGATCGGCCTGGCGATGGGCCGCGACCCGCAGATCATGGTGGCGGCGTTTTACCGGGCCATGGCCTTCAAGCTGGTCCTGGCGGTGATTCTGTTCGTCGTCGTGGCAAAGTGGTTCGCCGGTTATTTTGGGCCGGTGTTGATTGGATACGTGGCCACTGTGGTGGCTTATTGGCTGGCGATGTGGCGACTGGCACATATGAGTCCAGAAGCCGACAACCAGGAATAAAAGGGATTTTTTGAATCGTTATGGCTAGCGGCGCCCCGACACCGACCGAATACGTCCAGCATCACATCACCAACCTGAGCTACGGCGAGGGTCTGTGGACGATCCATGCCGATACCCTGGTTGTCTCCTGGGTGCTAGGCCTGTTTTTCCTGTTTTTCTTTGTGCTGGCTGCTCGCCGCGCGACCACCGGCGTACCCGGCAAGTTGCAGAATTTCGTCGAGATGCTGGTCGATTTTGTCGACAACTCGGTCAAGGAAAGTTTCCACGGCCCGCGCAACTTCGTCGCACCGCTGGCGCTGACGATTTTCGTCTGGGTCCTGCTGTGGAACCTGATGGATTTGATACCGGTGGATTATCTGCCGCTGCTGTCCTACAAGCTGCTCGGCCTGGAATACACTCGAGTCGTTCCGTCTGCCGATATCAACGCGCCGTTCGGTCTTTCGATTACCGTGCTGGCGATCATCCTGATTTACAGCGTCAAGGGCAAGGGACTTGTCGGCTTCGGCAAGGAACTGTTGTTTCATCCTTTCGGCAAGAACCCGCTGCTGTGGCCGGCCAATATCCTGCTCAACCTGGTCGAGCTGATTGCCAAGCCGGTCTCGCTGGCGCTGCGACTGTTCGGCAACCTGTATGCGGCCGAGCTGATTTTCGTTCTTATTGCCATGCTGCCCTGGTGGATTCAGTTCATCCCCGGTGGTGCATGGGCCGTGTTCCATATTCTGGTGGTGCCGCTGCAGGCCTTTATCTTCATGACCCTGACCATTGTCTACTTGTCACTGGCCTACGAAGAACACTGATTTGTACCCAACCGCCGGAATATCGACTTTTTATCAATTGACTTTCAATCACGTATTGAACCTTTAGGAGACAGCTCGTGGAAACCATTGCTCAGATCGCCCAAATCCAGTCCAGCACCGCCATTGCGGTCGGCCTGATTTTTGCTTTTGCTGCCCTCGGAACCGGTATCGGTTTCGGTCTGCTTGGCGGCAAGTTCCTGGAAGGCGCCAGCCGCCAGCCTGAACTGGCCGGCATGCTGCAGGTCCGTATGTTCATCATCGCCGGTCTGCTTGACGCCCTGTCGATCATTGGAGTGGCCTTCGCTGCCCTGCTGATGTTCGCCAACCCGTTGCTGGGTGCGCTGGGCGGCTGATTGACATTCGCCGTTCGCCGTATATTTCGACGAGCATTTCGTCGTATATGTTGATTAACTGCCAAACAAGTAAGGTTCCGATATGGAATTGAGTCTCGGCACAATTATCGGTCAGGCCGGTACATTTCTGCTGTTTATCTGGGTGACCATGAAGTTCGTGTGGCCGCCGATGGTGCAGGCCATGGAAGAGCGTCGGCAGAAAATCGCCGAGGGTCTGGCCCAGTCTGAAGAAGCAGAGCAGGCGCTCGATCGCGCTCGCGCTGACGCTGAAGAGGTAATTCGGGAAGCCCGCCGCAAGGCCGGCGACATTCTCGAGCAGGCCAGTCAGCGTGGCACCGAGATCGTCGAGCAAGCCAAGCAGGATGCGCTGTCCGAGCGCGATCGCCAGGTGTCTGCGGCGGAAGCGGAAATTCGTCAGGCGACCAACCAGGCCCGCGAGGCTTTGCGCTCGCGTCTGGCCGAGCTGGCGGTGACCGGTGCCAGTCGCGTGATCGACAAGGAAATCGACGCCGATCGCCATCGCGAGATGCTCGATCAGCTGGCTGCGGAACTATGATCAACCGAACCACCCTGGCCCGGCCCTATGCCCGCGCTGTCTTCGAGGTCGGTCGCAAGGCCGCCAAGCTGGACACGTGGAGCGACAGCCTCGGACGGGCGGCGATGGTGACGGCCAGCCCGGAGCTGCGCCAGTTTGCCGGTGATCCGAGAGTCAGTCGCGAGCAGATGCTCACGTTGATGACCGATCTTGGTGATGGTCGTTACGACGAGCAGTTCGTCAACTTCCTCAAGGTGCTGGTGACCTATGGTCGCCTTGAGCTGTTGCCGGAAATTGCCGCTCAGTTCGAACAACTCAAGCGCGAATCCGAAGCCCGGATCCGAGTCCAGGTGTCGTCGGCGATGCCGATGAGCGATGACGAGACGGCAGCGTTGAGCCAGCGTCTCAAGGCCCGTTTCGGGCGCGAAGTCGATCTTGACGTTGAAGTCGACGATTCGCTGATCGGCGGTGCGGTCATTCGCGCCGGCGATCAGGTGATCGACGGCAGTGTACGCGGGCGTCTCGAACAGTTGGGCCGGCAGTTGGCCCGTTGATGAGTCCCTGCCCATTCAGGCCCCGAATTTTTGTTAAGGATTGCAAGCAATGCAACAGACCCTAAACCCGACTGAAATCTCCGATCTGATCCGCAAGCGCGTCGAGCAGTTCGAAGTCTCTTCCCAGGCTCGTACTGAAGGTACCGTGGTCAGCGTCTCCGATGGCATCTGCCGTCTGCACGGACTGGCCGATGTCATGCAGGGGGAGATGATCGAATTCCCCGGCGACACTTACGGCCTGGCCCTGAACCTGGAGCGCGATTCCGTGGGTGTGGTCATCATCGGTGACTACGAACATATCCGCGAAGGTGATACCGCCCGCTGCACCGGCAAGATTCTCCAGGTACCGGTGGGTGAAGGTCTGCTGGGCCGGGTGGTCGACGCCCTGGGTGAGCCGATCGACGGTGCCGGGCCGATCGAGAGCGCCGGCAGCGAGCCGATCGAAAAGATTGCACCGGGCGTGATCGAGCGCCAGTCGGTCAGCCAGCCGGTCCAGACCGGTCTGAAGTCGATCGATGCGATGGTGCCGATTGGTCGTGGTCAGCGCGAACTGATCATTGGTGACCGCCAGACCGGCAAGACCGCCGTGGCCATTGATGCGATCATCAATCAGAAGGGCACCGGCATCAAGTGTATCTATGTGGCAATCGGGCAGAAGTCGTCCTCGGTGGCCAACGTCGTCAACAAGCTCGAAGAGCATGGCGCGATGGAGCACACCATTGTTGTGGCCGCGAACGCCTCCGATTCGGCCGCGATGCAGTACATTGCTCCGTACGCCGGTTGCGCGATGGGCGAGTACTTCCGTGATCGTGGCGAAGACGCCCTGATCATTTATGACGATCTGACCAAGCAGGCCTGGGCTTACCGCCAGGTTTCCCTGCTGCTGCGTCGTCCGCCGGGCCGTGAAGCCTATCCGGGTGACGTGTTCTATCTTCACTCACGCCTGCTCGAGCGTGCGGCGCGAGTCAATGCCGATTATGTCGAGAAGAAAACCAACGGTGAAGTCACCGGCAAGACCGGTTCGCTGACCGCATTGCCGATCATTGAAACCCAGGCCGGTGACGTGTCGGCATTCGTACCGACCAATGTCATTTCGATTACCGACGGCCAGATCTTCCTGGAAACCGATCTGTTCAACGCGGGTATTCGTCCGGCCATCAACGCCGGCCTGTCGGTCTCGCGTGTCGGTGGTGCGGCCCAGACCAAGATCATCAAGAAGCTCGGCGGCGGTGTGCGCCTGGCGCTGGCCCAGTACCGTGAACTGGCGGCGTTCTCCCAGTTCGCCTCGGACCTGGATGAAGCCACCCGCAAGCAGCTCGAGCGTGGTCAGCGAATCACCGAGCTGATGAAGCAGGCCCAGTACTCGCCGATGTCGGTTGCCGACATGGCCGTCAGTCTGTTCGCGGGCAATGAAGGCTACCTGGATGATCTCGAATTGTCCAAGGTCGTACCGTTCGAAAGTGCGCTGGTGGATTACATGCGCAATTCGCACAAGGACCTGCTCGACAAGATCAACAGCACCGGTGATTACAACGATGAAATCGCCGGCGAGCTCAGAGCCGCACTGGACGAGTTCAAGTCGACCGGTAGTTGGTGAAGACGGGATGAGAAGGGTAGAAGGTGAGAGGGGTAGAAGGAAGAAAGTTCGACCCTCTTCCCTCTCCCCCTCTCGCCCTCTCCTCGTTCGAGACGAAGTCGAGAACCTGAAACAAGGCAGATTCAAATGAGTGGATCCAAGGAAATCGTAGGCAAGATCAAGAGTGTTCAGAACACGCGCAAGGTGACGCGTGCGCTGGAAATGGTCTCTGCCAGCAAGATCCGCAAGGCCCAGGACATGATGCAGTCATCGCGCCCTTACGCGCGGATGATGAAGCAGGTCATCGGTCACCTGGCCCATGCCAATCCCGAATACCGTCATCCGTTCACCGTCGAACGCGAGCAGGTCAAGCGCGTGGCTTATGTCATTGTCGCTACTGACCGTGGTCTGTGCGGCGGTTTGAACAACAATATGTTCCGCCGCCTGCTCGGCGAGTTCCGCCAGTGGCAGGAACAGGGCGTGGAAGTGACCACGGTGATCATCGGACGCAAGGCCGGTCAGTTCTTTCGCCGGCTGAAAGTCAATGTCTCGGCCGCGACCCAGGATCTGGGCGAAAAGCCGCGCTTGAGCGACCTGATCGGCGTGATGAAGGTGGTGCTGGACGAGTACCGCGAAGGCGAGATTGATCGCCTGTTCGTGTGCTACAACCAGTTCATCAACACCATGACCCAGCGCCCGCGCTTCGATCAGCTGCTGCCGCTTCCGCCGGCCGAAGACGAGCCGATGCTCAAGTATTGGGATTACCTGTACGAGCCGGACGCCGAAAGTCTGCTGGATGACGTTCTGACCCGCTATGTCGAGTCGCTGGTGTACCAGGCAGCGTTGGAAAATCTGGCCAGCGAGCATGCCGCTCGCATGGTGGCGATGAAGAGTGCATCGGACAACGCCAACAGCCTGATCGATGATTTGCGCCTGGCCTACAACAAGGCTCGCCAGGCATCGATCACGCAGGAAATTTCCGAAATCGTCAGCGGCGCCGCGGCGGTGTGACGAAGAGCGGATGAGAAGAGTAGAAGGTGAGATGATTAGAAGGTGAGGCAACTAGAGGGTTGTGGATTTTCCCTCTTCCCTCTCCCCCTCTTTCCCTCTCACCAACCGATAGAAATTGAAAAACCGGGCTTCGCCGACAGTGTTATAGCGAAGCCACTAAAAACTGAGGAATAGACCAATGAGTTCCGGAAAAATTGTTCAAATTATCGGCGCTGTCGTCGATGTCGAGTTTCCACGCGGTGAAGTGCCGCGGGTGTATGACGCTCTGATCATCGACGAAGGCGGCATCATGCTGGAAGTTCAGCAGCAGCTGGGCGATGGCGTCGTGCGGACGATTGCACTCGGATCGACCGACGGTCTCAAGCGTGGACTTGCGGTCTCAAATACCGGCGACCCGATCACGGTTCCAGTTGGTGTCGAGACCCTGGGCCGGATCATGGACGTGATGGGCAATCCGATTGACGAAGCCGGCGAGATCGGCGAGAAGAAGCGGATGCCGATCCACCGCAAGGCGCCGAGCTTTGAAGAGCAGGCGGTCAGTAACGAACTGCTGGAAACCGGTATCAAGGTCATCGACCTGATCTGCCCGTTTGCCAAGGGCGGCAAGGTCGGCCTGTTCGGCGGTGCCGGTGTCGGCAAGACCGTCAACATGCTTGAACTGATCCGTAACATCGCCATCGAGCACTCCGGTTATTCCGTGTTTGCCGGCGTGGGTGAGCGGACCCGTGAAGGGAACGACTTCTACCACGAAATGAAGGACTCGAACGTCCTTGACAAGGTTGCTTTGGTATTCGGTCAGATGAACGAGCCGCCGGGCAACCGCCTGCGCGTCGCGCTTTCCGGCCTGACCATGGCCGAAGAGTTCCGCGACGAAGGCCGTGACGTTCTGATGTTCATCGACAACATCTACCGCTACACCCTGGCCGGAACCGAAGTATCCGCGCTGCTGGGTCGTATGCCCTCAGCCGTGGGTTACCAGCCGACCCTGGCCGCCGAAATGGGCGCGCTGCAGGAACGCATTACCTCGACCAAGACCGGTTCGATCACTTCGATCCAGGCCGTCTACGTCCCGGCCGATGACCTGACCGATCCGTCGCCGGCCACGACCTTTGCTCACCTTGATGCGACCGTGGTACTGTCACGCCAAATCGCCGAGCTGGGTATCTACCCGGCTGTCGATCCGCTGGACTCGACCTCGCGCCAGCTCGATCCGCTGGTTGTCGGACAGGAACACTACGATGTGGCGCGCAAGGTCCAGGGTACGCTGCAGCGCTACAAGGAGCTCAAGGACATCATCGCGATCCTGGGTATGGATGAGCTGTCGGAAGAAGATAAGATGACCGTCGCGCGGGCGCGCAAGGTCGAGCGTTTCTTCTCCCAGCCGTTCTTTGTCGCCGAAGTGTTCACCGGTTCTCCGGGTGTCTACGTCCCGCTGAAAGAAACCATTCGCGGTTTCAAGGGCATCGTCAACGGCGAATACGATCACCTGCCCGAGCAGGCGTTCTATATGGTCGGCACCATCGACCAGGCCGTCGAGAAGGGCGAAAAAATGCTTGAGAAGGCCGCCTGATCATGGCCTCCACCATCCATTGCGACATCGTCAGCGCCGAAGCCGAGATCTTTTCCGGTGACGTCAGCATGGTCGTCGTCAGCGGAGAAGAGGGTGAGCTCGGCATTGCGCCGCGCCACGCACCGTTGCTGACCCGCCTGCGCCCCGGCCAGGTTCGGGTGATGTTGCCCGAGGGTGGCGAAGAGTTCTATTACATCTCTGGCGGCCTGCTGGAAATCCAGCCGCACGTGGTCACCGTGCTGTCCGATACCGCCCAGCGGGCCGGTGATCTGGATGAAGCGGCAGCGATCAAGGCCAAGGAAGAAGCCGAACGGGCCATCGCCGATCGATCGGCCGGCATGGAAGTGGCTCAGGCCCAGGCCCAGCTGGCCCAGGCCATGGCCCAGCTTGCCGCCCTTGAACGCTTCCGCAAGCAGCTCAAGCGCTGAAGATCAATGGCAGCTCCAATCCTGCAACAAGCCCGGCTTCGGCCGGGTTTTTTATTGGTAGGCAGCTGCGGCAACTTGCTCAGGGAATTGCTGTCTTATGCGTTGCATTAGTAAAATCTGGTATGCTCGACCAAAAAGGAGGAAGGGATTCATGAGACGCTTCGGGGTTGTCTTGTTCACTCTTTTCGTCACACTGGGGGGTGTGGGATGTGGCGGCGAGGAAGAATTACCCAGTAATGATCGACTGCTTGACGCCTTTCTTGAGGGTCGTACAGGCGTGTGGGTCAGTGGTCACGGTACCGTGATCCGGCCGCTGGGGTCGGATCAGACCAGCCAGCGGTTTCTGGTTCGTGTTGGCGACGATCTGGCGCTGGTGATTCGCCATCGAATCGGCAGTGCCGGTCAGGTGCCGGCAGGTCGCGATGATGTCATCGCCTTTCAGGGTCGATACGAGTTTCATGGCGGTGGCGGAGAACTGATCATGACCCATGCCGACCCGGGTCAACCTGGCGGTGGAGGATGGATCGAGTTCGACGGCAAGCGCTACGAGTAGCGCTTGCCGAAACAACTGAATCAGGGTTCGCTTCCGCTGTAGTAGCGAGGTTCGGCGCCGCGGATTTCTCCGACCTGGGCGCTTTCGTGGATGTGCAATTCGACTTCCCGCTCGAACACCAGTGGGCCCCCGACCGAGGAGTTCTCACCGATCACGATTCGGGGAATCTGATCGCGATCGCGTGACCGCTTGGCTTCTTCCACGCGCAGCTCGCCCTCTACGGTACTGCCTTCCAGAATGTCTACCGGACCGCTGACGGTAGTCAGACTTTGCACGTAAGCGCCTCTCAGCGTCAGCGCACCGTTGACCGTGGTTGCGCTGCCCTCGACACGGCTTTCTCTTTCCAGTGAAATCCTGCCATTGACGGCCGTCATGTCGCCGGTGACAACAACCCGCTGGCCGGCAACCACACTGCCGTTGACGGTTGCTGCATCCCCGTTGACTCGAGCTCCGTCGCCCAGACCTATCTGACCGTTTACCGATTCGACGCTGCCGGCGACGCTGTTTTCCGCCAGGTTGACCGATCCGTTAACGGTGGCGGCTTCACCGACCGAGGATCCCGCTCCCACGCGCACGTTGCCATTGACAGTACTGACCTCGCCGTTGACAGTGGCGTTCTCACCGATCCGGATGGTGCCGTTGACAGTGTTCAGGTCGTCATTGACGACTGATCCGTCTTCGATGTCGAAACTCTGGTTGATGGCACCGCAGGCGCTCAGTGCCAGAACGAGAAACAGACTTGCTGTGACAGGATGCTTCATTGGAGAATCTCCACGATTGCGATAATTCAAGCTTCTGATTCTGGGCGAATCTCTTTCAAACCGCCAGTGTCGGAAGTCACTCCCCCAGGATCTTCAGTTGGGCAAAGTCGAACAACTCGCGATCACAGAGGTGAGACGGTGAAACGTTTTCCAGTGAGCGGAAGATGCTCATGGTTCGGCCAGGCTGGATGCGTTCCCAATCTTCGAGCATCTGTTTGATGTTCTGGCGCTCGAGATTGGGCTGGCTGCCGCACAGATCGCACGGAATGATCGGAAACGCGCGTGCCGCGGCCAGCCGCGCCAGGTCTTTCTCGCGACAGTAGGCCAGAGGCCGGATAACGACTTGCCGCCCATCATCGCTGAGCAGCTTGGGTGGCATGGCCTTGAGCTTGCCGCCGTGGAACAGGTTGAGAAAAAAGGTCTCGACGATGTCATCGAGGTGATGGCCCAGTGCCATCTTGCTGATGCCATGATCGCGAGCGAACTCGTAGAGTGTGCCGCGACGCAGTCGGGAACACAGGCCGCAGGTGGTCTTGCCTTCCGGAATCAGGCGTTTGACTACCGAGTAGGTGTCTTTCTCGATCACGTGCCACTCAATGCCGAGATTATCCAGGTACTCGGGCAGAATGTGCGCCGGAAACCCGGGTTGCTTCTGGTCGAGGTTGACCGCTATCAGCTCGAAGCGAATCGGCGCTGAGCGCTGCAGACTGCGCAGCAGTTCCAGCATGGCATAGGAATCCTTGCCGCCGGACAGGCAGACCATGACCCGGTCCCCCTCTTCGATCATCTGGTAATCCATCACCGCCTGGCCGACCAGGCGGCGCAGGCGCTTGACCAGCTTGTCGGTGTTATATTTCTGCTTGCGCGGATCAATCGTCGCTGTCAGCGGTCTGATGTGAAGCTTGAGTGGTTGGCTGGACATGCGATTTCCGGTCAAAGAATTCTGATGTGAGGGGCTCATTTTACCCATGTCGACGAACGGATCGGACATTCGCCAGAAACTCCATGATCTGGAGCAGGAGCACCGCGATCTGGATGAGGCTATTTCGCAGCTGGCCGAAAATCCGGCAACCGATCAGCTCAAGCTGCGCCGCCTGAAAAAGCGGAAACTGCGGTTGCGCGATCAGATTGCGTACTGGGAGTCGAAATTGATTCCGGATTTGGATGCTTGAAAGGGAAAAGGGAAAAGGGAAAAGGGAAAAGGGGAAAGGGAAAGAGGGGGAGAGGGTCTTATCCTTCGAGTTCCAGGACTTCCGGGGCGGTCTGGATGATGGTGTGGCGGATTTCCTTGGTCAGGATCAGCTTGGCATCGCGGGCGAATTGTTCGAGCTTCGGACCGAATTGCAGGCGGCCTTCGTCATCGCGGTCGATAATTTCGCTTTCGTTCAGGGATTCGATGAATTGCTTGAATAGCGTCCGATCGTAGAATTCAGGTGCTTCGAATTCGTGCAGCAGTGAAATCCGCTGCGCGCACAATATGCACAGCTGTTCGAGCTGCTGCCGGGTGAGCTTGCCGGATCCGTTCTTGGCCAGCACCGACACCGTAATGAAGTAGCGCTCGAATGTCTGGATCAGTGAGTTGCCCAACAGGCGCAGATAGTAGGCCTGGTCACTGCCGCCGGTCGCCCGTTGGAGCGATTCGCCACTGACCTTGAGTAAACCCAGATCGGTCAGACTTTCCACGCACTTGTCGATGACCGGTTCAAGTTCGTCGTCGTTCCAGGGCAGGAACAGCTCACGCTTGAGAAACGGATAAACCGTGCGGGTCAGTTTGGTCAGTCGGCCCCGTCGAACGCTGCGCGAGTTCAGGAAACAGCAGGCAATCCAGGTGGTCATCGCCAGCAAGTGGGCGGTATTGTTGCGGAAATAGGTCAGCAGAACGGCGTTGGTCGGATCGGTGCGGATGATGCTGCCGAGACGATGGTCCTGGCGCTCGATAACGCCCAGCTCAAGGCCATACTCGATCACCTGGCCGGCGGTCATGTCGGTCACATCGATACGGTCACTGTAATCGGTTCGCCGGACGATGGTAATCAGCAACTCGATCATGCGCGCCAGATCATCTTCATCGAGCGCGTGCTTGCGACTGGCCAGCAGGGCCGTGGCCAGCAGGTTGATCGGGTTGACATGGGCGGCGCAATTGATGCTGACCATGATCCGCTCGGCCAGGTCATTGACCAGGCCCGACAACCAGGGTGGCTTGCTGTCGGGTTTGATGTCATCGTCCCCCCAGCCTGGATGGTGCTGGTCCAGCAGGTCGTTGAGCAGTACCGGCTCGCCAAAGCTCACCGTCGCCTCGCCGTAGTTCTTGCGCAGAATATTGATGACGTTTTTGAAATCGGAGAGCGATTCGGGCTTTTTCTGGTGGCCGGAAAGCTCGTGAATATAGGAATTGCCCTCGGCCAGCCGTTCATAGCCAATATAGATCGGCTGGAAAAGTACCGGCCGGCTGCGGTAGTGGAGGAAGGCACGGACCGTGATCGACAGCATGCCGGCGCGCGGCGGAAGCAGTCGGCCGGTGCGCGAACGCGTGCCTTCGACAAAGTATTCCAGGGCGACACCGCGACTGAGAATCATCGACACATACTGGTTGAACACCGCCGCATACAGTGGCTGTGAACGAAACGAACGACGCAGGAAAAAGGCGCCGCCACGGCGGAGCAGCGGGCCGACCAGCGGCATGTTCAGGTTGAGGCCGGCGGCGATGTGAGGGGGTACAAAGCCACGGTGGTACAGCAGCCAGGACATCAGCATATAGTCGATATGACTGCGATGGCAGGGCACGTAGACAACTTCATGTCCACCGACTGCATCGCGGAAGCGGCTGAAATGATTGATTCTGACCCCGCGATAGATGCGGTTCCAGAACCACGACAACAGCCGGTCGGCAATACGAATGAAGCTGTAGGAATAATCCGCTGCAATTTCGCGCGCGTAGGCCCGGGCAGCCTGCTCCGACTGTTCGATCGAGATGTTGTCGCGCCGGGACTTGGCTTCAATCGCCTGGCGAACGTTGTCGCTCTGGATGACTTTCTCGACCAGGGTGCGACGATGCGAACGGTCCGGGCCGATCGCGGCGGTTCGAATGCGCTTGAAGTGGACTCGCAGTATCCGGCTGGCCCGACCAAGCGCCTGTTCGGCAGTCTCGGTTTCGTCGAGCAGCGTTTTTACGCTCAGCGGCTTGCCAAACTGGACCAGGGTCGCTCTGCCGTTGATCAGGGTGCTGAACAGGCGTCGCAGTCGTCCGCCGACATCCCAGTTCTCGGAGAACAACAACTTGAACAGCGAATCTTCATTCTGCGGGGCCCGCCCGATCAGCACCGTGACCGGAACGATTTGGGCGTCACCCTGGCCGCTGGCCGCCGATTGCTTGATCAGCCGTCCCAGCATGGCCGAGTGGCGGCGCAATTTCGGGCTGCGGATCAGCAAGCCCCCGAATCGGCGGCTGGCACCATAGGCTCTTGGCAGAATCAATCCCGGGCCTTCCAGCGACCGCGAGGGCCGCGGCCAGCCCAGGTCGCGACAGATTTCATCGACGATCAGCAGTGAGCTCAGCGCGTAGGTGTCGAGCACATAGAAAACGGGGCGGTCCGGGTCCAGGCCCAGCTCGTCGAGATGTTCCGGCAGCACCGTGCTCCGAACCCACCAGTGAAGAATGCGGCGCAGCACGCCCAGCCACAAGGCATGCAGTCGTTGCAGCAGGGATTTCAAATGGCCGGGTTGGCGCATGGCCGGGGCACGGATGGCGAGAAGGCCGCTATTCTATCACCGCTCGACTTGCCCTCCGACAGGGGCAAAAAAAACCGGGCTGAACCCGAAGGTTCGCCCGGTACAAGTCTTTCTCTATCTGACACCCGAAGGCGCAATTGTTGGTTGTTGTAGAGCTTGAAGGTCACATCCGCGTGCAATCCTCGAACGAAATGATAACGTTTTCCTGACAACTTCGCAAGTATTCTTCAATAGTTACGTAACTATTTGAAATAACGTGATATTTCATCCTGAAGTGACTCAGCTGCTGCGCGCGGGCTGGCGGCATCACGGATCGGGCGGCCGACCACGATGTAATCGGCTCCGGCCGCAAACGCGTCCGAGGCCGACAGGGTGCGTTTCTGCTCGTCGGCAGTATTGTCCACCGGACGAATGCCCGGGCAAACGACGGTCAGAGCCGAATCGACCTCGCGCCGCAGCGCGGCCGCTTCCAGGCCGGAGGAAATTACCCCGGCACACCCGAGGGTCAGTGCGCGGCGGGCGCGCGACAGCACCAGCGCCTCGACATCGCAGTCAAAGCCCAGGTCGTCCAGGTCGCCGCGGTCCAGGCTGGTCAGGGCCGTTACTGCCAGAATGCCGATCTGACCGCGGTTGGCCACGGCCGCCTCCAGCATGCTGTCATTGCCGTGCACGGTCAGAAAGTCCACCTCATGCCGGGCCAGTTGCGCGACCGCCCGACCGACGGTTGGCGGGATATCGAATAGCTTCAGATCGGCAAAGACGCGCTTGCCCTGGCTCTTGAGCTCAGCCGAAAGCTCGAAATAGGCACCACTGAGAAACAATTCCAGCCCCAGCTTGTAGAACCTGACCGAATCACCCAGCTCGGCGATCAGACGCCGGGCCTGGTCAATATCGGGTACGTCCAGCGCGAAGATCAACCGCTGGTCTGCAGGAATCGGCTTGTGATGGTCAGCCGGCATGTTGTTCATGGAAAAACTCCTTGATCACTGGACCGATGGTGTCCGGGCGATGCATATGAAGATGGTGGCCGCCACGGTCGCCGAACGAGATGGCCTGGCACAAAGCCGAGAGTCGGCGTTCGAGAATGCGCAACGGCACGATGCCGCTGGGCGGGTCGGAATAGATGCTGAGTACGGGTGCTTCGATCGCGGCCAGCATGTCGATCACCTGGGCTTCCGTGTAGCGCTGGGTTGACGGCCAGGTCAGGCGCAGATCGTGACCCCAGTGCACGCCTTCCGGGGTGTTGATCAGTCCGCGCTCGGCCAGCAACGCGGCCGCATCGAGACCCAGGTCGCTGTGGCGTGCCCGGGCATCAGTAGCCGACTGGATGTCCGGATGAAGCCGGCGCGGTCGGTCATGGCTCAGGCGGATGGCCTGGCGCCAGCCCGTGGCCGTTCGATCGGCCGGGGCGCTGATCGGGCCAAGGCCTTCGATCAGCGCGACCGATACGATCCGGTCCGGACAGGCGGCGGCGATCAGCGTCGATACCGCCCCGCCCAGCGAATGCCCGAGCAAATGAAAACGTTGCCAGCCGAGATGATCGGCCGCGGCCAGGACATCGAAAACATAGTCGTCGAAGTGATAGCGAACGCCGGGCGGACGATGCCTGGACAGGCCATGACCTGGAAAATCCAGTGCGACCAGATCCAGTCCGTCCAGTTCGGGCGCCAGCGGCACGAACGACTGGGCATTGTCCAGCCAGCCGTGCAGCGCCAGTACCGGGATCGTGCCGCTGGACCGGCGCAGTCCGGCCAGCCCGAGCTCGGGCCAGATGAACGGGGTCAAGTGACCGGCTCCAGCGCCGCGTATCCCAGCACCAGCCATTTCGAGCCGGCCGCCTCGAAGTTGATCTGAACCCGCGCATTGGGCCCCTGGCCCTCGATACTGACGACCGTGCCGAGGCCGAAGCGGGCGTGGCGCACCTGGCTGCCCAGGGACAAACCGGCCGTGGAGGGTTCCGGGCCGCTGCGCGCGGGCTGGACTCGCCCGCCCGGACGCAGATTCTCGACCAGTTCTTCGGGAATTTCCGACAGGAATCGTGACGGCCGGGAAAAACTGGTCTGGCCATGCAGCATGCGGGACTCGGCGTGGCTGATGTAGAGCTGCTGCATCGCCCGGGTCATGCCGACGTAGCAAAGACGGCGCTCTTCGGCCAACCGTCCGGGCTCTTCGATGGATTTCTGATGCGGGAACAGGCCTTCTTCCATGCCGGCCATGAACACCAGCGGAAACTCCAGTCCCTTGGCCGAGTGCAGGGTCATCAGCTGAACGCAGTCCTGCCAGCGCTCACCCTGATGTTCGCCGGCCTCGAGTGCGGCCTGGGACAGGAATGAAGCGGTCGGGCTCAAACCCGCCTGTTCGTCTTCGAAAGGCTGACTGAAGCTGTCGGCCGCCCGTACCAGTTCAGCCAGGTTCTCCTCGCGCGCCTCGGCCCGGTCGGCCGGTTCGCGACTCTGGTACCAGGCGACCAGCTCGGCGCGCTTGATCACCGCATCCATGGCCTCACCCAGCGCGCTGTCGGCGTGAGTCCCGGCCAGTTCATTGACCAGCGCCAGGAACGCGGCCATGGCGTTGCCGGCCCGGGCGCTGAATCCGCCGCTCTGGCACAGGGCGCTGGCGGCCTGGTACAGCGATTGACCGTGCTGGCGAGCCTGGTCGCGAACCAGCGCCACGGTACGCTCGCCGATGCCGCGCGCGGGCAGATTGACTACCCGCTCGAACGCCGGATCATCATGGGGATTGTGAACCAGGCGCAGATAGGCCATCGCATCCTTGACCTCGGCGCGTTCGAAAAACCGCAGCCCGCCATACACCCTGTACGGAATATCCTCGCGCAACAGCGCTTGTTCAAAAAGGCGTGACTGGGCATTCGAGCGATACAGCACAGCGACCTCGGAGGCCCGACCACCCTGCTCGATCCAGTCCTGGATCCGGGCGATCACGAACTCGGCTTCTTCGTCGGCGTTGTAGGCCGAAAAAATCTTCAGGCGATCGCCCTTCTCGCCCTCGGTCCAGAGGTTCTTGCCCATCCGCTCGGCGTTGTGATCGATGACCCGGTTGGCCGCTTCGAGAATCGTGGCGGTGGAGCGATAGTTCTGTTCCAGGCGAACGACCAGCGGGCTGAAGTCACGGTCAAAATGGGCCACGTTCTCGACCTTGGCCCCGCGCCAGCCGTAAATCGACTGGTCATCGTCCCCGACCACGAACAGCTGGTTGCGGTTGCCGGCCAGCAATCGAACCAGCGCATATTGCAGGGTATTGGTGTCCTGGAATTCGTCGATCAGAATATTGCTGAACCGGTCCTGGTAGTGGGCCCGGCGGGCATCGTTGTCGCGCAGCAGTTCCAGGGCGCGCAGCAGCAGCTCGGCGAAGTCGACCAGCCCGGAGCGTTCGCAGTAATCCTGGTAGTGGCGAAAAATCGCGACTTGCTGGGCCTGGAACGCGTGGTCAAAGCATTCGATACTGTCGGGCCGGCGACCCTCGTCCTTGTGGTGATTGATGAATCCCTGCATGGCTCGTGCCGGGAATTCCCCTTCGTCAAGTTCCATATCGCGGATGACCCGACGGATCAGGCGGTACTGGTCGTCCGAATCAAGAATCTGGAAAGTGTCCGGCAGGCCGACTTCGGCTGCATGCATGCGCAGCAGGCGGTGACAGATGCCGTGAAACGTGCCGATCCACAACCCGTCCGGACGCAGATTCAGCAGCTTGCCGATCCGACCGCGCATTTCTCCGGCGGCCTTGTTGGTGAAGGTCACCGCCAGCAGGCCCATCGGCGAGACATGGTGAACCTGGATCAGCCAGGCAATTCGATGAACCAGAACCCGGGTCTTGCCGGACCCGGCACCGGCCAGCACCAGCACGTGTTCCTTGTCCGCGGTGACCGCTTCGCGCTGGGCATCGTTGAGCTGGTCAAGCAGATGGCTGACATCCATGAGCTAGTTTCCAGGCCTTGAGAGAGGCGCTGAGACAGCTGGGCTAGTCAACACCCTCATCGACCGCGGTTGATGGCGCGGTGTCCAATATCGGTGCGGTGAAAGGCGCCTTCAAAACCGATACGCGCAAGCCATTCCAATGCCTTCGCCTGAGCCTGGGCAACGGTGTCGCCCAGCGCTGCCAGGCACAGCACGCGCCCGCCGCTGGTCACGATCTGATGACCCTGCTGATCAAGGCGGGTGCCGGCATGGAATACCTTGATCTCCGGCGGAAACTCGCTGTCCAGCCCCGAGATGGGTTTGCCTTTGGCATAGCTGTCGGGATAGCCACCGGCCGCCAGAACGATGCCCAGAGCCACGCGTTCGTCCCACTCCAGGTTGACCGATTCCAGTTCGCCGGCCAGGGTTTTCAGCAGGGCATCCACGAGATCCGACTTCAATCGCATCAGGACAGGCTGGGTTTCAGGGTCGCCGAAGCGTACATTGAATTCGAGCACCCTGGGGCCCTCACGGGTCAGCATCACCCCGGCGTAGAGAAAACCGGTAAAAGGATTGCCGTCGGCGCGCATGCCGTCGAGCGTCGGACGAATGATGTCGTCCATGATCTGTTGATGGAGGGACTCGTCGACCACCGGAGCCGGGGAATAAGCGCCCATCCCGCCGGTGTTGGGACCCATGTCGCCATCGTCGCGGCGCTTGTGATCCTGGCTGCTGGCCAGCGGCAGGATCGATTCGCCATCGGCAATGACAATAAAGCTGGCTTCTTCGCCGACCAGAAACTCCTCGATCACCACCCGCCGGCCGGCCTGGCCGAACGCATCGCCGGAAAGCATGTCGGTCAGGGTCGACCGGGCCTGGGCGAGGTCATCAACAATGACCACGCCCTTGCCGGCCGCCAGGCCGTCGGCCTTGAGAACCAGCGGAAAGCCGATCGATTCGGCAAAGCGCATGCCGTCGTCGATCGCTTCGACCACCGCGTAACGAGCTGTCGGAATCTTGTGGCGGGCCATGAAGTCCTTGGCAAAGGCTTTCGAGGACTCCAGTTGCGCGGCACTGGCCGACGGGCCGAAGCATTTCAGTCCTTCTGCGGTAAACCGATCCACGATGCCGGCGGCCAGCGGTGCTTCCGGCCCGACAATGGTCAGTGCGACTGATTCGGTTCGCGCCAGGGCCAGAAGACCGTCGAGATCCTCGGCAGCGACGTCGGCATTGCGGCAATTCGATTCAATCGCGGTTCCTGCGTTGCCGGGTGCGACGATGACTTCGTCGACCAGTGGCGATTGAGACGCTTTCCAGGCCAGCGCATGTTCACGACCGCCGCCGCCGATGACGAGGATTTTCATTGTGGAGGATTCGACCGGGTTTGCTCAAGACTCATTGTAACGTGGCTGTGGCGGGGAGAGGGGTAGAAGGGTAGAAGGGTAGAAGGTTTGTCCTCTCCTCTTCTCCTCTTCTCCCCCTCTCCCCCTCTCTCCCTCTCTCCCTCTCTCCCTCAACCTCAGTGGCGAAAATGTCTCCGGCCGGTCAACACCATCGCGATACCGTGGCGGTTGCAGGCCTCGATCACTTCCTTGTCGCGCATCGAGCCGCCGGGCTGGATGACCGCACAGATGCCTTGCTCTGCTGCTGCTTCGATACTGTCGGCGAACGGGAAAAAGGCATCGGATGCCATCACCGCACCATCCAGTGACAATCCGGCGTCGGCCGCCTTGAGGGCACCGATGCGGGCCGAATCCACGCGACTCATCTGGCCGGCGCCGATACCCAGGGTGGCACGCTGCCGGGCATAGACGATGGCATTGGATCGCACCATCGCAACAACGGCCCAGGCAAATTTCAGATCCTCCAGTTCGGCCGGGTCGGGAGCGCGCTCGGTCACGGTTTCCAGCTCCAGTCCCAGCGCCATGCCGCGGTCGGGTTCCTGAACCAGCCAACCTCCGTCAATGGCCTTGATCTCGAACTCGTGGTCACGACTGTTTTCCGGCGTGATGACGCGAACGTTTTTCTTGTTGCTCAGGATCTCGCGTGCGTCATGACTGACCGATGGCGCCACGATGACTTCCAGGAAACGCTCGGCCAGCAAGGCGGCGAGCTTGTCGTCGAGTTCGCGGTTCAGCGCGACGATGCCGCCAAAGGCCGAGGTTGGATCGCAGGCCAGCGCTGTTTCGTAGGCGCCGATCAGGGTGTCGGCTACCGCGGCCCCGCATGGATTGGTGTGCTTGACGATGACGCAGCCAGGTTTGTCGCCCAGCTGGCCGACGCCTTTCCAGGCCGCGTCGGCATCGAGCAGGTTGTTGTAGGACAGCGCCTTGCCCTGCAGCGGTCGGGCAGCGGCCAGCCCCGATGCCGGCTGATCACGGTCACGGTAGAGACCGGCGGCCTGGTGGGGATTTTCGCCATAACGCAGCGTTTGGGTGCAGTCCAGGGCAAGGTTGAGCACCGGCGGCAGAACGGATTCGCTGGTCTGGCTGGACAGGTACTGGCTGACCTGGCCATCGTAGGCCGCGGTATGGGCGAAGGCCTTGACTGCCAGAGAACGGCGATGGTCGAGATCCGGCAGTTCCGGAAGATGCCGGGAGAGGTCTTCGTAGTCGGCCGGATCGCACAGGACACAGACATGGGCATGATTCTTGGCCGCTGCACGCAGCATGGCCGGTCCGCCGATATCGATCTGCTCAATGGCCTCATCGAGGGTGCAGTCCGGTCGGGCGATGGTGGCCGCAAAGGGATACAGATTGACCACGACCAGATCGATCGCGGTGAACAGCTGTTCGGCCAGCACGGTGTCATCGACGCCCCGACGGGCCAGAATGCCTCCATGGACGGCAGGATGGAGGGTCTTGACCCGGCCCCCCATGATTTCGGGAAAGCCGGTGTGGTCACTGACATCCACGACCGCAACGCCAGCCTCACGCAAGGCCCTGGCAGTCCCGCCCGTCGACAGGATCTGCCAGCCATGGTCGATCAGCTTCCGGCCCAGATTCTCGATGCCGGTCTTGTCGGAAACGCTCAGCAGTGCGGTACGCCTGGGGGTCATATTCTTGGACTGTCTGTAAACGGCAAGTTGGTTGGGTGAGGCGGACTGGCCTTCAGTCGATCTGGTAGCGCTGGATCCGGTTGCGCAGCGTGGCTCGGGTGATTCCCAATATATTGGCTGCCCGCGACTGGTTGCCTGCGGCATACTCGAGTACGGTCTGGATCAGCGGGCGCTCCACCTCGCTGAGAATCACTTGATAGAGGTTGTCCGGTGGTGTGGTTCCCATGTCGTCCAGGTATTGCTTGACCACGTCCCGGACGAATTTGTTCAGGCAGACATCATTGTTGGTTAGATTGGACTTCAAAACGGTCTCTCTGCGATTTCCCTGGCCTTCGTCACCAGCCTTCGCGACGACGAAAGCAAGCCGCAAACGATAGCATAGAAGGCCGGATCAGGGAGAACTAGGGAACCTCTGAACAAGTCTACGCGGAGCGCGTTTCAGTCGGAGAATCCGCAGATCGTGCGGTGCGACGCGAGTGACAGTAGCCGTCGTTACGGCCGAGTGGCGCAACGTGCGAGATGCGGCTTCTCCGGCGAAACCCTTACGGGACGGGCCTTTGCGGGGCCTCCGCCTTGTTTGGGCTCGCTCATTTGGAATGACCAAACCACGTTCGCCCAAGCCAAGCCGGAGACTCCCGCAAAGGCACCGTCGCGCCCGCGTAGACTTGTTCAGAGGTTCCCTAGACAGACCTCAGTAGAACCGGAAATCGAATCCCGAGGGTAGCGTGGTCCCTACAACGAACTCCAGAATCACCGGCACGACCAGTCCGGTGGGCATGCCGAGATTGACGTTGTCGGCGTTTTGCAGATAGTCGGACGGCTGCAGCCGGCGTACCCCGAGCACCTGTTGGCTGGGATCGTAAAGGCGAACTTCGACCACCGGCCATGCCAGGCGTTCGGACGAGGGGTTGCGCAAGGTCGCGCTGACGATAATGGCGTCGTCCAGGGTTGGATGACGGTGCATGTCGCGTGAAACGATCTGGATGGACTCGTCCGATTCGGCCAGCGCGACCGGCTTCTGGCCACCGGCCAGCAGGCTGGCCACCGGAGATGCAGGATATTGAGCCTGCAGCGTGATCTGTACCACCAGGATGATGCCAAGGACGAGGCTGGCGATTGCCCACCAGCGAGGTGCTGCTGCTCCCGCCGCGACCGCCTCGGGAAAGCTCAGACTGGGGCCGGGTTCGGGCAACTCCTGGTCATCAAACAGGCTTACCCCGGGCAGCTCGGGCTGCATGATCGCGCGATAATCAAGCAACGGCGGCATGCCGCCACCGTTAAGCGGTTCCTCCGCGGCTTTCGGGTGCTCGTGAAACAGACTGCCCAGGGAGTTGAAGGTTTTTCCACAGTTGCCACAGCGGACCACGCCGGCCGCTTCGGCCAGCAGCTGGGCATCCAGTTCGTAGACCGATTCGCAACCCGGGCAGCGCGTATACATCGATCTGAGCGCTAGTGGGGGTCGTTCTGGGTCAGCTGACGAAAACGTTCCAGCTCCGCACTGAATCGCTCACGCAATTCTGCTTCACGCTGATCGAGGTCTTCGATTCCGCGCCGCAACTCACGCATCTCGGAGCGGGCCTGCTCGATATTCTCGCCCAACTGCACGGGTACCGTTTCGCCATCCCGGGTCAATTGAGCGGCCCTGGTCACCAGGCCTTCAAAGCGCGAGCTGGAACGCTGCAGAGAGTTCTCAATGGTCTTGCGCTGGCTGTCGATGCTGAGTACCTGCATTTCGAGGCTGTTGATGATGTCCTGTTCGGACTTGTATGCGGCCAGCAACAGGCGATCGCGGGTTTCCTGACTACGCTGCTCGGATTCCAGCTGAGCTTGACGCGCCCGCTCCCGATTGCGCTCGGCCCGCTCCTCGTCGGTCAGCGCTCGTTCGACCCGCTGCAGCACCTGGCCATCAGGACCCAGGCGTTCATAGCCCCTGTCCTTGAATTCCGGTGGTACTGAATGGCCGTAATGCGTCTCGCCCTCGTCATCCACCCAACGGTAAACCGGCTGGGCGAAGGCGAGGCTGCAGAGCAACAGCGAAAGCAGCAATGGTATAAACCGTGCGATCATCAAAGTCCGTTTCAAATTCCGTATTGCTCGCGGTAAGCCAGCATAGCAGACACATCGGCACCCGCCACCTGGCGGTCGCCGAGCCAGTCGATCAGGTCGTCCAGCGTGGCAATCCTGACGACGGTCAGGCCGTCCGACTCGACATCAGCCACCGCCGAGCGCTCGTTCCGGCCACGCTCCTGACGATCCAGGGCAATCGCCACACCAACTCCTTTGGCACCGAAACGGGTAATGAGGTTCCGTGATTCGTCAATGGATGTGCCTGCCGATATCACATCGTCGACGATCAGGATTTTTCCATTCAATCCAGCGCCGACCACTTCTCCACCTTCGCCATGGTCCTTGATCTCTTTGCGATTGTAGGCAAACGGCAGGTTGCAATTAAAATCCCGGGCCAGGCTGATGGCCACGGCAGCGACCAGCGGGATACCCTTGTAGGCCGGGCCGTACAGTATATCGAATTCCAGACCGCTGGCCTGAATGGCCGCCGCGTAGCAGCGCGCCAGTCGATCCAGGCCCTGGCCATCGCTGATCAGCCCGGCATTGAAAAAATAGGGACTCACCCGCCCGGATTTCAGGGTGTATTGACCAAAGCGCAGTGCCTGATAATCCAGCGCCAGGTCAAGAAAGTCGGTGGTCCATTGATTGCTCATGGCGTTATTGTATTGAATTTGAGGGAAAGTCCATACCCGTGATGTCGAATTCGCAGCCGCGCACCCTGTGCCAGCAGATCTATCAACTTCTGGATGCCGGCGATATTCGTCGGGCCGGGCCCTTGTGCGAACAGTTGACCGGTCGTTTTCCGGGTTTTGCGCCGGGATGGGGCGCGTTCAGCGAACTCTGGCAACGTTGCGGCGAGGCGGACCGCGCTGCCGATTGCGCGCGCAAGGCCTGCGAGCTGGATCCCGGCTCGGCCGCCTTGCGTGCCCAGCGCGCGCGCTGTGAGCTCGGGCGCAACAACATGCTCCAGGCGCTCAGGTTCGCCGACGAGGCGCTAGGGCTCGACGCGCCGGACTTTGCGACCCTCGACACCGTCGGCAACGTCTACAGCCGGGCCGGTGAACAGGACAAGGCGCTGAAGGTGTTCGAACAATGCGTGGAAATGGCTCCGGAGCATCCGACGGCGCTGTACAACCTCGCGACGTCACTGCGCTTTTTCGGTCGAATTGATGAAGCTGAATCATTGTTTGATCGCATCATTTGCCTGAGCCCCGACGATCATGAGGCGGTCCACAGTCGCAGCGTCCTGCGTCGCCAGACCGAACAACACAATCATCTTGAAGAGCTGGATCAGCGACTCGCAGATGATCCGCCCTGGCCGGCCGCGACTCACTACTGGTATGCGAAGGGCAAGGAGCTGGATGACCTGGACAGGCACCAGGAAGCCTTCGATGCGTTCAGTCGGGGCGCGGCCCTGATGCACCAGAATCTGCCGCCTGTCCTGGCGGCCGAAATCGACGATATCGAAACGATCGTCGCCGCTCTGGAACACGGCCTGCTGGATAGGCCGGTCGAGGGCTGTCAAAGCGAAGAGCCGATATTCATCATCGGCTTGCCGCGCACCGGCTCTACCTTGATCGAGCGTATTCTGGCCGGACATGATGCGATTTTCGCGGCTGGCGAACTGCACAATTTCCAGGTCCAGGCACGACGCATGACCGGGAAAAAATCGCTGGGTGACGTCTACAGGGAACTGGTCAATGGTCATCCCGAGCCGAATTTCAGCGCGCTGGGGCAGGCCTACATTGACAGCACCCGCCCACGTACTGGCAGAACGCCCCGATTTGTCGACAAGCTGCCGCGCAATGATCGCTGGGCGGCGTTGATTCGGTTGGCGCTGCCGCGTGCCCGCTTCATTCTGACCCGGCGTGATCCCATGGATTCCTGCTACGCGATGTTCCGCACGCTGTTCCGCGCCGGATATCATTTCACTTATGATCTCGAGACGCTCGGCCATTACTACCTGGCTCACCAGCGGATGATTTCTGCGTTGAAAAAGACGCTGCCGTCCGATGCGCTGCTGGAAATGGCCTATGAAGATCTGGTCGCCGACCCGGAAGCGCGCGCGCGCGAACTGATCGACTTCTGCGGTCTCGACTGGCAGCCGGCCTGTCTCGACTTTCATCGCAGCAAGGAAGCCGTCGTGACCGCCAGTGCTCACCAGGTGCGGCAGCCGGTCTACGCCACCTCGGTGGGAAAATGGCGACATGTCGAGCAATCGTTGCGCCCGCTGGCAAAGATTCTGGAGCGCGCTTCTGCATGACCATCATTTCCCATCGCCATCGGTTCATCTTTCTCAAGTCGCGCAAGACCGCCGGGACATCGATCGAGCGCGCACTGCTGCCGGTCCTGGCCGCCGGCGATCAGGTGGCCACATCCACGGAAAATGAACCGCTGAACATCCGGGCCTTCGATACCCCGAACCGGACCCGGCCGGGATTTTTCGCAGAGAAAACAATCAAACGGCTTTTGCGCCGGACGGGTCACTCGGCGATGAAGTTGCGTGAGCATATGCCGGCCAACGCCGTCAAACGACACGTCGGAGAGGGTATCTGGCGAGACTATCTGACCGTGACCGTGGAGCGCGATCCCTGGCGCCGCCTGGTGTCCCTGTGGCGCTGGCGCTGCCGTCATCATCGTCTCAAGGTCGATTTCGAGTCATTTCTCGAGGCAATCGAATCCGGCAGCCGTCAACGCGAGCTTGCCGTTGGCGCCCGCCGCTGGTCCAATCGTCCTTTCTATGAGATCGATGGCCAACGGGCGGTAGACCAGGTACTCCAGTTCGATACGATCGGTGCGGATTTTCGCCGCTTTTGTGATCAGCTCGACCTGCCAGTTAAAGGACCCTTGCCCCGGGCCAAGGTCATCCATTCATCCGGTGCTGAGCCGGCGCAGGCATTGACCGCTGACCAGATCGAGAGGATTGGCCGGCTGTGTCAACGCGAGATCGAGTACTTCGGATATCGCCCGCCAACTGGGATCACTAACTAGCAACCTCTCTGAAAAGCCCGGTTTCGGAAAAATCCGCCGAATTCCATACGCTTACGAATGTCGCAGACATTTCAGTGGCTTCGGGCCTATGGGAACCTCTGAACAAGTCTACGCGCCCGCGTAGACTTGTTCAGAGGTTCCCTATATTCCGTTTACTCATTTGCATAGCAAAAATGCTTGCTTGACCCGCGCCCTGTTTTCGTTGTTATTTGGGTCGCGGCCGATGCTGTCATCGGCCTGAAACTCAAGGGGCCCGGCATCAAACTTCCGATGCCATTTTTCAACTGATGAGGGTCAAGAAACAATGAAGAAGTACAGTTTGCAACTTTGCCTGTTCGGATTGGCAATCAGCGCCAGTTTCAGCCTTATGGCGATCGAAATACGCTCAGTCGAACGCGCGATTCCGGACAGCTACATCATTGTCCTCGAATCCGAGGTCGACCACACCGGCGAACGCAAGAGCACGGTCGACGTCGAGAAAACCGCCGTCGAACTGGCCGTACGCTACGGGCTGGAAGTCGAGTTCGTTTACGAACATGCACTCAAGGGCTTTGCGGTTCGGGCCGATGCTCGTGCCATTCAGCAACTGGCCAGCAGCCGTGATGCGCGGATCGAGTTTATCGAGCAGGACAGTGTCGTGTCCCTGGACGCCACCCAGAACAACGCGACCTGGGGCCTGGATCGGATCGATCAGCGCGACCGCCCGCTTAACGGAAGCTACGTTTACGACGTCACCGCATCGAATGTACGGGCCTATATCATTGATTCCGGTATTCGCGCCAGCCACAGCGACTTCGGTGGGCGTGTGCTCAGTGGCTACACGGCCATCAATGACGGGCGCGGCACGAACGACTGCAACGGTCACGGTACCCATGTCGCCGGCACGGTCGGCGGAGCGACCTGGGGTGTTGCCAAGAGCGTGCGCCTGGTTCCGGTGCGGGTGTTCGGCTGTACCGGCGGCAGCAGCAACTCGATCATCCTGGCCGGCATCAACTGGGTCGCCGCCAATGCGGTGCGCCCGGCCGTGGCCAACATGAGTCTCGGTGGTGGCGCCAGTTCAACCACTGACAGTGCGACCAACAACCTGATCAATAGCGGCGTGACCGTCGTGGTTGCCGCCGGCAACAGCGGTGCCAACGCCTGCAATTACTCGCCCGCCCGGGTTGCCAACGCCATTACGGTCGGGTCCACGACCTCGTCCGATGCGCGTTCGAACTTCTCGAACTATGGTTCCTGCGTGAATGTGTTCGCACCGGGTTCATCGATCCGATCGGCCTGGTACACCAGCAATACCGCCACCAATACCATCAGCGGCACCTCGATGGCATCGCCGCATGTCGCCGGCGTGGCTGCGCTGTACCTGTCGCAGAATACCGGTGCGAGCAACAACCAGGTGTTCAACGCGATCGTGTCCAACGCCACCACCGGCCGCCTCAGTGGTATCGGCTCCGGGTCGCCCAACCGCATGGTCTATTCGCGATTCGGCAGTGGCGGTGGCGGGGCTCCTTGCAGCGGCTGCGAGAGCTACACCGGCTCGCTGTCCGGTACCGGTGCGCAGCAGCAACAGCCCAATGGAACTTACTACTACTCAGGCTCCGGCCAGCATCGTGGCTACCTGCGCGGCCCAAGTAACGCCAATTTCAACCTCTATCTGTTCCGCTGGAACGGTTCGGGCTGGTCTCAGGTCGCCAGCAGTACCGGCTCCAGCTCCAGTGAGGACCTGGTCTACAACGGCAGCGCCGGCTATTACACCTGGCTGATCCATTCGGCATCGGGTGGTGGCAGTTACACGTTCTATCTCGATCGCCCGTAGGTCCTTAGTCGTCCCGACTCAAATCGGGAGGGAGCGCCCCGGTAACGTCTGGCACCGGGGCGTTCGCTTGACAGGGCATTGCTGACCGACAATATTGGCAGGCCTGTCGAATCGGAGAACGGTCAGGGATGAAGTTGCAGCAGCTGCGTTTCCTGCTGGCCGTGACCGATAGTGGGCTTAGCTTCACCAAGGCGGCTGAACGCCTGTTTACCTCGCAGTCCGGGGTCAGCAAGCAGATTCGCCAGCTCGAGGATGAGCTCAGGCTGGAACTGTTTGTCAGGCGTGGCAAACGGATCGAGAGCCTGACCCCGGCCGGCGAGCGCGTAGTCGCAATTGCCAGCGATATTCTCGCCAAGGTCAACGAGATTCGAGCCTTGTCCGACGAGCTCAGGAAAGATGTCAAGGGTCGGCTTAGTCTGGCCACCACCCAGACCCAGGCGCGCTACGCACTGCCGCCGGTGATTACCGCGTTCCGCGACCGCTTCCCGGAAATCGACTTCGAATTGCACCAGGGAAGCTCGGAGCAGATTGCCCAGATGATGCGCGAACGCCGGGTAGATTTCGCCCTGACCACCGGCGCCGTCGATCTGTTTCCCAATGTCATCATGTTGCCGGTTTACGGCTGGGATCGGGTGGCCATCGTCCCGACTGATCACCCCTTGGCCCGCATCCGGAGTCCACTGGATCTGAATCTGCTGGCCGAGCATCCGCTGGTGACCTACATCTACTCCAGTCGCTCGGAATCCACCTTCATGAAGGCCTTCAACGAGCAGGGCCTGACACCGCGAATTGCCTTTACCGCGCGTGATGCCGATGTCATCAAGACCTACGTTCGGGCGGGGCTGGGTGTCGGCATTCTGGCTGGAATGGCGATTGACGAAGCGACCGACCGCGACCTGACCGTGCTGTCTGCCGACCACCTGTTCCCCCGCCTGACGACCTGGATCGGATTCCGTCGGAACCTGCTGCTGAAGGACTTCCATGCCGATTTCATCCAGCTTGTCGCACCGCACCTTGACCAGTCCCTGATCGATGATCTGCGCCACTCCCGCCGCATCCCTGACCTGGACCAGCTTGTTCAGACGACCAACCTGCCATCCCGCATTCCCTTGACCAGAGAACCTCACTAACCAAACAAAAACCATGAAGCCTTTGGAGTTCGAGATGTAGAAGGCTTCGAGCATCAGGTACTGCCGGGCGGTTCGGGCTGGCCGGGACGATCGGTTCTGATGAGTCGGCCAGTTTTGTGGAGCCGGGTGCCAACGAACAGGCAGCGGTGAACATGGCCCCGCTTCAAGGCTTCCTGAAAATGTCGTGGAGTCCGAAATATGCTGTTGGCATTGAAGCCGCTTCCGCGCCCCGGCCAGCCCGCCCCTCCCGACAGGCCCCGTCGTGACGGTATTGCGGCTTTCGCGTGAGCGAATGAAGCGATGCCGTCTGGACGGATCAGGCCGTACCCAATGCAGCAGTTTGAAGGTTTGCTAAAGGCAAAAAACCAACCCCTTGCAACCCTCTGACAACGGGGAGTGGTGTTGTCTGATGGCGAGCCGAGGGTCACGGAGGCAGGCAAGAAAGCTTCAGCATTTTTCTTGAACCACATTCTCAAGAAGAGACCTTCGCAGTCCCAGCGTTCGGATAGGAGTCGCGGGCACCAAAGCTCCACTGAGGCTGAATCAATCAACTCTGCCGTTTTGACCCTCGGCTCGCCAGCAGGCGGCACCACTCGCCGCCGGCCACCAAATGCCCGGCTGTCAGTGCGGACAACCTCCTGATAGATCATACTCAGGGAAGACCCGGGTCCGTCAAACCATTACACTACGAGCTGGTTCCATTTCCTTTGATTCCATGCGCATCATCACCCTCAATGCCAACGGCATTCGCGCCGCGGCCCGCAAAGGGTTTTTCGACTGGCTGGCTTTGCAGAACGCAGATTTTGTCTGCATTCAGGAAACCAAGGCGCAGTTGCCGCAACTGCTGGACCGGCATTTTTTCCCGGTCGGTTATCACTGTTTCTACCATGATGCCGAGAAGAAGGGCTATTCCGGTGTGGCCCTTTATTCACGCCCGCAGCCTGACAAGGTTCACTACGGCATGGACTGGTCGGACTTCGACTGCGAAGGTCGCTGGCTGCAGGTCGATGTGGGCAATCTGAGCGTGGTCTCTCTGTATCTTCCATCCGGCACCTCAAAAGACGAGCGCCAGCAGTTCAAGTACCGCTGCATGGATACACTCAAACCGCGTCTGCAGGAGATGGCGGCCGATGGTCGCGACTACGTCATTTGCGGCGACTGGAACATCGCCCACAAGGAAATCGATCTGAAGAACTGGAAGGCCAACCAGAAGAACTCGGGCTTTCTGCCGGAGGAACGAAGCTGGATGGACGAGGTCTTCGGCCCGGTTGGCTGGCACGATGCGTTTCGCAAGGTCGATCCCCGGCCGGACCGCTACACCTGGTGGTCGAATCGAGGGCGTGCCTGGGACAACAATGTCGGGTGGCGGATCGATTACCACGTCGTCAGCAAAGGCCTGCTCGACCGGGTCCACTCGGCGGACATCTACATTGACCAGCGCTTTTCCGATCACGCACCACTGATTCTGGATTATGCCGACTGACGGTGCTCCTGTATCGGGCCGATCGCGCGTCGGAGAGCTGATTCGCGCTTATCGCGATCGTCGCCTCGGGGTGATCTTTGTCCTGGGCATGGCCAGCGGCTTTCCCTGGGTTCTGATTGGTTCGGCGATGTCGGCCTGGCTGGCAGAACTCGGCGTCAGCCGCAGTGCGATCGGCTTTATCGGTGCCGTGGCTGCAATGTATGCGCTGAACTTTCTCTGGGCGCCGTTCCTCGACCGATTCCGTCCCTGGCTGTTCGGCCGACTTGGCCTGCGTCGCGGCTGGATTGTCCTGGCACAAGTGGTACTGCTGATTCTCACCCTGTCGGTCAGTCTGCTGGAACCGGCATCCCAGTTGATGCTGACCGGGGCACTGCTACTGGGCATCGCGTTCGCCTCGGCAACCCAGGATGTTGCGATTGATGCCTACCGCGTTGAATTGATCGAGCGTTCGGATCAGGCCCGGATTTCCTACGGTGCGGCCATGGCGACCTCAGGTTGGTGGACCGGCTACGGTCTGCTCGGAGCGTTACCGTTCTGGCTGGTCGACGGTTTGACCGGGGGCTGGTCAACGGTCTATCAGGGCCTGGGTCTGGTCTGGTTGGGATTCATCCTGTTTGTGCTGCTGATGGCACCTCCGCCTGAGGCCGCCAGGCGCGAACCGGATGAGCGGCCAATTCCGGTGCTTCGGCGCCTTGCCGATACCGTGGTTGCTCCGCTGCTGGATTTTTTTCGGCGAAACGGCCTGGCTCTGGCAGTCGCCATTCTGGCATTCGTGTTGATGTTCAAGATCGGTGAGGCCTTTCTCGGCCGGATGTCGATTGTTTTCTACAAGGAAATCGGTTTCAGCAACGCCGAGATCGGTAGCTATTCCAAGCTGCTGAACTGGTGGGTCACGGTGATTTTTGCCATTCTCGGCAGCCTGATCAATGCGCGTTTCGGTATTTTGAAAGGGTTGCTGGTCGGTGGTATTGCGATGGCATCGACCAATCTCATGTTTGCCTGGATGGCCCAGGCCGGGCCGGAAACCTGGTTGTTCGCCCTGACCGTCATTGTCGACGGATTTACTGCGGCACTCGGAACCGTGGCCTTCATGGCTTTCATCACCACCTTGACCAGCCATTCGTTCAGTGCAACCCAGTACGCTCTGCTTGCCTCGATCGGCAATCTCGGCCGGACCACCTTGTCGTCCTCTTCGGGCTGGATTGTCGACCAGCTGGGTGGCAACTGGTCACTGTTCTTTATCCTGACCGCCATCGCGATCATGCCGAGTCTGGCGCTGTTGTGGTGGCTCAGCCCCGCATTGCGATTACGCTATCCTGAGGCATTTGATCGTGTCAGTGGCCGGTCCAGTCCGACGACTTGACATCCCTTTCCGTGTCGCATTGCGCATTGGGAGCAAGGTGATGCCTGAATATCCACTTTTCGCGCCCCAGTATAATACTGACTTTGACATCTGGCACCGGTGGCCAGAACGTTCGAGGGAGCAGCCATGAGCCAATTGTTCGAAGATCAGGCGGCGATCAAGCCAGTCTGGCAGGTCATTCCGCAATTCTTTCGCTTTCCACTGAAGAAAAACGTGTTACCGACGTTGCTGTTCATCAGTGCGGCATCCATTCTGACCCTGATTCCATTTATCGGGTTCTTTGCCTGGGTCCTGCTGTGGGCGATGCTGTTCAAGGTCAGCTATGAGATTCTGTCCACGACAGCCAATGGAGAGATGGAAGGCCCGCCGTCGGTCAGTTCCATGTCCGACGGCATCATGTTCAAGCATATCGGACTGTTGATCGGGTTGGCTTTACTGTACGGCATCCTGGTCGGGTTCTTCGGTTCAGTGCTGGTCGCTGTGGTGCTGGGCGTGTTTTTCCTGCTGATCCTGCCGGCGGCCATCATGACCCTGGCCATGACCCAGAGCCTGATCCAGGCTCTCAATCCGGTCATGTGGATCCAGATCATGCGCACCACCGGCGCTTCCTATCTGCTGACTTCGGTGTTTCTGTTGCTGATGCTGTTCAGTCAGGCTCAGACCGAATCCCTGCTTTTGCCAGTCTTTGGCGGTTCGATGATCCTGGTGACAGTAATCTCGATGATGATCAGTGCCTACTTCATGGCGGCCTCCTTTCATCTCATGGGCTACCTGCTCTACCAGTTCCATGAAGAGTTCGGCATTGAAATCAGCGAAACGACTGCGCTGGCGCGACCGGGTCGCGACGAAAGCCCGCTGTTGACCGAAGCGACCGCCATGGTTCAGGAGGGTCAGAGCGAACAAGCGGCCGAATTCCTGGGCCGGGAGATCGACCGCAGTGGTGCCGAAGCGGCGGTGCATGACTATTACCGCAAGCTGCTGCACAGCCTGGGCAACAAGGATGCCCTGGTCAAACATGGTGAGCAATACATTCCGATACTGATCCACTGCAATGAGGATCTCAACGCGGCTCTGGATGTGGCCGAGGAGTGCCTGAAGATCGATCGTCAATTTCGGCCGCCCAATCCGGATGATATCTGCGTGCTGGCCCGACGCGCCTTTCAACAGAGACGCCATGAACTGGTGTTGCGCCTGACCAGCGGTTTCAGCAAGCAACACCCCGGGCACCCCGACCTGGTCGAAAACTACTTCCTGGCAGCCCAGGCGATGGTCGAGCGAAAGGGTGATACCACCAAAGCCGTCGGCCTGATCCGAAAACTGCTCGCACGCTTCCCCGAGCACCCGCTGGCCAGCGACATGAGCCGCTTCGAAGCCAGCTTTTCAAGCTAGCTCATACTTTGTGCCAGGTGGCGGTAGTGGCCGGCTGTGGCCGGGTTTTCGAGTTCAAGGCGCTCTGCCAGTGCCTGGCAGAGTTCGGCCAGGCCCGGAACGGGCTGCGGGGCGCGCAGCATGCGATCAACCAGGAATCGAGCCGGCTCCAGCTCTCCCCAGGCCACCAGTTTTCTTGCCAGTTCGAGTGCGGCGGATAGCTTGAGCTTGAGCCGGTCCTTGCTGGCCTGGCGATACTGGGCAAAGATGTCGATGATCAGTTCCCGCTGTTCGGGACTGTCGCCTGGCAGCCGCAGAATTCGCCCGGCTATGGTGTGCAATTCCGGATCATCGAGCCGCAGGCGACAGGCCGCGAAATACAGGCGCCACAGGCCTGTCTCGTCACGATGGCGGGTCAGCAACGGTCGTAGCAAGCGCTTGGCTGTCGGGGCATCAAGGTTGCCGAGTGCCTGGCGGGCCTCGGCGATGGCAGCGCGATCATTGTCAAGATCATCACCGTTGTCAGCATCCAGAAACTCCTTCCTGACCTGACCGGTACGCACGGCAAGCAGCCCCAGCAATGCACCGGCCACAATGCCTCCGATATGGGCCTCGTAGGCAATATTGCTGCCATCATCGATCGAGTAGGCGAGCAGCTCCCATCCCAGCCACATTGGCAACAGGATCAGGGCCGGGGCACGGACGTAGTCAAAATAGACAAAGGCCCAGTAGAAAAAGCGCACTTTGCGCATGCCGTAAATGACAGCAAACAGACCCATCAGGCCAGCAATGGCCCCGGAAGCGCCAATGCCGCCGGTATCGGCGCCCCATTTCAATGAGAGTGAAGCCACGACCGCGCCCAGTCCGCTGACCAGGTACAAGGTGAGGAATCGCCCACCGCCGAGTGCACCCTCAATCAACAGGCCGAGCAACACCAGGAAGACCATGTTGCCGATCAGATGCCCGATGCCGCCGTGCATGAACATGTGCGTCAGCGCGTTGATCGGGTTGATCTCGTCGTAGCGAAGCATGTAGTTGCGAGTAAAACTTCTACTACGGTCCAGCTCGAGTTGATCGCGTGCATTTCGCCATTGCCGGTATTGGGCCGTGTCCAGCGGCACCATCACCCCGTCCTCCACGGCCTGAAGGAACGCCGGTTCGCTTTCGATCATCATCAGTCGCCACTGATCACCCTGATCGTCCTCTCCGACCTCCCCGAACCACAGATCGATCTGCTCGTGCTCGTTGCCGCGACGCGCGATCAAATCAGCCCATTCGGCAAACCAACCCCATTCATGTTCAAGAACGCCAGAATCGATATAGTTTTGCGCCGCTTCCTGTTCGACCCTGCCATCTCCGGACTGGAACAACGCGAACACCACCAGGTTGGCCAGAACCAGCAATATCGTGACGACCGGGAAATTCTCCCGACCTGGCTTACGATGCAGTGGCAGTATCAGCAAGTTCCACCCCTCTTCGCGGCATCAACAAGCTCAAGGGAACCTCTGAACAAGGCATTCACGGTCAATTCCACATAACCAAAGGAAGGCTGCGATCATCATACCTGCCTGTTGCGACAGGCTCCAGAAGTCCACAGGTTCCGGCCCGCCCGTGTAGACTTGTTCAGAGGTTCCCTAGAGCTTTTCGATAGACCATGAAACTTGATACTCCATTCATTCGACTACCTTACCGCTTTGATCCCGAGCCGCCGCTCGACCAGATCAATGCGATCGATGACTCGGCCTGGAACGCTCATCCACGTGGCTGGGAAGGCCACCAGGTACTGGCACTGGTATCGGCCGAAGGCAAGGACGATCTGACCCGTCTGGAAGGCGACATGCAGCCGACTGACCATCTGGCCAGGCTGCCAGCCGTCCAGCAGCTGATGAACGCGCTCGATACGGTGATCGGCCGCGCCATGCTGGTGCGGGCCGAGCCGGGCAAGAACGCCCAGAAGCTGATCGATGCCGGCTCTTACTGGCATCGCCGGGTCAGGGTATTCATGCCGCTCCAGGCTGACGAGTCGGTGCGCTGGGCCTGCGGGGACGATGAACAGGTGATTCCGACCGGGCAGGCCTGGCTGGTTGATGGGTGGCGCGGCTATGTTCACACGAATCCAGCCAGTGAAGCGCTGATCTACCTGGTGGTCGATACCGTGGGTTCGGCGTCGTTCTGGTCCACGGTCAATAGTGCAGACCGTCCGCTGGATTCGGAGCGGGCTGATTCGATGAGTCCGCGCCAGGTCAGCTTCAAGGGCGATCCCCGGGCACTGGAAACCGAGGTTGTTCGCACCAGTCGGGTGATGTCGCCGTGGGAGCTTGAGAGCCTGATCAACGGCGTCATGCAGGATCTCAGATCCACCGTTGCGCCCGATGCGCCGCATCTGCCCAAACTGGAAGCTGCATTGAGTCAGTTCATGCGCCAATGGCAGGGGGTTCATGCCCGCCACGGCGAGGATGAGGCGGGGGACCCGGCCTACAAGCAGGCGCTCGAACAGCTGGTCGCGCAGGCAGCGATGTTCGCCGGTGCCTGGAAGCTGCCCAACGGCATGGATGCCGCCGAACTGTTGTATCAGTCAGTGGTGCTCGGTGCACTGAAAGACGGGGACGGCAAACCTGTCTTGATTCTGCCTCCCGGCGCGAAACAGCGGCAGGCCCAGGTCGCCAGGCAGCGCAAGGCCGAGGCGGCAGCGGGGCCGACAGAAGCCAGCACCTCGGGCACCGGAGATGCCTCCCAGGCGGCGGCGCCGCCGTCGACACCGGGTCAGCCACAGCGAGCGCCGGCTCCGGTCCAGGCCCGGACTCCGAACCAGGCCGCCGGTCCGGCCAATTCGCCGCTGCGCAGTGTTCACACCAAGAGCCTGCCGGAACTGTTGCGCCAGGCCGCCAGTTCGCTGCTGGTGTCGACCTACCAGGCCGGCAAGCTGGTGATTCTGCGCGAGGATCAAGGCAAGCTCAATACCCATTTCCGACTCTACAATCGTCCCATGGGCATGGCTTGCGACCGGGCCCGGCTGTCCCTGGGAACCGCGATTTCCGTCGAGCACTATCGCAACATGCCGGAAGTGGCCCGAAAGCTCGATCCGCCCGGCAAGCACGACAGCGCGTTTCTCCCCAGGCGGGGCCACATTACCGGCAATATCGATATCCATGAAATGGACTTCGCTGGCGATGAGCTTTGGCTGGTCAATACGCGTTTTTCCTGCCTGTGTACGCTGGACGATGAGCACAGCTTCGTGCCGCGCTGGCGGCCGAAGTTCATCTCCGGTTATGCGGCTGAGGACCGATGCCATCTGAACGGACTGGAAGTGGTCGACGGCAAGCCGAAATACGTCACCGCACTCGGTACCTCGGACAAGGCCGGCGGCTGGCGGGAAAACAAGGCCGGCGGTGGGGTGTTGATCGATATCGAATCCGACGAGTTCATCTGTCGCGGTCTGTCGATGCCGCATTCGCCGCGCTGGTACCAGGACAAGCTGTGGGTACTGGAGTCGGGCAACGGATCGCTGGCTACTGTGGACCTGAATACCGGCCAGGTTGAAACCGTAGCGGAGTTGCCCGGCTTTACTCGTGGGCTGGATTTTCTCGGGCCTTATGCGTTTGTCGGCCTGTCCCAGGTACGTGAATCGGCAGTGTTTTCGGGAATCTCGCTGACCGAGCGGGTCAGCGAGCGAAACTGCGGGGTCTGGGTGGTGGATATCCGTTCGGGTCAGACGGTGGCGTTCCTGAAATTCGAGGATGCCGTCCAGGAGGTTTTCGCGGTTTCAGTCCTTCAGGGTATCCGCTTCCCGGACGTGCTCAGCGGCGCCGACCAGCATGTGGCGATCAGCTATGCGCTGCCGGATGAGGCCTTGAAAGACGTGGTCCGACCAACATCGAACAAGTCGACACCGCCGGCCAGCGGCGGCGTCAGCTATCAGACCTAGCTCTGGATCAGCGAAGCAGGTGCGGATACTGCTGGGCGAGCGTGGCCAGCTGCTCATCGTTGAGCTGGTCCAGCAGGGTCCGCCACCAGTCAAGTTCGGCCTGCTGTAGTTCCTGGTAGGCCGAACTGCGCTGATCGATCAGGGACGATATCCGCTCACGATCCACGCTTTCGAGCGCGTTCATCAGCTCGCGCTGACTGGTGGCCAGCTGCTGGCGTGCCTCGAGCTTGCGTGTCTCGAGGGTTCCACGCCGAGTGTCGAGCGCCTGTATTTGTGAGTCGTCAAGCGCCAGAGCGCCGCGAATTGTTTCATCCTGCCACCAGTCAGACTGTGCGCCCATTCTTCCCCGCGGACGCTGGCCGCCCTGCACCGGATCTCGATTGGCCATCATCTGTTCACGTCGCTGGCGCATCCGTTCGCGCATCTCACCACGATCGATCTCACCGCCCTCTTCGCGGCGGGCCTGGCGCCGTTCGCGCATGGCTTGCATCAGCGCTTCGCGCTGCTCCGGATCGCGCATGGCCTCGCGCAGCGCCTGGGGGTTTTCAAGCAGAGCAGCGGTGGGATCTTCGTCGGTGCCGGCTGCCTGATCAGTCTCCACAGCGAGTTCCGGAACTGATTCAGTGTCGCTATCAACAAGCGCCTCATCCGCAGACTGTGAATCATCATTGCCGCAGGCCATCAGTGTCAGCCCACCCAACAAGATCAGTAAGAGTTGCAATCGTTTTTTCATGTTGCGCTAAAAACCTTTATCTCCGAAGTTCGCTGCCAAGTGTAACGGAAGCGATGGCGGAATCAGGGCTGTTCGAACCGGTCGCTGAAGATGCCATCGATAACGAACTCGAAAGCACCCATATCAGCCCGGCCCCCGAAGACGCGAGGAAACGGGTCATTGCGCTGATCATGAGAAACGCTCGTGGCCGGGTCGCCCACATCCACGGCTGGGGAGGTCTCGGGCAAGGCACGAGTCAGGGTCTGACCGCCATTGTCGGCCAGTGCGCCCAGTTGGGGATCCACCCCGGTGAGATTACCGGTTCCCGCCGGAACTCCGGTGCCAGGCGTTTCAACCAGCGAATAATCGAGCGAGACCACGCCGCCTCCGGCTACTACCGCCAAGTCGACTGTGCCACCCGGGCTGATATTGTCGGCAAAGATCGAATTGCTGATGCTCGAATCGCTGTCGCCATCGATGAGGGCGCCGCCCGGGTTTTCGCTCAATCCGCGCTTGACGAAATCCAGGTCAGTGGTCAGAGGCGTTGGTGGTACCCCGGTAGCGGTATTGTGGCTGATGGTCATGAAGTCCAGTTCGGCTGCAAACGCATAAACGCCGCCTACCTGTTCGGCGCTGTTGTTGGTAATCGTGGAGTTGATGAGCACGGCCGGATCGGTCGGTGTGCCCACCGCAATGACGCCACCAACCAGGTCCGCACTGTTGCCGGCAATGGTGCTGTACTTGACGCTGGATTGGCCGTCTCGCAGATCCAGACCGCCACCAATCAGTGCCTGATTGCCCGAGATCGTCGAGTTCGCGATCACCGTCTCACCTGTGCCACCCCGGCGAGCGATGCCGCCGCCTTCGACGGCACTGTTGTCTGCAATCTGGCTGCCATATATCAGCAGAACAGATGCATAGGCCAGCGCGCCGCCACCGTAGGAGTCAGCAACGTTGCCACTGATCTGGGAATACTTGCTCAGCGCCGCTCCGTCGGAGAATGACATGAGGCCGGCACCATAGACGGCGAGGTTGTTGGAAATGGTCGAGGCGACCGCGCCGACCACGCCGTTGTATGAAGAACCGCCGCCGCGCCCCGTCGATCCTGCTGCATCCAGGTAGATGATGGGTTCCTGAAAAAAACCGCCCAGCAGACCGCCACCAACTTCGGCCACGTTGCCGTCGATCAGCGACTCGTAAAGCACCAGCGCCGCGTCACTATCGGCACCACCGCCGCCGCCGTAGATGGCTTCGTTATTGGATAGCGTCAAGCCCTGGCCAGCGATATAGGCATTACTACGGGCCAGCAGGCCGCCGCCGAAACCCGGATAGCTCGTGCCGCCACCACCGCGCGGATCGCCCGTATCTCGAGGCGGCGGCGGTTCGGCCCGATTGCCGGTCACCAGGGAATCCGTAAGCGTGACTTCGCTGTCGTATTTGGCCGATAGTCCGCCGCCATAGTAGTCCGTGCGGTTATCGCTGATCTGGGTGGAGGTACCGTTGAATGCCGCCGGGCCTGTCAGGCTGAAATTCGGTGCCCCACTGATCGAGCTTTCGAACGAGTTGATGTTGCGGATTGGGGTTATGAGGTTGCCAAACCCCACCTGCACGCCTCCGCCGTAGACTACTCCAAAATTGGCGTCGATGTCAGTTTCGAAGACGCTGACTTCGGACAGCGAGCCAGCAATAATGGCTCCACCGGCCCCGGCTTCATTGACGGAAAGCACGCTGTCTGCCAAATAGAGGTAGGTGGAATCGGCTGCACTGATCGCGCCGCCAAACTGGGCGGCATTGCCGGAGAACGTGGATGAGATTATGTCTGCGTAGGCACCTACCAGGGCAATAGCGCCGCCAATGTAAGCGGACGCGTTGCCAAAAAATGTGGAATCGTTGACCGACAGCAGGCTGTTGACGGCCAGAATGGCGCCGCCATAGGCTGCACTGGAGCCTCCTCGATACACGCCCCCATTGGTCTGATTGTATTCAAATTCACACTGGCTGATCGTTGCAGTCGCGTTAAATAAGGTTACGGCTCCACCGTAAGCCGCGGTACCCGAGTCATTTTCGAAGATTTCACAATCGCTCAGATGGAGTTCGCTACCAATCGATAAAATTGCTGAACCCCCGTATAACTGGTTGGTTGCTCCGTCAGCCAAGGTCAGCCCATCAATGCTCAAGGGCGCGTAACTCACAAAGATCCGGTCGGAATCATTGCCGCTGATGGTTAACAGGTCGGGGCCAGGTCCACTGATGGTGACGTCAGTCTGGTTGCCAATGTAGCCTCCGGTCAGCGTGATGGTTCCGCTCAGGCCACCAGCAAACTGAATCTCGTCCGGCCCTGAGCCAGCCGCGCATCCGGCCACCGCTGCGTCACTGTAGGCAGCCTGCATTGCATCGCGCAGAGTGCACTGGCCGACTACCGAGCCATCGGACAGGGTATCGACGGTAATCACCGCGGCCTGCAGTGTGGTCGCGCTCAAGGCCATGCCAACCGCTGCCGTCAACGGCGCCATCGTGGGTTCGAGCCGCGATTTGAACTGGTACTTGATGCCTGCCATGCCTTGCTCCCTGAATCGAATGAAACCCATCACATTCAGCGAGTTATAGCACAGTGTCCCGGGGTGTGCCAATGCGGTTTGATGACATTTCAGACGGCGTTCACGCCAGATTCGTGAATAGTGCCAAGCAACACCGTATGCCGGGCACCGGTGATGGAACCGGTTGCGATTGGCTCTCTATTCAGACGTTCTCTGGCTAGCCAGGCGAACAAAGTGGCTTCAACCGCATCGGGTGGCAGACCGAAATCGGCGCTGGATTGAATCGGACAGGAATCAAAGGCGTTTCCGATTCGTCGAACCAGGTCCAGGTTGTGAATGCCGCCGCCACAGAGGATCAGTCGGTCGAGCGTGCGGCCGGACGCGGCTCGAACAGCCTCGGCCAGACTGCGGGCAGTGAACTCGGCCAGGGTGGCCTGGATGTCGGGCCGTCGCTGATCGGCCCAGTCGGGCAGTCGTCGATCCAGCCAGTCTGGAGAGAAGTACTCGATGCCGGTGCTCTTGGGCGGCGGCAGGGCCAGGTACGGGTCACTCATCAGTGATGACAGCCAGTGTTCATCGACCTGTCCGTTGCTGGCCCAGGCGCCATCCCGATCGAACCGACCTGCATGGTGACGGCGGTACCACAGGTCGAGATAGCAGTTGGCGGTGCCGGTATCGAAGCCAGAAACCGGGCGGTGAGGCTCCAGCAGCGTGATATTCGCGATGCCACCCAGGTTGACCACGATTCTGAATTCCTCGTCCGAGGCCAGCAGCGCCTGGTGCAGCAACGGAGCCAGTGGCGCACCCTGTCCGCCGGCGGCCAGGTCGGCGCGGCGGAAATCAGCCACGGTGGTGATACCGGTGCGCTCGGCAATCCGGTGCGGGTCTCCGATCTGCAGGGTGTGCGGTGGATCGGCCTCGGCGCGATGCAGGATGGTCTGACCATGCGAGCCGATGGCCTTGATGTCGGCCCGGGTCAGGCCGGATGAATCGATGATGGTCCTGGCTGCAGTCGCCAGGGCGTCACCGAATTCCGCGTCCAGTCGGGCCAGGCGAGCGACCGGGTAGTTGTCGGGATCGGAGCGCACCCGATCCAGTTGCTGACGAAGCCCGGGGTCGAACTCGAAGGTAGCGGCGCTGAGCAGCGTGGGCGGGGACGAGGAAAAGTCCACCACAACGGCATCGATGCCGTCCATGCTGGTTCCGGAGATCAGGCCGACGAAATAGTCGGCCATCAGCAGGTGCTGGCCTGGCACCCCTCGTCATCGCGGCGGGCGAGCAGGATCCCGCTTTGTTCGAGCGCCTGGAGCTGGGCCAGCAGGCCCTGACCGTGGGCACTGAACTGATCCATCAGCTCTGGCGGCAGTGGATCGGCTGGCGGCAAATCAATGGTCCGCGGATTGCGATGCACGCCGTTGAGCAGGAATTCGTAATGCAGGTGCGGCCCGGTCGCCAGTCCAGTGGCGCCGACCCGACCGATTGTCTGGCCCTGACGGACGCGGTCGCCGCGAGCGACCTGGCGGCGCGACAGGTGCAGGTAGCGGGTCACGATATTGTTGCCGTGCTGAATGAACACGTAGTGGCCGTTAATGTTGTTATAAGCCGATTCGATTACCCGACCGTCGCCGGCGGCCCAGATCGGTGTGCCAGTGGCGGCACCATAGTCGGTGCCATTGTGGGGACGAACACGCCGGGTCACCGGATGAAAGCGGCGCGGGTTGAAGTTGGAGGTCACCCGGGTGAAATTCAGCGGCGCTCGCAGAAACGCCTTGCGCATTGGGCGACCGTCCGGTGCGAAATAGTCCGGCCCATTGCCGGCATCGAAGCGAATCGCCTCGAATGCGTTGCCCTGATTGACGAAGCGGGCAGCCAGGATGTCACCGTCGCGAAGAAACTCGCCATCGCGCCAGACTTGCTCGTAGACCACGGCAAACTGATCGCCGGCACGGATATCCAGGGCAAAATCGACGTCCCAGCCAAAAATATTCGCCAGGCGCAAGGTCATGTTGTCCGACAGGCCCGAAGCCTTGGCAGCATTGAACAGCGAGGAACTGATGGTGCCGCTGGCTTCGACCACCCGGCGATCCAGGGAGCGCGGCTCGATCCGGCTGACCAGCGTATCCTCCTCGCGCTCGACAAACAGCCAGCGTTCTTCGTCCAGCTCAGCGCGAAGGGCAACGAACTCGTTGTCATCGGTCAGATCAAACGCGAACTGATCGCCGGGGCGAATGCGAGCGAGGTTCCGGGTGTCTTCGCTAAGATGAACGATATCGTGCAGCAGGCGCGGGCCGAGGGAAAGATCGCGGAAAATCCGTTCCAGCGTCTGCCCGGGTCGCACATCGACCAGTGTCCACTCACGCTCGGGGATGACAGCCTGGGGCTCGGGAGCATCAACGACAGCCGGCGAAACGACAGGGTTGGTAGTCAGATTGTCCAGCGCTGCCTCAATCTGCCGCCCGGCGTTGGCATCACGCTCAGGCAGGATCACGTTGGCATGGACCGTTTCGACGCCGTCCGGTGCTTCACCCTGAACCAGGCCCAGCGCCAGCGCCAGTGCAATCAGTGAAAAGCCGCCCAGGCTCCAGCGGGGATGTGCCTGCAGCCGCGATTTCAGTGCTTCGGCAAGGCCGGGCAGCGCAGCGGCGGTCGACTGAAACCGTTCGAGCACTACTCGTCGTCGGGCCGAGCGTCGCGGGCTGGCCATGGCTTTTCTCGTCATTCGATCAGGATTCGCTCGTAAAAACCCGGTAACATTAACTATTTCCGGCACCCAAAGTCAATCGCTCGATCTGATTTCGGAGTGCCTGAATCACACCTCAGCGCGGTTGAGAGAGCAAATTCAAGTGACAGATATCAAGGAACTGACCCGCGGTGCAGCCGAGGTCATCCAGACCGACGAGCTGGAGAAACGACTGACCGCTGGTCGCCCGTTGCGGGTCAAGGTGGGGTTCGACCCGACCGCACCCGATTTGCACCTGGGCCATACGGTCATCATCAATGCGATGCGCCGTTTTCAGGACGCCGGTCACGTGGCGATTTTCCTGATCGGTGATTTTACCGGCATGATCGGCGATCCCACCGGCAAGAACGTGACTCGCAAACCGCTGACCGATGAAGATATCCGGGCCAATGCCAGAACCTATGCCGATCAGGTCTTTCGAATACTGGACCGCGAACGAACCGAGGTACGCTTCAACTCGGAGTGGTTTGGTACGATGACCTCGGCCGACATGATTCGTCTGGCAGCAAAGCACACCGTGGCACGCATGCTCGAGCGCGATGATTTCGAAAAGCGCTACCAGTCCGGCCAGCCGATCGCGATCCACGAGTTTCTCTACCCGCTGGTCCAGGGTTATGACTCGGTCGCGCTCAAGGCCGATATCGAGATGGGCGGAACGGACCAGAAATTCAATCTGCTGGTGGGCCGTCAGCTCCAGGCGCAGGAAAACCAGCCACCGCAGATCATCATCACCTGGCCATTGCTGGAAGGGACCGATGGCATCCAGAAGATGTCGAAGTCACTGGACAACTACATTGGAATCACCGAGCCGGCCGACGAGATGTTCGGCAAGCTGATGAGCATTTCCGACGAGCTGATGTGGCGCTACTTCGAGCTGCTGAGTTTTCGTGCCAGCGACGATATTGCAGCCCTCAGACAGGCGGTGAACGAAGGCCGTAACCCGCGTGATGTCAAGTTCGAGCTCGGCATCGAGATCGTCGACCGATTCAATGGTGACGGCGCTGGCAAACAGGCCCGCGACAACTTCATCGCCCGTTTCCGCCAGGGCGAGATGCCGGAAGACATGCCCGAAAAAACCCTGCCCGCCGGCGACGATGGCCTCGGTATCGCTGCCGCCCTGACCGCCTGCGGACTGACTTCGTCCAATTCCGAAGCCTTCCGCATGATCCAGCAGGGCGCGGTCAAGATCGACGGCGAACGGGTCGAAGATCGCGCACTGGTGTTAGCGGCCGGCTTTCACGGTGTGCTGCAAGTCGGCAAGCGCAAGTTCACCCGTCTGAGACTGAAGTGAGCTGGGCTCCCTAGCCCTTGGGCCCTAGTAGCAGCCACAGGATCAGTCCAAGCAACGGCAGGAACAGCAACAGCAAAATCCACAATACCTTGGACACGCCGCCGGCACTGCTCTGTGCCGTTTTGATTATGGCCCAGATCACGATGATCAGCCAGATCAAACCCAGAATTCCACCCACTTCAAAGCCCATCGCACTGCTCCTTTACTTGAATGAGTGGTTAATACTACTCTACTGATAGTGGCCCGTGACAATCCCCGCTCCGGATCCGGACCGTCCGGAGGTTTCTCATTGATGGTGTACACTGGTCGGAAAAACGGGGGAAGACAGGGCTGCCCTCGCGTTGTCTAGGAGGTCGGCATGAGCTTCGGACCAAGCAGCACAGCATGCGACTCGTTGGTCGATGGGTCGGTTGCGCCGCCCTGGCGCGTCATGATCATCGATGACGAGCCCGAAGTCCACGAAGTCACTCGCCTGGTCCTGGGCGATTTCCGGTTCGAAAATCGCGGCCTGGACTTCCTCCATGCCTATTCAGCCGCCGAGGCGCGCGATCAGCTCAGCAATCATTCCGACGTGGCCGTGGTGCTGCTCGATGTGGTCATGGAGTCCGAGCAGGCCGGGCTTGAGCTGGTTCACTTCATTCGGCGCGAACTCGACAACCCGCACATCCGCATTGTCCTGCGCACCGGCCAGCCCGGCCAGGCCCCCGAGCGTGAAGTCGTCGCCCGATATGACATCAACGACTACAAGGAAAAGACCGAGTTGACCTCCGAGCGTCTGTTCACGACGCTGTATGCCACCCTCAGAGCCTATCGCGACGTGGTAACGATCGAGGCCAGCAGGCGTGGGCTGGAACGAGTGATCGAATCGTCGGCCGCAGTGTTTTCCCACCCTTCAATTCCGGGATTCGGCGCACTGGTGCTGGACCAGCTCGGCGGTTTTCTTGGCTCCAATGTGGGAGCGCTGTATTGCCGGGTCCCAAAGGGCGAGCCGGCCCCGGGCGGTCCGGTCGTCAAAGCGGCTTCCGGCTGCTACCGCGACCTGATCAATGGCCCGGTTTTCGAGCAATTGCCGGAATCTGCGATCAAGTCCGTCAGGAAATCGTTGAAAAAGCGCCACAGCGTTGCTGGCAAGGATCATTACGTGCTGCACCTGGCCGATGATCGTCAACCGGAGAGTCTTCTGTTCGTGTTCGATGTCGAACGGCCCGGGACGCTCGACCATCAGCTGCTGGAGATTTTTTGCGCCAATGTCTCGATTGCGTTCAAGAACCTGATGCTTAGCCAGGAACTCAACGAGAGCCAGTCCGAAATGTTGTGCCTGCTGGCCGGAGTTGCTGAAACCCGTTCGCTGGAAACCGCCAGTCACGTCAAGCGCGTTGGAGAGCTGGCCGCGATCCTGGCTGATGCTTACGGGCTGGATGGTCAGGAAACCGAAATGATTCGGCTGGCAGCGCCGTTGCATGATATTGGCAAGATCGGCATTCCCGACGCAGTCCTGAACAAACCCGGTCCCCACTCTGACCAGGAAACCCGGACCATGCGCCAGCACGTCCGGATCGGAGCTGAAATGCTGTCGAGCTCAAGTCGGCCGCTGTTCGAGATGGCAGCCAGAATCGCCAGTGATCATCATGAAAACTGGGACGGCAGCGGTTATCCGCGCGGTATTGCCGGCGAGGAGATTTCGCTGGCCGGACGCATCGTGGCGCTGGCCGATGTCTGCGACGCACTCGGCAGCCGGCGGTGCTACAAGGAGCCCTGGCCGGAAGAGCGGGTCAAGGCCTATCTGCAGGAAAAGCGAGGCAGCAAGTTTGATCCGAAACTGGTGGATCTTTTGATGGATCGATGGTCGGAAGTGCGCGAACTTCGAAACAGCTTGCCTGACTAGTCCGGTTCGCCAGCCACGCGGGGAATTTCAAGGATGAATCTCACGCCATCGCCTGGTGCCGTGGAGGCCTCGATCGTTCCTCCAAGAACCTTGGTAACCAGGTTGTAAACGATATGCAGGCCAAGCCCGCTTCCGCCCTGTCCTCGTCGGGTGGTGAAAAAGGGATCGAACATGCGCTCCGAAACGTTCTTGTCCATGCCTCGTCCGTCGTCGCTGAACACCAGCCGGACCCGGTTTTCGTCGGCTTCGGCAGCAATCCGGATCAGTCCTTTCTGGCCCTCGTCGAAAGCGTGGGTCAGGGAATTCATGATCAGATTGACCATGATCTGATAGAGCGCGCCGGGATAGGAATCCAGGATCGCGGTATTCTTGATCTCACGCTCGATCCGGTGAGGTGAGCGCTTGAGCTCGGGCTGCAGAGAGGTCAGGATCTCATCAATGTAGGCCGCAAGATCAAAGGTCCGGCGCTGCTCGCTGGACTGATCAACGGCGACTTGCTTGAAACTCTTGACCAGTTCGTCGGCGCGCTTGAGGTTGCGAAGGATCAGCTGACTGCCCTGACCGGTCAACTCGATGAATGCCCTGAGCCTGTCCGCATCGGGCGGGTTCTCGTTTGTCAGCAAGTTGCGGAACCGGCGAGCCTCGCTGTCCAGATGCGAGGCAGCAGTTACCCCGACCCCGATCGGGGTATTGATTTCATGGGCAATGCCGGCCACCAGGCTGCCCAGGGCCGCCATTTTTTCGGTCTGAACAAGGTAGCGCTGGGCCTGCTGAAGTTCGGTCAGGGCTTGCTGCAAGGTGCGATTGGACTGCTGCAGTTCGGCGGTGCGCTGGCCAACCCGGCTTTCCAGTTCTTCATTGAGCTGGCGCAGCGCCTCTTCGGTTTTTTTCAACCGGCTGATATCGCGCGTTGTTCCGGACAGGCGTTTTGCCCGGCCCCGTTCGTCGCGATCGGTGACCCGGCCGCGTGACAGCATCCAGCGCCAGGGGCCGTCGTCCATGCGGCCCCGGAACTCAGCCTCGAAGTGATCGGTGGTTCCGCGCACATGATCAACAAAAGTCTGTTTCAGTGCCGGCAGATCATCAGGATGAATGCTGGCCCAGAACTCCGCCAGCGTCATCCGGGCCATGTGATCACGGTTTTCGAGTCGGTCCATGCGATTCTCGCGGACCAGGATTTGCTTGTCCAGATCCGCTTCCCAGAGCTCGTCCCGGCTGCCCCACAGCGCCAGTCGCAAGCGCTCGCGACTGGCGGCAATTTCGCGCTGGGCAGAAGCCTTTCGATCCAGACCGACCAGCAGTCGCCAGATTGCCAGGAAGATCAGGGACAGTCCCGCCAGCGCATACAGCAACAGGGCCTCCGGGCGCGCCCAGGGGGCGGGACGAACCTCCATTGGCAATTCTGTAATCGGGCCCCACTGGCCTGGCAGAATACTGGCCCGCACCTGGAGCCGATAGTCGTCAGGAGGCAGCAGGGTATAGGTGGCAAACGCCCGGGCGGGCTCGGTTTCGACCCAGTCGGTACCCAGGCCCAGCAGGCGATAGGCGAAACGCAGCTGGCGTCCATGACGCAGCATGCCGGGGGCGGTGAACTCAAAGGCGATCAGTGATTGCTCATGGTCCACTACCAGCTTGTCCAGGCCGGCCAGGCTTCTTGGCAAAGCCGGGCTGCCGGGTCGAACCGGCTGATTGGACAACAGCAGCTCGGTCAGAACGACCTTCGGCAAGCGGTGCTGATGGTCGACCCGGTCCGGGTCGACTCGAACCAGACCGCGAACGCCGCCAAACCAGATGAGTCCATCGTCGGTTCGATCGATACTGCCGATGAAAAACCCGGCCCCGGTATCGCCATCGACAAACGGGAAATTTTCGATTTCCAGCGTATCGGGATCGATCCTCGACAGTCCGGCGGTCGTGCTGACCCAGATCCTTCCCTGGCCGTCTTCGGCAATTTCGCCAATCGCTTCGGCATTGAGTCCTTCGTGCCGACCCAGCGCTTCGAATGTCGGACCGTCGTCGGACTCGATCATCCGGTGGACCCCCCCGCCCTGGGTTCCGATCCAGATGGTGCCGTCACGCGCCTGGTAAAGTCCGGTCACCGAGTTGTGGCGCAACGCACCCGGTTCAGAGCTGGCTTGAAAACGTTCGAAGCGGCCGCTGTCTCGATCCAGGCGATGCAGGCCCTTGCGTCTCGAGGCTACCCAGAAATCGCCGTTGCTAGCCTCCAGTACGCCATTGATATCGTCACTTGCAAGGCTGGCCGGATCGGCCGGATCGGCCGCGTAGTGCTCGAAACCCTCGCATGCGGCACAACGGTAATACAGGCCCTGACCAACGGTCGAGACCCACAGGGTTCCTGAGCGATCACGCTGCAGACGCTCGACAAAGGCGGTGCGTGCGACGTCGCGATCCGGGTCATCAACCAATCGTTCGAACCGGTTGTTGTCCGGATCGAGCCGGACCAGCCCGCCCCCCAGTGTTCCGACCAGCAGACCGTCGTCATCATGCAGCAGTGAGCCGACCATGCGATGGGGCAGCGAGCCCGGGTCGGCGGGGTCATGGCGATAGGATTTGAGAACACCGCGTTCGAGATCGAACAGTACCAGTACCCCCGCATCCAGGGTACTGACCCACAGCGTACCGTCCGGATTGACCAGAACAGCCGGAATCGCATTGCCCGGCAGGCTGGCCGGGAGGCCGGGCCGGTTGCGGATCAGGGTAAAGGCGCTGGTTTGCGGATCGTAGACACTCACTCCCCCGGTCCACGAGCCGGCCCAGATCATGCCCTCCTGGTCCTCCAGCAAGGACACGATTCGCGCGCCTGACAGACCCAGCGGATCATCCGGGTCGTGTTGCCAGCTGATAACGGTTCGACCGGTCGGATCGATTCGCGACAGTCCGGCCACCGTGCCAATCCAGAGCTGTCCCTGGCGATCGACGAGCAGCGAACGGATTTCATTATCGACGATGCCGGGTGCGCCGCCATCGGCACGCTGCCAGTGTTGGCGGATGCTCCCGGCCGGATCGAGTTCGAACAGGCCGCCGGCATCGGTTCCGATCCAGATCGCCTGATCAGTGACGGCGGCCAGGGTCAGATCCAGATCCGGCCCCGGCAGAGTGCTCAATAGCTCTGGAGCGGACATGCCTGGCTGCCATTGCCAGACCTGGTTGGCGCTACCCAACAACAGATCGCCGTTATTCATCGGACTCAGAAGGCGCAGACTCTCGCCATCGGAAGGTTGTTGAAACGGTGGTGGCCGAAACTGGCCGGAATCTCGATCCAGCCATTGCAGCTCGCCACTCTCGGCCTGGACCCAAAGTCGGCCGTGAGTATCGATATGCAGTCCGGCCAGAAAATCCGATGCCAGGCTGTGCGGATCATCGGCGCGTTGCTGGTAACGAATCATTCGGCCGCTGATCGGATCGAGATGATTCAGGCCGCCGGATTGGGTGGCTATCCAGAGCCCGCCTTCGGCATCGGCGGCCAGTGCGATGATGTAGTTGTCGGAAAGGGAATGGGGATCGGTGGCGTCGTGGCGATAAACCTGGAAGCTGCGGCCATCAAAACGGTTCAGGCCGTCCTGGGTGCCAAACCAGATAAACCCCCGGGCGTCCTGGGCCATGCTGCGAACGGTCGCCTGCGAAAGGCCATCTCCCACGCCAAAGTCCCGAAATCGAACTTCGTCAACTCCGGGGCCGGCGGCCATGGCGGATGCCAGCCACAATGCCAGCAGCCCTGGCAGCCAGCCAGGGCAGACACGGCAAAAGCCGATATTCCACCCTTTTGATTCGTTCACCAGTTAACCTTAGCCTGATTCCGGCTTCAAGTCGACAATCTGAACTTTGGTTTGACAAGGATTTTTGATCATCATGCGCCATTTTCTGACCACCGAAGACTGGAATCGGCCCGAACTGCAGGCCTTGCTCGACACTGCCGATCAGCTCAGGCAGGATCCCGTCAACCAGCGCTTGCGTGGCCGTACCGTCGCGCTGCTGTTTCTCAATCCGTCACTGAGAACCCGATCCTCGTTCGAAATCGGGGCCTTCCAGCTCGGTGCCCACGCGGTCGTGCTCGAACCGGGCAAGGCGGCCTGGGGAATCGAGTTCGAGTCGGGTGTGGTCATGGACGGCAGCGCCGAGGAACATATTGCCGAGGTGGCCGGGGTGCTGTCGCGCTACTGCGATGCCATTGCCCTGCGGGCCTTTCCGCTGTTCAAGGACTGGAGTGAGGATCGTCAGGACAAGGTTATTCGCGCCCTGGCAAGCCATGCAACCGTGCCGGTCATCAATATGGAGACCGTGGTGCACCCTTGCCAGGAACTGGCCCTGATGCGGACCATCCAGGACCATCTGGGCCAGCCGGACGGCAAGAAGTTCCTGCTGACCTGGACCTGGCATCCGAAGCCCCTGAATACCGCCGTGGCCAATTCGGCGATGTTGATTGCCAGCAAGTTCGGCATGAATATCACCCTGCTGATTCCGGACGAGGCTTATCAGCTCGACGAGCGATTCATGGACGCGGCCCACTACCAGGCCGAACATGCGGGTGGCTCGATCGAGGTGACCGGTAATATCGAAAAGGCCTACAGCGGTGCGGAATTTGTCTATGCCAAGAGCTGGGGCGCTTTGCCGTTGTACGGTCGGCCGGACGAGGAAGCGCAGCGGCGCGAACCGTTTCGTCATTTCATGGTGGATGCGGCCAAGATGGCCCTGACCGATAATGCGCGCTTCAGCCACTGTCTGCCGCTCAGACGCAATATCAAGGCGTCTGATGAGGTGATGGATGCCGACTATTGTGTCGCGCTGGACGAGGCCGAGAACCGCCTGCACGTCCAGAAAGCGCTGATGCTTGAATTGATGGAAAGAAGGTGAGAGGGCGAGAGGGCGAGAGGGTTATCTCCTCTTCCCCTCTCCCCCTCTTTCCCTCTCCCCAGGCTTTTTACAAGGAATAACAATGTCAGAACAAACAATCGTGCTTGCCTTCTCCGGCGGCCTCGACACCAGCTACTGCGTATTGGCCCTGAAAGAGCAGGGCTTCCAGGTGCATACCGCCTTCGTCGATACCGGCGGCATCAGCGCTGACCAAAAAGCCTGGATCGCCGAGCGGGCGCGTGCCCTCGGGGCGGTCGAGCACCACGAACTCGACGCTTCCCAGGCGTTGTGGGATGAGTTCGTCGTTCCGCTGCTGTGGTCCGGTGCGCGCATGCTCGAGCAGTACCCGATGCTGTGTTCGGATCGCTATGTCATTGTTGCCGAGTGTCTCAAGCTGGCCGACCGACTGGAAACGCGGCATTTCGCGCACGGTTGCACCGGCATGGGCAACGATCAGCTGCGTTTCGACCAGTCGGTACGCTCGCTGGGTGACTACCGGATTCACGCACCGATTCGCGAGCTCCAGCGCGAAACGAAGAATGTCCGCGCCCATGAGCTCGAATTGATGGCCAAGGCCGGCGTCGAGGTGCCGACCTCGTCCAGCCGTTACTCGATCAACGAGAACCTGCTGGGCGTGACCCTGTCGGGCCAGGAAATCGACGAATTTGGTGCCCCCGGCGTCGACACTCATGTCTGGTGCAAGCCGCGCGCCGAATGGCCGGAAAAGCGCCTGGAACTGACCCTCGGATTTGACCAGGGACGGGCCGTGAGCCTGGAAGACAAGCCGATGGCCGGCCCGGAACTGCTGGCCGAATTGAACCGTCGATTGGGTGCCTATGGCGTGGGCCGACACATCTACACCGGCGATGTATCGATCGGACTGAAAGGACGGATCGTTTTTGAATGCCCGGGCGTGGATGGCCTGATGATTGCCCAGCGCGCCCTGCGCGAAGCGGTCAATACCCGCCTGCAGAACCAGTTCCACCCGCAAATCGCCCAGCGCTGGGCCGAGCTGGTGTACACCGGATTTTTCTACGAACCGCACAAGTTCGACCTGGAAGCCTATCTCGAGGGCGCCAACCGTTACGTCACCGGCGTGGTTCGCCTGGCCACCGAAGGTGGCTCGGTCAGCGCCGTCTCGATCGGCTCGCGCTACCTGCTCAAAGACCCCGAAGCCGTCTACGCCCAGTCCGCCGGCTGGACCCCGGAAGAAGCCGAAGGCTTCGTCAAACTCATCGGCCAGTCCTCAACCCTCGCCGCCCGAGTCAGAAAGCCGGCGTCATGATCGAACTCAAAAATCTTTATGTCGCGAAGCAGCAAAGCAGCAAAGCAGCAAAGTTTCAGAGCAGACAAGCCTTTTTTCCTTTGTTCCTCTTCTTCGCTGCTTTGCTGCTTTGCGACCAGAAGATTTTGCTTTTGAACAAGCCCGAAACAGGTCTGAAATGATGGAGCGACTTCTTCAGCATCTGGCCAGGCTGGTTGCGTGTGACAGTCAGAATCCGCCGCGCGAGATTACGGCTGGCAGCAGTATGTTCAGTTACATAGAGAGCGTGCTGAAGCCGGCGGGTTTCACGGTTGAGTTTGATGACTACGGCGAGGGGCATGTCAATTGTCATGCGGTGCGCGGCAATTCCGACGTGCTGTTCAATTGCCACCTGGATACCGTGCCGGTGGGTGAGGGTTGGACCCGTCCGCCGCTGGAACTGACGATCGAGGGCGAACGGGCGTTTGGCCGTGGCGCGTGCGATATCAAGGGTGCCGCGGCCGCCTTGCTGGAGGTGGCTGAAACCACCGATGCGCCCATGGCCCTGCTGTTTTCCAGTGACGAGGAGGGTGCCGGCAGCTGCTGCATTCGGCATTTCCTGGAACAATCAGACCGAAGCCACTACGAGCAAGTCGTGGTTTGCGAGCCGACTCGTTGCGAGGCGATTCTGGCCCATCGCGGTTTTCTGTCGGTCAAGGGACGGTTTGCCGGGGTGATGGGGCATTCGTCCGAATTTCGCGCGCTGGCCGACAATGCCAATCATCGAATGGCGCGCTGGACGGTGGCGGCGCTGGACTATTGCCAGAACGAAGCTTCAGCGGGTCGGCATACCTGCTTCAATCTCGGCCTGGTCAATGGCGGCACCAAGTCCAACGTGATCGCCGGCGACGCCAGGCTGCACTACTCGGCCCGGCTTGGCCCGGGCCAGTCAAACGACGCGCTGTTCGATGCGCTGAAAGATCTGGCCGGTGCCGATGAGCATGCACAATGGGAAATTCCGTTCGCCGGTCCACCATTGCCTGCCGGCGGTCGCGATGACCAGGCTGCTCAAGCATTCTGCGCTCGGTATGAGCTTGCGATTGGCGAGCCGGTCGGCTTCTGGACCGAGGCGTCATTGTTCTCCGATGCCGGTCTGCCGGCCCTGGGCCTTGGGCCCGGCGACATTGCCCAGGCCCATGCCGTGGACGAATGGGTCAGCCTGGCCCAGCTGGAAATGGCCAGGAGCCTTTACCGGGAGATCGTGATCCATGGCTGAGGTGCGTCAGACCGTCATCGAGTTGCTGGGTCAGTTGGGTTCCAGCCGAGAGGCACGCCAATACCTCAAGCAATTTTCCCGGATCGAGGAATCGCGGTTCGCGGTGGTCAAGGTGGGCGGGGCCGTGCTGCGCGATGATCTGGACGAACTGGCCGCAGCGCTTGCGTTTCTGCATCGCCTGGGTCTGACGCCCATCGTGCTTCATGGTGCCGGACCCCAGCTTGACCAGGCCATGCACGAGGCCGGTGTGCCGGTGGAAAAGCACAATGGCCTGCGGGTGACCACCGAGGAAGTCATGGCGGTGGCCCGCCCGGTGATCTACAAGGCCAATGCGCGCCTGGTCGATGCGCTGGAAGCGCGCGGCGTACGAGCGCGCGGGATTCTGCACGGCGTCTTCAATGCCCGCCTGGCGGACCGCGAAACGCTGGGCCTGGTCGGGGAAATCGAAAGTGTCGACCTGGCTTCGCTGCGCTCGGCGGTCAAGGCCGGGGCGTTGCCGGTCGTTGCCTGCCTGGGCGAGTCGGCGGCCGGCCAGGTGATGAATATCAATGCCGATATCGCCGCGCGCGAACTGGTCTGGGCGGCCAAACCGTACAAGGTCATCTTTCTGACCGGGACCGGAGGGCTATTGGACCAGAACGGCCGAATCATTTCGGCGATCAGTATCAGCGGCGATTATGACCACCTGATCGCGCAGGACTGGGTTCATTCGGGCATGCAATTGAAGCTCGCCCAGATCAAGGACATGCTGGAGAAGCTGCCGAGTGATACCTCGGTCTCGATTACTTCGGCGGCCAAGCTGACTCGGGAGCTGTTTACTCACACCGGTGCCGGCACGCTGATTCGTCGTGGTGAACGTATCGACTGGCTCAAGACGATTCCGCCCGATCGACTCCAGGCCCTTGAGTCTCTGCTCGAGCAAAGCTTCGAGCGCAAGCTGCGTGATGACTGGTTGGAGGGGCGAAATATTATGGGCCTGCTGCTGGCAGAAAGCGGGCGGGCGGCAGCCTTGTTCACTCAAGGAGTGGACGGGATTCCGTATCTCGACAAGTTTGTCGTGACCCCCGAAGCTCGCGGTGAAGGTCTGGGTGCGGCCTTGTGGCAGGTTCTACGCGCCCGATTCCCGAAGCTCTACTGGCGCGCCAGGGCCAACAACCCCATTGCCGGGTGGTACCTGCAGCAGGCCCACGCCAGCTTCCGGCGTGGCGAGTGGATTGTGCATACCATCGGCGTCGAGAATTTCGAGCAGCTTGAACGTTTGGTCGTTGATGCGCGTAACAGGAATTCCGGCTGGCTGGAGGGTACGAACCAATAAAAGAACGGTAAGAAAGTCCCGGACGAAGAAGGTTTAGGTGTGATCTCTCAGTAGGTTGTCCACACAAGCGGCTGGATATTTGGTGGCAAGCGGCGAGTGGTGCCGCCTGCTGGTGAGCCGAAGGTCAGATCGCCAACATTGATGGATTCGACTCCTCTGGAGCTTGGCTGCCCGCGACTCGTATCCGATTGCTGGGGCTGCGAAGGTCTCTTCATGGAAACGTGACGATGGAAAGATGCTGAAGCTTTCTAGGCTGCCTCCGTGACCCTCGGCTCGCCATCAGACAGCACCACTCCCCGTTGTCAGATGGTTGCAATGGGCAAGGTTCTGCCTTTGCCAAACCCTCAATCTATTTTATTGAGTGCTGTCGGGAGGGCCAGCCCGAACCGCCCGGCAGTACCGGATGCTCGATGGCCTCTACATTTCAGACTACACAGGCTTGAACGTTTTTGTGGTCGGTGTGGACAACCTACTGAGAGATTACACTTAGGTTCGGGCTGACCATCAAGGAAAGATTGAAACGCTTACGCCGGACGTATTGCCGCAATACTTGTCCAGTCCAGTCAGCCGAGTCGTTAATGCTTCAAGAGGGTAGACGTAGGTTCCGAAATTGCCGCCTGATGGTAGATCAAGCTCCAGCGTTTCGTCTTCCGGGGTTAGAAACAGTCGAAAGCCACGACAGGCAGGGTCAGAAGCGTTTCGCGGCAGCAGTAGCCCACTACCCCAGTTTGAAAGGTCAGCGTTGTTGGGGTTCGAAATGGAAGCCATGCTCCCGCCAGTGACTTCGTAGATATCAAAATTAAAGACTTGATATTCATCCAGCCAGCCTTCTCCAATCAGCCACATCGGCTCGCCACTGTCATCCGGTTGGAAGGTATACCAATAGAACAGCGCACGTGGCGGATTCTCGTCAAAGAATTCGAACGAAAAGCCTTCTCCCGACAACGCAGGGTTGAAATAGGAGCCAGACCAGGCACCGTGGAAGAATGAGCCTAGAAGATTGATCCGCAGGCGCATCAACGGATAACCCGGCTGGCTGAAATCAATGCTGGCCGGATCGTACTCATGGCAGAAACTGCCGCCGGTGCCGGATTCCTGGCAATAGGTTTCGCCAGCGACCATCAGCCGAACCGGTTCGTCGTCCGGGTTGCCATACGAGCCGTTGTAGCCAGGATGAGGCAGCACCGGATCACTGGTGAACGGTTCTTCGAATGGGTCGCCGCGCTCGTCGGAGAAATGACGGTCGAGGCCGATCAAGTCGGCTTCGAGATTCTCCTTGGTGCCGGCATCCAGAATATCAGAACCGTAAACATCGATAATCAGCGGCCCGGTAAAGTCGCCGTTTTCATCGATCAGCTCATAGCGCTGAGGGTCGGCGTTGCCGACAAAGGCATCATCGCTCGGGTAAACGCGGGCAAAGTAGGTCAGAAAACGGCCTTCCGGGACGAAGAACGGCCCGGGTGCCTGAGAGTTGGCATTGTCGCCATCAAGGGATGAAAATGGGGTCCGGATCTGGACCCATTGCCATTCCTCATCGTTCAACTGTTCAAATGCCTGGTCGACCAGACGATCACGATAACCGTGATTGGCCAGCCAGCGCAGCCCCTCCGGGGCGGGCTTGCCATAGTCATACAAATCAAAGTCGCCGTCATGGAAGACAAAATAAACCCAGTCAATGACCAGGCCATTTTCCGGGTCGGGCCGGAGGTCTTCCACCTCGATATGCCAGTGCCGATCCGGCAGCGAACCGGATTGGGCAACACAGGTGTTGGCAGCTGCGCAAAGTGCGGACAGGAGGAAGACTGCAGGTAGATGTCGGAATCTTATGCTCATGGATAACCCCGGATCAATGGCAGTAGGGTTGATAGGTGGCCTGGCCAATGTTGGTCCAAGGTCCGCAGGACACCATATTGCAGGCTCTTACGCGAAGATTTTCAGTCTGGCTGACGTTAATCAACAGGCCGGTTGCAGGGCCACGATAGTACATCCAGTTCGAAGTGATGCCCTGCAAATGGTATTCACTAACCGCTCCCGAAACCGTGTCCCAGGAGACCGAGTTGTTGCCAAAGCAGAGCAACCAACTGACGGTGCCTGAGGCCGGACCCGACCCCGGAGCGGTAGGTGGGGTCATGGCCGCATCCAGGTCAATGCGCGGTTTACTGTAATTCACACTATTTTGAGTGAAACTGACGGTCTCACCAGAAGCGGCCAACCAGTCGCTGATGGCGGTTTCGCTGGCCTGAGGATATTTGTCACGCAGCAGGGCATGGGCTCCTGCAGCATGCGGTGTTGCCATCGAAGTACCGGCATCACGGAAGTATTCATCGCCGCAGTTGGTTTGGAAATAGGCCGACCAGATGCCATCGGTCAGGGTCTCTTCATCGCGGCATGTGGCAGGGGTGTCCCGCACACCATCGCCTCCCGGTGCCAGAATATCCAGAATTCCGGCCGCATTGGCATAGTAGGCAAACACATCCTCATCTCGATGGGTTGCGGCCACACTGATCACCTTGCTCAAGCACGCGGGCGCTCCGATCTTGTTCATAAAGCCTGTCGTCGAACCCGCGTTGCCACTCGCGGCGTAAACCTGAATGCCGGCACTTCGCAACAAAGCCACCGCATCACGAACGGCGGGCCAGCTGCTATCGCAGGCGGAGGCCGAATAGTCACTGGACCAGCCGGATAGCATCAAGCTCAGGTTGACAGTCGTGATGTTGTGGGTACTTCGAAGCGCATAGGCGCGATTGAGCGCGGCGACAACCGATGTTTCCAGGTAATAGACACATTCTCCGACCTGTCCGCAAAGCAAAGTGATGTGCTTTCGACAAAACTTAACGGCATCAGGCTGACGAGGTCGGCACCATAAGCCACACCCTTCAGCGACGGGACGCCACCTCCCGGAGAGACGGCGCTGCCGGTGGCAATGCCGGCTACGTGAGAACCATGGCCGGGGTTGCAGTGGAGTTCCTGTTCGTCACAAACATAGGGGAAAGTGCACGGATCGCGTTCCAAAGTACAGCTTCCACCGGTATTGGTTCCTGTCGAACCGTAGCTTCCTGAGCGACAAAGATTGCCTTGGGTGGAATAGGCCGTACTCGAATAGCACGCTTCCGAAACGACCTTTCCAGAGACCATGGGGTGAGTCCGATCCACCCCGGTGTCAATGATGGCGATCGTTTGCCAGGTACCGTCGTGACCCAAGCCATGAGCGGTGTCGGCACCAATGAACGGGATGGTTTCATTGGTCTGAGGCTCGCCGCCGCTTTCGGTATTAATGGACGTCACGTCCGGATGGTTAAGAATAAACTCCAGCGACTCTTCGTTCGGAAACAGGCTCAAATAAGGAATCTCCGACTGTTCTTCGATCGGAAAATCGCGGTGTTCTTGAAGCTGGATCTGATCGAGTTCGTCCAGAAACCTCTGGCGCGCTTGTTGGGCGTTGTACTTATAGAGATCAGGACCCTCCGGCCCATATACGTTGACTTCATCAGCCTCAAATGGCGTCCTGAGTCCAATCAGGACTCTTCGAGGCGACCCCGATGCTACTTCTTCGAAAAGCGCTTCGGGTCCGGGGCTTCCCGCCACGGGCCGCATCGTTCCGTCCTCGTCACGCTCCAGAACAACCCTGGGGGGGGGCTCGAAATCTGCCAGATCATCAACTTCTGCACCCGAACTGGTGATCGGAAACATCAGTGCCAGGATAATGAGTTTGTAGTAGTTCATCGCGAGCCTCCGCAGCTTTATTACCTATCCCCTGTCACTAGTTATAGACCTGAAATGAAATATAGTCAAGTTAATATGAAATAGTTGATTCGTTGAGGCAGGTATTGGGATGGTGGTTTGTCGGCGGCCAGCGGTGGTTTCTGTGGGGGTCAATAAATTGCGATTTCATGAAATGTTCGGGTTAAAGTGCACTGGCAAAGAATTCGGACGCGAAGCGCCAGCAAAGTGGTGGCGAGCGTCCGTATGCTTTAGTGGCAGCTTTCATCGACCCAATTGACTGGAGGAATGTAGATGAATCAATTGGCCCTGATTGGCGGCCGAGGATATACCGGCACAGAACTGCTGCGACTGCTGGTGGATCATCCCGAAATCGAATTGGCGCTGGCTTCCAGTGGCAGCCAGGCCGGGCAGCTGATCGTCGAACAGGTACCCGACTGGCCGGACAGCAAGCAGGCTTACACGGAGCTGGCACCGGCCTCGGTCGGTCAGGTTGATGCATCGGTCTGGGTGCTGGCCTTGCCCAACGGAGCCAGCTCTCCCTGGGTTGACGCCATCGGAGATCATCATCCCGAGGCCGTGATTGTCGATCTGGGCGCCGATTGGCGCTTCGATTCCGAGTGGGTTTACGGCCTGACCGAGTGGAACCGCGAGGCATTGGCCGGAGCAACCCGCATCGCCAATCCAGGGTGCTACGCCACCGGCGGACAATTCGGATTGTTGCCGCTGCGCGATTTCCTGGTCCGGCCACCGGTCATTTTTGGCGTCTCCGGATTCAGCGGGGCGGGAAAGACGCCATCGCCGCGCAACGATCCCGAACGGCTGAAAGACAACCTGATTCCCTACGCGCTCACCGGTCATGTGCATGAACAGGAAATTTCAGCGCGGCTGGGTCGTCCGGTGCGTTTTCACCCGCACGTCGCGCCATTCTTTCGTGGGATATCGCTGACCATCGCCGTTGACCTGGCGGATCCGTCCAGTGCCGACGAATTGCTGGCCCATTTCCAGACTGCCTATCGCGAAGAGCCGCTGATCTCGGTCGGCAAGGACATTCCGGAAATCCGCGAGGTGGCAGAAACTCCCCGGTTGCATATTGGAGGGTTCAGCGTGGACGAACGCAATCCTCACCGCGCCAGCTTCGTGGTTGTGCTCGACAACCTCATGAAAGGCGCAGCAAGCCAGGCGCTCCAGAACATCAATCTCGCCCTAGGCATGGATGAATTGAATGGTGTCAACTAAACAGGAGAAGGTCATCACATGGCCCTCAAGCCGATATCCAAACCTGCTGTCCGAGCTGAAACAGAAAACCTTTCTAGCCACGGA